>Ga0326728_10003241_pt1 | contig 51244 bp, 55 predicted proteins | sample MB3enrmetagenome_FD_207602 | JGI IMG/M metagenome (GOLD analysis project Ga0326728, IMG submission 207602) | Lab enriched peat soil microbial communities from McLean, Ithaca, NY, United States - MB31MN | ecosystem: Environmental > Terrestrial > Soil > Wetlands > Peat | place: USA: New York... | reverse complement strand
ATGAAAAAGTCAATGGATTTCCGTCCCGTGATTCTTGCCGGAGGCAGCGGTACGCGCTTCTGGCCCCGCTCCCGCCGCGCCCACGCCAAGCAGGTTCTTGCCCTGGATGGCGAGCGCTCCATGCTGCAACAGACCGTGGAGCGGCTCAAGCCGCTGGCCGGCCAGGACAAAACCTGGATTATCACCAACGAGTACCTGGCCCGCGAGATCGCCGGCCAGTTGAAGGGCATTCCTGCCGGACAGATCGTCCGCGAGCCGGTGGCGCGCAATACTGCCCCGGCCTGCGGACTGGCCGCCTTCCTGATCGAGCGCCAGAACCCTGAGGCAGTGCTGGGCGTCTTTCCCTCGGACCACGTGATTGCCGACGAGCCGCGTTTCCTGAAGGCGCTGCAGAAGGGCATCGCCGTGGCCGCCGCTGGAGACAATATCGTGGTGCTGGGCATTGAGCCGACTCGCGCTGAAACCGGCTACGGCTACATTGAGACCACGGACTACACCAGGGACGATTCCGCCCTGCATGTGCGCCGCTTCATCGAGAAGCCCAACCAGAACAAGGCCGGAGAGTTTGTGGCCGCGGGCAACTACTACTGGAACTCGGGCATGTTTCTGTGGACGGCGCGGACGCTGGCCAACGCCGTGCGCGAACACCTGCCGGAGACCGCTCCGCTGCTGGAAACCATCGCCGCCGCTTACGGCACGCCGCAGTTCGACGAGGTCTTCCGCGCGGTCTATCCCAAGTGCGAGAACATCTCGGTCGATTACGCCGTGCTGGAGCCGCGCTCGGCCAAGGGCGAGCATCTTTCGCACCTCTATTGCATCCGGGCGGATTTCAGTTGGAACGACCTCGGTTCCTGGGCCTCGCTCTACGAGTACCAACTGGAGACACGCATGCGCGGAGACGCCGAAGGCAATGTGGCCGACAGCAACGGCCTCATGGCCCAGGACGCGGTGAATAACTACGTCTACAGCCCGCACAAGTTCGTGGCGCTGGTTGGCGTAAAAGACCTGGTGATCGTGGACACCGAGGACGCGCTGCTGATTGCCCGGCGCGACCACTCGCAGGATGTGGGCAAGATCGTCAAGGAACTCGGAGTGAGCGGGCGAACGGAGCTGATCTGAGGCCGCGGCCACGAGTCAGCAGCACCAAGCCGCTGCTGCGCATCGATTGCGAAGCCTGATCAAAGGAATCTGTGGCCAAGCTGCTGGAATCGGCGCGGAGATTTGCGCTGGGCGAATAGGCTTCATAATTATCTGCAAGGGGTTTTTCACCGCAAAAGTGCAAATCTCACATGCTGAGACGCGGGGACGAGTTGCGGCGAGTTCCGCCTGCGGATCGAAATCCATGTATCTTGTTGATAATAAGTATATATATCTCCATCATCCGGACTACCAAAAGAAACGATGAATCATAGATTGCTGTATTAATCTGCAAGGAATTGGGGCCAAAAATAAATATTGGGGGGGGGAGGGGGGTAGCTCATAGGTACAGACCGGGCGGATCCCTGACAGATTTGGTCCGCAGCTTTGAGACTTGTTCATGCTTTGATTGTGCGCCAACGGAGGGTAATTATCTGCAAAGGACTTGCCGTCAAGGCGGAGGGCGCTTACGCGCCATGGAATTTGAGGAATCCCAGGTTCCAAAAGCGGGACCCTTCGACTACGCTCAGGGCAGTCTCAGGGGCACCCGGCAATAAAGGGGCTGTTATTCAATTGATTGCATGCGCGTAATATCGAATGCCATTGGGCCATGCGCCAAGATGGTGCTCGAAGCCAACCCGGGTGCTGATTTTCGTGTAATTGTGTTCACCGGCCTGGATCAACTCCGGGCCGTTCACTTCGAGAGCCACGGCAGACTTCTCTGATGGGCGGACAATCGCAATGTGACCGGGCAGGTGCGGGTTTGGATTCTTGTAAACCGCCAGCACTAGATTTCCCTGGTTGGCCAGCCGCTGCGCCTCACGCATACCGGCGACGCTTTTCCATCCGTTCTGCGCGCCCGCCTCGCTTGTCAGCCAATCGGCTTGCGCGTTGGCCAGCAGAAGCTCTCCGTGCTCCGGCGGGCGGAGAAGGTAGACTCCCAGCCGCATGGCGGCCGCCGCGGCAAAAGCGCTGCAATGAGAGTGATTGCCCGGACCCTCGTAATCGGCGCTTTTATCCGGCTCTCCTGTCTCCCAATTCACATGTTCACCAGCCAGCCAGAGCGATTCAACATTCATGGTGTCGAGCGTGTCCGCAAGCCGCTCGCCCGCAGGTGTGATCAGGCCGCAGCAGGGAATGTGCTTCTGTTCCAGTGCGGCCTGGACCGCGGGGGAGCGGAGTACCGCGCTCGATAGCAAGCAAGACAGGGAAAGAATTGAAAGAGTGGCAAGGCGATGAAGAGTCCGCATGGGCGAAGGACCATCCTTTCGGACAGGATAAAAATCCAGCGAGCAGAAGTCTACGCGATCACCGCAACCTTGGCTCGCTTGCCCAGGCGAACGACGAGGCGGGCGGGCAGAGCGGCCAAAGAAATAAGTGGATTTTCCGCCGTCTCGCCATCGAGCTTGACGGCTTTTTCGGCGATTTTGCGATTGGCTTCGGCGCCGCTGGAGGCAAGGCCAAGCTGAACGAGCAATTTGGGCAGGCGAATCTGCTTTGGCTCTGGCCCGGCGACATCGGCAAAAGAGATGGAAACCTCTTCAAGGTTTTCCGCGGTCTCCTTCTGCTGGAACATGCGCGCCCAGTTTTCACCGGCGGTGATGGCGGCGGATTCGCCGTGGAAGCCGGCGGTGATGGTGCGGGCGAGTTTTTTCTTGGTTTCCATGGGATGCAGCTTGCCGGCGGCGACTGCTGCGCGCAGGGCGTCAACGTCGGATTGCTTGAGGTCGGTCAACAAGAGCCAATAATTCCACATCAATTCGTCGGAGATGCTCATGAGCTTGCCGTACATTTCGGCGGGAGGCTCGTTGATGCCGATGGCGTTGTTGAGCGACTTGGACATTTTTTGCACGCCGTCCAAACCTTCGAGAATCGGCGTCATGAGAACGATCTGCGGCTTCTGGCCGTAGTGGCGTTGCAACTCGCGCCCGCAGAGAAGGTTGAACTTCTGGTCGGTGCCGCCCAGCTCGACGTCGCACTGGAGGGCCACCGAGTCGTAGCCCTGCATCACCGGGTAGAGCAACTCGTGGAGGCTGATGGGCTGCTCGGCCTGGAAGCGGGTGTGGAACTCGTCGCGCTCCAGCATCTGCGAGACGGTGAAGTGGGAGGTGACGCGGATCGTTCCCTCGTAGCCCAGCTTGCCCAGCCACTCGGAGTTGTAGCGGACCTCGGTGGTTTTTTCGTCGAGGATTTTGAAGACCTGCGCCTTGTAAGTCTCGGCGTTGGCGTCAATTTGCTCGCGGGTGAGCGGCTTGCGGGTGACGTTGCGTCCGGTGGGGTCGCCGATGAGCGAAGTAAAGTCGCCGACGAGAAAGATGACGGTGTGGCCGAGCTGCTGAAAGTGGCGGAGCTTGCGCATGAGCACGGTGTGGCCCAGGTGCAGGTCGGGGGCGGTGGGGTCGAAGCCGGCCTTGACGCGCAGCGGGCGTCCGGTCTTGCGGCTCTCTTCGAGGCGCTCTCGCAGGTCGGCGACGCGGATGATCTCCGCTGCGCCTTTCTGAAGCAGGTCCATCTGTTCGTCTACGGGCAGAAACGTACTCATGATGTCTTTCAGTATAAATACCCGGGCGCAGCATACATTTCAATCATTCCTCATCAGAACAGGTGCGGGCGCCCCATCTTGTCCTTTGCCTGGCTCGGAGACTTAGAGGCGTTGCCCGCAGAAATGCGCTAGGGACAGAGCGGCGACAGCTTATTGATTTCATAAACCGCGGGTGCAATTGCATACTCGTCGTCATCGCTGAAAAGGTAGAAAGTCGATCCGTTTGGCAGGAGCGCGACAGAGATGCCACCGTGACCTTCCATGTGCGCAATCCAGAAACTGCAAGTATATTGCTGGGTATTCGCAGGCGTCAATTGCGTGCCCCAGAAAGAGTGGTTGTAATAGGTCGGCTGCGACAGTGACTCGCCGGCTCCAGCAGGAACTGGCAAGCCCAACACCGAGGGGTTCTGGAAAAGGGAATCCCGCAGGCGCGCTGGATCCAAAACCTGCTTGCCACCTATCACGCCATTGTCGTTATTGAGCAGTTTCGCAAGTTTTGCGATATCATCCTGGATATAGAACAGGCCTATGTACCCCAGTGTTTTTCCATTTACGTTGTTATCGGTGCGTAGCGTATCGAAGCCCTCGCTGATATGGATCGGCGCGTAAACATCCGAGTGGACCATATTGAAAATTTCGGCGCTGCTGCCTTGCTGTTGTTGCAGGTAGCTGTTCATGGCTTGATTCACAATGAACATTGCAACGGATTGGTACACAAACGTGGTTCCAGGCGCGGCTTGGTGCGGGTAATATGTGAAGGCGGCGTCGATCTTGGGGGCATAAAGTTCAGCGTTGTTAAATATACCGTACGCGGAGCTTAACTCATCGAAGTAAGAGTCTGAACTTATGTAATTGCCCGTGGCCATGTTAATCGCATTGTCAAAAGTCACGCTGGACCAGTCGCCTCCATAGATATATTGAGGAACATAGTCCTTAATAAGTTGGCTGTAGACTCCCGGTCCGTAGAGCTGGCCAAGGCGCATCATTGCCATGCCATTCAACACCGATTTTGCCGTGGAATAGGACGGCAAGCGCATCTCGCCGCAGAAAGCGTATTCACCGTAGCGTGTTTGGCATCCACTCACGTAGTTGACGCCGTTGATATAGAGTCCATAGGTGGTTATGTCCTGCTGTGATTGGTAGCCGCTGATAAAGTTGGCTGGGATGACTCCGGAGTTGGGGAAGTCGGTGGTCAATGCGCTGAATGGCCTGGTAGGCAGGCGATTGGCAATCTCGGACTCGTGATTGCTCTTGATAGTGGCGTCGTTCGTTACTGAATTAGGAGTGTACGTGGCTGCGATCTGTCCCCACATATTGAACTTACTGTAATCGCAAGTTTCCTGCGTGATCTGGTAGCGCACATTGGAGATATTGGGAGACAAGCTGTTGCTGAACAGGAAAGTCATCTCCCCGTTGTGGACACAATTCTGGTTTCGTTCAATCAACGCAAAGGGGAATGAGGCGCGGGTGTAGCCGGAATCGCCACTCTGCGACCACACGTTTCCAGGACCGACGATGTAATTCCAGTTGGGGTTCCCCGTGTAAACCAGCCCCTGCTGCGCGGGGATAAGATAACTTCCATCCTGCACGAAATCAAAGCTGAAAGCAGCCAGGTGCTTCCACGGCGAATCGGCTCCATTAAAGGTGCCATAATCGTCCCGGAGAACCACGAGGCTGCCGTTGCCGGCGGTGTTGCCTAGCGCCAAGCTGCCTTCAAATACATCAGTGGGCGCAGCGGCATTGGCAGGCATCGCAAAGGCGCTATCCATCACAGGTGACGCCGGCGTGGCGCTCGAGAAGAGGTCACTATAACTGAGCGAGGAAGGACTAACCTGTAGGGGCTGGGTGACATTGGAGGCCGGTATATTGTTGCCGCATCCATTCAGAATCGCACAGAGCAGTAGTGAAGGGATAATGAGTCGCAATCTGTTCATCAGGGATCTCTCATCAATCATAAAGTAGACAAAAGCCACAAATACATCTGTCTCTCTGAATCGATTCCACTATGGATTATGCACGGACAACCCGCAATGCTATTCCTGTTAAATGCCCGTTACGCAGGGGTGAAATCTCTGTCCGTTGCAACCGAAGACTTTGTCTCGCATTAACTTACGGTTGTTGGGCTGCGACGCAGAGCGGCTCGGCGGCAAAAAACAAGGGAGGTTACACACCGTTACATGCGCATTGTTCTTGCTGACTCCACTGCTAAGCACTGCCAACACGATCCGAGAATGCCGGCATCACAATCAGGCGGATGATCTCCGCCGCGCCTTTCTGAAGCAGGTCCATCTGTTCGTCTACGGGCAAAAAATGGGCATGATGTCTTTCGTATAAGGTCGCGGACGAGCTAAGGGATGGTAGTGTAGCCGGAATCGCCCTTTCCGGAAAATTCTCTATTTATCATTTAATCAACTTTTGTTTTCTTTTTCTTGACAGACGATCAGGCATCGCCTAATACTGCGAGCATTCTTGGCAGTATCTCAATTCTCCCCTCAGGAGGCTTTATGCCCTTTGTCAAGTGTAAGGCGCTGGCCACGGCAAGCGTCCTCGCGTATCTCTCCGTTACATTTTCCTACGTCCATGCACAACGAAACGAGAATCCGGTAACCGTTGTGCGCAACGTGATTGCCCCGCCGCCAGATCAAACCAGCGCCAGAGTCCGCTCCTCTGTGCACTGCGAACCAACGAGCATCCCGCTGGATGCAAATAGCCGGATATTAACGGGCCAGCAGAAGAACACCAAAGGCACATTGTTTCTTTATTCTCAATCACTGAAATATGTTGTGGCGCAAACGCGATTTTCCACCGAGCCATTGGTAATGCCGGTTGCGAATTTCGTTGTTACAGGCATAGCCCACGACACGAACAATCACGAGGTGATATGTCCCAGTTCTCACCCATTCGTGAACAATTGCCCTCCTTCTTCGCAGGATAAGACATGCGAGATTCAGGATGCGTTCTGTGTCTACGACAAGAGCTACGATTTGATCCCTTATTATTCAGCAAGTTCCTGTACGATAACGAATTCGGCATCCGATTCGTCTTCATCCAATCCACCACCCTGCCCGGCAGCAAAGTTGTCCGAGGCCGCTGCCGCAACGAGTCCGCCAGCATGTCCAGCGGTCGAACCATCCGGCGCCGAGACTCTGCCGATAATGAAGGACTCACAAGTTCCACTCGCCTACCGCTATATCAAACCAGGTTCTGCGGCGCATACGGTGATGGTGCCGCTGCGGCCGTTTCTACAACCGAATGCCGCCTCGGTTACCTTCTCGGACCAGGTGGGGATCAACGGCTTGCCTAGATGGAACCTCGGCCTGACGGCAATTCCAGCCTGGGTTGTCCTGAACGGGCATCGGCAAAATGACAAAGGGCCGCTGAACTATCTCAGCATGAATATCAATGTGAATTTAAACAATCAATACAATGCAAACCAGAACTCAACAACCGGAGCGCTGCAGTGGAATATACGCTCCAGGCATCCATTGGACAAGAGCTGGTTCAGGAGACCCGGTTTGGACATAACGCTGAGCGGCGCGGAATATGACTTCGTTTCCAACGATGTCAACTTGTACTATCCGAGCCCTAGCCTGAGATTTCCGCTCGCGGTTCTCGACAAGCATGGTTTTCCCGCAGTCCTGGTGTGGAAGCTGCAACTGGGCGAGATATCCGGATACCATGACCGGGATCCATCCGCCAATCTAGCGGGCGGGCACAGCGTGGCACAGGACATTGCCGACGAGGGGAGCAGACTCTTTCGCGGCGTTGCGGGAACTACGATGATTGTGCAAGGGTGGGGCGACACGGGGTGGAAGGCCTGGCTCAGTGGTTTCAGCATCAACTCCAACTACCAGGCAATGATGCCCGCCACCGACGAGCCCTTCACCATCCCCTCGTCTTCCTCGACGAAACCGCCCACCGTTACACTGACCGACAAGACCCGGCAATTTGTGTCGAGCAAGATCAGCGAAAAATTGGGCGACAGTAACTTTTCACTGTCGATAACCTATCAATATGGGAGCTTGCCGCCGGCCTTCTGGCTGGTAAAACACAGTCTCTCTGTCGGCCTCACCTTGAGCAGCGGCAGCAGCAGGACGGAGTAACTCGGACGGCTTGCCGATTATGGATGGTTCAGCGTGGGCGTTTCCGCGCCGATTACATAGATGGTGTAGGTGACGCCCTGCTGGCGGGATTCGGCGACCTTGCGGTAGCCGGGATTGAGGCTCCTGAGGTAGACGAGATCGGTGGAAGCGAGCATGACGGTGGGGAACTCGCCGCGCTGCAACATGCCCTCGATGCCGCCGTTCACTTCGCGGGAGCGCGCGGCCTGCTGAAAGTTGGGATCGAGGACGACGGCAGGAGCGCCGTAGTCGGTGGAGTTCCAGGGGAGGGCAAAGACTCCATCGGTGGTGAAGAGGGGCTTTTTCAGGCCGGCTAAACGATTGCGCAGGGCCAGTGCGTCGCGGTACTCGGAAGCGGTGGCGATGGGGACCATGTCCTTTTTGCCGGGATGATGGTAGCCGATGGCGACTCCTACGAGTTGGACTGCGGGTTGGATGCAGCCGAAGAGAAGCAGGGCGGTGACCAATCTGCCAGGCAAGGTGAAGACGGCGATTTGCAGCAGAGTGGAGCCGGCGGCGAAGGCCTCGAAGAGATAGTTGGAGGTTCCACCGATTTTTCCCATGGCGGCCAGGCCAAGGATCAGCGCGAGGGTGAAGACGGTTGTGAGTAGTGATACCCACCCATTCCGCGTCTTTTCTTCGAAAAGCCGCGGAATGGATGGGGCACATGGTTTAATCACGAGCACGAAGGGCGCTGCGACCCAATAGAGGTTCAGGGCCAGGGCGGTGAGGCCGGCGCCGAGGGCGCGCAGAATCCAGGGAAGCGAGAAGGCGAATCCTCGGACCATTTGCGGGGCGATGAGGATGCTGAAGCGGTATTCGGGCGATCCGATGAGAAGCGTGGCGGCGACCAGAGCCCCATAGACCGCGGCCAGAAGAACGAGATCGCGCCAGCGTTTATTGAGGAGCAACCAGAGGCAAAGGCCCAGGAAGGCGAGAATTACGGATTGTTTAAATGCCCAGGCGAGATAGAGCAGGAGGCCCGCATAGATAAAGCAGAATTTTGGTTGGCGTACGACAATGCAGAGGGCGATCATGACCAGCGCGGCGGCGGCCATGTCGGGGCGGATGGTGAGCGCCCAATACTTGATGAGCGAGGTGCAGAGCCATAGGCCTATGGCGAGAAAAAGCGAGAGAGTACTGGCGAGTCCGCGCAGGTTGAGGAGCGAGCGCACCAGACGCCATTGGGCAAGCGCGCCAACGAGCGCAAAGAGCAGAGTGAACTGGCGTCCCCAGGTGAGGATGCCGGCATCCACTGCTCCAACAAGACGCAGAACACCGGCATACACGTCATAGAAGAGATAGTTGTAGAGCGAAAGAGAGAAGGGGAACGCGAAGGGCCACGTATATACGGGCTGATGCTTCATGCATCTCCAGACGGAGTCGATCATGGGCGACTCGACGGCGGTGGAGCAGAAGAGCGCGCCATAGCGCCAGACGCTGAGGATGCGGAGGAGATAGACGGCGAGGTTGAGGGCAAAGAAGGCCACGACCGCGGCGACCCGGCATCGCGAGAGGTTGCAGCCGGAATCGCGGGCGATGGGCTTCATGGACGGCCTGCTCCTTTGTCGAGCCAGCAATCGCTGGATGGAATCGAACAAAGGCTAGGTTAGCATGACGCTACGCCGCATTGGAGTGCGCCAGCCTGACGGCATGATGGAGCAGGAAAAGTATGCAAATGGAATATAGTCTTCATGAAGCTCTGAATGTGAGTTCATTATGAAGGTCCATTCCCTCAGGGGCTAAAGCCCACATTCATTTTGCAGCACTTCATGTACGGGCTGAAGCCCGTACCCTTCAAGACATCAACTTACACATAGCGCAGAGGTTTCTTAAAAGACACCGGCCATGCAGAGTTCGGAGGAGCGTGGTTGCTCCTGGCTGGCACCGCACTCGGCCAGCACGACGGGCGAGAGAGTGAGGACCGGGCATTGCGAGAAGGCCAGCACTTTATAAACAATGCCGGCGCGGGAGACGGCGGCAAAATGGGATGCGCCCTGCGCGCCCATTACGATCAGGCTGGCGTGCAGCGCTCTGCCCTGGTAGAGAAGCTCTTCTGTCGGATCGCCGAGCACAACTCTGGTTCGGACCTGGATCTTGTGCTGGAGCCTTTGTGGCACCAGGGCGGGGAGTTCGGTCTCGATCTGGTCGAGAGTGCGTCCGGCGAGGAACTCGTTTGCGTTCTGGGGCGGGATGACATGCTGCAGGATCAGGCTGGCCTTGTGCCGGGCCGCCAATTCGGCGGCAAAGCTGACGACGACAGGACCGGAGCCGTTTTCGCTGACGTCGCACAGGATGGTCCGGGCGGCGCAGTGGCGATAGGCGCCCTCGATGACTTCAGGGCCGATGATGCTGACCGGCACGGGGGAGTTGCGCAGCACGTGTTCAGCAACCGAGCCCACCAGCAGCTTGCCGACGGGGCCGGGAGAGTGGGTGCCCATGACCACGCGATCAAACTTGCGCTCACGCAGCAGCAGGAGGATCTGCTCGGCGGCCAACCCTGGACGCACCACGATCTTGCAATGAATGCCCAGACCGCGGGCGCGCTCGGCGAGCGGCTCAAATGTCCGCTTATGGGCGCGGGCGGCGCTCATGCTGTAGTGGAGCAGATCGGAGTTTCCAGGTTCCGCGTCGTAGGGAGTGTGAAAGACGTGAAAGAGAATCAGCTCCGCGCTAAACTCGGCGGCCTCGGCCAAGGCAAAGCTGAAGGCCTTTTCATTGACTGAAACTTCGCAGGCAAAGAGAATGGCGGCGGGTTTGCTCCATCCCGGATTGATAGCAGTAGCCATGAGATCCTCCAGAACTGGACTTTCAGTAGTGGAACTCCTTACACGACTTCACGCGAACGATTCTGACCGCGTGAACTACACGGACACACCGGCACTACATCCGCGCATGGTCCGGGAAAGATAAACGCAATACGGGGCGCCCAGAGGGCGTAACGTGGGCTTGATCCCTTATCCTTCAAAACTTTCTGCTTGCATTGATGCCACGTGCACGCAGAAAAACCGCGCAGAACTTGGTGGAAAAGAAGATCAATCCCAATCAGTATATCGCCCGAATGTTAAAGAAAAGTGAGTGACGAACGTAATGAGCAATAACTTCCAGTTAATTTGCATCGAGAATAGTGCATTTCATCAAGAATTCACTGATAACCAGCACGAGAAGCCGTCAGCAGCCAACGGCCTTGCCGTAGTGGCGTGCGAAAGCCGGGTTCGAGGAAGAGCTACTCGGGCAGGAACTGGCGGTGGAAGCGGCTCTGTAGCGCAGAAAGTTACACAAGCGGAGGATCCAACTAAAACACGCCGGCCAAACAGAATTCGGAGGTAAGTGGGTGATCCTCGATGGCGCCGCACTCAGCCAGCACGATGGGCGAGAGCGTGATGACCGGGCATTGCGCAAAGGCCAGCACCTTGTAGACGATGCCGGCGCGGGTGATGGCGGCGAAGCGAGATGCGCCCTGCGCACCCAGAACGATCAGGCTGGCGTGCTGCGTTCTGCCCTGATAGAGCAACTCCTCGGTAGGATCGCCGAGCGCCACTCTTGTTCGCACTTCGATCTTATGCTGTAACCTGGCTGGGACCAGGGAGGGAAGTTCAGCCTCAATCTGGTCGAGCGAGCGGCCGGCGAGATGCCCGTCGCTCTCTTGTGCCGGGATGACATTCTGCAGGATGAGGCGGGCGTTGTGCATGGCGGCCAATTCCGCGGCAAAGTGAGCGACGATACTTCTGGACGTGTGTGTGCCGACAGAGCACAGGATGGTGCGTCCGGTAATGTTGCGGTAGGAGTCCCTGATCACCTCGGGACCGACGATGCTGACGGGAACGCTGGCTTTGCGCAGCACGGCCTCCGCTACCGATCCCACCAGCAGCTTGCCGATGGGGCCGGGAGAATGAGTGCTCATCACGATGCGATCGATCTTCTGTTCGCGCTGGAAGGAAAGAATTTGTTCGGCAGCCAATCCTGGGCGAATCACGACATGACTCCGGATGCCGAGATCACGGGCGCGCTGGGCGAACTGCTCAAGATGTTGCTCCTCGGAGCGGGCAGTGTCGCAATCGTTGCAGCGTTCCGGCAAGGCCGCAGCTTCCACCGCATCTATACAACCATACGCGTGAAGAATAATAATCTCCGCGCCAAACTCCACAGCCTGAGACAGGGCAAAGGCAAAGGCTTTCTCATTCGCTGGAATCTCGGAGGCGAATAGGATGGTGGAGGGTTTGCTCCATCCTGGATTGATGGCGGCCATAGGAAACTCCCAAGTTGAATCTTCCGTGGTAACGTGACTGGCTCGACTTCATAAGTTCAATTCAGTCAGCAATGAACGGCTTCACCAAGCAATCCAACGATCAGATCGCGTAAGTTTGGGAAGTTCAACGCAGGGCTGGAAGCCTATGGTGCATTGCGGAGGCTCAAGCCTCCATTTCATTCATACGCGCTCTCACTTTCATCAGATGGCGTGTCGTTCGTAATCGGAAGTATAGGAGTGGCGCTGTGGAAAAACAAGTACAAAATCAGCGAAATATGAAATTATTTTGACAATAATTTGTGACAGCCATCAAGTGATTGCGTGACAAGAGCGATCTCTCCACTTGCATCTCCATGCTGCCCCGCCGGTATCTGATTTATTCTATTGGAGTAAAACTGTCTGGAATGCTCTGCGAGAGCGCGCTATCAGCCGGCTCAGTAGCCGGCAGCCTTGCCGTAATGACTGCGATGGTCCTGGCCGGCTTCGAGTACGCCGGTTATGGGGTCAACGGCTATGCACTCGCCGTTGGACCAATGGCCATCCATGATGCTGAGGTCATAGCCCATGGCGCGAAGGGTGGTCAGGGTCGCGGGTGGGAAGCCCGGTTCCAGGTAGAGCTTGTCGGGCAGGTACTGGTGGTGGAAGCGGGGCGCATCGACGGCCTGCTGGATGTTGAGGCCACCCTCGGAAGCAGAGAGAAAGATGTTGGCGACAGTGGAGATGATGCGCGCGCCACCGGGCGAGCCGAGTACGTAGCGCAGCTTGCCGTCTTCGAGAACGATGGTGGGGGTCATGGCGCTCAGGGGGCGCTTGCCGGGGGCGATGGCGTTAGCCGGGCCCTGCATGAGGCCGAACATGTTGGGCGTGCCGGGCTTGACCGTAAAGTCGTCCATCTCGTCGTTGAGTAAAAAGCCGAGCGCGCCCGAGGCGACGTGGGAGCCGAAGGAGTTGTTGAGAGTAGTGGTGACGGCAACGGCGTTGCCCTCGTTGTCAACCACGGAATAGTGAGTGGTGTCCTGCGATTCGGCGCGACGGCCGGCGGTTTTGGGCGCGGGAGGCAAATATCCCTCGGGGCGGCGGAGCGTGGCGCTGGGGCTGGCCGCATGAGAATTGATGGAGGCGCGCCAGGCGGCGGCGTATTGTTTGGAGGTGAGCTTGGCGGCGGGAATGGCGTTGTAATCGGGATCGCCGAGGTATTCGGCGCGGTCCATGTAGGCGCGGCGAAAGGCCTCGACGATCAGGTGCATCGACGCGGGAGTGCGGTCGCCAAGTTTGGCCAGATCGTCGCCTTCGAGAATGTTGAGGGCGCTGAGCAACACGATTCCGCCTGAAGAGGGCGGCGGGGCGCTGATGACGGTGTAGTTGTGGAAGCTGCCGGTGATGGGGGCGCGCTCGATGACGTTAAAGGCGGCCAGGTCTTCGAGGGTGATGAGAGCGCCGCCTTTCTTGAGATCGGCGACCAACTCACGAGCCATTTTGCCGCGGTAAAAATCCTCGGGATCGGCGGCGATGCGCTGTAAGGTGCGGGCCAGCTCAGGCTGGCGGAAGGTTTCACCCTCTTTGTAGAGTTGCCCATCGCGCTGGAAGATGCGTTTGGAGTCAGGGAAGCGAGCCAGGCCGGGATCGCTGAGTTCATGGGCTTCATCGGCGGTGAGTTGAAAGCCCTCGGCAGCTAAGCAAATGGCTGGGGCGATGACGCGGCGCAGGCCGAGCTTGCCGTACTTGCGCTCGGCGTAAACCAGGCCGGCAACCGATCCGGGCGTAGCGATGGAGCGGTAGCCGAGGACGCTGGAGTTAGGGATAACGTTGCCGCCGGCATCCTGGTACATGGTTTCGGTGGCCTGAAGCGGGGCCTTCTCGCGGAAATCGATGAAGGTGGTTTTTCCGTCGTGTGTGCGCAGCAGCAGAAAGCCGCCTCCGCCCAGGTTTCCGGCAGCAGGATGCACTACGGCCAGAGCAAAGCCAGTGGCCACGGCGGCGTCCACGGCGTTGCCGCCGGCGCGCAGCGTTTCCAGTCCGGCATCGGAGGCCAGGTGGTGGACGCTGACCACCATCCCATGCCGCGCGCGCAGCGGTTGTTCATCGCGAAAGTCCGCCGCGCTCTGCTGTGCGGAGGCGAGCGTGGAAATGAAGAATGCGCCGCCAAGTAAGGCGGACATGGCAGAAAGAAACGTCCGGCGAATCATGTGGTGACAGGATAACGCGGCGGGCGGACGGCCTGGAGTCTCATGTTTTCCCTGGACACAAAAGACAGAAACCTGGGGCGACCACTGAGATACCATACTTTTTTTGACGTCGCCGCAACATTCACTTTTTATGAGCGTCTATACCCGAGGTAAGCTGTTGAGAATCAGCATTCTCAGACTCAGCTTAATTAAATCAACCGAGGAGATCAAGATGCGAACGAAATGGATGCAGATAGCTTCCCTTATGGTTGGAGTGGCCGCGCTGGCAAGCGTATCGGCCTATGCACAGACGGATGTGGCAGGTAGCCTTTATGGAGCGTTCACCGGAACCTCCACGGGCAGCGGCACCATTCAGAGCCCCTCGAATGCTGCCGGCGGATTACTGGAAATACGGCACATCGCCAAGCCGTGGTTCGGCTATGAAGGAACCTACTCGATCAACCGCGCCAACCAGAATTACTCGCTTGGCGTTGTTCCAGTTATACCTCCCTGTCCCACACCTCCATACGGATGCTCCTTCCCGTCGGGCGTGATTTCTGCTAATGCGCATGAGGTGACGGGTGATTATATTGCGTCGATGAAATTGAAGCCAACCAGCTTCCGGCCCTTCGCGCTGGCAGGCGGAGGCCTTCTGCTGGTTGTTCCCACCAATGGGCAAACCAATTGCATTGTTATTGATATAGCTTGCACCACTGTTAGCACCAACACTGCGACCAAGGGGGTTTTTGTCTACGGAGCAGGAGTGGATTGGCGGCTTCAGCCGCACATTGGGCTGCGCTTCCAGTATCGCGGCAATCTTTACAAGGCGCCCGATCTGACCAAAGCGTTTACCTCGACCGGCGCCTTCACGCACACAGCGGAGCCGATGATCGGCGCGTACTACCGCTTCTGAACCGTCGCGCAAAAGCCGCCAAAACCCGATGCACTCAGGCGGCCGCACTCTTACTGCTACGTGCGGCTGCTGTGTTACCGTTTGAGTACGGCGTCCCCGCGCCGGGCCAGTGGATGGGCCTGTGCTGAGTGCCCGCGATGGTGGCGTCGACTTGTTGCAGTGGTTTCGAGATACATCAACTCTGGTTCCGCTATCGGGGGCGGTGTGCGAGCTAAAAAAATGTCCCAGCAGCCGGAATCGACCACGGCTCAACGCGCCGTGAACCCGGCTGTGAAGCCTGCGCCAGCGCCCGCGGCCGCGCTCCACTCCGAGTTTAAGCACGCGCCGCAGCGGATTCCGCGCTGGCTGGTGCGCGCCGAGTTGTTTTTGAGGGTACTGCTGAGGATGTATATCGGCCTGGCAGTCTGTTACGTGCCGTGGTCCCGGACGTTTTGGGACCAGAACCCCTTGTTTGTGCAGTTCCCCACGCTCTCGGTCTACGCGGCCAATGGCGCGGTGCGCGGGCTGGTGTCGGGGCTGGGGCTTTTAAATCTGTGGATTGCGTTTCACGACGCGCTCCGCCATCGGGATGGATGAATGCCATGAGGGAACAGGGAACAGGGAACAGGGAACAAAAATCCGTGCCGGCTGCGAAGATTGACGTCAACGGTGCGCCGCCGCCGCCGCTGGCATCCGCGCCGCTGGCCTATGAAAACCTGAGCTTTCTGAACAGCGCCGACGGGCGGCTGATCCGGATTGTCTCCGAGTTCATGGAGCCGCTGGCGCGCTTCCGGCGAGAGAAGATTCAGGACACGGTGGTGTTTTTCGGCTCGGCGCGGTTTCGCGGGCGCGAGGAGGCCGGCCATGCCCTGGAACTGCTGGAAAACACCGGCTCCACGCAAGCCGCGCCCAGCCATGAGCAGCCGGCCAAAGCGCTGGAGATAGCCGCCGGCAAGGCCTCGGATTTGCAGCTCAAGCGCGCCGAAGCGGCAGTGGAGATGGCCCGCTACTACGAGGACGCGCGTCGGCTGGCGCATCTGCTGACCGATTGGGCCAGGCAGATTCCTTCGCAGCGAAGCCGGTTTGTGGTCACCTCCGGCGGCGGACCGGGCATCATGGAGGCGGCCAATCGCGGCGCTTACGAGGCCGGCGGCAAGACCATCGGAATGAATATCCGCCTGCCCTTCGAGCAACATCCCAACCCCTACATCACGCCCGCGCTCAACTTCGAGTTCCATTACTTTTTCATGCGCAAGCTGTGGTTCGCCTACCTGGCCAAGGCGCTGGTGGTCTTTCCCGGCGGCTTCGGAACCCTGGACGAGATGTTCGAGATTCTGACTTTGGCGCAGACTCACAAGCTGGGCAATAAGATCACCGTGGTGGTTTACGGCTCAGAGTACTGGAAGAAGGTCTTCAACCTGGACGCGCTGGTGGACGCGGGATCCATCTCGCCCAAGGACCTCAAGTTGTTCCAGTTTGCCGATACGCCGGAGCAGGCCTTCGAGTTGCTGCGTAAGGGGCTGACGGAGAACTACCTGGCGGTGGAGGAAGCCGGGGGCAAGCCCACCGGCGAGGATCTGATGGAAGGTTGGGCGATGGAGGACTTTCTCGGGCCGGATCCGAACCATACGGGCGAGTAAATATTTATGCGCACCATCGTAGTACATTACGGGTTTATCGGGTTGAATCCGGTTTTCTCGTGCCTTTCTTGATTCCTTCGCTTATTGACGCCACATTCGCGCTACGTTAACCCTCCATTTATGGCCGGCAGTGCAAACTGGCTCCAGAGATTCCGGATTGCGAGCGGAATTGAGGAGCGGAAATGGCCCAATCGACCATCTCGTACCTGTGGCGCGACAAAAACGCATCGCAAGGTTTCCGGACTGGAGTATCGCTGCACAGCCACACCAACCAGTCGCACGAGACGCTGGATTTTCTGGCCAATTTCGGCAACCAGTACCCGGTGATGCGCCCGCTGCTTACGCGGCTGGAGCAGCGCTCGGAGCGGATGCACGGGGTGCGCATCAACTACGCAGCCAGCTACTGGACGCCGCCGATGACGCCCAGGCTGGCGTTTGACCTGGAAAGCCGGCAGATTGAGAAGCTGGATCTGGAACCGATGGTCTCTATCACCGACCACGACAACATCACGGCGCCGATGCTGCTGCGCACCATCGCCAGCGCGCGGCGGATTCCTGTTTCGGTGGAGTGGAGCGCTCCGTATGGCGAGCAGTCCTTCCATTTGGGCGTTCATAACCTGCCCAGCACCAGGGCCACGGAGTGGATGGCGACGCTGGCCGATTTCACGGCTCATCCCAGCGACGGGCGGCTGACCGAAATTCTCCGTGCGCTCGATGCAGAACCGAATGTGCTGGTGGTCTTCAACCACCCCATGTGGGACCTCTACCTGATCGGCAATGAGCGGCATGAGTTCCAGGTGAACGAGTTTCTGCAGAAGAACGGCAACTATTTGCACGCGCTGGAGTTGAACGGGCTGCGCAACTGGGACGAGAACCGTGCGGTGCGGCGGCTGGCCGAGCAGTGGAATATGCTGCTGATCATCGGCGGCGACCGCCATGGCGTGGAGCCGAACGCCAACCTAAACCTGACCAACGCGGCCAATTTTACCGAATTCGTGCATGAGATTCGGCGGGAAAAGAAGAGCGACATTCTGTTCATGCCGCAGTACGCCGAACCGTGGAAGCACCGCCTGCTGCAATCGACCATCGATGCGGTTCGCCACTACCCGGAGTTTCCGCAGGGCTCGCGGACCTGGGATGAGCGCGTGTATCACCCGGACGCAAATGGAGCCGTCCGGCCGCTGAGCGAGCTATGGCCAAACGGCCAGCCACCGCGGCTGATGAGCTTTCTGCTGGCAATGGTGCAGTTGATGGGCGCTGCTCCGGTTTCCGGCGGATTGCGCATGGCCTGGAGCGAGTCGCGCCAGTTGCGCACGGCATTGGACTCCGTTCCGCTCTAGGGCCTGTTGAAAGATCCTAGTTTGCTCCTCTCCCCAAAGGTATGATAACCTTGATTTCTGTGCCGTAGTGCGTGCATAGGTTTAGTGTGCCCGTACGGATAAAGAGCCTCCGGGACAGCTTCCGGGTGGGAAGGGCTGGCGTAGCTCAGCTGGTAGAGCATCTGATTTGTAATCAGAGGGTCGGGGGTTCAAATCCCTTCGCCAGCTCCACTGAAGTAAAGCGGAAACGGGGACTGAAACGGCTATAAGTTTTCCCGGTGCTTGAAATTCAGGCGCCGGACCTGTCCTTTGCGGCGATTCCACAGAGGTACATGCTCCGAAAAGCCGGAGGTATTCCGGGCGGGGCCTGATGCGCTGAATTGGGTTGAATCGGGCAGGGAAGTGCAGGTTGGTCGGGGCCCCCGCGGACAGGTCTTCGTCCGTGGGGTGATTGTGCACAGGTGGCCGAGTGGTTAATGGCAGCAGACTGTAAATCTGCCGGTCTTTGGACCTACGGAGGTTCGAACCCTCCCCTGTGCACCATGATTTTTGCGGGGTTGGCATGCGCGAAAAACCGCGGCAGGTTGAGCGCAAGAGCTTGAGCAGCACCGGTTCTGATTTGGACCGGAAGTATTGGGTGGCTCTGGTGTTGTATGCGGCCCTGGCGGTACTGGCCTGGTATACGGTGGGCGAGGGTGCGATTCTCGTCAAAGGCAGGCCGGTGGAGTTGCGGTTGCTTCCGATGATCGTTATCGGCGGGATGGCATTGAAGACGGTTTTAGCCCGCCACGCGGAGAAGATTCGCCGGGGCGGGGATGGGGGCGGTAGTACGGGCTCCTAGTTTAATAGGGCTGATGTAGCTCAGTTGGTAGAGCACTCCCTTGGTAAGGGAGAGGTCACCAGTTCAATCCTGGTCATCAGCTCCAGAAGTTCAAGCTGTCAGCTTTCAGCATTCAGCGGTCAGCCAACACAGGTGGAAGATGGATTGGCGAGGCCTCCATCGGCAAGAAGGTTGCAGAAAGCTGTTAGCTGAGAGCTGAAGGCTGTTTTTGCGGGAGTAACTCAGTGGTAGAGTCACAGCCTTCCAAGCTGTTGGTCGCGGGTTCGAGTCCCGTCTCCCGCTCCAGAGACTAGCTGTAGTGCGAGGCAGGAAATGAAGTTCGAGCAGGCAAAGATAGCCGTGCAGGATGAGCAGGGATTTGCGGAGCTTCAGGCGCTCATCGACGCGGCCTTTGATGCGCGGGACGTGGAAGTCTTTCTGAGCCGCATGGGCCGCAAGAAGCTGCGGATTCGCGACTTCGAAGGCGCTTTGCAGCACGGCCTGATAGGCAAGCAAGCCGCGGAGCTTTACCGGGCGCTTCCGGTCTCAGACCAGGCTCTGACCCGCGAGCGCTACCTGCAGCAGGTGGAAGCCGTGCCGCCGGAACTGCGGCAGAGGTATCTCAAGGTGTACGCCTACTACTGAGGCGCGCAATACAAGCATTTGCGCTTTCGTATTTCAGGGAGCGCGGCAGGAAATTCAGTTTAACGGAAGGGACGGAAGGCCATGGGCAAGGAAAAGTTTGATCGCACAAAGCCGCACGTGAACGTGGGGACGATTGGTCACATTGATCACGGCAAGACGACGTTGACGGCGGCCATCACCAAGGTGTTGGGCAAGAACAACCCCAAGATTGTGTTCCGCTCGTTCGACTCGATTGACAACGCGCCGGAAGAGCGGGAGCGGGGCATCACCATTGCCACGGCGCACGTGGAGTACGAGACCAAGAACCGGCACTACGCGCACGTGGATTGCCCTGGGCACGCCGACTACATCAAGAACATGATCACCGGCGCGGCGCAGATGGATGGGGCGATTCTGGTGGTGGCGGCCACCGACGGTCCGATGCCGCAGACCAAGGAGCACGTGCTTTTGGCGCGCCAGGTGGGCGTGCCCTGCATGGTGGTTTTTTTGAACAAGTGCGACGCGGTGGAAGACCCGGAGCTGATCGACCTGGTGGAGATGGAAGTTCGCGAGCTTCTGTCGAAGTACCAGTTCCCGGGCGACGATGTGCCGGTGATTCGCGGGTCGGCATTGGGCGCGCTGAACGGCGAGGCGCAGTGGGAGGCCAAGGTCGAGGAGCTGATGGAGGCGGTGGACAAGTATGTACCGCGGCCGGATCGCGCCGTGGACAAGCCCTTCCTGATGCCCATAGAAGATATTTTCTCCATCTCCGGGCGCGGCACGGTGGTGACCGGGCGCATTGAGCGCGGCAAGGTGAAGGTGGGCGAGGACGTGGAGATCGTGGGCTTCCGCGAGACGCGCAAGACGGTTTGCACGGGTGTCGAGATGTTCAAAAAGCAGCTCGACGAGGGCATGGCGGGCGACAACGCGGGCATTCTGCTGCGCGGCACTCCGAAAGAGGATGTGGAGCGCGGGATGGTGCTGGCCAAGCCGGGCTCGATCACGCCGCACACGCACTTCAAGGGCGAGGTGTACGTGCTCTCCAAGGAAGAGGGCGGGCGTCACACGCCGTTCTTCAAGGGCTACCGTCCGCAGTTCTACTTCCGCACCACGGACGTGACCGGCGTGGCGCAGCTGCCGGAGGGCGTGGAGATGGTGATGCCGGGCGACAACGTGCAGCTTGAGGTGGAGCTGATTACGCCGGTGGCGCTGGAAAAGGGATTGCGTTTTGCCATCCGCGAAGGCGGCCGCACGGTGGGCGCCGGCACGGTGAGCGAGATTATCAAGTAGTGCAGTGAAGAAGTGAATGAGTGAAGCAGTGAGTGAGTGAACGAGTGAAGGAAGCAGTGAAGAAGTGAATGAGTGAAGTAGTGAACAAGAAAAGCGTGTGTTGTTCACTGATTAACTTTTTCACTCTTTCACTGACTCACTTACTCACTGTTTCCCCGAAGGGAAAATCATGGTAGGACAAAGGATTCGCATCCGGTTGAAAGCATACGATTATCGCGTGCTGGACACCTCGACCGGCGAGATAGTGGAGACGGCCAAGCGCACCGGGGCAACGGTGGCGGGGCCGATTCCCTTGCCGACGATGAAAAACAAGTACTGCGTGCTGCGTTCGCCGCACGTGGACAAGAAGTCGCGCGAGGCCTTCGAGATTCGTACGCACAAGCGGCTGATCGACATTCTCGAACCGACCCAGCAGACGGTGGACGCGCTGATGAAGCTCGATCTTCCGGCCGGCGTCGATGTCGAGATCAAGGCGTTTGAGAAATAGCTGACAGCTAACAGCTGACAGCCGACGGTTAAAAAGCCCGAAAGGGTCCGAAACCCGCGAAGGGTCCGGCAGTGCGATGAATTCAACGTCGCATGATGAGGCGAGGCAGAGATGGCAGTTACAGGGATTTTGGGAAAAAAGATCGGCATGACGCAGATCTTCGACGATAAGGGCGACGTGCACCCGATTACGGTGCTGCAGGCTGGCCCATGCGTGATTACGCAGATGAAGACGCTGTCCAATGACGGCTACGAGGCCGCGCAGATCGGGCTGGTCGAGTTCGTGAAGGACAAGAATGTGACCAAGCCGCAGAAGGGGCACTTTGCCAAGATGGAAGCGCCGCCGGTCAAGGTCATCCGGGAGGTCGAACTGGAAGTGGAGGCCGAGGGCGTGGTGGCTGCCAAGGCCGGCGACCGTGTGCTTGTCGACATCTTCTCCGAGGCCAAGTTTGTGGACGTAAGCGGCACATCCAAGGGCCGGGGCTTTGCCGGAGTTGTGCGCCGCCATAAATTCGGCGGCGGACCCAAGTCGCACGGGCATATGTTCCAAGTCCAGGGTTCGATTGGCGCATCGAGCTACCCCTCGCGCGTCTTTCCCGGCCAGCGCATGCCCGGGCACATGGGCGCCGAGCAGGTGACGGTGCGCAACCTGCGCATTCGCGGAATTGATTTGGATGAAAACCTTTTGATGGTCGAGGGCGCGGTGCCCGGAAGCCGCGAAGGCTACGTATTGATCTCCAAGGCCAAAGCTCCTCCGCGCGAGCGCCGCGGCTTTGCGGGCTCCGGCACGGTCGATCCGTTGAAGGCATCGAAGAGGGCGCAGGCTAAGAAGAAGTAGGACTGGCCGTCCAGGCATACGCGCCTTGCGGCGCATGAGTATTGATGGCCGGGGTACATCCCGGCGGAAGAAGAAGACGATGGCAAAAGTGGATGTAGTGAATTTGAAGGGTGAAAAGGTAGGCTCGCTGGAGCTGGCCGACGCGCTTTTTGCGCCCGACCAGGTGAACGAGGCCCTGCTGTGGGAGGCGGTCAAGCACTACCGCGCCTCGCTGCGCCAGGGCACGCACAAGACCAAGAGCCGCACCGAGGTTGCCGGTTCGGGCAAGAAGCTGTGGAAGCAGAAGGGCACGGGAAGGGCGCGCATCGGCTCCGTCCGGTCTCCTTTATGGCGTCATGGCTACACGGTGCATGGGCCTCAGCCGCGCAGCTACGATTACGCCTTTCCGCACAAGAAGCTGCTGGGCGCGCTTCGCTCGGCGCTGGCCGCCAAGCTGGCCGATGGCAAGCTGACGGTGGTGGACACGCTGGAGCTGAAGGAAGCCAAGACCAAGCAGTATCGCGCGGCGCTCGACAAGCTCAAGGTCACGCGCACGGCTCTGCTGGTGGAGAGCGGCAAAACGCTCTCGCAGTCGCTGCTGCTGGGCGCGCGCAACCTGAAGGGCGTGGAGCTGGTGCTCAACAACGAGGTGCATCCCTACGATCTGCTGCGCTATGAGCGAGCCATTTTTTCCCGGGCCGCCATGGAGCAGATCGCCGAGATGCTCGAAAAGAACGCGTCGAAACGCAAGCTCGCCGCTGAGACGGAGGCCGCCTGATGCCGACACTTTATAACGTAATTCGCCGCCCGCTGATAACCGAAAAAGGGCTGAGCCTGAAGGAGACCACGGGGACGCTGGTATTTGACGTTGCCCCCGACGCCTCCAAGACAGAGGTCAAGCAGGCCGTCGAGGCTCTCTTCAAGGTGAAGGTCTCCGCGGTTCGCACCAGTAATGTTTTAGGCAAGGAACGGCGCCGTGGCCAGCACACGGGTTTTCGCCCGGATTGGAAGAAGGCCTATGTCCGGCTGAAAGCCGGCCAAAAGCTGCCCGAGTACGTGAGCAACCTGTAAAGACAGGGACTAGGGACTGGTGAAACCATCCATAGTTCGCCAGGTAGCTCAAGAAGGAAATATCGGAGCCAGGAAAGAAGTTAGAAGCTCCGGAGAAACGGGAGAGCGGCGACAAGAGTTTGGGTGCTGACTTTCCAGGACAAAGACGATGGCGATTAAGACATACAGACCGATTACACCGACGTTGCGCTTCAAGACCACGCTGGCCAACGACGACCTGACGACAGCCAGGCCTCACAAGCCGCTGCTTGAGGTCAAGCAGCGCACCGGCGGACGGCGCAGCGCGGGCGACCTGACGATCCGCCACCAGGGCGGCGGACACAAACAAAAATTGCGCCTCATCGACTTCAAGCGCGAGAAGTATGGCGTGCCGGGACGCGTGGCGACCATCGAGTACGATCCGAACCGCTCAGCCCGCATTGCGCTGATTCATTATCTGGACGGCGAGAAGCGCTACATCCTGCAGCCGGTTGGCCTGAAGGTGGGCGCCACGGTCAGCTCCGGCCCCGAGGCCGACATTCTGGTAGGCAACGCGTTGCCGCTGAAGAACATCCCCTCCGGGACCACGGTTCACGCCATTGAGCTCAGGCCGGGCAAGGGCGCGCAGATGGCGCGCTCGGCCGGAACGCAGGCCCAGCTGGTGGCCAAAGAGGGCGAGTACGCCCTGCTCAAGCTGCCCTCGGGAGAGACCCGCAAAGTGCTGGCCGAGTGCATGGCGACCATTGGCCAGGTGGGCAACACGGATCATGAAAATGTGTCCATCGGCAAGGCGGGACGCAACCGCTGGAAGGGCATTCGTCCCACCAACCGCGGCGTGGCCATGAACCCGGTGGATCACCCGCACGGCGGCGGCGAGGGCAAGACCTCGGGCGGCCGTCATCCGGTGACCCCGTGGGGCCAGCCGACGCGCGGCTACAAGACGCGCAACAACAAGCGGACTGATGCGTTTATTATCAGCCGCCGGGCGAAATAGGCGAAGCAGAGGAGCTGAGGATTTATGGCACGTTCGACAAAGAAAGGCCCGTTTGTGGATGCGCACCTGACCGTGAAGGTGGAGGCACTCAACCTGGCCAACGATAAGAAGGTAGTCAAGACGTGGTCGCGCCGCTCAACGATCTTTCCGGAGTTTGTGGGCCACACGATCGCGGTTCACAACGGCAAGAAGTTTGTTCCGGTGTACGTGACCGAGAACATGGTGGGTCACAAGCTGGGCGAGTTTGCGCCCACGCGCATCTTCAAGGGGCACACAGGTGGCACCAAGGCGCCAGCCGCCGAGGTCGCCGCCAAGCCTCGGTAGCACGAAAGACAGCTAGTAATTGAGGAAGAGACAATGGCAGTGGAGACAAGGGAATACCGGGCCGAGGCCAAGTTTCAGCGCGTGTCGCCGCAAAAGGCGCGGCTGGTGCTTGACCTGATCAAGGGCCGGGGGGTTGAGGAGGCGCTCACCACGGCGGCCTTCGCCAAGAAGCGCATCGCCCCGGTGATTCATAAGCTCTTAACATCGGCGGTGGACAACGCCAAGTATGTAGCCGGAGAACAGGGCGTTGATCTGGACGTGGACAATCTCTACGTCAAGACGGCGCTGGCCAACGACGGGCCGCGCATGAAGCGCATCCGTCCGGCGCCGATGGGCCGCGCCTATCGCTATCAGCGTAGGCTGACGCACATCGTTCTTTCAATAGCCGAGCGCGAAGCCGCGGCGGGCCTGGTGACCAAGGCGGAAGAACCGCCGGCGGCGCCGAAGGCAGGCAAGGCGAAGGCCGAAGCGCCCAAGGCGGAGCCCACGAAGGCAGCCAGTAAGTCAAAAGCAGAAGCGCCGAAGGCCGACAAGGCGAAGGCGGAAGCGCCCAAGGCAACCAAGAAAAAGGCCGAGGAGCCGAAAGCTGCGGCCAAAACAACCAAGAAAAAGGCCGGTAAGTAGGCCTAGAGGGTTTTGAGGAAAATAGCATGGGACAGAAAGTCAATCCTTACGGATTCCGGCTGGGAGTGAACAAGCCGTGGCGTTCGCGCTGGTTCTCTGAGCGCGACTTTGACAAGCTCCTGGTCGAGGACGTGAAGCTCAAGGCTGAGCTGCGCGAAAAGCTGAAGGCGGCGGGTGTCAGCTCGGTGGAGATTGAGCGGCCGGGCAACAAGCTGCGCTTTCTCATCCGCACCGCCCGTCCGGGCATCGTGATTGGCCGCAAGGGCGCGGAGATCGAGAAGCTCAAGACGGATATGGGCAAGCGCACCAGCCGCGACGTGTTCATCGACATCATCGAGGTGAACAAGCCCGAGCTGGACGCGCAACTGGTCTCCGAAGCAATCGCGCTGCAACTGGAAAAGCGCGTCAGCTTCCGCCGGGCTATGAGAAAAAGCGTGGACTCGGCGCTGCGCTTCGGCTGCAAGGGAATCAAGGTGAGGGTTTCGGGCCGCTTGAACGGCAACGAGATTGCGCGCTCGGAGTGGTATTTGCAGGGGCGTTTGCCGCTGCACACGCTACGCGCCGACATCGATTACGGATTCACCGAGGCCAACACCACCTACGGCGTAATCGGCGTCAAGACCTGGATCTATCGCGGCGACATCTACGAGCAGAAGCGCCGTCAGGCAGAGCCGGTAGGCACGTCGGTGTTTTAAGAGCAGCTATCAGCTGACAGCTAACAGCTGACAGCTGGATGGCCAAGAGAAAGAAAACTGTTAGCTGTTAGCTGTAGGCTGTCAGCTGCTTTTTTGAGGGTTTTCATTATGTTGATGCCAAAGAAAGTGAAGTTTCGCAAGCAGCAGAAGGGCAAAAGGCGTGGCAAGGCCTGGCGCGGCTCGGCGATTTCGTTTGGTGAATATGGCCTGCGCGTCATGGAGTGCGGCTACATCACCGACCGGCAGATTGAGGCCAGCCGTATCGCCATGACCCGCTTCATCAAGCGCGGCGGCAAAATTTGGCTGCGCCTGTTCCCGGACAAGCCCATTACCAAGAAGCCGGCTGAAGTCCGCATGGGTTCGGGCAAGGGCGCGCTGGATCACTGGGTTGCGGTTGTAAAGCCGGGCAAGATTTTGTTTGAGATGGAAGGCGTGGACCTGGCGACCGCCAAGGAAGCCATGCGCCTGGCGTCGAACAAGCTGCCATTGCTGACGAAATTTGTGGCACGGCCGGGCGCGGAAACAGTGGTGGCCGCGGCTAAGTAACAATGCAGCTTTTAGCTGCGAGCCTTTAGCATTTATCTCTTCATGCGGGATCGAAGGGTTATAGGCAAGCGGGATGAGGCTTGAAGCTAGCAGCTAGAAGCTAGGAGCTAAGGACAAATGGAACTCGAAAAGATTCGCAATTTAAGCGACGACGAACTGGCTCACCAGGAGAAGACTTCCGCCGAGCAGTTGTTCCGGATTCGCTTTCAGATGGCGACGGACCCTAGCGCCGGAGCGAAGAAGCTTCGCGAACTGCGCAAGGAGATCGCCCAGATCAAGACCGTGGCCAGGGAGCGGGAGTTGGGTATTCGCGGGGCGGCGAAGGATGCCGCGGCTGCCGAAGCGGCCGCGGACAGCAAGAAGGGAGCGCGCTAAATGAAGGCGACTCAAGAGGCAGTACAGGCGCCGGCGGCAACCGGCGCGCGGCGCAACGAGAAGGTTGGCCAGGTGGTTTCGACCAAGATGCAGAAGACCATCGTGGTGGCGGTCGAGATGCGCAAGGCCCACGCCAAGTACAAACGGATCGTGCGCTCGACCAAGAAATTTTATGCCCACGACGAGCAGAGTTCGGCGCGGCTGGGCGATGTAGTGCGCATCCGCGAAACCCGTCCGCTGAGCAAGCTGAAGCGGTGGACTCTGGAAGAAATTGTGCGGCGCTCGGCCCTCGGTCAACTCGAGGACGTGGCGCTCGATACCGAAGTCAAGGCCGCTAACTAGCGCGTAGAGCGGGTAAGGAGAAGAACCCATGGCTGTGCAAATGAGAACCATGCTCGCGGTGGCCGATAACTCCGGCGCGCGCAAGCTGCAAGTGATTCTGCCGCTGGGCGGCGGACTGGGCAAGAAGGCAGGTCTGGGCGACGTTGTAACCGCGGCGGTCAAAGAAGCCTCGCCCGACGGAACCATCAAGAAGGGCAAGGTGGTGAAAGCGGTGATTGTGCGCACGCGCAAGGAGCATCGCCGGCGCGACGGAACCTATATCCGCTTTGACGAAAACGCCGCCGTGGTGATCGACGATACTCACGAGCCGGTGGGCACGCGCGTCTTTGGGCCGGTGGCCCGCGAGTTGCGCGAGAAGAAGTTTTTGAAGATTGTTTCGCTGGCTCCGGAAGTGGTGTAGGAGAGAAGATGCCGAGTTTGAATATTCATCGCAATGATACGGTCAAGGTTCTCAGGGGAGCGGACCGCGGCAAGACGGGCCGCGTGCTGCGCGTCTTCCCCGACAAAGGCACGGTGCTGGTGGAGCATGTGCGCGTGGTCAAGAAGACGGTTTCAAGCAAGCAGGGGCAGCGGACCAAGGGCGGCATCGCCGAGCAGGAATCGCCCATTGATGTCTCCAATGTGCAGCTGATTTGCCCCAATTGCGGCCCGGCGCGCGCGAGCTCGAGGGTTGAAGGCGGCGTAAGGATTCGCATCTGCAAGAAGTGCGAGCAGGCGCTGCCGACCAAGAAGTAAGAACTGCTGTGAAGAAGTGAATGAGTGAAGAAGTGAGTTGTTCACTTAGGAATCAGAGCAGCACGGAACGAGAAAAACTCCGCCCGTGCGGCAATCACCTTCCGCAACGGTAAACGGCCAGGGGGCTAATCCGAGACCGGAAGAAAGAGAGCAAGAGTTATGACGGCAAGGCTGAAAGAGAAGTATCACAAGGAGATCAAGCAGGCTCTCAAAAAGGAGCTGGGGCTTGAGAACTCGATGGCGGTTCCGGAGTTGAAGAAGATCGTCGTCAACATGGGCCTGGGCGAGGCCACGCAGAACACCAAGCTGCTGGACCCGCTGGTGGCCGATCTGACGGCGATTGCAGGGCAGAAGCCGGTGACCACCAAAGTCAATTGCGGCCTTCAAGGTGAGGGCGGGCATGTCGATTGGCGCCATGGTGACGCTGCGCAACGAGAAGGCCTATGAATTTCTGGACCGTCTGATTTCGACGGCTTTACCGCGTGTGAGGGACTTCCGCGGCCTTTCCACCAAGAGTTTTGACGGGCGCGGCAACTATACGCTGGGTTTACGAGACCAGCTGATTTTCCCGGAGATTGATTACTCCAAAGTGGAGAAGATGAAGGGCATGAACATCACCATCGTGACCACGGCCAAGGACGACAACCAGGCGAGGGCGCTGCTGCGGGCCTTCGGCATGCCTTTCCGGCAGGGCGCGTAAGGGGATAAGAGGAATATGGCAACCACAGCAAAAAGGGTAAAAGACGCGCGGAAGCCGAAGTTCAGCTGCCGCAAGCACAACCGGTGCCAGATTTGCGGGCGGCCGCGCGGGTTTCTGCGCAAGTTCGGCGTCTGCCGCTTGTGTTTCCGCGCGCTGGCGCTCAAGGGAGAGATTCCCGGCGTCGTCAAGTCGAGTTGGTAAGGGCAGCTAACTGCTGGCAGTTGGCTGCTAAAGCGCGGGTCGGGCAGTTGATCCGCGCACGGCGAAAATCTTGGGAGTACGGACCATGTCCGCATTGAAAACTTATCTCAAGAAAGTGATTCCGGATTCTGTCTTGAAGTCGCGAGAGCGATACATAGAGAGAAAACGGAGGGAAGAGTTTCAGCGTTGCGCGATGCCTCGGGAGACCTTCTCAAGAGTTTATGAATGCGGATACTGGGGTAAGTCGAAAGAACAGGGAGAGAGATATTATTCCGGGATTGGCTCGCATGTGGATGAATATGTCGATTCCTATATCTCCGCCGTGAGCGGCTTCTTGCAGTCATTCGGCAAAAAGCCCGATGTGGTGGATCTGGGATGCGGGGATTTTGCCATTGGCTCTCGAGTCAGGCCCTATTGCGGCAATTACATTGCCGTTGATGTGGTTGAAGGGTTGATCGAGCGAAACAAAAAGAGATATGCGAACGACAGCGTGGATTTTCGTGTTTTCGATATCATCAACGATGATTTACCGAAGGGGGATGTGGTTTTCCTCCGACAGGTTCTCCAGCATCTATCGAACCGCGAAATCGAAAAGGTGGTAGCCAAGTTGCCCGCGAAGTATCGCTTCCTGATTCTGACCGAGCATTTGCCTTTGTCTGGAAGTTTTGTGCCGAATGTGGATATCATGCGTGGGCCCGATATCCGGCTCACGATAGGGAAAGAAGGGAGCGGGGTGATCCTGACAGAGCCCCCTTTCAACATGAAAGTGGCAAAGAGCACGCTCTTGTGCGAAGTGCTCAATGAAGGTTCAGAGCCAAAGAGCGTGGTTCGGACGAACTTGTACGAGTTTTAACATTTGCGGTTTTTCAACAAGTGAAGAATTGCCGGCAGCAAGTTGCCGGCGGATATTCCGGCAGGTTCTCCTGGTTGCCATTGGGAACCGGGAGCGAACGGGGAATGAAGGAGAAGGAATGAGTTTGACCGACCCAGTAGCCGATTTTCTGGCGCGAATCCGGAATGCGATCCGGGCGCGTCATCAGAAGCTGGATGTACCGGCTTCTAAACTGAAGACCGAGATCGCTCGCATCCTCAAAGAGGAAGGCTACATCTCGAATTACAAGACCCAGGAAGAGGAAGGCAAGCTGGTGCTGCGCGTGTACCTGAAGTATGGCGGCACGGAAGCGGCCATCCGCGATCTGGCGCGCATCTCGCGTCCCGGCTGCCGCGTATACATCGGACGCGACGAAATCAAACGCGTCCAGGGCGGGCTGGGCATTTCGATTCTTACCACGCCCAAGGGCGTGATGACCGGCCGCCAGGCGCGCCGCGAGGGCGTAGGCGGCGAGCTGTTGTGCGAAGTGTGGTAGAGGCAGTTGTCAGTCAAAACTGGAAACTGACAACAGAAAACTGTTTACCGGCTGCAGTGGAACGAGGGGACATTAAAGCTATCAACTGATCGCTGAATGCTGATGGCTGTTTCTCGGGACTCGCAAGCCAGATGAAGGATTGATTCGATGTCGCGTATTGGAAAGAAGCTGATTCCGCTGCCCGCGGGCGTCAAGTACAAGGTTGAGGGCAACACGGTAATGGTCGAGGGGCCCAAGGGCAAGGTCTCGGCGTTGATTGCGCCCGGCATTACGCTGGAAACCAAGGATGGCGTGCTGCACGTAAACCGCGAGAATGACAGCCAGGCGGCGATGCACGGACTGACGCGCTCGCTGGTTGCCAACGCGGTTCACGGCGTCACCAAAGGCTGGCAGAAGGAATTGGATATTGTGGGCATCGGCTATCGCGCCGAGCTGAAGGGCAAGGGCACGGTGGTCTTCACGCTGGGCTACTCGCACCCGATTGAGGTTCCGTTGCCCTCGGGCATCGAAGTAGCCATCGACCCCAAGCAAACCCACCTGATCATTACCGGCATCGACCGGCAGAAGGTGGGCCAGGTGGCAGCCGACATGCGTTCGCTGCGCAAGCCTGACCCGTACAAGAACAAAGGCGTGCGCTACAGCAACGAGAGGCTGAAGAAGAAGGCCGGCAAGACGGGCGCGAAATAAGCTGACAGCGCTCAGCCATCAGCCATCAGCTAAAGTTACCGGGGATTGAAACGGAACTGATTGCTGAAAGCTGATAGCTGAAGGCTGAATCCAACCGAACGGGGTCGCGGGGCGGCTCCGCTGATAGGTGAGAGAGAACATGATCGAGCAGACCAAGAGAAACGAAATTCGCCAGCGCATTCATCAGCGCATTCGCCGCAAGATGGCCGGCACAGCGGAGCGGCCGCGGCTGAACGTCTACCGCTCGCTGAACCACATCTACGCGCAGGTGATCGATGACCAGAAGGGCGAGACGCTGGTCTCGGCCTCGAGCATCAAGTTGAAGACCGGCGGCAATGTGGCCTCGGCCAAAGAGATCGGCAAGGCGGTGGCCGAGTTGGCCATCAAGCAGGGCATCAAGAAGGTGGTCTTTGATCGCGGCGGCTACCTCTATCACGGGCGTATCAAGGCGCTGGCCGATGCGGCCCGCGAGGCTGGGCTGGAGTTCTAGAAGCAGTGAAACAGTGAAGCAGTGAACGGTGAACAGTGCGCGGCGCAATCAAGCAGGGAACGATTAACGTCGGCATACTGAACACTAAAGAGACGAGAGAGCAATGACGATGTTGAAGAAGAAACTCGATGCAAACCAGTACAACCTGAAGGATCAGGTGGTCTCCATCAATCGCGTGACCAAAGTGGTCAAGGGCGGCAAGAATATGTCGTTTGCCGCGCTGGTGGTGGTGGGCGACTCCCTGGCGGGCGTGGTGGGCCACGGTGCCGGCAAGGCCAAGGAAGTTCCCCAGGCGATTCGCAAGGGGATTGAGGCGGCCAAGAAGAACCTGGTCAAGGTCCATCTGACCGAGACCACGATTCCGCATCTGGTTCTGGGCCGTTACGGCGCCGGGCAGGTGCTGCTGAAGCCGGCCCCCGAAGGTACCGGCGTGATTGCCGGCGGCGCGGTGCGCGCGGTGATGACCTCGGCCGGGGTGCAGAACGTGCTCACCAAGAGCATCGGCTCGCCCAACCCTCACAACGTCGTCAAGGCTACCTTCGACGCCCTGTTGCAGTTGCGCGACCGGGCCGATGTGGCCAACATGCGCGGCAAGACGGCGGAGGAGCTCTAAGCCATGGCGAAAACCAAGATGATACGCATTCAGTACTACCGCTCGAAGAACTCCACGCCCATCAAGCACAAGCTGGTGGTCAAGGGCCTGGGCTTTACGCGCCTCAACCAGATTGTTGAGCGCGTGGATACAGAATCCACTCGCGGCATGGTCAAGGCCATTCCGCATTTGGTGAGGATACTGGAGAATTAGTGAAGAAGTGAAGAAGTGAAGTAAGACCACTTAATACGTTCGCGTTTTTGTTTCACTCTTTCACTCTTTCACTTTTTACTTAATCACTGCTCCACGGAACGCGAGTCGGCAAGGTGATTAAACCTTTCCGGCGCTACAGCGAGGGAACAATGGCAACGAGAAACTTATCGAATTTGCGCGCGCCAAGGAAAGCCAACACCGGGCGCAAGCGCGTGGGCCGGGGCATGGGATCCGGCATGGGCAAGACCTCGACCCGCGGCCACAAGGGCCAGGGTTCGCGCTCCGGCGTCAGCATGATGCGCGGCTTTGAGGGTGGCCAGATGCCGCTGCATCGCCGCCTGCCCAAGCGCGGCTTTACCAACATCTTCCGCACCGAGTACACGGTGGTAAATCTGGACCGGCTGGTGGAGCACATCGAGGGCCTTAACCTTACCGAGGTCAAGGTGGACGACTACAAGAAGCTGGGCCTGGCCTCGAGCAAGAAAGCGCTCATCAAGATTCTCGGCTCCGGCGAGTTGACCAAAGCGCTCACCATTCACGCGCACAAGTTTTCCAAGTCGGCGGCGGAGAAGATTGAAAAGGCCGGCGGCAAGGCCGTGGTGCTGGGCGGCGAGGCTGCGCCGGCGGCGGCATAGCGCGACACAGGTCGCTGTGCACGGGTAAGATGGTCAGTGGCAAAGATTCAAGCGGCGGAAACGCCCTGAAGCGGATAACCAATCATGCTTGAAAAGTTTTTGAATATCTTCCGGATTCCTGATCTGCGCAAGCGGGTGCTGTTCATGCTTGGCATTCTGGCCGTATACCGCCTGGGCGCGTGGATACCCACGCCGGGCGTAGACACCAAGATGCTGGAGCGGCTGTTTGACCAGCAGGGCGGCTCGGCCCTGGGCCTGATGAACCTGTTCGGCGGCGGCAACCTGCGCCGCATGACCATCTTCGCCCTGGGCATCATGCCCTACATCACGGCCTCGATCATCTTCCAGTTGCTTACCGTGGTCTATGAGCCATTGGCGCGCATCCAGAAGGAAGGCGAACTGGGGCGGCGCAAGATCACGCAGTGGACCCGCTATATGACCGTGATTCTGGCCGCGATTCAGTCGGTCGGCATCGCGTTCATGCTCACCAGCGGTCACATGGTGCTCAACCCGGGCATCGGCTTCGACCTGATGACGGTGCTGACGCTGACCACTGGCACGGCCTTCATCATGTGGCTGGGCGAGCAGATTACCGAGCGAGGGATTGGCAATGGCATGAGCCTGCTGATCTTTACAGGCATCGTTGCCGGCCTGCCCCGCGGCGTAATGGACCTGTACGAAAAGGTCCAGACCAACCAGTGGGGTTCGTTCACTATAGTTGCGGTGCTTTTGCTGGTGGCGGGCATGGCGGCGGTGGTAGGCTTTATTGTCTTTGTCGAGCGCAGCGAGCGGCGCATCCCCATCCAGAGCGCGCGGCGCATCGTCGGCCGCCGCATGATGGGCGGCCAATCGAGCCACCTGCCCCTCAAGGTCAACTCCGGCGGCGTTATGCCGGTTATCTTCGCGGCCTCCATCCTCTCCGCGCCGATGATGCTCCGACAGACCGATTTCGTAAACAACAGCCCCTTTTGGCGTCCCCTCTTCGATGCGCTGATGCCTGGCTATCCGTGGTACGAGTTGCTCTACATTCTGTCCATTATCTTCTTCGCCTACTTCTATGTCTCCATTATCATGAAGCCGGACGACATTGCCGACAACTTCCGCAAGTCGGGCTCGTTCATTCCCGGCATTCGTCCCGGCAAACGCACCTCGGACTTCATCAACGACATCCTGACCCGCATCACCCTTGTCGGCGCCGCCTATTTGATCATTATTTCGCTGGTGCCTACCTTCCTGATCTCCGGCATTCGCTTTGACAAGGTGTGGCTCATAGGCCGGTTCTTTGAGAGCCTGCCGGCATGGACCACGCACGGTTTGGGGGTCAATTTCTACTTTGGCGGCACATCGCTTCTCATCGTGGTGGGTGTGGCCATGGATACCATCAACCAGATCGAATCGCAGCTTATCATGCGGCACTATGACGGCTTTTCACCGCGATCCGGTCGCATACGCGGAAGGAAAACCTGGTAATGTCCTCTTCTGGAAATAAAGTTCAACAGGGTCGTGAGACGGGTCGGAAGACCCTTCCCGGCCCCATTCTTTTGCTGGGCGCGCCGGGCGTGGGCAAGGGCACGCAGGCCAAGGAACTGGTGAAAATCTGGGGGATTCCACAGATCTCCACCGGCGACCTGCTGCGCGGCAATGTGGCCCAGGGAACCGAGCTGGGGCGGATAGCCAAGGAGATCATGGGCCGCGGGGAGCTGGTTCCTGACTCGCTGGTTAACCAGATGGTTGCCGTGCGGCTCGCTCAGACGGATACGGCTAACGGCTACATTCTGGACGGTTTCCCGCGCACTTTGCCGCAAGCCGGCTGGCTGGATGAGCGCCTGGCGACGCAGGCCGGGGGGCTTCCGGTGGTTGCTGTCAGCATCCAAGTGGAATATAATCAACTATTGCGCCGTATTACGGGGCGCAGGAATTGCCCTGTCTGCCAGAGCATTTATAACGTCCACGGCAAGCCTCCCAAGAAGGATGGCGTTTGCGACCTGGACGGAGCCGCGCTGGTCCAGCGAGCCGACGACACGGAGAAGGTCTTCGAGGAGCGCATGAAGGCGTATGCGGCCTCGACCGCGCCGGTTGTCGAGCATTACCGGGCCCTGGGGCGCTTTGCGGAAGTGGATGGGGGCCGGCCGGTAGCGGAGATTGCGGCTGGAATTGTTGCTGCCGTCGAACGGTTGCGCCAGTAATGCAGCCGAGCGGTGGTTTTTGTGCGTTAGTAGCTGAAAGCTGGTTAGCCGGTTGGCGGTAATACTGAAGTCGTCCAGTGAGATCGAGAAGATGCGCCACGCGGGCCAGGTGGTTCGCGAGGTGCTCGATCTGGTACGAAGCCTGGTTAAGCCGGGCGTCACCACGCTGGATCTGGAAAAGGCGGCCGAGGCGCGCACCAAAGAGTTGGGCGCCAGGGCGGCCTTCAAGGGCTACCACGGCTTTCCCTGCGTGCTGTGCACTTCGGTCAACAGCGAAGTGGTGCATGGCATTCCGTCGGCCAAACGGATCCTCAAGGAAGGGGAGATCGTTTCGGTCGACTATGGGGCGTTCGTGGACGGTTTCTGCGGCGACGCGGCCATAACCGTGCCGGTGGGCAGCAAGATCGACCCCAGAACGGCGCGACTGGTCGAGGTAACCGAAGCGTCGCTGCATGCGGCGATTGCTGCGGTGAAACCGGGGGCAAGGCTGGGGGATGTTGGCTTCGCGGTGCAGAAGATAGTTGAAGCCGCGGGGTTTTCGGTGGTGCGGGATTTTGTGGGCCACGGCATCGGCTCCCAAATGCACGAAGATCCGCAGGTGCCGAACTTTGGCGAGGCTGGACGGGGCATGAAACTGCGCGCCGGCATGGTAATCGCCATCGAGCCCATGGTGAATGCGGGCGGACCGGACGTTGTGGTTCTGGGCGACGGCTGGACGGCAGTCACCGCGGATGGAAGCATGAGCGCTCATTATGAGCACACGGTGGCGGTGACCGCCACCGGAGCGAGAATCTTAACCGAGTAGCACACTCGGGATGACAGGCCGGTTGGGCACCAGCGCGCCGGCGGAAGTGGATGCGGTTTGTCGAAGGAAGATGCGATTGAGGTAATGGCGGTGGTCACCGAGACGCTGCCCAATGCCATGTTCAAGGTCAAGCTCGAGAATAATCACGAGGCTCTGACTCATGTCTCGGGAAGGATGCGCAAGAACTTCATCCGCATTCTGCCCGGCGATCGCGTGGCCGTGGAGTTGAGCCCCTACGACCTGAATCGTGGGCGGATTGTTTACCGCTACAAGTAAGTTTTTTGTAACTCGCGCCTGGGTTTTGCGCGCGGAGAAGGGCAACAAAGCAATGAAAGTTCGCGCATCGGTCAAAAAGATTTGCGTCAAGTGCAAGGTCATCACCCGCCACGGGGTGGTCAGGGTGATCTGCGAAAACGCAAAGCACAAGCAGCGCCAGGGCTAATTGGAGACTGGTATACGCGGAAAGCTCCACGACAAGGCAAGAGGCTAGTTAGCTTGAATCAAGGCTTGCGATGAACCTCTGAGGGCCAACCGCTTAACTCGTGCGAACCGGTTTTGGCCGGGGGCACACAACCGAAGTAGTAAAGGAATCGGAATGGCACGTATTGCTGGCGTCGATCTGCCCCGCAACAAGCAGGCACGCATCGCGCTTACATACATCTTTGGCATCGGGAACCCCCGCGCGCTCAAGATTCTGGAGAAGGCGAATGTTGACGCCTTCAAGAAGGTCCAGGACTTGGACGAGGACGAGGTCAACCGCATCCGCCAGGTGATCGAGGACGAAGGAAACGTCGAGGGCGACCTGCGCAAGGACGTCCAGATGCACATCAAGCGCCTGATCGATATTCAGAGCTATCGCGGGACGCGTCACCGGCGTGGTTTGCCGGTTCGCGGCCAGCGCACTCACACCAACGCCCGTACCCGCAAGGGCCCGCGCAAGGGCACAATTGCCGGCAAGAAGAAAGCGACGGGTAAAACCTAATGGCAAAAGCAGAGAAGACAGCAGGAACGGGCAAGCCTGCGGCCGGCAAGATCGGCAAAACCAAAAAGTTCAAAAAGCGCGAACGCAAAAATGTGCCGTTTGGCATTGCGTACGTCCAGGCCACATTCAACAACACCATCATTACCATCACCGATCAGGTGGGCAACACGTTGAGTTGGAAGAGTTCCGGTTCGCTGGGTTTCCGCGGCTCGCGCAAGGGAACGCCCTTTGCGGCACAGCAGGCGGCCTCGACCGCGGCCGGCATGGCTCGCGATCATGGCGTGCGCGCGGTCGATGTGCGTGTCTCCGGCCCCGGTTCGGGCCGCGAGTCGGCTATCCGCGCCCTGGCTGCCGCCGGCATTGAGGTGCGCACCATCCGCGACGTGACGCCGGTGCCGCATAACGGCTGCCGTCCACCGAAGCGGCGCAGAGTGTAAGAGAAGCAGTTTTCAGCCGTCAGCTCTCAGCAGTCAGCCTGATGCTGGTACAACTGATTGCTGATGGCTGAAAGCTGAAAGCTAACAAGGGCCGGGATGGAATCTCCTCCGGAGACGTAAACCGGCCGGCATCCGAAGTCAGGAGAAGAAATGGCACGTTATACCGGAGCAGTCTGCCGCCTCTGCCGTCGCGAGGCAACCAAACTCTTTTTGAAGGGCGCTAAATGCACCTCTGACCGCTGTCCGCTGGAGAAGCGCAACTTTCCGCCGGGACAGCACGGCAAGGACCGCAAGGCCAAGATTGTGGGCTACGGCCTGCAACTGCACGAAAAGCAGAAGGCCAAGCGCATGTACTTTACCCTGGAAAGCCAGTTCCGCGAGTACTATGAAAAGGCCAACAAAGCCAGCGGCGTCACCGGCGAGCTGCTGATTCAGCAGTTGGAACGCCGCCTGGACAACGTGGCCTTCCGGCTGGGCTTTGCCCTCTCGCGCCGCCAGGCCCGCCAGGTCGTTCGCCACGGCCACGTCGAGGTCAATGGCCGCAAGGTCAATATTCCCTCCTACCAGGTGAACGCGGGTGACGAAATCAAGATTCGCGATCACGCCAGGAAGATGGCCATTATCGAGCAGGGCGCGCAATTTGCCGCGCAGAACCCCGTGCCCACATGGCTGGAAGCAAACTTCGAGAATCTATCGGGCCGCGTGCTCCATTTGCCCAAGCGCCAGGACGTGAACCTGCCCATAAACGAGCAGCTCATTGTCGAACTGTATTCCAAGTAAGCTGACAGCTAACAGAAGACAGCTACATTTATCAGGTCCGTTTTATTGTTAAATGAGAGCTGTTCGCTGCAATTCATAACGAAGGAGAACTTGCGCGGCCGCCGCAAAATGCATCGCGACGTACATGCCGCGCGGGAAACGAGAGAAAGATATGCTTTGGAGAGGATTTCAGAAACCGAAGCGCCTGGCAGTCGATGCCGAGACGCTCACCAACCAATACGGCAAGTTCAGCGCCCAGCCCTTTGAGCGCGGCTTTGGCACCACCATCGGCAACGCCCTGCGCCGCACCCTGCTAAGTTCCATCGAAGGCGCCGCGGTCACCGCCGTTCGCATCGAGGGCGTGCTCCACGAGTTCCAGTCCATCAGCGGCGTGGTCGAGGACGCGACAGACATTATCCTGAACCTCAAGCAGGTTCCCTTCAAGCTCGCCGGCGAAGGCCCCAAGGCGCTTTATCTGCGCGCCGACCAGCCCGGCGTAGTTACTTCAGGCATGATTGAAGCCGACGGCGATGTTGAAATTCTGGACAAGAACATCTATATTGCTACCCTCTCGGAGGGCGGCAAGCTGGATATGGAGATGCGCCTCAAGCGCGGACGCGGCTATATCTCCGCCGACAAGAACTTCGACGCCGACCTGGGCATCGGCTTCATTCCCGTAGACTCGGTCCACTCGCCGGTGCGGCGCGTGAATTATGTAGTGGAAGCCGCCCGCCTCGGCCAGATCACCGACTATGACAAGCTCACCATGGAAGTGTGGACCAACGGAGCCGTGCTGCCCGCCGACGCCGTCGGCCTGGCCGCCAAGCTGCTCAAGGACCACATGAACATCTTTATCAACTTCGAGGAGGAAATCGAAGCTGAAGGGCGTGGCGAGGAAGGCCGCATCCTGTTGCGCAACGACCACCTCAACCGCTCCGTCGAAGAGCTGGAGTTGTCGGTCCGCAGCTACAACTGCCTGAAGAACGCCAACATCCAAACCATTGGCGAGCTGGTGCAGAAGACCGAAGCCGAGATGCTCAAGACCAAGAACTTTGGCCGCAAGAGCCTGAACGAGATCAAGGAAATCCTCGCCCAGATGGGCCTCTCGCTGGGCATGAAGATCGACGAGCAAGGCAACGCCGTCCCCGGACCCACCAGCATTTCGCCCGCCGCCGCACTGGCCGCCAATTATAGCCACTTCGACGACGAGGATGAGCCGCTGGATTCGGTGGACCTGCAATTGCCCACCGAGACGGAGAATTTTTAATACAGAGATCAGGGTTCAGAGATCAGAGATCAGTTCTCGACGAATCCGCAGACACGGCTTTTCGTTGCAGACTGACTGCTGATCTCTGATCTCTGATCTCTGACACCTGTTATCGAAAGAGAGTTTCACCATGCGCCATCGCAATGCAGGATTCAAGCTCGGACGCAACACCAGCCATCGTCGCGCCCTGTTGCGCAACCTGGTTACGTCCGTCATCGTAGAAGATCGTATCGAGACCACCGTGGCCAAGGCCAAGGCGGTTCGCCCGCTGGTTGAAAAGATGATCACCCTGGGCAAGAACGGCGATCTGCACTCGCGCCGCCAGGCCCACAGCTTTCTCATGACCGACAAGTCCGTCGAGCGGCTCTTCGAAACCGTGGCGCCGCGCTACGGCGATCGCCAGGGCGGCTATCTGCGCATCGTGCGCACCGGCTTCCAAAAGGGCGACGGAGCTGCCAAGGCCTTCATCGAACTGCTGGGCGCCGAAAAACAACTCGATGCCAAGCGCCAGAAGCGCGACGAGATCAGAGCCAAGAAGCGCGCCGAACTCGAAAAGCAGATGGAAGAAGCAAAGCAGGAAGAAGCCAAAGAAGAAGTCAAGGAAGAGGCGGCGTAAGACTGGCCGTCTAGGCGGAGCTTTTCTGTGACACATTCGCACCAACGGGCGCATCCCATCGCGGGATGTGCCCGCGCGGCTTACGATGGCTGAAAGGAAAATCATTTCAGCTAATGTGCTAAATCTTGCATATATGTTCCACTTGCGGCGTAGCGCCTCCGGGCTATCTGGTTGATTATAAATAGCATAGAAGTATTGAAAAATATGGCAAATCACATGCATGCAATATAATGAGAAAATGTTTCAGATCCTCTAAGTGTCACTATTCTTTGCTTCGAGCGAAGTGAGATTAGGGTTGCGCTTGGCGCGGATCGTGTTGTAACGTAATTGGTTATGTCCGTGATGCATACCAGATTTTGAACTGTACGACAGGAGGCTTTTCGATGAAGCGGTTTTTGATTTTGGCTACGGTTATTTTGTCCTTTTCCATTTGTCAATCGGCGCGAGCCGGCACAATAAACTTATCCACGGGCCAGGATGCTTCGGGAAACATCCAGACCACAGCGGGCGCCCCGGATGCCAACTGGAGCCTTTCTGGCACTCTCCCGGCTGGAGTTTCCCAAGGCACTCCCGCTCAGATTCTCGTTTATACTAATTCCGGTTATGCAAATGTCGACACTTTGTCCCAGCAGCAAATCGACGCGTGCGACATATCATACAATTGCAACAATTGGTGGCCAGGTCAAACTGGTAATTCAAATCCGAATAATAATACGCCTGGCTGGGCTGCAGACACTAAATTGTCTTCATGGATTGGAGTGAGCGCAACCACTATCAAAAATGGTAATGGCCCATATAGCTATACCATGACCTTTAATTTAACGGCAGCCGAATTGGCGACCGCCAGCATAACGGGAGCTTGGGCGATCGACGACGCGGGAAGCTTGTATCTGAATGGAAACTTAATTTCAACATTGGCGGACACTCAATGGATGAGTTTAACCGGCTTTCAAGTTCCAGTTGGAAGCAGCGACCTCGTTGTCGGTACGAACACGCTGACGATGACGATGACTTATACGGACGATTTTATTGAAGGCGCCGATTTGCAAGGTTCCCTCGATTACGGCACGGTAGTCCCTGAACCGGGTTCACTTCTGCTGTTGGGAACGGGAATGCTCGGAATGGCAGGCATGCTCAAGCGCAAATTGCTTGCTGCAAGGCGTTAGACCGGAGCAGTCGTTCTCTGCCCGGTAAAATGATAAATAAGAATCGGTAAAAACCATGGCCCAGGGTGAAACTTGGGCCATGGTTATTTCAGGACTGTCGAATCTCAGCGAGTGTGAACGATGACCGATAGAAAGCGACTGCATGGGCCGTATCGATCTTCGATTGCCATGAATCCTTACGCGGCTCGCGCTAATCGCTTTGGCCGCATCAGCCGCATAAAAATATAGACCGCCAGGATCATCGCGATGGCGCCCGCGCAGTCCAGCAGCACATCCCAGGCTGAACCGGTGCGGTTGGGCAAATAGCTCTGGTGCCACTCATCAAAGCTGGCCACCAGCGCCGTCCCCAGCAATGCGAGGGTCGCATCGGTAAAGAAACGAACGCGCGGCAGCGTCATCCACCAGGCGCGCAGCCACGCTACCCCGAGCGCCCCGTAGCCTAAAAAGTGCCCGCTTTTGCGGACCAGGTGATGAACCACCTCCCAGCTAGTGTCGCTGATGGGCCCGAAAATGGCCTGGAAGAGCAAACGCAGCGGCCCGCTGGTATGGTCGGAGCCCATCACTTCCGTGGATTCAAATATGATGATGCCAATGCCGATGGCCACCGGAAGCCAGGCGCTTAACCAGAACTTGAGGTCCCGGCGGGCGGGAGCCACTTTTCGATTCGCGGCAATGAAAACAGGCACTAATCGCTCTTTTCTGAATCAGACTCGATCTCGGCGGGCAAATCCAGCGCCACCAAGGCAAAACGTGTTTGGTTGTACGTGGGACTCTCAAAGCCCACGATGTGCTGGTGGTGTTTGGAGCCGGCCTTCAACTCCAGGCCGCCCTTTCCAAAGTGATAATCACCCTGGTCGATATGCACGTTGTTATGCTTTCCGTCTTCGGCGCAACTCAGCCCCTCGGTAGTCATCGTCGGCGTGCCCACTGGAGCGTTGTCCTGGCAGGTAATCACATTGCCATAGCGGCCCAGCGCCTTTTTGTAGAACGCGGTGACCTTGTCCTCGGAGTCAGGCGTCTGATAGGATACCGCCTTGACCCGCAACTGCCACTCACCAAAGCCCATATGCACATCGGCCGACTTGTGCTCGCCGTCGCCCTTCACCAGCGTAGCGCCCGGATAGACCGGCAAGCCAAGATCGGCAGCCGTAGTCTGATCGGTGTTCACATGGATGCCGCCAAACGGCGTATCGATCTGGACTTTCTTGTCCTCGCCGTTGGGGCCCTTTTCCGTTTGAATCCTGCATCCCGCCATTCCGGCCGCCAGCGCCAGGCTCACCGCTAAAATTGCCGCTGTATGCGTTGTATTGAGATTCATGGCAATCGCCCTCCAGCCTGTTATACGTCCGCAGCCGTGCAAAGGTTCCCCCTCTGGCAGAGTATCAAAAAAGGGGCTCCATTTCGGAAGCCGGGTGCCCCAGGTCCCTCGCATTTGGGGACCTGGGAAACAATGCGCGAATCTCATGGCGCGCAAGCGCCGCCCGCCCACCGCAGGTGGGGTAATCCACGCGGAGGGTCAGAATCTCGTAGGGGTGAATCGGCGCCTTCACCACATCGCCAACCACAGGCAGCGGCTCGCCCTGCGGCGTTTCCATCAGGTTGGTGACGGTGGCTGAAGTCGCTCCCGGCGGCACGTGGAACTCGGCGGTCGTCTCCTTGCCCGCCCACTCGTAGACCCGGAATATCAACCCATTCGCGTCCTCGGCCTTCTTCACGGCGGTCAGCACAACATTCTCCGGCTCAACCGAGGCAAAGGAGTGCGAGGCGGGCAGCGAACCGGGATGCGCCGTGGTCACCACAGCCGTCAGCGGGTAGTTGTACTCGTAGCCGTGGCGCACGGTGAGCGCATCCTTCCACGTTCCGGCATGGGGATAGAGCGCGTAGTGGAAGTGGTGATGGCCCATGTCGGCCTCGGCGTCGGGCCACTTGGGAGAGCGCAGCAGCGTCAGCCGCAGCACGTTGCCCACCGCGTCGTAGCCGTACTTGTTTTGGTTGAGAATGCTCAGGCCATGCACCTTACCGTCGGGACCGGGTCCGGAGAGGTCGGCCCAGCGCATCGCCGGAACCTCAAACTGCGCCTGCTCCCAACTGTTGTTGCGCGTGGTGGGCCGGTCGATGGTTCCATAGGGAATTTCGTAAGTCGCAAACGGCCCCGAAGCCGCCAGCGGAAAGGCCGCCTTCAGCAGAACGTGCGACTCGTGCCAGTCGATTTCGTTGTCGATGTCAACTTGGTCAGAGTCAACTTGGTCACCATCATGGCTAATGCTTATCGTTTGGACAAATTTCGATCCTTGCCATGTCCGAGTGACTCTAATAGCCTGATGCCTGGTAGTAGTTGTGACGAGTTCTATGGAATCGACCTTGCTTATCAATATTGGCTTTTGATCCAGTGTCCCTGGATCGATGTTCCACGCATCATAATCCTTCGGAGTATCCTTGAACGCCTGAAGCTGATTCGCACAACCGCCAGGAGAAATGGCTTCAAAGCCTGTTTTCTTGTCAAGAAGGCTAGTTATACATCCGTCTTCCCTGTCTATGACGACACGGATGCTACGATTCTCCAACTCAAACTGTGTGGGCTTTTCCGTCTCACCGAGGCTAAAAGGTAGTTTTCCACCACCAGGATGAAGCGGGTGTAGCCAGATAGTTTTGTAGCCAAACGCTGGAACTGCGCGTATAGGAATCCGCAAGGTTGTCGATCTTGCGTTGGAAGCATTTGATACTACATGAGCGGAAGAAGGAGGGACAAAATCTCCTTCATCCTCGACCATGAAGAATGAATCTGACTTAGCATTTAGTGGCAGATTTACATCCACGTTGCCCGATTGCATCCAACCAAGAGGGTTAAAGACGACAATCGGAATTTGCTCCTCTCCCTTGAAGGATGTATCTATCCTGTTGACCACTGTCTCCAGCGCCCCCGCATCGATCTCATTCGTCGACCACCGCACCACGTCGTAGTCCTTCTGCGCGTCCTTGTAGATTTGGCCGATGCCGGAGCCGGCTGCCAAATCGTGGAACTGGTTGAACAAAACCTTCTTCCAGTCTTCCGTCAATTCCTTCCCCGGATACTCGCGGCCATTGAGCCATGCTAAAGACGCCCACTTTTCGGCGTTGAGCACCTCGACCTCGGCCTCGCGCATATTGCGTTTGTGGTTGGCCCGCGTGGTCATCACGCCGCGGTGGTACTCAAAGTACAGCTCGCTCTTCCAGGTGGGAATGTTGACCTTGCCCGCAACCGCCGGCGGAGGCACATACCCTTTCGCAATGGTCTGGTAATTCCACACCGGGCTGTCGGCCACAATCTGTTTTTCCAGCGCCGTGAAATAGCTCTGCGCCGTGCCGAACTCGATCTTCGGCGTCACGTGCCCCGGCTGCTCCCAGTGAAATCCCTCGTCGAGAATCGCCCGTGTGGGTCCGCCGCCGTGGTCGCCGATGCCGTAGAGGTCCATGATGCCCGGCAGCCCCGTGGCCTGTTTTTGCGCGATGGTGAAGTCGCGCGCCAGCCGCACCGGGTTCAGGTTGTCGTTGCCGTAGTCGTGCGGGAAGTAGGTCAGCACCTTCGACCCATCCGGCGACTCCCACCAGAAAAATTTGAAGGGCAGTTGGTTGGTGTCGCACCAGGCCATCTTCTGCGTCACAAAATAATCGATGCCGCTCTTCTTGTAAATCTGCGGCAACTGCCAGGTGTAACCGAAACTATCCGGATTCCAGCCGATGCGCGTGTCCACGCCGTACTGCTGCTTAAACCAGCGCTTGCCGACGAGCAACTGTCGCACCAGCGACTCGCCGTCGGGCATATTCAGGTCCGGCTCCACCCACATGCCGCCCACAATCTCCCAGCGGCCCTCCTTGATGCGCCGGGCAATCTCGGCGTTCATCTCGGGGTACTTGTCGGCGAGCCACTCATTGTAAGCCGCGGCCGATTGCGTGTAAGTGTACTCGGGATATTCGTACATCAGTTGCAGAGCGGTGCCAAAGGTCCGCTTCACCACGTCCACCGTCTCGGTCCACGGCCACAGCCAGGCCGCGTCGATATGCGAGTTGCCGGTGAGATGATACGTCGCATGCTGGAGCATCGGCTTGAGCGCTTCGAGCCGGACATGTGCAGCCTTGAGCGAGGTGTCGAATTCGAATTGCGACTCCGACTTAGTGATCGAACTGTCCGATTCAGCATGGTCGAGCGCCGCGATGTTAACTGCGCGGATCGCCGCATTTAGCATGTCTATCTTCCCGGTATCACCGGGCGCAAGGCTGGGCAGGAGCAGCGTCGCCGACAAAAACTCCTCGCGCAGGTCTTCGGGATTGGGGCGGTTTTCCGGGAAGTCGATCTTCAGCGTCGCGCCCTTGATGTTCTTGTCGTCCACGGTGTGCAGCAGCTTCACGGCCACCGTCACCGTGTCGCCGGGCTTGGCATTGTCGAACAACACCACCGGCTCCAGGTCGTCGCCCATGGCCACTCGGCGACCGTTGAAGTAGAGAATCTCCGGCATGGGGCCATTGGCTTCGGCGTGGAACTGGAACCAAATGCGTGCGCCGGTCAGGTCGTAGCCGTTCAGCGTGGCCGGAATCTGGTACGTCTGGCGAAACCAGACCGCATCCTTGGGGGCTTTTGAGCCTGTGGCCATGGTCTGCCAGTCGCTCTCATCAAGAATTACGGCTTCGCCATGCGCCAGGTCTCCGGTATGAAGCTTCCAAGCGCCGTCGGGCAGCTCGCGCAGGCTGGAGAGACGGTCGATCACCGCGCGAGCGTCGGCGGGCAGGTTGGCGGCAATCTGGGTGGCCTGAGCGGCAGTCTGGGCAGTGACCCGGCCTGCAAATAGCGTGACGGCGGCAAGGAGGGCCAGGTAGGCAAAACGAAGGTAACGCAGCTTCAAAATGGAATTCATCGCGGAAAAATCCCTTCAGTCATGGTAAGGCCTGAAAACTCCTCGATCCTCAATTGATTCACGCAGAAGCAGATAAACCGGTACACTATGAAGAGACGATATTTCACAATATGGTACATTGTCACCCCACTCACAGTGCATACTAGAGATTAGGCTGCTTTCCCCAGCGGATTGCAGGACCGTTGTGCAGCCTGTGGAGATCACCCAGCCCGGAGTCCGTTCGTCGAGCCGGTTTCTCGTTGCGCGCCAAAGACACTGACGTCACAAACCTGGAATAACTGAGAGGAATACATGACTGTTGCTCGCTTTCCCGGCATACGGGTTACTGCCAATGGAAATCAGCTGGTCTCGTACCACACCGAGACGCGGATCGCCGACGCCGGCGTCTTCTATCCGATTACGCCTTCCACAGAGGGCGGCGAGCTTTTCCAGCAGGCCTATGCCGAAGGCCACTTAAACGTCTTCGGGCAAAATACTATCGCCATTGAGACGGAGGGCGAGCACGCGGCCCAGGGCGGGGCAATTGCTCACTCCGTCTGCGGCAAGCGCGTGGTGAATTTTACCTCCGGCCAGGGCGTGGTTTACGGCGTGGAGCAGTACTATCATGCGCCCGGCAAAGCCTCGACCATGGTGCTGGAGGTGGGCGCGCGCGCGCTGACCAAGCAGGCTCTAAACGTGCATTGCGGCCACGACGACATTTATGGGGCGCTTGACACGGGATGGATCATGCTCTTCGGCAAAGACGCGCAGCAGGCCGCCGACCAGGCGCTCATCCTGCGCCGCGTGACCGAGTTGAGCCTGACCCCCGGCATGAACATCATGGACGGCTTTCTAACCACTCACTTGGAGCGCACATTCTACAAGCACGAATCCGGTCTGATTCGCGAGTTCCTCGGCGCGCCGGATGACATCATCGACTGCCCCACCGAGGCACAGCGCACACTCTTTGGCCCCACGCGCCGTCGTGTGCCCAAGATGATTGACCTGACGAATCCTGTTCTACTCGGTCCGGTGCAGAACCAGGAACACTACATGAATGGCGTGGTGGCGCGGCGCAACAATTTTGCCGAGCCGATTCTCAAGTTCCTCGAAGATGCCTACGCGCAGTTTGCCAAGCTGACCGGCCGCAGCTACGGTCTCATCAGCAAGTACAAAACGGACGATGCGGAGACGGTCTTCGTCTCCCTTGGCTCCGCGGCGGAAAACATCGAGGCCGCGGTCGATTACCTGCGCCAGACGCGCAAGGCCAGTGTGGGCTCCATCCACGTCAATGTGATTCGTCCCTTCCCTGAAGCTGCCATTGTGGCCGCACTCAAGGGCAAAAAGAATGTCATCATCCTGGAGCGGACCGACGAAGCGATGGCCGGCGACAACCCGCTGGGCCGCGATATTCGCACAGCGTTTTCCAAGGCGGTGCAGGGCGTTGATGGACTGCCCAAGATTTCGCTCGCTGAAGTTCCGAAGATTTACGGCGGCAGCTACGGCCTCGGCTCGCGCGACTTTCGCCCCGAGCATATTATCGGCGCTTACGAATTCGCCACCGCTGGGCGCGCCCGCAAGGATGGCAAACGCGCCGCGGATGGCGTCTCATTCTTCGTGCTTGGTGTCGATCATCCTTACGCGGTTATCGCCGGCGAAACCCCGTCGCTGCTGCCCGAAGGCGCGGTCGCCGTTCGCTTTCACTCCATCGGCGGCTGGGGAGCCATCACTACCGGTAAAAATCTGGGCGCGATTCTGGGCGACCTGAACGATCTGATTTATGAACGCGATGGCCTCAAGGATGATCTGGGTAATCCCAAGGAAGTCATCCACGTAAGCGCCAATCCCAAGTACGGCTCGGAGAAGAAGGGCGCGCCGACTGCGTATTTCATGGTCGCCGCCAAGGATCGCATTCGCGTCAACTGCGATCTACGCCATGTGACGGTGGTTCTCTGCTGCGATCCCAAGGCCTTCACGCACACCAACCCGCTCGACGGCATGGCCGAGGGCGGATCGCTGGTCTGGGAGTCCGATCAGCAGGGCGAGCAGGCCTGGGAACAACTTCCGTTGTGGGCGCGCAAGCAGATCATCGACAAGAAGATTCGCGTCTTCACGCTGCCCGGTTTTGAAATCGCAAAAAAAGCCACCGACCGCGGCGACCTGCAACTGCGCATGCAGGGCAACGCGTTTCTGGGCGCATTCTTCCGCGTCAGCACGCTGCTCAAGGAGTTCGGCATAACGCAGGAGCAGTACCGCGCCGTGGTTCGCAGGCAGTATGTGAGCAAGTTCGGAAGATTGGGCGAGGCCGTTGTCGAATCCAACATGGAAGTCATGATGCAAGGCTTCGACCAAGTGAAGGAGATCAAGATCGGCGCGCTCTCAGCGGCTGACCACTCCAGCCTGCGCGGACATGCGCTGCTGCCGATTCTGGAGACGGTCGCCGCTGGTGGCTCATGCGGCACGGGTTGCCGTTCTCATGCGCTGCCCGCCGGCCAGGCCACACGCATGCCGCTAGCCAGCATCGCCAACTTCAACGCCGAGTTCCGCGCGCACTTTGGCTATAACCAGCCCTCCACGCCGCTTTCGGCCATGGGCATGATCGCCGCCGCCACCGGCGACACAGCCTCGAAATACGTGGCCCGCCGCGAAACCCCGCTCTTCATCGCAGAAAATTGCACGCAGTGCATGGAGTGCATCTCCGTTTGCCCGGACACGGCACTGCCCAACACCGCGCAGGACCTGAGCACGCTGTTGCGCACGGCGGCCTCTTATTACGTGGCCGACGCCAAGGATCGCGCCAAGCTCATAGCCGCGTTGCCGGAGATTGAGAAGCGCGCCCGCGAGCGCATGGTGGCCGAGAGTAAAACCGGGACGCCGTTGCAAGTGATTCTGCGAGAAATTACTGACTCTGTCGATGGCTTTTCCGCTAAGTCGAAGGAGCAGTTCTTTGCCATTCTCGACAAAGTCCCCATGGCCTATCAGAAGGTGAATGCCATCTTCTCGTCGCCGGAACGCAAGGCTCCCGGCACAGGCGGAATCTTCTCGATTTTTGTTTCCGATTTGTGCAAGGGATGCGCGGCCTGCGTGACGGCCTGCGGCGATCATCAGGCGCTCAAGATGGTCGCTGAAACCGAGGAAGTCAACGCCAAGCACATGACCGGCACCGGCTTCCTCGACCTGCTGCCCGACACATCGCAGAAATATCTCGGCCTATTCAATGCCGCCAATCCTGCCGACTCCAAAACCGCCACTCTGCGCAATATGCTCATGGTGCGCTCTACCTACGACGCGCTGGTGGCGGGCGACGGTGCCTGCGCTGGATGCGGAGAAAAAAGCGTCCTGCGCTCCATCGCCGCGGTCACCGAGGCCTACATGCGCCCCGTCTTTCATGCCAAGAGCGACCGCTTTCTGGCCAAGGCCGGCGATCTGGAAAAGCGCGGCGTGGCTCGCCTCGCTGTGCTCAAGGCGCGCAGCCATGCTGAGTACGATCTGCTTCGCCAGGCTATTGCCCACCTGATTCTCGGCCTGGGCGGCGAAGACGAAAAGGACACCAAGGCGCGCATCGCAGCCTACGAGGCCAAGAACGGCCCCATCAGCGACGCCGAGTTAGTTGAGGCAATTGCGGCAGTTCTTTTAACCGAGGCCTTCAACCACAAGAATCTGCAAGCTGTCGATGGCCGCCTCGCCAATGGCATGAGCGTGATGGCCATGTCCGCCCACACCGGCTGCAACACCGTTTACGGTTCCACCGCGCCCAATAATCCTCACCCTTACCCGTGGATGAACTCGCTCTTCCAGGATGGCGTCACCGTAGGCTGGCTGATGGGCGAGAGCTTCATCGTCGATCATGCGCGCCGTTCCGTTATTCCTGAGCGCCTCGCCGACATTCTGCTCACACGTGACGAAAACGTGATCAACGCCCAAGAGTATTACCACCTCAGCCACTTCACCGATGCGCTGATGACCGACGACGAAATTAAGGAATTGCCCAAAGTCTGGGCCGTCGGCGGCGACGGAGGCATGGGCGACATCGGCTATCAAAATGTTTCCAAAGTCATGCTGCAGAACCGGCCCAACGTCAAGGTCCTCATGCTTGACACGCAGGTCTACTCCAACACCGGCGGCCAGAACTCCGATTCAACCCCCATGCTGGGCGGCAACGACATGAACGTCTTTGGCGCGGCCACGCAGGGCAAGAGCACCGAGAAGAAGACCGTGGCAGAAACCTTCCTTGCCGGCCACGGCTCGCCCTTTGTCGCGCAGGTCTCCATGGCTAACGCGCCCAAGCTCTACCGCGCCATTTTGGATGGTCTGGAGTATCGCGGGACCATGTTCCTCCAAGCCTTCACCACCTGCCAGCCCGAGCACGGCGTGGCCGACGACATGGCGCTCATCCAGGCCCAGCGCGTGCGCGACTCGCGCGGCGTGCCGGAGTTCGTCTTCAATCCGCGCCTCGGCGAAACCTATCAGGAGGCCCTGGACATCAAGGGCAATCCCTCCATCGATCTCGACTGGTACGAGACCAAAGACAAAACCACCGGCGAAGATCAAGCCGGAGGCGGCGGCCCAGCTCATCCCGCTCGATAACATGCTGGTCCGCATCACGCAGCAGGACGTGGTCTACCGCCGCTATCTCGATCCAGCGCACCGCTCCTTCATCCCCGACTTCGGTACAACCATCACCGTTGCCGATGACGCCGGCAAGACAACCTGCTACGCCATCAGCCGCCAGTTAGTGATGTTTTGCGTAGAGCGACGCAAGGCGTGGCGGATGTTGCAATCCAAAGCGGGCATTCAGAACAAAGAGTACGCCGCCCAGCGCGGCCTCCTCGCCGAAGTCGACTCGGGCAAGCTGCCGCTGGTAGAGCTGCTGACTCGCGGTCATGAACTGGTCAAGGCGCGCATAGCCATAACAGGCCCGGATAAGGCGTAAACTTACTCAACCCGATTAACAACGAACGCGGACTCTCAAGTCCGCGTTCGTTGTTACGGACTGACTTGTGATAATAAGACCGGCCAGTAGGGGATTGTTACTGCTGGGCTACGTGGTTTCCAGAATTACTGCTGCGAGTCTTCCGTAAGGAGGAAGCTGATGCTTCCCACAACGGCCGAAAGACATCGTCCTCGCTGATGTTTCGAGCCGAGCGATCATTTTTTGAGGCCTTTTCCTCACGAACCAGGGCATGCAAGGCAGCTCGGATCACTTCGTTGGCATTCTCGTAGCGCCCATTTTCGACTCTTGACTGGACGATATCGTGGAACTCGGAGGACAGATTGATGGCGCGGTGTCGCATTTTCTTCTCCAACCTATAATTTCACTGTATACCGCTTGATAAATATGTAACCATTATGTAAATTTTCTATTTAATAACAGTTGCATTTCAATTTGAGCCCATCAACTGTGAAACTGTGAACCCTATCGGATTCCAATGGCAGTCTTCCGGCGCGACTATCGTTGCGTCAGGGTACGCGTTCCAGGCTAGGAT
>Ga0326728_10003239_pt1 | contig 51259 bp, 37 predicted proteins | sample MB3enrmetagenome_FD_207602 | JGI IMG/M metagenome (GOLD analysis project Ga0326728, IMG submission 207602) | Lab enriched peat soil microbial communities from McLean, Ithaca, NY, United States - MB31MN | ecosystem: Environmental > Terrestrial > Soil > Wetlands > Peat | place: USA: New York... | reverse complement strand
CCTTTTCGGCAGGAACCTACTTTCCCGCCGCGGAGGACGGAGTGTGGGTGATGCTCGCCCCGATGCGGCCGGGACGCCACGTAATCCAATTTAGCGCCACTCCCCTCTATCACGCGACGTACGACCTGGTCGTGGAATGAGGCAGCCAGGAGCGCAGGCGGGCCCCGCCCGCCTGCTGCCACAACACGTGGTGTTCGGTAGGATGGGGTGGCTGGCAGATCGCTCACGAGAACGAATGATTCAATTCGTCCCGTGCCCAACGCGCGGTGGCATCGCCGCAGCAGCGCCGTCTGAATGCTGTTAAGAATTCGGGATCTTCGACTTCGCGTGTCTGCGGTTTGTGAATCACCGCCCAGAGCAAGCGTAGCGCAGACGTCCAACGGTTAGGTGCGCGCCTATTCCTAAGGAATAACCCCGGACCAGGAGGACGGGGGGGCCGCGGGCTTTCTGTCTCAGGATAGCGGTGCAGAGAGCCTGCTTGGGAACCGGAAGAGGGCGGCCTGCGTATGGAACAATACGAGAGGGTCTTGCCCTGACTCTAACGCCGATCCCTCTCACGCTGCCGAGGAGGAAATAATGCGCACCTTATTGAGACTATTGTGTGTTATGGGAGTTCTGCCGGTAATCGTGGCCATGGCCTCGCCATTGCCCAAAGCAGCTTCTGGTGACGACGACCGCTCCGTGGTGATCATCTTCAAAGACGGCCATCGACAAACCTTCCGTTTGGCCGACATTGCGCGGATCGAATTCAGCACGCCGACGACGACCACTCCATCGTCAGTAAGCCGCGCCCATTTTCTGGGGGTGTGGAAAGTAGGCGTCGGCGGTGACAACAGCGGAACTTTCCTCATCACGCTGAAACGGGATGGGGTTGCCGAGAAATCCCTGGGCTCACAAAAGGGCACATGGAAAGTCGTCAACGGGGCGGCTCAATGCCAATGGGAAGACGGCTGGACCGACGTGATCCGCAGGAACGGCAGCCTGTGGGAGAAGGCCGCCTGGTCAAGCGGCCGATCGCTCGACGACCCTCCGGACAACGTTGCCGAGGCCGTTTATACGGAACCGAATTAGTGTCCTAAGTCAGAAGTTCGTTGAAGAATTCAGCCCGTCAGCCGACGGGCGGCAGGCGGTAGTCCGTCAGCCGACGGATCGCGCACGCACCACCCTCTCGCCCGTCCCCTCTCCCGCCCAGCGGGAGAGGGGCGCCGAAGGCGGGGTGAGGGCTATCTAACCCAGGGCTTAGAAGCTGTGAAGGAATCGAAAGGACTGTCATCCTGAGCGAAGCGAAGGATCTTCGCAGTTGTTTTTACTTCAACGATTTACAAGCAACTGCAGGGATCCTTCGCTTCGCTCAGGATGACAGGTTGCCAATTTTTTCACAGCTTCTTACGCCCTGGGCTACTCTATGCCGCCCCTAACGGGGCTCCCAAAGACCGGCACGCATTAAGAAGGACGTTGTTAACGAAACTCTGAATCAAGACACTAAAAGAGTCCCCGCAAATTTTCCAACTTGAGTGCTTCGAGACTTTGAACGACCAGGTCGGCCTGCGTGCGAGCACGCAATTCGGTGGCGGCAAACGTGGAGGCAACCGCTACGCATTTCATGCCTGCGCCCTTGGCGGCTTCGATGCCTGTGAATGAATCCTCAATGACGACACACGCGGCGGGCGGGATGCCGAGCTTCTGAGCGGTCTTGTCGTATATTTCGGGATGCGGCTTGTTGTGGGTGATTTCGTCCTCTGTCAGGACGACGTGGAAACGCGGTCGTAGCTTGAGGGCGTCGAGGATGAAGAACACGTTCTTGCTCATGGCCGCGGAGGCCACCGCCACCCGCACGCCGTTTTCATGACACTCGGTGATCAGTCTCTCAACTCCCGCAAAAGGCTTGGCGTGCGGAGCAAAAGCGGCCCGAAACCTCGCCTCGAGTTCTTCGCTGAGCCGTAGCCGGTCGTCCGCGGTGAGCCGTTCGCCAAAGAAATGACGTAGCGTAGGATCATTGCCGGGTCCGAGGACTTGCTTGGGCAGGGCTTCCCGGTCAAACGCGATGCCGTGTTCCGTCAACAGCGCTTCCCACTTTTGAACGTGAAACGGGTTGGTGTCCACGAGCACGCCGTCCATATCAAAAATCACGGCGGCGGGGAGAAATGAGTTCATATCGGATGAAGCGAAATCAGAAGTCAGAAAGCAGAAATTAGAAGTCCTTCGCTTTCTGCTTTCTGCTTTCTAGTTTCTGCTTTCTGACTTCTGATTTCACACTCGTCACTGCTTTATCGGCCGCAGGCTCGACAGCAATTTCTCCGGCGGCAGCGTATTCAGCACGTCTTCCTTTCTCAACCACCCGCGCCGCGCCGTCTCGACGCCGTAGCGCATGAATCTGAAGTGCTCGGGGCTGTGCGCGTCCGTGGAGATGATGACTTTCATACCTCGATCTCGCGCCAGTTTCAGGTGCCGGTCACAGAGGTCGAGGCGTTCGGGATTGCCGTTCAATTCCAGAATGACGCCGTATTCCTTCGCGGCGGCGAAAACCTGCTCGAGATCGAATGTAAACGGGTCACGCCTCAGGATCTGGCGGCCTGTAGGGTGCCCGAGAATCCTGACGTAGGGATTAGCGAGAGCTTTCAGGAGGCGGGCCGTCATCTCCGGGCCGGGCATATTCATCCGGGAATGCACGCTTACGAGCACGATGTCAAACTGTTTCAGAATCTCATCCGGATAATCGAGCGTGCCGTCGCCCATGATGTCAACTTCCGCTCCTGCCCAGATTTTGATTCCGCTGACTTTCTTGCGGGCCGCTTTGATGCGTTGGATGTTCTCGACGGCGCGTTTTTCGTCCAGGCCGTTGGCAATAGTTACGGCCTTCGAGTGATCAGTGATGAGGATGTATTCATAACCGAGCTGTTTGGCGGCTTGCGCCATCTCCTCGACGCTGGCCCTGCCGTCCGAGGCCGTGGTGTGCATCTGCAAGTCACCCTTGATGTCCTCCAGTTCCACCAGCTTGGGAAGCTCCCCTTTCTCGGCCGCTTCGATCTCACCCAGGTTCTCGCGCAGTTCGGGAGGAATCCAGGGCAGATCCAGCTTGGCGTAGATCTCTTCTTCCGTCCGGCGGGCTAGAACTTTTTCCCCATGGAAGAGGCCATACTCGTTGAGCTTCCAGCCGTGTTTTTTGGCACGCTCGCGCAGCGCCACGTTGTGCTCCTTGGAACCGGTAAAGTATTGCAGGGCGGCTCCATAGGCTTCGCGCTCGAGCAGGCGGACGTCAACCTGAAGGTCATTCTGAAGCTTGATGCTGACCTTGTCTTCACCTTTGGCCAGCAACTGGGCGATGCCGGGATACTTGGCAAAGTGGTCCGCAATGCCGGCGTGGTTATGGCCCGTCACCAGCAGATCCAGGTCACCCACGGTTTCGCACCCGCGCCGGAGCGAGCCGGCGGGGGTCACTTCCTCCACCCCGCTGAACTCTTTAAGGTAACTGGTGAGTTGTTGCGCGGTTTCATAAGCCGTGTCCATGCGAAACCGTCCGGCGGCCCGGCGAAAAACCTCGAGGGCTTTCAGGATGTTCTCCTCGGACTTCACGCTCATGCCCGGAAGTGTCCGCAGGCGACCCGCTTTGGCGGCGGCTTCCAAGTCTTCGATGCTCTTGACGCCCGCTTCCTTGTAGAACAACCGAACCTTCTGCGGCCCGACGGTTTGCAGTTGCAGTAGATCCAGCAGGCTTGCCGGGATTTTGGCGAGTTGCTCCTGGTGGAATTTGGACTTTCCGGTCTCAACCAGCTCGACGATCTTCTTGGCGAGGTCTTCGCCAATTCCCGGGATATCCGTCAGTTTTCGTTGGGGATCGCGAGCGATGTCCTCCAGTCGTTCGGCAAAGCCCTCGATCGAGCGTTTGGCGCGATCATAAGCCGCAGCTTTGAAAGACCATTTGGGGTCGTCCTGGTTGATTTTCATCAAGTTCGAGATTTCTTCGAAGATAGCTGCTATTTCACGATTCTCCAATGGACGCCTCCGGTGCCGTGCGAGGGTGAGTAGCGCTGGCGTTAAGGGCCGAACTCCGCTCTCACGCAAAAGTTAAACCCAATGAAAGTAATCACTTAACAGCATTCGACGAGTGTTTCTTTTTGCCACATGCGGTGTTAGAATCACAGCGTGGCGGAGTTTTGATGACTCAATCGCGTTTTGTCCTCCAAACCAAGATTATCATTATATTCGCCCTAGCGGTTGTCTCCGTAGTGGGCGTTTCGACCTCCATCGCCATGCTCTTGACCCGACAATTGGTCGAGGAGGAGATTTACAGCAGGGCCTGCACCCAGGCTAGATCCACGGCTCACCAGTTGGTTAACGAAGACGCACTCCAGGACACCGCCAAACTGCAGCAAGTCTTGAAGCAAATCCAGCACGATATGCCGGGGGTGCGGCAGGCGGATGTTTTCCTGCACGGGTCGCCGCATCAACTCGAGGCCACAACCGCACCGCAGGCCGAGCATCTCGAGTTGGACAATATACCCGGTATCGAACACTACGACGAATTCGAGCGCCCCGACGATGAGTCTCTCACCATCGAGACTGACCACGGCCGGTATTGGATTATCGGAGTGACGATCCGATCCCAGGGACAGCCGGTAGGATGCCTGAACCTGAAGGTCTCGAAGTCGCAGACCAGCGTTGTGACTCGCCAGTTGGTCATCCGCAATCTGCTGCTGATGCTGGCGAGCCTGGTGGTGGTCATCCTCGCCGTTCATGTGTTCTTCCTGCGTGCGGTCAGGGCCCCCGTGAAGGACATGATTCGCGTCATGGAAGGCGCGGAAAAAGGGCAACTGCACGTCCGCGCCAGTCTGCGAAGCACCGACGAGATCGGCATGCTCGCGGCGCATTTGAACCGCATGCTGCGGCGGATTGAGAATTTCAATACCGAGTTGGAACGCAAAGTCCAGGAGTCGACAGCAGGGCTGGCGGAGGCCAACGAAGAGCTGCGACGCATCAACGAGGAGCTTTTCGAGACGCAGAAGAACCTGGCGCGCTCGGAACGGCTGGCCATTGCCGGCCAGCTTGCCGCCAGTTTGGCCCACGAAATCGGGACGCCGCTCAACTCCATATCCGGACACGTGCAGTTGCTGGCTCGGCGCAAAGATGCCGACGAATCCACCCGGCGCCGGCTGCAGATCATCGAAAGGCAGATTGATAATATTGTGCGCACCGTCAACCAACTGCTTTCGTGGAGCCGCAAGTTTGAACTGAAAGTCGAGATGGTGGAGCTGCGGCGTATTATCGAAGAAGCCGTGCTGCTCTCCTCCCCCGCCCTGCAACTAAGAAAGATTCGCATGAAATTGGACTTGGCAAAAGATTGTCCGAAGATTTACGGCGACGGCGGCTATTTGCAGCAGGTACTCTTGAACCTCATCAACAACAGTATGGATGCCATGCCGCGTGGGGGCGACCTGCGGATCGAAACACGGCTGGTGGCGGGCGCTGGGAAGCAAGTCGCGGTGGGCGTGACCGACAACGGCTCCGGCATGTCGGCGGAAACCGTCGCCCATGCGTTCGACCCGATGTTCACGACCAAAAGGCTGGGGACAGGCACCGGTTTGGGGCTGGCGATCTGCGATCAGATCGTCCGCCAGCACGGCGGCACGATCGAAGTGGAAAGCACGCCTGGAAAAGGAACAACCTTCACCTTGATCCTGCCTGTCGACGAGCGTGAAAAGAGCGAGGCGGTGGGAGTGGCAACGGCCGCGGAAAACGGCAAAGGTTGAAGGCTAAAAGGTGAAGGATTTGGAGACCACAAAGACTGACGAGGCGGGCGGAGTTGTCAGACCGGCGAGCGCTAACATCCTGGTTGTTGATGATGACGCCGAGACGCTGGAACTGCTGCGGGAGATTCTGGGCGAAGCGGGCTATCGGGTGGTCACTTGCTCGAGCGGTGAGCAGGCCCTGGCGGTTGGGAAGCAGGAACTGTTCGACGTCATTGTCAGCGACATGAGGCTGGGCGACAATCTCGACGGACTCGATGTTCTGCGTACCTACAAAACCCTTCAACCGGAGTCGGAAGTAATCCTCATCACCGCTTTCGGAAGCATGGAAACCGCCATCGAAGCCGTCAAGGCAGGGGCCTTCGACTACCTTTCCAAACCGTTCAAGATTGACGAAGTGTTGCTGCAAGTGGAGCGCGCGCTGGGCAATCGGAAACTGGTGCGCGAAAACCGCAGCCTGAAGCGTCAACTTGAAAGTCAGGCACAGCTCTCGAGTCTGGTGGGCCGAAGCCCCAAAATGCTCGAAATCTACAAGAAGATCGCCGTGGTGGCGGACTCGCGTTCCACGGTGCTGATCTGCGGAGAGAGCGGGACGGGAAAAGAACTTGTGGCGCGGGCCATTCACTTCAACGGTCCGCGAGCCGCGGAACGGTTCTTCGCGGTTAATTGCGGCGGACTGGCGGAGTCGCTGCTCGAGACCGAGCTTTTCGGGCACGTGCGTGGCTCCTTCACGGGAGCTGTCGAAAATAAGCGGGGCATCTTCGAAGAGGCCAGCGGCGGCACAGTTTTTCTGGATGAAGTCAGCGAGATGAGCCCCGCACTCCAGGTTAATGTGCTTCGCACTGTCGAGGAACAAGAAGTACGGCGCATCGGCAGCAACCAGGTGATCAAGGTGGACGTGCGCATCATCGCCGCCAGTAACCGCAACCTGGCTGCGCTGGTCGAAGAGGGCAAGTTCCGGCAGGACCTCTATTACCGGCTGCGGGTGATTGAAATTGACCTCCCAGCGTTGCGCGAGCGCGTCGAAGATATCCCCTTGCTGGTGGAGCACTTTCTGAAGAGGTTCGCCGCCGAGCGCGGAAAACAGTTTTCGATCTCTCCTTACGCGCTTTCCGCTTTGATGAGCTACGAATGGCCGGGGAACGTGCGCGAGCTCGAGAACGCGCTCGAGTCGGCGGCGGCTCTGACCCGTGCCGGTTTCATCGCGCCGGAAAACCTGCCTCCCAAACTGCTCGGAAAGCCGCGCGAAGATAACCGCCTGGTAGACTTCTACACCGATTTGCCGACGCTGGCGGAGATGGAAAAACGCTATGTGGCCCATGTCCTGATGGTGACCGGCGGAAACAAGGTCAGAACCGCTTCCATCCTCGGCATGAATCGGAAGACTTTGTACAGGAAAATTGACGAGTACAAAATCAGGGAATAGGTGCTAGGGATTAGGGGCTAGGGACTAGAGCAAAAGTAAAGCCCTCTCCCTTGGGGAGAGGGTGGCCCGGGACGGCGCCTTCATCAGTCCGTCAACTGACGGAGCCGGGTGAGGGGTCGGTTGCTCCCGCCGTATAGGGCTATTCGACACGCTATCTCGAAAGTCTGTCATTCTGAGCGAAGCGAAGAATCTGCATTAGTTCGCCTCGGACTGGAACGGCAGATCCTTCGCGGAGTTTACCCTGAGCGAAGCGAACGGGCTCAGGATGACCACGACTTTCATCTCCATGGGTGGGCCGCAGGTGTACGCACGCTCAGAGTAAGGGCCTTCCGAACCGCCAGCCCCCTCAGTCAATGAGGTCGACAGAGCCAACAGCGCTTATCGCACCTTTATTACCTGGACCACGGGACAAGCGGGAACAATTGAGGTATCCTGATTGAGGGGTTAGCTTAGGGCGTTACGATGAAGTATTCCTATATCGCCAAATGCGGGTTAAAGCACCTCGCGTCAGGGTTCAAACGCCCTTACATGGTGATGTTCGAAACCACGCTGATGTGCAACATGTTTTGCGAGTATTGCATATTTGGCGAAGAGGGCAAGTTCAATGACCTGCAGAGCCGCGCGGTGCGCGATCGCATCTTCAAGCGCATTGACGAGTTTTGCGACATGGGCATCTTTGCGCTCAGCTTCTCGGGCGGCGAACCGCTGCTGAATCCCAGCACCTGCGATTACATTGCCTACGCCGAGGACAAGGGCATGTGGACCTCGATGCCCACCAACGGCCTGCTGATCCGCAAGTACGCGGACGGCGTGGCGCGGCTCGGCATGCTGGAAGTCTCCATAGACTCGCTTAACGCGCAGCGCTTTGCCAAGCGCCGCGGCGTCGACGCGCTTCCCAAGCTCATCGCCAACCTGGAATTCGTGTTGGCGAAACGAAAGCCCTTCACCACGCAGATTAACGCCGCGGTAAATCTCGAAAATCTCGAAGACCTTCCTGAGCTGGCGGAGTTTTGTAAGCAGCACAACCTGGTGTTACACCCGGAGGCCGTTCACAACGTGATGCGCGACGGCGAGTTGCTTCCTGACTCGGAATTGCACGGGGCAGAGATCGACAAAGTCGAGATGTTCTTGCGTGAATTGCGCGCCGCTTATCCCAAGAATGTGCGCTTCTATTCCCACTACTATGCCTTCTATCGTAACGGCGGCTTCGGTCCCCGCTTCCCCTGCCGCCACCCTTCCAAGTTGATTTCCATGAAGCCGGACGGGTCCATCCATCTCCCGTGCGCTTTCAAGACGCTGCACCAATCGCAAGCCCCTCTGAAGGAAATCTTCGCCTCCGAAGCCGCCAAGCAAATCATCGCCCAAGAGACCACGTTGTGGGACTTCTGCAACGGCTGCAAGATTGGCTGCCCCTACGAAGTCAGCGCCTTCACCAACAGCCCCATGCTGGCCCTCGAATCCGGGCTGAATTTCCTGCGAATTATCTGACGAGGTGGCGCAGATCCTCCGCGCAGTTTACCCTGAGCGAAGCGAACGGGATCAGGATGACATGTCATTCTGAGCGAAGCGAAGAATCTGCATTTGGTTGCGGCTTTGGCGCGCTGTATCAGCTCACTTAAACCTGAAAACAAGCCCCGCGCTGGGCACAATGGTGTGGCTCAAGCCAGTAAACATGGCGGGCTGACCGCCTACATAGTCCCTCAACTCCAGCCGCAAAGCCAGGCGCCAACGCAGCGCGATATCACCCCCGCCTCCGTAGTTCCAAACGAATTTGAACGGGTAAGGGGGACTCGGGACCCCACTGCTGAGACTGAAGCGACTGCCCCCAAGCCCGACGGTGACGAAGGGCTGCACCTTCGGCTTTAGCGGAAAATAACGGACGTAATTGAATGAAAAGAGATCTTGGCGATTGTACAGACCCCCCGGGTTGTTGCTATAGGAATAGCTTGCCTCGAAGGCGTTACGGCCTGTGCGGAAGCGTGCACCGGTAAAGAGACGACCCGCGTACTTGAACGTTTCGGGCGGCGGGCAGGGTTGAGAGCCAAATGTTGTACCTGTACCATTTAGCTGGCAGGTGAGATACTTGTATTCGGTATTCCTGATGAAGGAGCCCCCGCCTTCAATGAAAGCGTCGACGCTGAGCGGTGCGCCTTGACTCCAGGCCAGGGAACAGGTGCAGGAGAGAAGCAGAATCCATTGCGCAGCAATTCGTGTAATTCGCACACGTATACTCCTCGAGCCTCGATGCCTCGTGCGACGCGAACCTCGGCAGGCGGGGCCTCGAAGCCCGCATTTCACGCCCCTATTCCCGTCCCCAATAGGAGAGGGGAGCAAGGGGTGTGAGGCGAGGGTGATGGAGAATTCCGAACAGTGCTGAGATGCCGAATTGCCCTGGGGGGTTATCCAAGATCAAACCATCTGTAGAGTGGGACCCAATACTGTCATTCGCGGGGTTCGCCTCGGGTGGAACGCGGTGGGATCATCCAGTAGAATTCGCACATCGACTGCTAGGCAACGCGAGCGACCGAAGTTTTCCTAGGACGACCACCAAGCCTGCCGTTAGAACGTGCGGCAGCAGCTTTTGCCTTAGAGCGCGTCTGTCCTCCAGCCTTACCCAATTGCGCTGCCATCCAGCGTTTTGAACCTACAAATCCCTCCAAGAGGGAGGGCGAATAAAGGTCGGCATCAAGCGCCGGAAAACGCAACCCTAACCCGGACGGTGAAATCTCAATTTTAGCAAGCTGGCTTGCATTTGCATGTTCCAGCCCTTGCGCGTCATGTGGTTTGAAGGCAATGGAAATACCACGACTAAGATCAATCACAATGTGACCATCTCGCGGTCATAGCGAGCAGCAATAGCTTTTGGTGTTCTTGCCAAAAGAGCAGAAGCGCGTTGATTAGCTGTCTCAAATTCATCTTTATGGGTCGCCATGTATTCTGCTCCATCTCCTCAGCACAGTTATTTGCGGGATTCGCCTTGGGAGGAAAGGGGCCGGCGGATCCTCACGCGGGACGGCTCGACCACGACGACGCATCCAACGAAGTCGCGAAGGTCGGTTACGGCAGTGAACGCCCTGATAAATTCGTTGACCGCCAGTGGACCGAAGGTTCGGGGTCGAAAAAGGACGATGCCCGGGTGGGTACCCGGTGCGTACTTCCGCAGGTCGCCAAACTCTACGTCGAGAGTGAAGAGCAACCGGGACTCTGCCTTTGCGGCCCAAGCGACAGCAGTATCTGGCTGCGAGAGCAGATTCTCTTCAGCGGCCGTCATCACCTCGTGCCCTAATCCGACAAGAATCGGTTTCAGGTGGCGAGAGAGGTTTTCGTCGAGCTTCAGCCTCATGGAGCGGCTGGCACCTTCCAGAGGTTTTCCCGCGAAAGCTCCGCTGCATAGGCGAGCGCTCCCCGGATGTCTTCCCTGGTCAATTGCGGATAATGGTCGATAATCTCCTCGGGAGTTAGACCTTCTGCGAGCCCGTCAAGGATAATGGCGATGTAAATCCGGGTCCCACGAATACAGGGTTGTCCCCCGCAGACATCCGGATCCGTCACCACTCGGCTTAGAAGCGGTTGTTCCGCCATGCCATTCTCCTGTCTCCTTCTCACATCGTATGCCCTGCGGGCCCCCGCCCGCAAGCATAGCATGGTCAAGCCCCGTGGGGCTGATCACGACCCGGTGGGGATGCTTCTTGCGAGGCGCATGCCATTGCCGCGCAGGCGGCGGTTGGGGCGTTCGCTGTGGCGCGCGGCGGGATCGAGCCAATCCTTCCACTCGGCGTAGCCGCCGCCCCGCAACACGCGCAGTCCCGGAGCGTCGACTTCCTCTCGACCATCGGACGCAACGTAGGGGTACGGGCGGTAGAGGCTCGAGGACCACTCCCAAACATTTCCCATCAGGTCAAACAGCCCAAGCGAGTTGGGCTGCCCCTTTCCCACAGTCTTCAACTGCGGCCACGCGGAGGCTTCGAGAGTTCCGCCTCCGGCGCGAGCCGCGAACTCCCACTCCGCCTCGGTCGGCAGCCGAAAGCCGGAGCCCGGCACGCCGTCGTTCAACTTCTTGAGCAGCGACTGGCAGTCTTCCCAGGAAATCTGGTCCACCGGCACGCGTTCGGACTCCGTCTGTCCGGCGTCCGGTGGCGCGCTGGGATTCGACCCCATCAGGGATTTCCAGTCCGCCTGCGTCAGTTCATATTGCGCCAGGTAGAAAGGCTCGACGCGTACCGTGTGCACAGGCTTCGAGGCGGCAAACCGTTCCGACCCCATCTCGAACTCGCCGCCCGGTACGAGCGCCATGGGAATCCCCCAGCGAGCCACGCGCACGTGAAGCGGCAGGCCGCTCCGGGAATCGAATTCCTTCCCGAGGATTTCAAATCCCGGGAACGAGGGGTTCATCCGCCGCTCGCACATCTTCAGCCGCTCGGCCGCGTGCCTGTCCCCGGGCTTTTGCGCCAGGGCCTGCCGATAGGCGTCGGAGGCCGCGCGCCAATCCTCGGCCTTGACCAGTTCGTCGCCGCGCCGCTGCAGTTCGGCGAAGCGCGACCAACTGGCCGCAATCTCGTCGAGGTGCTTGTCTTCGGCCATGGCGGGCTTCTTGGGGTCAACCAAAGCGTGGCTGTGGTGGCAATCCTGGCAGGAAGTCGTTTGCTGCGTTTTGGGGCAGCCGCTCGCGTGGCAACCGGCGCAAAGGCCTGCGATGGCGGCGCCGCGGGGAAGGCGCTCGGGCTTGATATTGTTTCGCTCGTCCCTGACGTGGCCCTGGCTCGTCCCGTGGCATGTCACACAGGCGATGCCGGCCTGGCGATGGCGGGACATGCCCCACTCGATGACCGAAATAACATGACAGCGCGCGCAGACGCCCGCCTCCTTGAACTGCCGGTCTTGTGCGGTCTGGGCGGCGCCGACGGCTGCGCACAAAAATAAAATGATTGCCGAAGTCAGCCGCGCCATTGTTCCTCCAGCCAGCCATAACCCGGCCGAAGCCAGTCCGCCCCGCGCAGGCTTGCCAAATGCCTGGCCATATCCAGCGCCGACTGTTCTTCGGCGCACATTTCCCGGTAACGCGTCAGCGCCTTGTAGTTGTCTTCCAGCAAGCGGTCTTCAAACATGCCGGTTACGGCCGAGGCCAGGAAAGGCCGGGAATAGACAAATCGCATCGCGGCCATGCAAAGCGTCTCATCGGGCAGGCGATTGAGGCTCTGGGTTAAATCCACCACCGCGGCTGGAAGTATCGGCTTGTTTACTCTTTGCCACAGTTGGAGGCCTTCGAATTCCGGTTTGGCACCCGGACGAGCCCGGGGATCGAGCTCCATGATCGAGCCGGAAGCCAAAGGCTTCATGGCAATCAGGCCGATCCCGTTGCTGAGAGCGCGCGGCAGAAACTGGCTGTAGTCGGCGCGCGCGTGAATGAAGTTGTAGGGGAAGATTATGAAGTCGATGCCTTCCAGTTCATCCAGCGCCATGGTCATGGTGCGCTCGATGTGGGTCGAGATACCGATGGCGCGGATCTTTCCGGCTTCCTTCGCTTTGCGCAGCAAATCCCAGTTCTCGAGCGTCGGCTGGTCAATCTCCTGCGCGCAGAAACGGTAGAGGTCGACATACTCGAAGAACCTCGCCGCCTGATCGATGTCTTTGGGGGTGATGTCGTGGGCAAGCGAAATCAGGATCTTGTCGCGCCGTCCGCGCACCAACTTCGCCGCGGGTTCCCACTGCCCCTCGGTAGCGTAAACGTCGAGGAGGTTTACCCCCAGGTCAAAGGCGTGGGCAATAATCCGGTCGCGCCTCGCCTGCCCCTCCGGCGTGAGCACCGTCTTCTCCGGGCCCGCCGGAAGACGGTCCGCCGGATCGGTGTGAGATCCGAAGGAAAGCAGCGAGAGGTCCATACCGGTTTTTCCCAGCCGCCGATAGACCATCCCACCCCGCCGGAACTCTCGAACCAGGGGCGCCTGGACGTCCGCGGCCGCAGCCAAAGTCCTGGCCGTTACCAGTCCGGCCGCGCAGGCGGCTAGAAACTCACGGCGGGTTGAAGTGCTCATCTTTAATGTGGAGTGCACGCGTCCTCCTCGCGACTGGGAGTGGGACATCGCTCCGAAAGCAGAAGCGAGTGGCTACGTTAACGAACATGGGTTCACGTGTCAATGCTCCTCGAGTGCTCAGGGCGCCAAACGGCCAGTTCGGTATTATTGTCGCTGTCCTTTGTTTTCATAGACATTCTCGCTTTGTTCCCCGAAAAACCATACTGGAACAGTCTCACGCCGAGGCGCTAAGGACGCAATGATCGCCAAGCCCGCGGTGGAGGTCCGACAAGCTGCGGCATTGCTCAGGCCGGAATTTCATAAGCGTAGCCTACCATAGTGCGGTTGATTGTCAAGCGATTTGCAGGGAATCGTCGCTCGCGCCGGTCAAGCGGGGCAGGATCTCCCTTGATCCGTCTCGCAAGCGACGCCATGACGGCTGCACTCCGCTGCGAGCGGCCACGGTTCGCGACAACAGCATCTAATTACGAAAGCGGAGGTCGGAGGGGCAGGGGTTGGTCCGGTGGCGGGCACTACGGGAATAAAAGCACGGACTAAATGTATACTATCTTTAGAAAGGGGTACGAAGCATGTTAATCAAAAGGGTGTCGGAGATTCCTTCGTCCGAGGTCACGCCGAAATGGCTTTACTTGAACCGCAGGAAGTTCCTGGCGGGCGCATTGGGGGTGACCGCGGGGGCGCTGCTGGGAGAGAGCCTGAAACAGCTTGCCTGGCCCTCGCAAAAGGTCCTGGCGGGGAGCAAGCTGAACGTGGCGGCAAAAAGTCCCTTCAGCACCACGGAGCAGGTGACGCCCTTCAACGACGTGACCCATTACAACAACTTCTACGAGTTCGGGACGGAGAAGGAACAACCGGCGAAGTATGCGACCAATTTTCGCACCTCGCCTTGGAGCGTAAAAGTCTTCGGGTTGGTGGACAAGCCACGCACGTTTACGGTGGAAGAGTTGCAGCAACTGGCGCCGCTCGAGGAGCGCATCTACCGGCACCGCTGCGTCGAGGGCTGGTCGATCGTGGTGCCCTGGGTCGGTTATTCCTTCAGCGCGCTGCTGAAGGAAGTGTCTCCCCAGCCGAAGGCGAAGTTTGTGGCGTTTGAAAGTTACTACAGCCCCAGCCAAATGCCCTTGGGAAGCCGGGCGGGCATACAATTACCCTACGTTGAGGGGTTGCGGTTGGACGAGGCCATGCACCCGCTGGCCCTGCTCTGCTTCGGCATGTACGGCGAGACGCTGCCCAACCAGGACGGCGCCCCGGTGCGTATGGTGCTCCCCTGGAAGTATGGCTTCAAGAGCATCAAGTCGCTGGTGAAGATCAAGCTGGTGGAGAAACAGCCGCCCACCACCTGGAACATGCAAAGCTCTTCGGAGTATGGGTTCTATTCCAATGTCAATCCCCACGTGGACCATCCTCGCTGGAGCCAGGCCAAGGAGCGCCGCCTGGGCGAGTTCTTCCGGCGGCCCACGCTGATGTTCAATGGTTACGATCAGGTGGCGTCCCTGTACGCGGGCATGGATTTGAGGAAGTATTTCTAGTGTCGTGAAACCAAAGCATAAGTCAGCCCGCCTCGGCGGGCGACATAGTTTAGCCCACGGCGCGAGCCGTGGGCCGCGAGGGCCCACCCTCACCCCCGTCCCCGTTGGGCGCTAGAATAAGGTTTCTTCCCATGTTATATTTCCGTCCCGCGAAGCGGGACACTGTGAGTAGCCGTAGGTGAAACCTACGGATAGAGAAGTCTAATGAACATTCCGGCCCTGGAGGGGCCGACCGTTATTCAGTCAACCCCGTTGGGGTTGTCTAGGTTTGCACGTTCTGGCAATCCGCAGGTTAAAACCTGCGGCTACTCACGGTTGGCCCCTGACGGGGCTGAGCACCACGCAAAGAGAGGGGTCAGGTTGGTTGTGCGAAGCATACTCAGAAGCAAATGGCTGAAGCCGCCGGTGTTCATCTTGTGCCTGGCGCCTGTGGGCCAGTTGGCCTGGCGGGCGCTGCACGGGCAACTCACCGCCAATCCCATCGAGTACATCACGCACCAGACGGGCGACTGGACAATCATCTTCATCGTCGCCACCCTGGCCGTGACACCGGCGCGCAAGCTGCTGCGATTGCCGGAACTGATTCGCTTCCGCCGCATGCTGGGATTGTTTGCCTTCTTCTATGGCCTGCTCCATTTCAGCACCTGGATAGGGCTGGACAAGTTTTTTGATTGGGCGGATATGCTGGCCGACGTGCGGAAGCGGCCCTTTATCACCATGGGATTCACCGGATTCGTGCTGATGATTCCCCTGGCCTTGACGTCGACGGCCGGGTGGATTCGCCGCCTGGGAGGAAAGCGCTGGCTGGCGGTACACAGGCTGATTTACGCGACAGCGGTTGCCGGCGTCGTGCATTACTACTGGCTGGTGAAGTCGGACGTGCGCAAGCCGCTGTTTTACGGCGCCCTGGTGGCGTTGCTGCTGGTCCTGCGCGTGGGTTTCTGGCTGTCGGCGCGGCGCACGAAACCGGCGGGGAAAACGCCTGAGCCGAAACTGACCAGCGTGGAGACGGCGTGACACGCGGCCTGAAGGCAAAGAGCCGCAGACGTAGAAAGCCGGTCTGCGTTACCTCTTTTACATTTTGGGCGGTGCCATGTCGCGCAGGTCGCTGACCACCTGCGCCGGTTGCCAATCGTTTCCACGGTAGACTTGAATGACCTTACCAATTGGGGCAACGAGCGCCGTGACCAGCGAGTGCACGATCTGGCCGCGGTCAGCCCAGTATCGCAGGCCAAAGAATTCGGCAACTTTCCTAACTTGGTCCGGCGTGCCCGTCGCAAACTCCCACCGATCGAAAGGATGAAGATTGCCCGCGTAGTTTTGGCCATACGTCCGCAGGACGGAAGGTGTATCGAACTCGGGGTCGATGCTGATGCTCAGCAGATGGGTGGAAGCGGAAAGCTTGGGGTCGCGGCGGACTTGCTCTGCGATTTGCTCGAAATTCCTGCTCATCAGCGGGCAGTAATCGGGAAGCGGGCAGCGAGTGTAGATGAACGTCAGCAACAAGGCCTTCCCGTGGTACTGATGGAGATGAATCCGCTTCCCATCCTGATTGATGAGCGCAAAGTCCGGAATCTCCTGCCCTAAAGGCGTGCGCGCAGATCCGGGACGTGCGAGCGAGTCACTCCCTGGCTTGCCCTCTTCGGTGACCACGAGCCCTTCCAGCCAGGAATGGTCGCCCTCGATGACGAGGCTTGCGCTTACCGTTTGGCCCGGTTTGAGAACTTTGAAGGCCCACTGGTCCTTGACGATAAAACTCATCGTCATGGCGCCCATGTACCCTGGAATGGATTGGTGGGCCACCGTCACCGTTCCTGCGTTCGCATCGACCGCCACCACTTTCCCTCGCAGATCGTATCGCTGCTGGGGCAGAGGCTTTTCCTTGTGGCATGTTATCAGGCAAGATGCTATTGCCAATAAAGATAGACAGACAATTAACTGTCGCGTTCGCATTGCGGAAATCCTGCTCTGAAAACGTGTAGGGGTAGGGCTTGCCCTACCCACGGCGGTTGCAGCGGAACAACGAGGGGGCGGCAAGCCGTCCCCCTACAATTGGGCCCGATCACCCGATTAATAGTGGAACCGGTAGCGGAATTCCACGTAAACCTGCCGCGGATCGTTCCAGTGAGATCCGCCAAAGGTAAGGCTGTTGTCCAGTTGCACGCGTTTGTCTCCCACATTCAGGGCGTTCACGGAAACCGTGAATTTCTCCGCGAAGGTTTTCCCGACCGCAAGGTCGACCGTGGCGTGGGCAGGCAGATAGGGCCCCGGATACTCCGCGTCCGGAGTTCCGTACAGGCCATTCGTGAACCCGGAGCCGTAATAGACGTTGGTCGAAGCATAGGTCCGCCAGGGAAGACTCGTGTTGTAGCCGAAGTTCAGTGTGTTCCTCTGATCGTGGTCCACGGGCGAAAACCCCGGCGGTAAATCGAGCCCGCAAGCCGGCGTCACGGGACTGGGGCAGATCAAGCCGCCGGTAATCGGCGCGGTGGCTTCCGCGATTTGATTCGCATAGGCAAGGTGAAACCGTCCGTGATGCCACAGGCTGGGCGAGCGGAGTGTCAGTTCCCAACCGTTGATCACGGCCGCATCCCAAGTGATAGGCCAGAAGAGGTTGGATTCTCCAATATTGTTGTGATCCAGCCAGTTCGTGGCCTTGGTCTGAAAATTATCGGCGTCCAGAGCCCAGCCGCGATAGGGAATCCTGAGGCCAAACTGGTATTCTTTATCCCGCTCGCCGTGCAGAGGGGCGAAGGTAAAGTTCTGGCTATTGGCTAAGCCGAGTAGAGCGCCCGTGGCTGTGACCAGGGGCGGGGCCTGGTAGTAATGACCGTAAAAACCGCGAAAGACCCAGTTCAGGCGCGGAACGCTCAAAGCAAAACCGACCCGCGGGTCCGTAACGTTTTCGGCGATGGAGCTGTTGAATTCCGTTTGCCGGAGGCCGGCGATCAGGGTCAACCACGGGGTCACTTTGAATTTCTCGTTGATGAACTCGGCGGCAATGCCTCCCGTTACGCCAATCGAGGAGGCGGGGAAGTTTGCGCTGCCATCCGTAAATTGGTTATCGAAGTAATTGTGCTGGTGCTGAGCGAATCCGTACGCTCCGGCTTCGAGATCGCTTCTCCAGAATCTGGCGTTGAGGGTCGTCTCCATCCCCAGGTAATTGGCAGCCTGATTTACGGTTGAGATGACGGGATAATCGTTCGCCCCGCCGTGGTAGTCAGCGCCGTTGTAATGGTAGAAGGGAGAAACCGTCAGCAGTAGATCGGGATTGAAGGTGTGAACCCAGGAGAAGACGACGTAGCCGTCGGGTTCACGCTCGCCGTCGCGCAGGGCGTAGCTGGGAGAATTCCCCGATGACGCCAGAATCTGATTCCCGGCGGAGTTGGGATCAGGGTCGATAGGGATCTGGTAATAATCCTGCCGCAAAGAAGTGACCAGCCGAAGTTGGTTCTTGGCATCGGGGTTGAAGATGAATGAAGCGAATCCGCCGTAGCCGCTCTCCGCATCGTGAAAAACCTGCGCGATGGGGGTCTGAAGCCCGTAATCGCTTCGGTTTCCGTTCAAGCTGACGTAGTAAGCAAATCGCTCCGAGTGTCCTCCGCAACTGAAGTGATTGTCGGTTTGATAGAAATTCCCAAAGCTCACGACGAGATCACACTGGTTGTTGAACTCAAAGCCGGTTCGCGGCACGACGTTGAAGATTCCGTAGGTTCGGTCTCCATAATCGGCGTCGTAGCTGCCTCGAAGGACTTCGAGTTCGTCGATGTCCTTGGGATCGATCTGCGGCCCCAGGTTGGTGGCGATGTTGGTGTTGGGGATGGGAATTCCGTCGATCAGCCACTCCACCTGATGGCCGCCTCGCATGTGCAGCATATCGTGCGTCACATAGGCGGCGGGCACGTAATCCGTGATCATTTGCAAGCTGTTGGTGCGGTCCGCTCCGGGAGTTTGCCGGATGTCTTCACGGCTCAGCATGGTCGTGGGCGTGACGCTGTCCGTGGTCGCCTCCACGGGAGTACCTAAAACGTTGACGGTCTGTTTCACGCCCGCCACATCTAACGGGCAGTGGAGCACCGGACTTGTGCCAGACTGCACAATCACACTTTGCTGCATGGTCTGGAAGCCCTGCGACGAGCCGGTGACCGTGTAATTCCCGATGGGGACGGAAGTGAATTCAAATTCGCCGTTTTCGTTAGAGTCTTGAGATTGGGTCCAATCCGAGTTTTGAGCTTTCAACGTAACTTGCGCGCCTGGAATAGGACGGTGCTGGGGATCGTGAACGACGCCGCGCACAGATCCAAAAATGGTGGCAAATGCGACGCCGCCCAATACCAAGACGACCGCCGTCAACACGCATGCTTGTCTCATAAAACTCCTCCGCTGAATTGGCGATGGTGATGAACGCTCCGGCAGGGCGCATCGTGAGGCGCCCCGGCACCGGGATCAATACAGGACTGCGGACCTGCGAGATAAATGCTCGCGCGACGACGCCGGGTAATGCGATGCCAGCTTTGACGAGGTGTAACGGGGCTTTATCTGCCTGGTCCGAAGTCTGGGATTCAACGATGGACGAGAGTCGATTAGCTCAATCGGCAATCATGCATCGAAGATCGACCATCAGAGAGGGAATCGAGGAGGTTGATCGGGAATCCGCGCGTGGGAGGGCAGCAGACTCGAGTCTGAGGCATCGTAGCAGAAACTCCAAGCGGCGATCGGATTCCACCAAGGGTGTTCGGTGGGTACGTAAGTAAGAGTGCTGAGAATGGCGCTGATGTAACTGTCAGGAGATTGCATTCCGCACTGTCCGCCCGTGCCCATGCAGCACGCCGGAAGCCGGCCGGAATCGTGGTGGTGTCCTACACACATGCAGGCTCCGGGCGGGCATCCGCAGGCATCAGCCGTAACGTTGGGCGAAGTCCACCGCACGCTGGGGGCAAGCAGCGCGGCCATGGTCAGAATTGTCAGAAACCTCGCGGAAGTGCGCATTTTGCTTGTCGGGAAAGCCCAGATTCTCAGTATAGCAGATCCGGTCGAGACCATTGTGGGAGTCTTTGTGCCGAAGGCACCTTGGAGTGTCCGCCGGTTGACGGACCTGACGCCGCCTTGGAACTGCGAGAGCATGCGAGCTACGTACGCGCCGGTCTTGGCGTACCGGGGCTCGCATTAGGCACACGCGGGCTTGCATGGTGACAAGGCGGCGTCAAGCCGCCGCACTCCAAGGTGCCGCGCACATTTTGGTACTTCGTGCAGGTGTCGCTTTTTGCCACACCAGGATTCGTCTGTCGGCTCGCCAGGAATGATTTCGAGTATGTAAATCAATAAGATAGGAGGAAAAGAAAAGCGGCCGAGAGGGCAGATGCAGGCACGGCGATCAGCATAAGGCCAAAAGTCATTAATCTGTGGCATTTTGACACACTGCACCACGCGCTCCGCAATCCAAGGCCGCTCAAACTTGCTTCAGCGCGCACTCAACTCTTTTATTTACAATTAGTTATGAAACTAGTGCGGTCCTTGGCCATCTCCTTGCCTGAGATACTCCTGGCCAAGCACCTGGAGTGTGCGCATAGTGAGCAGGATCCTTGTTGTTGACGACGACTTGGAAAGCCGTGACCTGCTGTCTGAGGTCCTGGAAGCCAACGGATATCCGCAGGTGGAAGCGGTCGCCGACGGGTTAGCGGCGCGAGAAGCTTTGGCGCGGGACAACGATTGCCGCATTATCATCGCCGATTTGCACATGCCCAACGAGTCGGGCTTAGATCTGCTTCGACATCTCAGAAAGCAAAATGCCAAGCACGAAATTGTTCTCATGTCTTCCTTCTTCAGTCATACGGAAAGGAAGCTGGCTCAAGACCTGGGCGCTTACGCCCTTCTCGACAAGCCTTTTCGGATTTCGCAATTGCTGGAGCTTGTCTCCCAACTTGCCGAAAGGGATTCCATCGGCATTTCCACTTAGGTGCGCCGGTCAAACCGGTCACGAGGAGCATAAATGGACACAACCCAGAAAGTAATTGAGATTATCGCTCGAGAGCAGCATCTGGACCCGAGCAAAATCACCATCGATTCGAAGTTCGCAGAATTGGGCATAGACTCGCTGGACGGAGTCAATATCCTCTTCGCGCTGGAAGAGGAATTCAAGATCGATATCCCGGACGCCGTAGCGCAGAACATGCGCTCAGTCCGCCAGGTGGTGGACAGCCTGACACGAGTTTTGGAAGGTAAGGACATTTCCGATCTGGTGGCGATGGCGAAGGGTGAGGCCCCGGCCGCCACAGCCAGTTAAGTTCACAAGGGTGCAGCGTGCGAAGAGTTGTTATTACCGGTGTGGGCGTCTTTGCTTCGGTAGGCAAGGATGCGCAAAGCTTTTTCAAGAACCTGCTGGAAGCCCGGTCGGCGGTTCGCCGTATTTGCCAATTTGATCCCTCTGCGCTGACGGTTCAGATTGCTGCCGAAGTTCCGGACTACACGCCGACGGATTACTTTCCCGCCAAGCGGCTCGATTTGCTGGATCGCTTCAGCCAGTTCGGCTTGCTGGCCGCGAAAGAAGCTATGGCCTCGAGTGGAATCGAGGTAAGCGAGGAGGAAGGCCCCCGCTTCGGCGTGGTGAGCGGCAGCGGAATGGCGGGCGCCAATACCCTGGATAACGGCTACTTCAGCCTCTACGCCCAACAGGCGACACGGCTGCATCCGTTCACGATTCCCCGCATGATGCACAACGCCGCCACTTCTCAAATCTGCATGGAATTTGGCGCGCAAGGGCCCTCCTTTACAACTGCCACGGCCTGCTCGTCTTCAGGTCATGCGATTGGCGAAGCCTTTCATCTGATCAAATATGGGATGGCCGATCTGATGTTGACCGGAGGGTGCGAGGCGCCGATCACCGTGGGAATGATCCGTTCCTGGGAATCGGTCCGGGTCCTGGCCACCGGGAACGGCGATCCCAGCCGGGCCTGCCGGCCCTTTTCGGCGGACCGCGAGGGTTTCGTCATGGGCGAAGGGGCCGCCATGCTGCTGCTCGAGGAACTTGAGCATGCGAAAAAGCGTGGGGCTAAAATCCTCGCGGAAATCTCCGGCTACGGCCTGAGTTCAGATGCCGGACATATTACCCAGCCCTCCCTCGATGGGCCGGCTCGTGCCGTGCGCATGGCCCTCGAGGAAGCCGGCGTTGCCCCGAACGAAGTAGATTACATTAATGCCCATGGCACCGGCACTCGCCTGAACGACGCCACTGAAACGCAGGTCATCAAGAAGGTATTCGGCGAGCACGCTCGCAAGCTGGCCATTAGCTCCACAAAATCCATGCACGGCCATACCATGGGAGCCACGGGGGCAATCGAACTGGCAGCCACAACGCTGGCCATCGGATGCGACTGCATCCCGCCCACAGCGAATTACACCGCGCCGGACCCCGAGTGCGATCTGGACTACGTCCCCAATCAAGCGCGAGAAATGCCTGTAACAGTGGCCGTCTCCAATTCCTTCGCGTTCGGCGGCCTCAATGCGGTGCTGCTGGTGCGAAAATTCCTGTAAAGACGGAAAGTGGAAATTAGAAACTGGAAAACGGAAAATGGGAGGACAGAACTGTAAACGCGGAAACACGCCATCGAAAAGCGATCTTTAACTGAAGCCCCGGTACTGACCGCTACCCGGACACACGGGTTTCCAGTTTCGAATTTCCAGTTTCCAGTTTCTAGTTTCCAGTTTCTAAATTCCAGTTTCCCAGGTTCCTAGTGACTTCTAAACGTATCTTCATACTAACTCTGAGTGTCGGCACGGGGCATGTTCGTGCGGCGGAAGTGCTCCAGCGGGCTCTCTACGATTGCATTGATCCTGTCGAAGTCCACCTCCTGGACGTCCTGAAGGTGGCGCGCTCCTGGTTCCTGATGGCGTACGTCCGCCCTTACTGGTGGATGCTTCGGCGCGCTCCGGGTGTTTGGCGATGGCTCTTCGAGCGCCGGCAGAAGAAGCTCCACCGCGCCACGGCTCCGCACTGGGCATTTCGCCTCGGGTGCAAGAAAGTGCTCGAGGAGCTCAAAGCGTATGCTCCTCACCTGGTCGTCGCCAATGAAATCGGCGCGGTTGAAATCGCTGCTCTGGGCAAGCGCGAGGGGTGGTTCCACGCTCCCATTTTGGCCGTGCAGACGGATTTTCAGGCAGAGCCACCCTGGGCGCAAACGGAAGTCGATGTCTACTGTGTAGGCAGCGAAGAGGCGCGCTCGCAGCTGGTGAATTGGGGAACCTCGCCCAACCGGATTCTGGTGTGTGGCATTCCCGTTGACCCGGTATTTGCGCTTCCCCAGGATCGGAGTGAACTCCGGCGAGCCCTGGGTTTGGACGCTCACCGGCCCGTCGTGTTGGTGATGGGAGGGGGCATGGGTCCGGCCCCACTCGATGTGATCGTCGAAAGGCTGGAACTCTGCCGATTTCCACTTCAGGTCTTGGTGGTGGCCGGGCACGACGGCGTCCTCAAGCAGACCCTGGAGCAGTTGAGGGGCAGGGTCACACTGGATCTGCACGTCTTTGGCTGGACGGAGACCATACCGGAATTGATGGCGGCGGCCGATCTTCTGATCACCAAGCCGGGCGGCTTGACCATCGCCGAAGCGCTCTCGGCGGGCCTGCCGATGATTGTGACCCATCCTATTCCGGGACCGGAAGAGCGGCACGTTCGTTACCTGGTGCAGCAAGGTGTAGCAGTGCAGGCCCAGACTCTCGAGGAGATTCCTCAAGCCGTAACGCAGATGCTCGGCAAACCGGAAACCCTGGCGGAGATGAGCCGCCGCCAGAAGGATTTGTCCCGGCCGGATTCCGCCCATGCCATCGCGCAGGTGGGCCAGGCGCTGCTCGAGAAAAGTACCTACATCGACTTGCTGGCAACTCGCCCCACGCGTTCCGGGGAGTCGACGTATCTGATGTAAGACGTGCGTTGTCCGTAGTCAGTGGTCAGTTGCTCCCACATGGCATGGTTTTGTGCAACGGACGACTGACCACGGACAACGGACAAAAGACCACGGACTGGGAACGCTTCCAAATGCTAAGTAGTATCCGCAAACTCGTTGAGCGCGCCGTGATCGGCGAATCGGTCCCGAGCCTTGTTCGCTGGGGGAAATATGTACCTCGCGCGCTGATCGAAGGCATTCAACGCGACTCGTTTTGCGAGTTGGTGCGCTACGCGGCAGAGCGGCAAGCCTTCTTCGGGCGCAAGTTGCGCGAGAGCGGCATCGTGGCGAACCGAGTCCGGCGCCCGGAAGACCTGGAAGACATCTTCACCACACCCGAGGACTTGCGCAACCTGCCGGCGGAAGATTTCCTTTGCCGTGAACCCCAATTGGTGTTTGAAACCACCGGCACCTCCGGAGGCCCCAAGCGCGTCTATTTCAGTTACGAGGAGTTGGAGTTCACGGCCCGCTACGAGGCGGCGGCGATGTGGGAAAACGGCGTGCGGCCGGGCGACCGGGTAGTCTGCACATTCGACGCGGGGTATTGGATCAGCGGTTGGGTCACCTTTCTAGCTTGCAAGCGCATGGGAGTTTTCTGTTCGGCGACTGGCAAGCCCCACCCGCGCGAACTCTATTCCCGCATGCCGATCTACAAATATAACGTCATCGCCGCAGATCCCACCTGGCTGGTGAGCCTGAGCGAGATTGCAGAGCAAGAAGGCGTCTTCCCGCTGAAGCTGATCGTCGCTGCCGGAGACCGCATGACGGAAGTCTATCGAAGCTACGTCGAGCGCGTCTGGAAGTGCCCTGTAGTTCTCGGCTACGGATCCACCGAGCAGGGCGGCGGCACGGCGATGGAGTGTCTCAGGCGGGAAGGCTATCACCTGGACGAGTTCAACTATTTTATCGAAATCCTCGACCCTGACTCGGAAGGCTACGGCGAACTTGTGGTGACCACGCTTTCGCGGCGCACCATGCCGCTCGTTCGTTACCGGGTGCGCGATGTTACACGGTTCATCAATGAACCTTGCACCTGCGGCGCCACCATCCGCCGCATGGCCAAAATCCGCGGCCGGGTGGACGAAATGGTGGTGATGGGGGCCGGGAACATGTACCCGGAAATCTTCGAGCGCGTGCTCCACGACGTGGAAGGGATTTCCGAGAATTGGCAGGTGGCGGTCCGGCAGGAAGGCGTCCACGACATCCTCGAGTTCCGGCTCGAGTTGACGAACGGCACGAACCCCTCGACGGTCGAAAACGCCGTCCGCAAGAACCTCGAAGCGCGCTACCCGGACGTCTGGGCCAACCAACTCTGCGGGATGTACCGGCTTGAGTTTCGCATTTTCCCGCCCGGAGAGTTGACGCAGGGGAGGAAGCCCCGGCGGTTGGTCGATGAAAGGAAGGGGTAGATGGTAGGTCGGAGGTGGTAGGTGGGGAGAATAGGCCCCACCTGCCACATACCACCTACCACATACCGCATGAAATGATCATCTTCACAGACTTTGATGGGACGATCACCCAGCGCGACGCGACGGATGAAATCCTGGCGCAATTGGCGCACCCTTCTTGGCGGGATGTTGAGCAGGAGTGGACGCGCGGATTGATCGGGTCGCGCGAATGCCTGGAGCGGCAACTCGCGCTCGTCGACACCTCCGCGGAGGATCTCAACGCCTTAATTGATGCGGTTCCCATTGACCCCGCTTTCAGCACTTTCTACCGCTTTACACACCGGCGAGGGATTCCGCTCTATGTTTTAAGCGAAGGATTCGACTACGTGATAGCACGCGTCCTGAAGCGCGCCGGCATGGAGGGGCCGCTTCGAAACGGCATGCAGGTGTTCTCAAGCGCCCTGCGGCTCGAAGGCCGCCGCCTCATACCCTCCTTCCCTCATTCTTCCCCGCCCTGCGAGCATGGGTGCGGCACGTGCAAAGCGGCGCTGCTTCGGCGCCTCGGAGAAGGAAAACGTCCCATCATCTTCGTGGGCGATGGGCTCTCCGATCGATTCGCCGTAGATCAGGCGGATGTGGTGTTTGCCAAACGGCAGTTGCTCGCCTATTGCCAGGAGCACGGCAAAGCGTGCCGTCCGTTCGAGACTTTTGCCGATGTTGAGCAAGCCGTTGCCGCCATGCTTTAGGGGCGGCCCTCGTGGCCGCCCCGGGCAACCATCCGCCGCTTGGCGGATCGCCCCTACGAAGTCCACTACGGAGGCAATAATCCTTTGGCGATTTCTGGTGCAAGCACAAGAACTGACGAACTATTACAACTCGAACGCAAGTATTGTTCCTTCGGTGACACGGTCCATTACCTCGACCCCCCGAAGATTTTTGTCGATTGCGAAGGCAGCTACCTTTACGACGAGCAAGGCACTCCTTATCTCGACCTTCAGATGTGGTATTCAGCAGCGAGCTTCGGCTACAAGAATCGCAGGCTGGGCGAGGCCCTGAAGCGGCAAGTGGACCGGCTTCCCCAGCTTGCCTGCCAGTACCTGCACGCGGAAAAGGTGGAAGTGGCGGCGAGCATCGCCCAGTACTGCGAAAAACGCTTCGGAGTGAAGGGCCGGGTGCAGTTCAATGTCGGAGGCTCGCAAGCCATCGAGGACTCGTTGAAACTTGTCCGGAATTATACCGGCAAGAGCCTGATGTTCGCTTTCATGGGCGGGTATCACGGCCGGACGCTCGGCGCCTCCGCCATCACCTCGAGTTACCGCTACCGCCGCCGCTATGGCCACTTCGGCGAGCGCGCCCAGTTTGTCTTTTATCCCTACTGCTTTCGCTGCATCTATGGACTGAAACCCGAAAGCTGCAATCTCTACTGCGAGGACCAGTTCGCTCACCTATTCGACAACGAATATCACGGGGTGTGGGACGCGAAGGCGCAGAGCGCGGAGTACGGCGCCTTTTATATCGAAGCTGTGCAGGGGACGGGCGGCTACGTTATTCCGCCTCGCGAGTACTTTCAGCGCCTGAAGGAGACTTGCGACCGGCGCAAGATCCTGATTGTCGATGACGAAATCCAGATGGGCTTTTACCGAACGGGAAAATTCTGGGCTATTGAGAATTTCGGTATTACCCCGGATATTATTGTCTTTGGTAAGGCGCTCACCAACGGCCTGAATCCCATCTCCGGCATCTGGGCGCGCGAAGAGCTCATCACGCCGGAGCTTTTCCCGCCCGGCTCAACCCACTCAACCTTCTCTTCCAATACCTTGGGCACGGCAGTCGCTTTCGAGACGCTCAAGATGCTCGAAGAAGAGGACTACGAGAAACTGGTGAACGAAAAAGGCGTCTATTTCCTCGCCGGCCTTAAGGACCTGCAAAGCCGCTTTCAAGGCATCATTGGGAATGTGGACGGATTAGGGCTGGCCCTGCGCATCGAAGTTTGCAAAGAGGACGGTGTGACCCCGGACCGCAACCTCGTGGACCGCATTTTTGCGGAGGGCTTGAAAGGCGACCTCGAAGTTGCCGGACGCCGGTACGGACTCGTCCTCGACGTGGGAGGCTACTACAAGAACGTCTTCACCCTGGCGCCTTCCTTCACCATCACGCGGGAAGAAACAGACTTGGCGCTGGAGCTGCTCACACAACTCTTCCGCCGCTGCCGTCAGTAAGCGCGAAAAAGAGGATAAGGAAAATGCGAAAGCACGGCCACTGATGGGCGGGCTGACGCTCACGCCACAGGCGGGACAGGACAGGGAGCACCAGGAGCCTTCAAGGGACTTGACTTCTGTAACCTGAGTAGTTACACTATACACCAATGATAATGCGGTTTCGCCATAAGGGGCTGGAACGGCTTTTTGCCTCGGGGGAAACGCGAGGGGTGAGCGCTCAACACGCGAAGCGCTTGCGACGCCTGCTGGCGTCGCTTTCGACCGCCACGAGCCCGCTGAACATGAACATTGCCGGTTATCAGTTGCATCCGCTCGTGGGCGAGCGCGAGGGCGAGTGGGCGGTCTCGGTGTCGGGCAATTGGCGGCTAGTGTTCCGCTTCGATGGTGAAAATGCAACCGATGTTGATTTGGTTGATTACCACTAGCGATAGGAGGAAAGACACATGGATATGTACGATCCCCCGCACCCCGGCGAGATAGTCCGGGAGGACTGCCTTAAGGCGCTCGATCTGAGCGTGACCGAGGCGGCGAAGGGCTTGGGCGTCACGCGCAAGACCCTCTCCTCGATTCTCAACGGCCGCTCCGGCGTCACGGCGGAAATGGCGCTGCGGCTGTCCAAGGCGTTCGGGAGCACACCAGAGCACTGGTTGCAGATGCAGCTTGCCTACGATCTGTGGCAGGCGAAGCGCCGTGCCAAGAAACTGCACGTCAAGCAGTTCTTCGCCGCCGCGCCCGGCTAAACCAAACGGAAGAGAAACCGGGATCGTTGACCCGGCCAGTGTGAGTACACTAAAATTACCTAATGCTCCTCGGCGCGCTAACGCAAAATGGCAAGTTGGGTGATTGCGCTAGATGGATCGCGGCTGCCCCAGAGCCAGCTGCCCGCGAGATACGCGACTTCCTCGAACTTTGTGTTGCCAACGTCGCCAGCAATAAGCAAAAGAAACTGCTCGAGAGCGTCCGGTCTGCCGACGAAGACGGCGCAGACTCCCTGCTGTATGAAGTGGTTGCCCACGAGTTGTTGCGCCGCCTCCACCTGGACCCCGAATTCTGGCCAAAGCTGGACTCGGGCCTCACGCCCGATATGATCATAAGGGCCGCCAAGCAGGAATTCATCGTCGACGTTTTTCTGACCCGCAATCCCTCCCGCACAAATCGACCCATCCTTCGCACCGTGGCGAGCGTCCCTAAAGAGTTGCGGGATCTCCCCATGAAATACACCGTCGACGCTGGGGACAGAGCGAAAAAGATAGGAGAGAGGATTCTGGAAAAATATCGGAAGTATGCCCGGACCGGAAAGCCCATGGTTCTTGTCGCATTTCTGGGAGACTACCACATGCAGATGCTGGACGTGGAGTGTGCGCTGTACGGAGCATCGCTTCAGGACGGGCGGCTCCGCGATGACTTCCCCAAAGCGATCATGAGGTTCCGAAACGAGTTTGCTGCAATGAACATTGGCCGAGCTCCAGCTCCCGGTGTACTGCTCCCCGACGAAAGTAATCGGCCGGGCTGCCCAAGACTCTCAGCAGTGCTCGCCTGCTACTGGTTCGACAGTGTCGACCGTAACGATCCTGGTAGACTCATGCAATGCAAGGTCCTCCATCACTGGAAACCTGACGTGCCGATTCCCTCCGGAGCGTTCGGCCAATTTCCTGAAGTAGCCTGGACGGCCAAGTCCTCGGGCTCGTACGAGCACAATATCGTCAACCTACCCACCGCCGTGGCTAGGTTCACAGGCACGGACGAGTTCGAATTTCGAGACCACAGCTGAGGTAAGCCCTGGTGAGCCCGTCGCGGCTGTGTCTGGTTAGCCATTTTTTGGCGGGGGGGGCCGGCGTAAGCAGCGTCATTCCAGTCCAACCTTGCTTCCGTTGCTACTCAGACCCATGTTCACGCCCGAGCATTGGGCGGATGCTGATCTTCATCGAAGTCTTCGGGTAGCTGCTCTTTCAGCGCCTCCAGCACTTTATCGCGAGAAAGCACCTCATAGAATCGGTCGGGGTGTTTAGCCCCAAGCAATCGGCTTTCCCTGTGAGCGGTCCCCTCGGTAGGTGAGGACGCCTCAAGTCGCCACCTGCCTATCCTACTACCACCCTGGGCGGAGACAACGTACCAATAGTGCCCCTCCCGCTTCGCCCTTTCCCACTTCTCTCGGAAAATCTCAAACTCGCTTGGCTTCGTTGGCTTCTTTGGCTTCCTAGCTCCTCTGAACAGGTCGACCTCCTCGGTGTGTGTTTTAATACTGTCAATCTTTTGGAGATCTGTAGGGTTAAGGTACTGGCCCGTTATGGCGACAGGCTGCGTCATCTTGGCAGCTTCGGTGAGGGATTTGCCCCCTAAATCGACGCCACGGTTGTAGAGAGATGCGAGAGTGACCAAATCGTGTTTCTTGCAGTTGTCCACAACATCAATGATCATGCAGTCCGTTTTTGAGATTGGAAACCCATTCTCACGTGCTTGGTTCAAATTGAGGTGACGCTTGCTTAGTTCGTCCTCGATTCGTGTTCCCCGGCCGACCATCTGCACGAACAGAACCTTGCTCAACGTTGGACGCGCCATCACAATGCATTCAATCCCCCAGTCATCATAGCCCTCAGTAAGCACTTGGCAATTGCACAAGACTTGCAAGCTTCCTTTCTTATGTTCTTCTATTTTAGCCTTTCTGTCAGGGTCTCCGCCCCATACGTATGCCGCTTCGACGTGGCAATACTCACTGAAAGCTGCGGCCAACTGCATCGCGTGACTTATTGTGACCGCAAAGACGAGAGTCTTGCGATTAGGGGCGAGCCTCGCCCATTCTCTAGCAATAAGGCCGTTGCGCGAGGGGTTGTTAATTTGTTCGCTTAGTTGATCCAATACAAAGTCGTCATCCCCCAGGACTACGGAGTCAAGGTTTTCCATCGTCCTAATGCTAAAGCCACGAACGTCACAGAGCCACCCGGCTTCGATAGCCTGAAGCAGGGGCATGTTGTAAATGACCTCTTCGTATATATCTGGCACGAGGGTTCTGTCATCAGCTCGGTAAGGGGTCGCTGTCACACCGAGTAAAAGCTTCTTATTCTTGGGGACAAACAACCCGAAATGGTCGAACACATTCCTGTAAGTAGGTGTGACGCTGTGGTGAGCTTCGTCGCAGACAATGACATCGAATGAACCGGGTCTGAACTTGAGGAGCCGCAGTGAATCGGCCCGGCCCACGGCTTGAACTCCAGCTATCACAACCTTTTCCCAGCCAGTGCATCTTGCCAGACCCATCTCAACCCCCAGCTTTGCAAGTGGGAGGTCTGGATTCCATGCCTGGATTTTCTTGTAAGTTTGGATTGCCAGTTCTGATCGGTGAACGAGGACAAGCATGTTCCCCAGGAATTTGTGATGCTCCAGCAGACTTGCAAGAATACAAGTCTTACCCGTTCCGGTCGGGAGCGCAAGTAGCTGGCGAGTGATTCCCTCTTCCCATTTCTTCTTCGAGATGCGGAGTGCCTCTAGCTGATAGGGCCGAAGCTGCAACGGTGGTATGTCCATGTCTGCTCCATGACCCCCTCATTGGCGCCAATTATAGCACGTAGATGGCGCACGTCCGGGAGCTAGTCGATGAGGGCCAGCGCCGCGAAGACGTGGCCGCGCTCCTGAACGTGGACCACAACACCCTTTACCGGGGCTGCTGGCTAACCGTCAGCACCGGACGTGTGTTATAATTATCCCACCGAAATGAGCGTCAATGAGCCAGTTCATCTGCCCCCTCCGGTCTTGTACAAATACTGTCCACCAGAACGGATCGATATACTTTGGAATGTCGCCGTTCGGTTCGCTCCCCCTGAAGAATTCAACGACACGTTCGACACACAGTACATCGTCACCGGACCAGTGCGAGAACGTATTAAACGGATTAAATTTCGCGCCGCCACCGGCATTTTCTGTCTAACTGAAACGCCGGACAATCACTTAATGTGGGTTCACTACGCGCGGAATCACACCGGCTTCGTTCTTGGCTTTGACGCGCGGGCTGAGTTTTTCCGCGAGGATGGACGACGGCTAGCACCGGTATGTTATACCGAGCGTCTAAACATTCCCGTACCATCGACCCCGGAGCTCGCCGAATCGGACCTACCTTTTTTCAAAGCTCCGGCCTGGAAGAACGAGCGCGAGTGGAGGTGCGTAAAGCAATTTGGCCGGGAAGAATCAAGATTTGTAGAATTCGAACCGAAATTAATTAGAGAGATTATTATTGGGCACAAAACTGAAAGCTCACTTACCACCCAGCTCGTGAGCTTGGTTGATGCCTTTGAAATGACGAAGCGTGTTCAGTTTTACTTATCCACTCCAAGTCCTACCCAATGGCGCTTTTCCAATGTCCCGACAGTTTATTCGTACTGCGAGCACTGCTGCGGACAAGGCTATACGGTTACCCGCGCATAACTTCCTTTATGTCGCGCTATCCCCTGCCCTCCCAACCGCCATTCTGCACATCCGTGCCTCAACGCAGCGCGGCCACCTCGCCTAGCCCTCGCCCCGTGTTTCCGCATCCCCTTTCATTCGGTCGCCCCAACGAATTACCAGCAACTTACGCCTATTTTCGAAATAGAGCCCCCGAAATCTTGAAGTCTTAGGCCGCTACTCCTGCTTCGCCTTGTCTGACGGCCCCAACAGCCGAACTTCCTGCAGGCTCATGCCATATCCGCCGCCGGGCGGGTCGTCACGGTAATTCGTGTGCAAATAACCGTTGGTGAAGTTGGCGGCGTAGCAGAGCCATGCAGAACGGCCGTCCTTGCCGATGAACTTCGAGGGGAAGTTGACGAAGTAGGCTTGCTCGCCGAAGTGGCGCATGTAGACCACGAGTTTCCAGGGGCCGGTGATGTGATCGGACTCCAGGATGTAGGTGTTGTACTTTGAGATGGTGTTGCCGCCGTCGGTGATCACGAGAAGATATTTCTTCAGCGGCGCGTCGTAGGTCATGGTGACGCAGCCCATGTTGTTGTTCCAATCCGCCAGGGGTTTGGTCCTGGAAAAATCCCGCGTCCAAACAGGGTGGCCGGAAGCATCGTGGCCGCCGAAGAATTCAAACTTCGAGGCATCGTTCATGTTTTGGATGCTGGGCGAAACGCGCGCCATGTAAATCTGGTCACCGGTAATCCAACTGAGGTTGCCGTCTCTTGGCTTGGGGTCGGGGTCGACGGCGCCGTGGCCGACCAGGTAGGCCTTGCCGTCCGGTGAATACTGCATGTTCTTTCCGAAGTCCACGAAGTGTGGCGCTCCCATTTTTACTTTGCCGCCAGGCTTCGCCGGCTCACCAAAGAGCGGCGATGATGGCGTATGCGGCGTGTCGTGCCAGGTCTTGCCGAAATCAGTCGAATAGCGGAAGCCCACGAGGGGCCCGAGCACATCCCAGTTGAGCCCTTTGCCCGGGGTTTCGAGCAGGCAATACGTGCCGTAGTACCACACCCCTTTGTACACAAGACTGCCGCAGGGATAGCGCCCGCCGTAGGGCGCCGGGTTCCCCGGAAACACACCCACGCTGATGATCTTAAGATTCAACGGATCGTCGCCGACGATGGTGGCGTGCCCGGTCGTCGCTTTTTCACCCCCGGAGCCTGACTTGACGTCACCGACGCTGCCGTCCGTCCAGGGTGAATACATGTTGCCGTCGGAGGCCCACGACGGGTACCAGGTATCAGCATTGGCGTAACGAATGTGCCTTCCCGTGAAGGCCATGCCCACCAGAGACGACGAGGGCTCGAAGGGACAGTCCGCGGGCGGCTGGGAAAGCCAGACGTGGTAGGTTGTTTCCGCCCCGATGGCCAGCCCCAAACCAATAAGAAATGTAATCGGCAGTTTTGTGCGCATGCTCGTGTCCTCGCTTTCAGGGGCAGGATTTTAACTCAATTCGAGCCCCGCGCAACTAGCGCTCGCAGCGACGTCGCGCCCGTCCCAAACAAGAAGCCCACGCTACTCGCTCGAAAGGCGTGGCAGACTGTGCTACCATTACGCGGCCTGATGGTTTTGCGAGTGAGGATGGCGTTGCGTTGAGAGCCTGGGGATACTCTTTCCGGACCGCCTGCGTCTTGGCCGCAGCGCTGCTGGAGGCTTGTCTGGCACTGGCGGGGCAGCGCGATACAATGGCTGTCCACGCGCAATTGGCCCGGATCACAATCGACTATCCGGAAGATCGCTCGATTTTTCCGCCCGAAATCACACCTCCCACGTTCATCTGGCGAGATGCCTCGCCACGATCCAAAGTATGGGACATCAACGCGGCATTTTCCGATGGCTCTCCCGGGATACGCGCGAAAGCGCCCGGGGAGCGCCTGCACATAGGTGAGATCGACCCGCGCTGCGTCAGCAACACGAACAAGTTGCCTGAGTTGACACCCCAGCAGGCTGCTTCCCACACTTGGACTCCTGATGATACCACCTGGGCGGCGATCAAACTGCACTCGCGCGAGCACCCAGCAACCGTGACGATCACGGGCCGTGAAGCTGAACATGCTGCCTCAGCCATTTCCCAGGGCCAAGTGGTCATCCAAACCTCAAAGGATCCCGTCGGCGCGCCGATCTTCTATCGCGACGTGCCCTTGATGCCCTCCGAACTGCAAAAAGGCGTGATCAAGCCGCTGGCTCCCAACGCCATACCTCTGATTGCCTGGCGCCTGCGCCACATCGGCGAAAAGGAGAGCCACGTGCTCTTTACAGGAATTCATTCCTGCGCCAACTGCCACTCCTTCTCGCGCGACGGCAAGACTTTAGGAATGGACCTGGACGGCCCGGCCAACGACAAGGGACTCTACGTTCTCGCCTCGATCCAAAAGCAAATGTCCATCCGCAACCAAGATGTGATCTCGTGGGCGACTTTCAAGGACCAGACCGTCGCGCAACCGCGGATCGGATTCATGTCGCAAGTCTCGCCCGACGGGCAGTACGTGGTGACCATGATCAAGGCGCCGGGAGGCACGCAGGGCGGCTTCTACGTAGCCAATTTCAAGGACTATCGTTTCCTGCAGGTGTTCTACCCCACGCGGGGCATCCTGGCTTGGTACAACCGCGCCACAGGCGAGATGCGAGCCCTGCCGGGAGCGGATGATCCGCGTTACGTGCACACGAATGAAACCTGGAGCCCGGACGGCAAATACCTGGTGTACGCCCAGGCGGAAGCGAGAGATCCGTATCCGGAAGGCCGCAAACTCGCTGCATACGCCAACGACCCGGACGAGACGCCCATTCAATACGACCTTTACAGGATCCCGTTTAACGAAGGCAAAGGCGGCAACCCGGAGCCGATCTCCGGAGCTTCGCAGAACGGCCTGAGCAACGCCTTTCCGAAAATCTCTCCCGACGGGCGCTGGATGGTGTTCGTGAAGTGCCACAACGGCCTGTTGATGCGTCCGGACAGCCAGCTTTTCATCGTGCCGGCGGCGGGCGGCGAGGCGCGCCGCATGCGCTGCAACACGCCACTGATGAATTCCTGGCACAGCTTCTCGCCCAACGGCCGCTGGCTGGTCTTCTCCTCGAAGAGCCGCTCGCCCTACACCGGCATGTTCCTCACGCACCTGGACGAACAGGGCAACGACAGTCCCGCGATCTACATTGACAACTCCACCGCCGCTAACCGCGCCGTGAACATCCCGGAGTTTGTGAACATCCCTGCGGACGGCTTGGAGAAAATCGAGTTGCCCGCCGCCGAATTCTTCCGCATCTTCGATTATGCCGCGGAATTGGCGGCCAAAGGACAAGACGAAGCAGCCATCGCGGAATGGAAGAAGGCCCTCGAGATCAATCCCGACGACCCCATGGCCAACAACAACCTGGGCACGCACCTGCTCAAAAGAGGGCAACTGGACGAGGCCCTCCCCTATTTTGAGAAAGCTGCCAACCTCAAGCCGGATTATGCCGATGCCCAGAACAACTTGGGAATCGTCCTATTGCAAAAAGGAAGAGTTGGCGAGGCGATCGAGCATCTCGAGAAGGCGGAGGAGATCAACCCAAGGAACACTCAGACCTACTACAACCTGGGTGCAGCCTTTTACATGCAAGGGAAAGTAACAAAGGCCCTGGCGGAGTGGCGGGCGGGGCTGCACGTGGACCCGGAAGATCTGCCGCTGCTCAGCCAAGCGGCATGGGTACTGGCCACGAACCCACAGGCGTCGATCCGTAATGGCAGCGAAGCCGTCGAGCTTGCAGCGCGGGCGGTGAAGCTATCCGGCGCCAAGGATCCCGCCACGCTCGATACACTGGCGGCCGCCTATGCCGAGGCAGGCCGCTTTCCCGAAGCGGTGCAAACCGCGCGCCAAGCCCTTGCCCTCGCCACAGAGCCGTTAGCCAACGAACTGAAGGGCCGAATCGCGCTGTATGAGTCCAACCAACCTTTCCGCGATAACCAGTAGCGAAAACGCTTGTGGTTTGCCCGCGGGCGGCAACGGCGACCACGCCTGCCAGAAGAACAATTCAAAATTCAAATGGCAAGCCGCAAACGATTTGAAATTGGAGATTTGAAATCACTGCTTGGGTTCGGCGGGCGGCGGCAGCCTGCCAAAGATTTTGTCGCCTTGTTTTTCCACCTCGGCGGCCTGAAGTTTGTGCTGCTCGGCAAACTGCTTTTCGGCTTCGGCGCGCAGGCCTTTCTTAAGGTAGGCCTGCCCGAGTTGGTAGTGGTAGTTGGCGCTGTCCGACTGAAGGGCCACGGCGCGTTCCAGATAGGAAATGGCCAAGTCGGTTTTGCCTTTGCGCAGATACGCTCTTCCGAGGCCGGCCAGCGAAGGGGTGAGCTTGGGGTTGAGGGCCAGGGCTTTTTGAAACAGCGGAATGGCTCGATCCACATCGTTCTGGTCGAGCCGGATGGTGCCAGTATCTTCGAACGCCCAAGGCTCGGTGGGGCTGATCGCCATTTCTTTCTCAAATTCCTCTTCTGCCTTGTCCCGTTGACCGAGACGCCGATAAAGAACTCCGAGGTCGTAATGCGCGAAAGGCAGGTTGGGGTCGCCCACGATGGCTTTCTTTAGCTCCGCCTCCGCTTTGGGATTCTCGTAGAGGTCGAGGTAGGCTTTGCCCAGCAGCAGGTGCAAGTGAGGCGTATCGCCCCCGGCACGTACCAGCATCGCAAAGGTCTGCTTCGATTCGTCGTTACGCTTCACCTGCCCATAAGCGATGCCGAGCATGTAAAGGAAATCGAGATCGTCCTGCTCCTGGTCACGAATAGGCTCGAGGTCGACCACCGCGGAGCGGTAATCCCTGAGCATGAAGTGCGACATGCCGAGCAAGTAGTGCGCCTGCACGCTGTCCGGTTGCGCTTCGACCAGGCGTTCGAAGTAAGGAACGGCGTCCTTGAAATCCTGCTTCCGGTAGTAAAGCAGGCCGAGGTTCAGGTCAATACCTACCATCCTCGGGTCGAGCTTCTTGGCTGTCTCGAGAGCTCGGATCGCTTCGTCCGATTTTCCCGTCCGCATGTAAACCACGCCGAGGTTCGTGTAAGCAGCGGCCGAGTTCGGGTCGAGCTTGAGAAACTCCTTGAATTCACGCTCGGCGGCGGGATAGTCCATGGCGGCGAGCGCCTGTTGAGCGCGCTCGAAGGCGGCGCGGAGGTCCTGTTCCGTTAGACGCTGGGCGGGACTGCCTGAGCCGGCGTTTTGCACCGCCGGTGCGAGAACCACGGCCAACAAAGTCAGAAGCGTTGCCGCCGCCACGACTCTCATTTGCGATCGGAAGTTAACGAGCGTGCTGGACATGTGACCCTGGCTACCTCAACGGTCGCCCTAGAATATCATAGTCGAGCGCCGTTGTTGCCGCCACACCGAAGCGAGAGCCCTCTCCCTGGGGAGAGGGCTCTCGATTTTTGGCACTCCAAAAAAACAGGGCGCAACGAAAGAATCAGAGATTCTCTCGTTGCGCCCGCAATTACCCAAGACCCGTTAACTGCACAAGCCTAGAAAATGAACTTCAGGCCCAACTGAACGTTGCGCGGGCCCCAATCGGAACTGACTTCGCCTGGCGTGGTGGTATTGTTGTTGCAGGACACTCCAAACTTATTGTTGCCGCTGCAGCCAGTGTCTGCATACTGCCACTGCGTATGGTTAAAGGTGTTGAAGGTTTCCAGCCGGAATTGAACGGTGCCATGTTCCCCCCGGAACCAGGGTGTTTGGATGTTCTTTTCAAGCGCCAAGTCGAAGTTGTTCCGGCCTGGACCAGTGAGTTGATTGCGCCCCATATATCCGAACATTCCCGGTTCGCCGTTGGCAAGGAGTTGGCTGAACAGCGGCTGGGTAACGACGCTGGGGTCCCACCAGGTGGCTGTGGGCCCGAAGGTGGGATCGTCATAGGTGCCCTTCTTGATCTGCACCTTGCCGACCGTGTTGCAACGGACCGCCCCACCATTGCCGCTGCTGAACCCACTTACTCCGCAATTGAAGTCGGTAGGCTCACCCGTGAAGAGGCTGGTGATACCGCTGAGCTGCCAGCCGCCGAGCGACTGCCGCAGGAAAGCGTTGGGTGAGTTCTTGAAGGCGGGAATGGCGTAGATGTAATTGAGTTGGAGTACCTGGGTGCGGTTCAGGTCGCCCGTAGCCTTCCACCGGCTGAGATTGGAGTCATCGACGGATTCCCCATTCTCATTGTACGTTTCGGTGGAGTTGTCGATGGCATGCGACCAGGTGTAAGCCATCTGGAGGGTCAGGCCGTGAGTGAAGCTGTGCCGGAAGCTGCCCTGTAGCGCGTTATAGGTGGAGACTGCCGTGTTCTCCTTCATGCTGATGCCGCCGTATCCCTCGTAAGGCGAGAAGAAGAGAGACCCGCTAACCCCCTCACCGTAGATCAGAACGTTCTGCACATTGCAATTCCCCGAAGTGTCGCAAAGCGTCTGACCCTTATCTCCCGGTATGCCGTAGGTCGGGTTGGCGGCCACGGTTCCCGTGAGTCCTGCCAAAGCCGGCGCACTCATCGTGGCGCCGTTGGCGACAGTCGAGGGCATGATCTCGTTGAGCGGGTAGCCGCGAGCCAGGTGCCTGCCCAGGGCTCCAACGTAGGCTACACTCAGCAAGTTATTTCCGGGGAATTCGTGCTCGACCGTCATATTGAACTGCTGCACGCTCGGCCACTTCTGACTGTAAGGTACAGCTGTGTAGCCTGGAGGCGCCGGAACGTACAAGCCGGAAGGAGCAATGACGCTGTAGCCCGCGCCGGGTGAGGTGCTGTAAAGGTTGGAGATGGACACCCCGGCGTCGGACGGCGGGTTGCCTTCGCCGCCTTCGGTTTGGGCTTCGTTGCCGTTGCCGGATTCATAGTAGATGCCGTAGCCACCACGGATCGAGGTCTTCCCCGTGCCGAAGGGATCAAAGGCGAAGCCGAGGCGGGGTGCAATGTTCGGAGCCGTGTTGCGAAGCTGGCAGCCATTGGGAACCCCGTTGTGGCCGCATTCCACCAAGCCGTTGCCGTAATCGTCTGGCGTGGCGCCTGTAGCCGGGAAAACGAATGTTCCATTCCTGGCGAGTGGGTCTTCCGCAGCCCGTGAGTACTGGCTGGGGATGAACCCGGAATCGATGGTGGGACGCGAGACGTCATGGATGCGTGTGTAAATGTAGTACCTCACGCCCAAGTTCAGGGTGAGTTTCCGGGTGACCTTCCAGTCGTCCTGGATGTAGGGCTCGAGGTCGGTCATTTGCCAATGGCCCTTGGGGTAACCACCCACGGCCACGCCATTGACTAATTGCGAGCCCTCCGTGTACGTACTGATGCGCCCAAGGAACAGATCGGCCAAGGCGTTCCCCGTGGTCACGCCTGTGCCGGGGGTCCCGCCCCAATTCTGAACGTCTCCTTGAACGTCGGTGCCAAACATCTCGTTCTTGCGATAGTTCTCCAGGTAGAAGCCGAACTTGGTGGTGTGATTGCCATGCACCCACGCCATGTTATCTTTCCAGGTAATAATGGGATTGGAATTGAACCAGGGATGGTTCCCGGCGCCTTCCCAGGTGCAGAACTGGTTGCCCCCGCAAATTGCGACATCAGGGATCAGCGGGTTGTCGGTGTTCCCCGCAAACATGTGAGCCATCTGGAAGCTGCTGGGGCGGTTGAGGGACATGGCCACGGAATCGGCCGCTTGGTTGTAAAGGAGAATGTGGTCGGTAGTATAGGCAGCGACGAATTCGTTGGTCAAGGTAGGCTTGAACGTGTGAGTCACGTGGAAAACCGCGCTCTCGCCGGGACCGCCAAAGGGCGTCTTGATGGTGTCGTAGCTCGCCCATTGCCAAAGCGCAGGAACCGAGAGGGTGTTCCAGGTGTCCTGGGTATAGCGGAAGAATGTCTGGGTCTTATCGCTGATGTTCGCGTCAATGCGGATCTGCTCCTGCCGCCAATTGGTGGGCGCGCTGGAAGAGGTGATCCAGCCATTTTGATGGCCTTGCGGACCATCGTTGGGCAACGGCCACAAAGCATTAAGAAGGTCAGTAGCGTTGGCGAAAGCTGTCGGATCATAGCCCGGCACTTGGTTAACGTTATCGTAGGTGATGTTGTTGCCTTTGGCGTCCTTCAGCCCCAGTGAAGGCACATTGCAACTGGAGGCAACGGTCGAGTTATAGTTGCCCGAAGCCGGATCGCACTCGGAGAAGTCGCCTGTGCGCTCGAGTGCCGTAGGAACGTTATTCGTTCCGCCGATGACTTGGCCGACGCGGTAGCGCCGCCAATCCTCGGACCAGTAGAAGAAGGCCTTGGTCTTGCTGGTGTTCCAGTGGCCGGGGATGTAGATCGGCCCGCCCAAGGTATAACCCCAGTCGTTCCACTTGAGGGGGCTCTTGGCTTGACTAACTCGATTGGTAAAGAAATCGGCAGCATCAAACGCGTCGTTGCGCACGTACTCGAACGCGTCGCCGTGGAAGTCCTTGGTACCGCCCTTGGTGGCGAGTTCGATATTGGCGCCCGCGTGTTTGCCCATTTCCGCGCCATAGTTCGAGGTGGAAATGCGGAATTCGGCAATGGTATCAAGGTTCGGATAGGTGTTGAAAGTTGAGGCCGAACCTTCGTCGGTGTTGTTGCCGCCGTCAATCTCCCAGTTGGCGTATTGCATGCGATTGCCGTTGAAGGAGATGCTGTTGTTCCCAGCCACACCGACGTGGATTGCGTCCAAGCCGTTGTCGGGCGAGGCGCCCGGAATCAGCAAGGCCAGCGTGACCCAGTTGCGTCCGTTCAAATCCAGGTTTTGGATCTGGGTGCTGGTGACCACGCTGGAAACCGCGGCGGTTTCCGTCTGCACCTTGGGAACGTTGCCGCTTACCGTGACTTCCTGCGTCATCTGGCCTACGGTCATCTGTAGGTCAACGCGCTGGATCTGCCCTACTTCAAGGGTGATGCCGGAGCGCACCAGTTTCTGGAAGCCTGCCGCTTCCGCCGTAATTACGTAATCGCCGATGGGGACAGCCGTGACTGAAAAGAATCCGGCTGAATCACTCATCATTACCCGCTTAAAACCTCTTGCGGGGTTTTCGATCGTGACCTTGGCATTAGGAATCACCGCGCCGGATTGATCGGTTACAGAGCCGTTAATCCGGGCCGTGTCCTGCGCCAAAGCACTCAAGCAGACGGCCAAGAGGGCCGCCGCCAGCAAGATGAAACTGCGTTTCATTGCGTCCTCCTCTTTGAGACCATAATTTGGTTAGGGCTCGCGGCAGAGCCACGCGCCGGCGAAGGCCGGCACGCTCCTCTCCTCAGAGCCGAGGTAACCCCCGAACAACGCTAATCAGCTTTCTTAGGTTGTTGCGACTCCTTCGAATTCTGACCCGACGTTAAGTATTGGCAAGTAGTGCTGGACCGGTTTAGTGGCCCCTAGCAGGAGGTGCCACCTATCAGTGACTACCAAATGCGCGCTTATATCACCGGGCCTGCCACTTGTCAAGCGATTTTTTTAAATAGATTATTTGTGCGGTTTTTATGGTGTACGGCTGGGTACTCCTTGGGAGGCCGGATTAGACGCCCAGCGTCCGAGGGTTCGACCCAGAACTCTCGCACTACAGAGGCACGGAGACCCAGAGAAAAGGTCTCCGATTTCTCCCGCAGCTCCGGAGGGTCGGAATAGGCGCCAGGGGCGGCCACGAGGGCCGCCCCTACTAGCCACCAGGCACTGCTGTTAAAACATGAGCTTCAATCCCAACTGCATGATGCGCGGCGAGCGTGCGTAGCCGATCTCGCCGTTGCCGATATTATTCGGACCTGTGCAGGGCTCTCCGGGAGGCGTGAGCCCGCTGCACCAGACGCTGACGCCGCCGAACTGAGTGTGATTGAAGGTATTGAACGTCTCCCAGCGGAACTGGAGCGAAGAGTGCTCGCCCCCAAACCAGGGAGTCGAAAAGTTCTTAAGCAGCGCCAAGTCCCAGTTGTTCACGCCGGGGCTCGTGAGCGCGTTGCGGCCCATGTAGCCGAACATGCCGGGCTCATGGTCAGCACGCAATTGGGGAAACGTGATCTGGCTAATCATCGACGGATCGACCCAGCTCGGCGTGGGACCGTAGGTGGGATCGTCGTAAACCCCCTTCTTGATCTTCACCGGACCCAGCGTATTGCACATCGAACCGCCGCCCACCCCCGTAGCATAGCCCAGCCCACTCACGGGATCGGTTATGCCGCAGGTGAAGTTCACGGGTTCGCCGGTGTAGAAACTGGGGATGCCGCTGACGGTCCAACCGCCGAGAGCCTGCCGGGTCACAGCACTGTTGGCATGCCTAAAGAACGGCATTTCGTAGATAACGCTCATTTCCACCACCTGCGAGCGGTTCAGGTCGGAAGTCGCCTTCCACCGGGACAAATCCGTGTTGTCGTCGATGCCGGTGGCGAAATAGGTGGAGGTGGAGTTGTCAATAGCGTGCGCCCACGTATAGGCGGCTTGGAAGGTGAGGCCATGACCCACGTCATGACGCATCGAGATCTGCAGAGAGTTGTAATTTGAAACGGCGGTATTTTGCTTGCCGGTCATCCAGCCGTAGCCGCGATAGGGAACGAAAAAGACCGTCGAATTCCCCCCTGGCCCGATCAGCGTGCTCTCGATGTCGCAGTTGCCGTTAGCGTCGCAGCCCACCGTGCCGGCGAGCGATGGAATGTTCGCGGTCCCGCCTCCGAGGGGCACCTGATTGATGTTGATTGCAGTCGCCAGGTGACGGCCCAAGCTGCCGACGTAGCTAACGCTCAAGATGTTGTTACCGGGAAACTCGTGCTGGATACCCAAACTGAATTGCTGGACGCTCGGCCACTTCTGGTGCAGGGGAATCGCGGTGTAGCCGCCCGGACTGATGGGCTCCGCGGAAGGCGAGTTGATGGGCTGAATGGCGCTGTAGCCTTGCAGGTTGTAGGCGGTCGGTCCCAGGGAGACCGGCGGATTGCCTTCGCCGCCTTCGGCGTTGGACTCGTTGCCGTTGCCCATTTCGTAATAAATGCCGTACCCGCCCCGAACCACCGTTTTGCCGGTGCCGAAGGGGTCATAAGCAAAGCCTAAACGAGGAGCGAAGTTCTTCTTGGAGCCATAGAAACAGCCCTTGGGAACACCGTGGGTGCCGCAGGCATAGAGGCCGTTGCCGTAGACGGTGTAGTTGGAGCCGGTTCCGGGCACCAGCACCGGGCCCAGCACGGGATCGTTTACCAATTGCGACTGGGCGGCAGCATTGTAATCGCTGGGAAGGAAGGCCGAGTCGATATTGGTGGCGGAAACATCGTGAAATGGCTGGAAGTAGTAATAGCGAACTCCTATATTCAAAGTTAGTTTCTTCGTAACCTTCCAGTCATCTTCAACATAGGGCTCAATTTCATGCCCGTTCCAGTGCCCTTTCGGATAGCCGCCGATAGCGGCGCCGTTCAGGTTGACAGTGCCTTCCTGGTAGGAAGCGATGGCGCCCAGGTCCATATCGGCCAGGCCGTTGCCGGTGGACAGCGGTCCCCAACCGAAGTTAAGGAAGCCCTGCGTGTTGGCGCCAAACTGCTCGTTCTTGTGGTAGTCCTGGGCGTAGATGCCGAATTTCACCGAGTGATTGCCGCGCAGCCAACCGACGTTGTCCTTGAAGTCCACGATGGGATTGGAGTTGAACCAGGGGTGGTTTCCGGCATCGGCGGTGAAGCCGTTGAAGGAGATGGAAGGCAACAGCGGGTTGGAAGCGTTGGCGGAGAACAGGTTCTGCACCGTCCAGCCCGCGGGCTTGTCGATCGAATGGTCAGGCGAGGATTCGCCGGCTTGGTTGAACAGCGAGATGTGGTCCACCGAGTAACTCACCACGAACTCATTCATAAGGTTCGGTTTGAAAGTGTGGGTGAGGTGAAACACGGCGCTCTTGCCGGGGCCCAAGAAGGGCGTCTTGATGGTGTCGGAAGATGAGCTCGTCCAGAGGGCGGGAACCGCAAGGGTGTTCCAGGCATCCTGCGTCCAGCGCACGAAAGCCTGGGTCTTGGAAGTGAGGTTCTCGTCAATGCGAATCTGCTCTTGCCTCCAGTTGGTGGCGGTGTTAGAGGCGACGATATACCCGTTTTCGTGGCCCTGCTGACCGGTGTTCGGGTAAGGAACGAGGGCGTTCAGCAGTATTTGGGCGTTCGGGTCTACGGTCACCGCATCGTTGGGGTAGACGTTCCCCGTCGTCCGATCGACCGGCAGCACACAACCGGAGGCCACGACCGCGTTGTAGTTGGCGGAGTTGGGATCGCACTCACTGAAGTCGCCTGCCCTTTGCAGCATCGTGGGCACGCCCGCACCCACCGTCTGGCCCTCGCGGTAACGCCGCCAGTCCTCCGACCAGAAGAAGAAGGTCTTGGACTTCGAGGTATTGTAGTGGCCGGGAATGTAGACAGGTCCGCCCAAAGTGTAGCCCCAGTCGTTCCACTTCAGCGGACTTTTGGGCGCCACGCTGCCGATGGAAGCGCGGTTGATGTCCCAGGGGTTGGCGTCGAACACGTCGTTGCGCACGTACTCGAAGGCATCGCCATGAAACTCCTTAGTCCCGGGTTTGGTGGCAACCTCGATGGTGGCGCCGGAGTGTTTGCCCATGTCGGCGCCGTAATTGGAAGTCGAAATCCGGAACTCGGCGATCGTATCGAGGTTTGGATAAGTGTTGAAGGTGCCGGCAGAACCCTCATCGGTGTTGTTGCCGCCGTCGATTTCCCAGTTGTTGTACTGCATGCGTCCGCCGTTGAAGGAGATGTTGTTGTTACCCAGAACGCCCACGTGGGACGTGTCCAGGCCATCGTCCGCCACGGCCCCCGGAACCAGAAGCGCCAAGGTCACGAAGTTGCGGCCGTTGAGGTTGAGGTTAGCAATCTGGGTTCCCGTGACGACTCCCGAAATAGCGGCAGTTTCCGTCTCAACCTTTGCCCCGGCGGCCACTACCGTTACCTCCTGGCTGACCTGGCCCACGACCATGGTCAGGTCCACGCGCAGCGTCTCACCCACACCGACGGTGATGCCGGAACGCAACAGTTTCTGGAACCCCGGCACCTCCGCCGTAATTACGTAGTCCCCGATGGGAACCCTGGGCGCCGAATACTCGCCAGCGGCGTTACTCACCAGGGATCGCATAAAGCCTTTTTCGGGGTTAGAAACCGTAATTTTGGCCGCCGGTATCACAGCTCCTGTTGAATCCTTCACCGTACCAACAAGGTTCGCCGTGTCCTGAGCCAAAACGCTGACGGCGACGGCCAGGAACGTCAACGCCAGGAGAGTCAACGTGCGTTTCATGGGGTCCTCCCACAAGGCAGAAAGATAGGCAGACAAAGAGTCGCCAGTCTTGGCAACTGAAGGTGCTAGATATCACCGGCCAACAGGTTTGTCAAGCACACTTAAGTACCGTATTTTCTGAGGGCTCTCCGTCCGGGCATGCTCCTTTGTCCGGCCTTTTGCTTAGGGAGCCTCGAATCTCGGATAGCGGCTTTACCGAGCCTCGAGAGCCTGAGTTAGCTTAGAGGTTAACGAGAAAGTTACGGCGTGGCGCGGTGGCTCACCGCAGTGTATACTTTGCTTTGCCACTGCGGCCAACTTAGAACTCCTCGAACGGGGAGACTCATATGAAACACTCTCGACGTTCCTCAGTGAGCAGATGGGGCTTGTTGGTCTTGGCACTGATGGGCGGGCCTTGGTTAGTCCGCGCTCAAGGCCAGGAAGCACCGCAGCTCAGCAAGCGCCTGGTGGGCGATTATGGCTATTGGAGCCGGACCCAGACTCCTCCCTATAGTTCGGCGCAAATTCCCATGTCGAAGCTCACTCACCTTAATCACGCTGGTGTGCGCTTCGATGCCAAAGCCAATCTGGTGGTGCCTCAAGGGTTCCTGGAGCCCGCACTGATCGAGAAAGCGCATGCGGCTGGGGTCAAGGTCCTGCTGCTTCTAGGGGGCGATTTCGGAGCGCTCGAAGCCAACCCCCCTCTGATCCAAACCCTGGTGAACAACTTGCAAGTTTTCGAGGATGCGCACGGCTACGACGGCGTCGACATCGACTGGGAATACCCAAGCAGCGCCCAGGATGCCACCACGTTTCTCAGCCTGTTTGCCGCGCTTCGCGGGACATTTCCCAGCCCCACTTTTGTGCTGTCCGCCGACGTCGCACCGTGGGGGGGCAGCGGCTACAACTTCTCGAACGTCACTCCCTTGGTGGATTACTTCAACATCATGATGTACGACTGCGCCGGTTCCTGGACCGACGATGCGCAGCTCAATTCCGCGATCTTCCCCGATCCCTTCAATCCTGAACCCTACGAGTGCGAGCCGGGTGGATCCGTGAAGGAAGCCATCGATATCTACGTCGACCAAATAGGTCTCCCACCTGCCCAACTCAACATGGGTACGCCTTTCTATGGCTATTTGTACGAGAACGTCAGCGCTCTGTGGGGAAGTTGCACCAACTGCTCGAACACGGTCATTTCGGAAAACTACGGAACGTTTATTAAGCAGCGCATCAACCAGAACGGTTGGCGGACCGATTACGACACCTATTCGCTGGTTCCTTACATGCTGAGGACCAATGGCAAGCCCGGGTACATTACCTACGACGATGCCTTCTCCACGTTTTACCGGGTGGCCTACTCGGTGTGGCGAAGGGGTCTGGGTGGGAGTTTCATGTGGTCGCTGGATGCGGACTACGATGGCGAAACCCAGGACCTGCTCGACGCAATGTACAACGCCAGCCTGCCCCAAACGAAGTGAGCCGGAATGCAGGGTCACGGGCGGTGTAGTTGCCCTATTTCGCAGCCTCTCCCGCGGCCACCACTCCCTTTGATTCCATCTGCTTCATGATCTCGCGGATGCGCGGCGCAAATCGGCCTTGCGGGTCGGCTTTCAGGTAGTCCTGCATTTTGGCGTAAGCCTTATCGAAGGCATTCTCTTTTAGATAAATATCTGCCAGTTTGACGTTCAAATCAGGCGGAGGGCTAGAGTTTAGGGACTGGGCCTTGAGATACTGCGTTTCTGCCGCGCTGTACTGCTTCAACCCGTACTGGGCCACACCTGACTGGTAATAAAACTGCCACGAATCCGGTGAGAGCCGCACGCCCTGCGCGAGGAGCGGCAGGGCTTCTCTAAAGCGCTTTTCGGCATTCAACAATTGTCCGAGCTCAACATAGGCGTCCAAATAGCCAGGGTCACACTGCAGGGATTTCCTTAGTGCTGTCTCGGCCTTCGTGTAATCTTGCTGCTGACTGAGAACCATGCCGAGGTCCGTCTGGGCTCTGGCGTAACACGGGTACTGTTCGACGGCGTTTGTCAGATGCACGCGAGCTTCGGCGAGCTTGTTCGCTGCCAGCGCCTTCTGGGCCTTGTCGTACTCACGGCGGGCCTCCTTCGGAGCCTGGGCGTCGGAAAGCGCGGGAGGCGAGGACTTTGCGCGAGCCGTTTTCTGTGCAGGAGTCAAAATGATGTCCACGATATACGTCCCCGCCGCTTCGCCAAGATCGATCGACTGCTGGTAGGTCTCGAAGCCTTCAGCGGTTACCGTCAAAAGGTACTCCCGTTTGGGAATGTGAAGGAAGTAGAACTCACCCGCCGTATTCACGGGCAGCTCGGCTACCCTCTCGTGCTCCTTCGTTTCGAGCTGCGCCATGGCCCCTGACTTCAGCACCACGCCCTGGTCCGTCCGGACACGGCCGCGTAGCTCGATGTCCTGCTGGCCCGAGGCCCGCGACAATGCCAGAAGCATGATGAGGCCGCACGCAGCAGGCTTGAGCGCCGCATGACACACTATCGCCCTCAGCAGATCACGCCACACGTACCCTCCCGCTCCGGCCGGCGGCTCGTTCCATCGATCGCAACCCCATTACAAAAAGAGTACCGCCGCCCCGCGGGGGATGTCAATTCATCCCCATCTCACTCGTAGGACAGGCAGGAGTGCCTGTGCGACTTCACCGAATTCCCCGCCCCTCTTCGACGGCGATGAACTGGTCGGCATCGACGCCCGGCAAGCGGTCGATGAGCCCGCTCGGCCAGCGCACTTCAATCTGATCAACACTTTTCGCCTGCCCGAGGCCAAAGTGCTGCCGCAGATCGCTCTGCGAAATATAGCTCGAACCGCTAAGAACCTCCCGCACCTGGCGGCGCCCGCCAGCGGTGACTGCGACGCGGGCGCCGATGGCGGACCGGTTCGAGCGCGTGCCCAGCAGCTTGACGCTCAGCCAGTGATGGCCGCTGCGGTTTTGGTTGAGCAGCAGCGAAGGCGGTTCACTCATGTTCAGAATCAGGACGTCAACATTGCCGTCGTTGTTGAAGTCGCCGAAGGCGCAACCCCGGCTCGAGTGCGGCTCGAGCACGGGTGCCCCGCTCAGATCCGACACCTCTTCAAAAGACCCATTGCCCAGGTTTCGGTACACCACCCGGGGCGTTTTGAATTTGTACTCCGGATTGACTTTCTCGACTTCGGGATACACGGCGCCGGTGACGTGAAAGATGTCTAGCCAGCCGTCGTTGTCGAAGTCCGCAAAGTCCACACCCCAGCAGACGTATTTTGTGTTCACCGCCAGGCCGGCGGCAGAGGTAACGTCGTCGAAAAACTCGCCCCGGGAGTTCCGGTAAAGGATGGGCGCGTCGCTGCTGAAGTGGGGGAGGAACAAATCCAGAAAGCCGTCGCCGTCGTAGTCGCCGACTCCCACTCCCATGTTGGCCTCTTCCTGCCCGTCGCCGCTGACGGCGCATCCGGCCTCCATACCCACTTCGGTAAACGTGCCGTCGCGGTTGTTCCGGTAGAGGAGATTAGGGGTCGAGTCGCAAGCAACGAACAGGTCGGGCCAGCCATCGTTGTTGTAGTCGAACGCCACCGCCGTCAGGCCGAAGCGGCGGCCAGCCTTCAGGATGCCCGCCTTGGCGCTCACGTCCGTGAATGTCCCGTTGCCGTTGTTGTGATAAAGCGTGCAGGTCTCTTGCTGGAGTCCCAACGGGCCGCAATTGACAGGTACGTCCAGATACTTGCAGTACCGGCTGGAACCACCTACCGGCGTTTTCGCCAGGTCCATATCGATGTAACGGCTCACGAACAGGTCCAGGAAGCCGTCGCGGTCGTAATCTACGAAAGTGCAGCCGCTTCCAAAGCGAGTCCCCGTCTCGAGCAGTCCGGCCTTTCCGGTGACATCCGTGAACGTGCCATCGCCGTTGTTGTGGTAGAGGACGTTCCGGCCGTAGTAGGTGAGGAACAGATCATCGTGGCCGTCGTTGTCGTAGTCGCCGACACAAACTCCATAGCACCATCCCGTTCGTGTGAGCCCCGCTTTCTCGGTAACGTCGGTGAAGGTGCCGTCGCGGTTATTGTGGTAGAGGCGGTTGGTAGGCTCGTGGCCAGGTGGAAACCCTTCCAAGCGAGTGCCGCTGGGGACAAGGACGTCCAGCCATCCGTCGTGATCGTAGTCGTAAAAGGCAATGCCGGGCCCGTTCGCTTCCACGATGTAGCGCTTGACGTATTCTTCGCCGTAAACAGTTGGAAAAGTTAAGCCGGCCCGCGGAGCAACATCCGTAAACGTGACCGGCCATGGCCTGCCCGAAAACTTAGGGCGTGGGGCAGGCCGGATGCCGCGCGACGCCATTCCTTGGCCACTCAGGCGTGCGCCCGCGGCACCGATCAACCCAGAGGCGGCTGCAGATCGAAGAAATGCCCTGCGGGTAATGTACATCTAGTTCCCAATAGAAGCTGTTACTCTGGCGGCGCGTCGGTCTGGGGCTGGGCGATATTGCCGAGAATGCCGGTACGAATGCGTTGGCTGCGGCGGCGCACGTCGTCGTGAATTTCCCGATACGCAGCAAGCTCTTTCGCCGCTTCCTGGCCGCGTCCCAGGCGGCGATAGGCGAAAGATAGCTGGTAGTGAGCATTGGCGTTGGCGGGCTCGAATTTCACCGCCCGCTCCAGCGGCGCCACGGCTTCCTCAGGCCTCCCCGCAGAAACCAGCGACTTGCCCAGGCCTATGAGCGCATCCGCAAACTGAGGGTCGACGCTTAATGCACGGGTGAAATGCTCGATGGCTTCATCCCACTGCCGGGCCTGGCGCGCCATTTCGCCCAGTTCGTACTCGGCTCCCGCGCTGCGGGGATGGAGTTTTAGCTCTTCTTCAAACTCCCGCAGCGCTGCGTCCAGAGTGTTGGAGCCACGCTCACCTGCCAGTAACAGCTCTCCAAGCTGGTAATGAACACCGCCCAAGGCCGGGTTGAGCGCCAACACCTTGCGGTACTCTTCGGCAGCCTCATTGAGCTTTCCCTGGATGACCAAAACCTCCGCGTTGAGCTGGTGTGCCTGGAAGGACTCGGGTGCGACCGTGAGAAGCCGCTGTGAAGCTTGCGTTGAAAGATCGGAGTAGACGTGGCTGCTCAGGTAGAGCAGGTCAGGGTCATCGGGAAAGTCCCGGTTTAACTGACGAACCAAGTCGACGGCCCCTCCCGCATCGCCCGCAAACATGGCGCAGCGTAGAGCCTGAGTGCCCATCACACGCTTCAGTTGGGTGTCCGGGGCGCGCGCGTAGTCCTTTTCAAGGTAGGGCATCGCCTCTTTGCAGCGGTCGCTCTGTGCCAGGCTCAGGCCGAGAAAGAAGTGAGCATTGAGCAATGACGGTTTCAGCTTCAGCGCCTCGCGGGCCTGCTCCGCAGCATCCTCGAAGCGCCCTACCGAATAGTAAGCGCTCGCCAGGTTGGCATGAATCTCGCCGATCTTCGGCGCAACCCTCTCGAGCTTTTGAAGACTCTCGATGGCTCTTGGGTAGTCGTGCTTGCGCAACGCCTCCTCGGCTTCGGCGGCGATTCGAGCGTTATCCTCCTCACCGCCCGCGGATACCTGAGCGCGCCCTGGGCTGCGCGCAAGGGCAAGCACCACAAGAAGGCAAAGCACGGACCCGATCAATCCGGAATGACCTGAGGCGGCGCCCTTCACGCTCTTCTGCCGCACCCTCCGACTTGCCAACATCACTCCTCCACTTCTCAGTATAGGATCGAAAAGCGGGACTCGCCGCTTTGTTTGCGATCTTGGCGCACTTTGCGTCTTTGCGCGAAGCCGTTTCTTTCCTCGACAGACCTGTCCGCGTCACAGGTTACGCAACAGCAGGCCGGAGCGCTGCCTTCACGCTCGCGATGGCCGCCGTCGCCGGCTCCAGCCCCGCCGAAGTAGCTTCCAACCGGATTTCGCCGGGCTCCTTTTGAGACTGCACGATGACCATGCACAGCCCGTTAAAGGCTCGGCGTTTCTGGGCCTTATCCGGCTCATGGCTGCTCGGGTCCCCGTTACCCACACCGATGATTCTTCCGCTGCCCGAAACATGAAACAGGATCTCGTTGTCGGCAACGGGAACCAGGCGGCCCTGGCTATCCAGCACCTGCACCTCGACCAGCGAAACGTCTTCGCCGTCCGCCTCGATCTGCGGCCGGTCCGGCCGCAGCAGTATCTTCGCCGGCCCGCCCGTCGTCTGGCGCTTATCCACCAATACTTGCTGGCCGCCTTTGTAGCCCCGGGCTTCAATCGTGCCGGGCTTGTACGGCACCTTCCACTCGACGTGCGAATTGCGGGCCACTTCCTTCGTTCCAAGACTCCTGCCG
>Ga0326728_10003238_pt1 | contig 51265 bp, 43 predicted proteins | sample MB3enrmetagenome_FD_207602 | JGI IMG/M metagenome (GOLD analysis project Ga0326728, IMG submission 207602) | Lab enriched peat soil microbial communities from McLean, Ithaca, NY, United States - MB31MN | ecosystem: Environmental > Terrestrial > Soil > Wetlands > Peat | place: USA: New York... | reverse complement strand
GCTGTGGAAAGCAAACGTTCAATGCGCGCTCTCTTGAGCGCGCCCAGAAGTCTTGTGCTTTTCCCTTGACAGAGACTTACATGGAGGTCGCCAATCCGGAAAGAACTACACCATTACCCGCCTGGGGCTGCCGTCTTTCGTCCGCTGAAGCGGGCTTGCGTGCCAAAAAACCCCAATCAAGGAGTCGGCCTCGATCCTGTAATGACAGGACCCCGCAGCTCTCAACCCACGTACAACCGGCTGTGAGCTGCTTTTTCACTTCCCGTCGGGCAGCTTCACCAGCCGCGCCTCCAGCAGCGCCTCGATCACCTTCAGCGCCTCCACAACCGACTCGGAAACCGGTTCGTCCACCTGCACTACGGCCAATGCCTTCACCGGCTTGGCGACACTCGGACTGAGGCGCTCGCGTCCCAGCGCAAAGTTAGCGATGTTGACGCCCTGCTGGCCGAGAATGGTTCCGATGCGCCCGATGACGCCCGGCACATCCCAGTTCCGGCACACCAGCAACGTGCCTTCGAGCGGCGTCTCGATGTCGATGCCGTCGAAGGCCAGCAGCCGCGGCTGCACCCGGCGAATGACGGTCGCGCTCGCCGCGCTCTCGCCCGCCGCCGTATGCAGTACCACGGTGAGCACCGACGCCGCTCCGCCGCGAGGAGTCTCTTCTTTCTCCTCGTGCACGCGGATTCCGTTTTCCTGGGCTACTGCTAATGCATTGATGCGGTTCACGTTCTCCGATCCCTCGAGCAGCCCCGCGATCGCCGCGTTGCGCACCAGTTCCGTCTTCGCATCGGCCATCACGCCACCGTATACGAGATCAATGGCCTCGATGCCTCCCTTGCCCGCCTGCGCAAGGAACGAGCCGAGCCTCCCCGCCAGATCGATGTACGGCGCCAGTTGCACATACTCCTCGTGGCTCAGCGACGGCAGATTGACGGCGTTCTGCACCACGCCCAGCTTCAGGTACTCGCGCACCTGCTGCGCAATCTGCACGCCCACCGCCTCCTGCGCCTCGGCCGTCGAGCCGGCAATGTGCGGCGAAAGAATTACATTGTCGAGCTCAAAATACGGCGACTCCTTCGGCGGTTCCACGTTGAAAACATCAAGCGCCGCTCCGGCCACTTGCCCGCTCTTGAGCGCCGCGGCCAGATCCGCTTCGCAAACCAACTCGCCGCGCGCGCAGTTCACAATGCGCACGCCCTTCTTCATCGTCGCCAGCGTCTTGGCGTTGATAATGCCGTTGGTCTGCGGCGTGAGGCCCACGTGCAGAGTCAGATAGTCGGCTCGCGCAAACAGCTCCTCCACCGGAACCAGCGCGATGCCGTTCTCGCGCGCCACTGCCGCCGAAACAAAAGGATCGCTACCGATGAGCTCCATCCCGAATCCGCGCGCCCGCCTGGCCACTTCCAGGCCAATCCTGCCCAGCCCTAAAATGCCCAGTGTCTTCGCGCGCAGTTCCGAACCTTGCAGCGATTTTTTCTCCCACTTGCCCGCGTGCATGGTCGCATTCGCCGTGGGCACCTTGCGCGCCAGCGCGATCATCTGGCAAATGGTCAGCTCGGCCACGGCCACCGCGTTCGCGCCCGGTGTATTCATCACTACGATGCCGCGGCGCGTAGCGGCTTCGGCGTCGATGTTGTCCACGCCCACTCCGGCGCGCCCAATCACGCGCAGTTTGGGCGCGTGGCTCATCAGCGCATCGTCTACCTGCACGGCGCTGCGCACCACCAGCGCGTCGGCCTCGGCCAGCGCCGCCGGCAAGCCTTCAGGCAACTGGTCATATGTCTTTACTTCCCATCCCGGTTCGGCCGCAAACACGGCCAGGGTCCCCGGAGAAACCTTCTCCGCCAGTACGATCTTCATCGCCGCTCCCTTGCTCTTTTCCCCGCTCTCGTACTTATCAAATCGAATGCCCTGCTGCTCGCACAGCAAATCGAACATGCGCACCACCGCCGCGTGCGGCTTGCCCTCGCCGCGCTCGTACTTGGTGAGCGAGTTGGGATGTACCCCCAAACGCTCCGCCATCTCGTATTGGTAGAGATCGAGCTGCTTGCGCGCGATCAGCAGCTTTTCTCCGAAACTAAGTTCTGGCATGAATCCCTTTCGCAGCGGCGCCAGCTGAGCTGGCGTAGTCAGCGGAGCTGGAAGAGCGGTCGTCACGTTGTTCACTAGCCCCCCTAACTCCGATCACCCCGCTTACTGCTTCGCCGCTTCCGCATACACTTGCTGCGCCGCCGCCACGCCCTGGCCGAACTCGACCGGCAGCCCCAAAGTATCTTTAGCAATGTGCTCCATCGCGCCCAACAGAGCCACGGTGTCGAGATAGTCGAAGAAGCCCAGGTGAGCCACGCGGAAGATCTTGCCCTGCATCTCACCCTGCCCGTTGGCCGCCACCAGCGCAAACTTCGCCTTGAGTGCCTTGACCACCACGCCCGAGTCCATCCCCTCTGGCACCGCAACCGCCGTGGCCGCTGCCGCTGGCGCCGTGGGCGCAAACAGCGTGAATCCCAGCGAGACCAGGCCGGCGCGCGTGGCTGCCGCGTTCACCTGCGCGTTGTCGATCAGCGCGATGCGGCCCTTTTCGAGATCGCCGCCCGCCTGCCCGGCAATGTAATCGAGCGCCGCGCCGAGTCCGGCCACCAGCGCCACGGCAGGCGTGTACGCGCTCTCGCCCTTCACGGCGTTCTTGCGCTCCTTGCGCAGGTCGAAGTAGTAGCGCGGATTTTTTGTGGTCTCCATTGCCGCCCACGCCTTCTCGCTCACGCTCAAATACGCCAGGCCCGGCGGAATCATCACTGCCTTTTGCGACCCACCGATCAGCACGTCGATTCCCCAGGCGTCCACGTCGAAGTGCGTCGTGCCCAGGCCGGTGATGCCATCCACCACCAGCAGCGCCCGGCTGCCTGTCTCTTTCATCAGCTTTGCCACGGCTTCCACATCGTGCCGCACTGCGGTCGAGGTTTCCGTGGCCTGCATATACACGGCCTTGTGCTCGGGCTTGAGCGCTGCCTTCACCTGCGCCAGGTCGAAGGTCTGCCCGTAGGGCGCCTTCACCACGTCCGCCTGGCAGCCGAATGCCTTGGTCAAATCCACCCAGCGCTCGCCAAATTTGCCGGCCGTCAGCACCAGCACCTTGTCGCCCGGCGACGTTAAATTCGACACCGACGCTTCCATCGCGCCCGTCCCTGAGCAGGCCAGCAGCAGCACATCGTTTTTGGTGCCGACAAAGACTCTGAGCTGCGCCAGAACCTTTTGGAACAGCGCGCGAAACTCTGCTGTGCGATGATGCATGTCGGCCGCCGCCATGGCAAACTGCGCCGCCGGAAGCAGCGGCGTCGGTCCGGGTGTATAAAGCCGTGTCTTGCGAATCATGGGCTCCTCGCTTTGAAGTTTGTTTTCGTGACTTGTAATCATATAATACACAAATTTGTGATTTATGTGATCGCAATTTGGATTTTTTCGATAGGTGATCTGTTGAAAACCGGCCCGAGAACAAAGAGATGCCTGATCCGTTTGCTGAGCATCCTCCGCGTGCCGTGCATCGCATAATCAAACCGATAGAATTTTTTTGCTGCTACAGCCGAATCCGATATGTACATGGCAAGTCGAGCCGTCGCTTGAAGCAGGACTTTTCGTTCTATACTGTTTTTCATGCGGAACGAATTCACGGCTGTGATTGAACGCGATGGCGATTGGTTCGTCTCCTGGTCTCCGGAGATTCCCGGCGCCAACGGGCAGGGGCGCACCCTAGATGAGTGCCGGGAGAGCCTTAGTCAGGCCATTCAACTGATTCTCCAAGACCGTCGGGAGGACGGACTGCGCGGTGTGCCCAGCGATGCTCTTCAGGAAACGGTCACCGTCAATTGAAGCGCGAATCCCTCCTGCGCCACCTGCGCTTGCACGGCTGCTATCTTAAGCGCGAGGGCGGTTCGCACTCCTTGTGGACCAACCCCAAAACAGGACAGACAGAAGCGGTACCTCGTCACAGCGAGGTCGCGGACCTGCTGGCGCGAAAAATATGCCGCGGGCTATCGCTTCCCGAGATTGGCCGTTAATCGCATCGAAAGCAACCTAAACCATAAATCGGAAGGCTGGAAGAAGGAAGGACACCATGGACGCAGGCGCACTCGAAGCCCTCATCAGCCAGCAGATCGTCACCGCCATGAAGGCTCACGACGCCGAACGCACCGGCACGCTGCGCCTCATCAAGAACGCGCTCAAGAACAGGGCCATCGAGAAGCGCGCCCCCCTGACGCAGGCCGAAAGCGAGCAGACTCTGGCGTCGATGATCAAGCAGCGCCGCGACTCCATCGAGCAGTTCGCCAAGGGCAACCGCCCCGATCTTGTCCAAAAAGAGCAAGCCGAGATCGTCGTAATCGAGGAGTTTCTGCCCAAAGCTCTCGACGAAGCCGGCCTTGCCGCGCTGGTCACCGAAGCCCTCGCCGAGCTCGAAGCCACTCTTGGCCACAAGCCCACACAAAAGGAGATGGGCCCGGCCATGAAAGCTGTCCAGGCCAGGCTGCAGGCGTCCGGTGTTCGCGCCGACGGCCGCGCGGTGAGCGAGCTGGTAAAGAAAACGCTGGCGGGGTAGAGACGTCCCCCGAAGACAAATGAGGCGGCAATGGCAATTCGCTGTATTTGATAACAAAGATTGACAAACCTTGTTATTCAGCTCACTATCAATTGCAGGAGATTTCCCCATGAATGTTTCGCTGACCCCTGAACTGGACAAATTCGTTGCCGGGAAGGTCGAATCCGGCCGCTACACGTCGGCCAGCGAGGTCATCCGCGAGGCCCTTCGTTTGCTGGAGGAGCACGACCGGGCGCGCGCCGCGCAGATTGATGTATTCAACCAGGAACTTACGGCAAGGCTCGCATCGCTGGATCGCGGGGAGATCGTCAAGCCGGGAGCGGCGCTGGAAAGGCTGCATCGGAAGTCACGGGAGCGAAGAAAGCTCATCGCATGAGGCAGTACGTTCTCAGCACAGGGGCCGAGCTTGACCTGGACGAGATTTGGGAGTACATCGCCCAGAACAACCTTGACGCCGCCGACCGCTGGATTAAAAAGCTATTCGACACCTTCGAGACGCTCGCCCGCGCTCCCGGCATAGGGCATAAGCGCGAGGACCTTACCGCCCTTCCCGTCCTCTTCTGGCCAGTAGGCGCTTACATGGTTATTTATCGGGTACACCGAAAGCGTGTCGAAATCGTTGCCGTCACCCAGGGTGCTCGGGACATCCCGTCTTTCTTGGGCCAGCGCGCCTATAGCAAAACCAGAGATGCTGGAACCCGAAGCCGCTGCACTTCAGTCGCCGCGACCCCAAGGAGCGGCGACCTTCAAAAAAAGGCTGAATAGGGCACACCTTCTCTGGTTTTGCCGTAATTGTGAGCCAAATGGACAGCAGGACTGCGCCAAAACTATTCCCCGCCCCCGAAACTAATCCCCCCATCCGGGGTTTGATCCGTCAGCCTTCCCCCGGGGCTGCCGGGACTCCTCCTGCTTCGGACGTAGCGAAGACCGGCCAACCGCTCGGGCACGGAGCGGACTGTGAGGGACGATGGAACTCCGAACGGATTCGCGCGACGCATGCGCTCCTTGCTTTTCCCGGCTGACAATCGGCTCGCCTCGCCTGCCGTCTTCCTGCGAATTTGCTGCGTCGAGCGGCGTTCGCGCTTTGCGATGGTTCTTTACCGCGGCCTTCGCACTTCTCGCGCTCGCTTTCGCGCCGTCGCATCTTACGGCACAGCAAGGCTATCCGGCCTCGCCCTACGGCAACCAGGACGGAAGCCCATACGCTCAGCCCTCTCCGCAAAACGACTACGCACAGCCGCAAAACGCGCAGCCGCAATATCAGCAGCCGCAGTACGCTCCGCAACAGCCCTACGCGCAGCAACCCTATTCAGACCAGCAGTACGCGACCCCTGCCTATCCCGGGCAGCAGGACCTCGCGCAACCGGCCGCACCCGTCCAAGCTCTCAGCGCGCAGGATCTGGAACAGCTTCTCGCGCCCATCGCGCTCTATCCCGACGCCCTGTTGGCGCAGATTCTCGCGGCGTCTACGTATCCGGCGCAGGTGGCTGTCGCCGACCAGTGGCTCGATCAGATGCGCGCGCAGGGCTATGGTTCGCCCGATCAGATTGCCGCCGGCGCACAGGCGCAGACCACGTGGGATCCGAGCGTCAAGGCGCTCACCGCATTCCCCGACGTGCTCGACATGTTGAATCACAACCTGGAGTGGACCACCAACCTCGGCAACGCCTATTACAACCAGCCGCAGGATGTGATGCAGACCGTCCAGGTGCTGCGCCAGCGCGCCCAGCAGGCCGGCAACCTCGAGAGCACGCCGCAGGAAGACGTGACCCAAAACCAGGGGTACATCGACATTGCGCCGCCCAACCCCGAAATCGTCTACGTTCCCACCTACAATCCGTGGGAAGTTTACGGCCAGCCCATCTCGCCCTATCCGGGTTTCTCGTTCTTTGGCGCGCTGGGCTCTTTCTTCGGCGGGCTGCCCATTCAGTACGGCCTCTGTTTCGCCTTGTCGGCCTTCGATCACACGCCCTTCGGCCTATTGGCCTGGGGACTCGACTGGTTGGCGCACGCGATTCTCTTCGATCACGGGAACTATTATTCGCATAGCACCACCGTTGCCGATTGGGGTCTGCCTCATGGCGGGCCGCGAGCCTACGGCGGCAACTGGGGCGGGAGCCGCACGCGCGACGGCACGTACGGCGCAAACCGGTCATGGAACAGACAGCCTTCGAACGGACGGCAGGTGGGCGGACAACAGGCCTACAACCAGCGCGGCTTCGACCAGCACGGCTACGGTCAGCGCGGCTTCGATCAGCGCGGCGGCGCGTACAGCAATCGCGCTCCGGCGCAGACCTACACCCGGCCGGCCCAACCCTACCGCGCCGACCCGCGCCCCGGCAACTACGACAATCGCGGCTACCAACAGCCGTCCTACGGCTACACTCACCCCGCGCTGCCTGCGCAGAACTATGACCGCGCGGCGCCGCAGTCCTACGCTCGCGTCGCCCCGCAGCAGAACTACGGCTACCGCCCGCAAACTTACCCCAACCGGCCCCAGACCTACGCCGGCCAAAGCTACGCAAGCCGGCCGCAGACCTCTTCCAATCCCAGCTATGGCTACTCGAACCGGGCGTATTCCGGTAACGCGTACTCCGGGCAGGCCTACGCCGCGCGTCCCAACTACGGCTACTCCAATCCATACCAGTCCTATCGTGCCCCGCAGTCCAACTCGTCCCGGGCGTACTCGGGCCGTTCCTACGAGGGCTACGGCAACTCCATCGCAAGGAACGACCGCTCCGGCGGATTTCGTCCTTTCGGCGGCGGAAAAGAACCCAAAGGTTTCGGCACCGAACGCGCGCCGAAGTACTCCTACAAGGCGCCGAAAGGCTTCGGAGGCGGCCATGAGAAAGCTCCCAAGATGAGCCACTCCGGCGGCGGCCACTCCGGCGGCGGCGGCCACCACCACTTCTGAGCTCGAATGGCCCTCGGGCAGCGCGGAATCAAAACCACAGCGGTCAAGCCCCGCTTGCGTAATCAATCGAGGGGATCGGCGCTCCCTGTAGAGTGACAAATCGACGCGGTTCGCAACACGCCTTTCCCAGGCGCGCCAAGTCGGACTGCATCTCACGGTCGTCACGAAAGGAAATAAGAGTGGCATCGAGAATGGCAGCCGCGCCAGCATCGGCGGGGTGCGTGATGCGGTAATGCATCCACTTTCCTTCCCGTCGCGCTGAAACTATTCCGGCATTGCGCAGGTAGGCCAAATGCCTTGAGATCTTCGGCTGGCTCTGCTTGAGAATCTCTACGAAATAGCAGACGCAGACCTCCCGGCCATTCATGAGGTTGAGCAGCCTGAGGCGCGTGGGGTCGGCAAGCGCAGCAAACAGGCGAGCCAGGTCGGAGGTTTTCGCGACGCGTCCCATGCCCTCCTAATATACGCCTTGACAGATATAACAGTAAAGAATATATTTGCCTATGCGTATACGAGGAGCGTCAGAATGGACACCAACGCCGCCGTCAGAGAGCAAGTGAAGCAAAAATATGGCAGCGCCGCTCGCGCCGTCGCGGAGGCGGGCAGCCTGCAGGCCTGCTGCGATCCGGGCCTGCGCTGCTGCGACCCCATCACCACGAATCTTTACAGCGACGGCGAGAAGGGGCTCATTCCGGAGGGTGCCGTACTGGCCTCGCTGGGCTGCGGCAATCCCACCGCGCTCATCCACCTGAAACCCGGCGAGGTGGTGCTCGATCTCGGCTCCGGGGGCGGCATCGACGTGCTGCTTTCAGCCCGCCGCGTGGGCCCAACCGGCAAGGCATACGGCCTCGACATGACCGATGACATGCTGGCGCTGGCCCGCGAAAACCAGCGGCAGGCCGGCGTGGAAAACGTCGAGTTCCTAAGGGGCGAGATCGAAAGCATTCCCCTCCCCGACGACTCAGTCGACGTGGTGATCTCCAATTGCGTGATCAACCTCTCTGCCGACAAGGACCGCGTCCTGCGCGAGGCATTCCGCGTGTTGAAGCCCGGCGGCCGCTTCGCCGTCTCCGACGTGGTAGTGCGCGGCAGTGTTCCCGAAGCCGTGCGGCAAAGCATGTTGCTTTGGGTGGGCTGCATTGCGGGCGCGCTCGAAGAGCAGGACTACCGCACCAAATTGATCGATGCGGGTTTTGCTGGGGTCGAAATCGAGCCTACGCGCATGTACAACATCGCGGATGCCCGGCAGTTTCTCACGCAGGCGGGCGTCGATGTCGATGCCATCGCTCCCGCGGTCAAGGGCAAATTCCTCAGCGCGTTTATTCGTGCCGTCAAGCCGCAAACCTCTTGCTGCGCGCCCGGCTGCTGCACCGCCGCAACCGTAACCCTGAAAGGCTAAGCGGAAATGGAGAAACACTTGAACGTCCTGTTCCTGTGCACAGGCAACTCTGCCCGCTCCATCATGGCGGAGGCGATTCTGAATCGCAAAGGCAAGGGCCAATTTACGGCCTACAGCGCGGGCAGCCATCCAACGGGTGCGCCCCGCCCCGAAGCGCTCAAGCAGCTTGAATCCGCGCACATCTCAACGGAAGGGCTGCGCAGCAAGTCCTGGGATGAATTTTCCAGGCCCGGCGCGCCGCACCTCGATTTTGTCTTCACTGTCTGCGATAACGCAGCCAAAGAGCAGTGCCCGTATTGGCACGGCCAGCCCATGACGGCTCATTGGGGCATTCCCGACCCCGTGGCGGTGAAAGGCACGCCCGAAGAGATTGAACGCGCCTTTCGCGATGCATTCACGGTGCTCGATCGCCGCATCGGCCTGTTTCTTTCGCTGCCCCTGGCTACGCTGGAGCAGTTTGCTATTCAAAAGAAAATCGAAAAGATCGGGCGCTCATAAGGGCGCTCGCCGGATTGGCTATAGCGGTTCTCCAATTGGTATGGAGCAGAACCGACACTGCCGAGTGGCTTTTTCCTCAACCCGGGGCCCCCAAGGACGGGTCGTTGTCCTTGGGGTGGAAGGAAAAGCCACACTGCACGATGCCATAAAAACCACATAAATTGGAGAACCGCCGTAATGAAATCATCCAAACGTCTCTCGCTCCTCGACCGTTATCTAACTGGCTGGATCTTCGCGGCCATGGCAGCGGGCGTCGTGCTCGGATGGCTGGTGCCCGGAGTGGTTCCATTCCTCAATCGCTTCAGTGTCGGCACCACGTCGATACCCATCGCGGTAGGTCTCATCGTCATGATGTATCCGCCTTTCACCAAGGTGCGCTATGAAGAGCTGCACGAGATCTTCCGCGACAAAAGGGTGCTGGGACTTTCGCTGCTTCAGAACTGGGTGATTGGGCCGGTTTTGATGTTCGTTCTCGCCATTTTGTTTCTGCGCGGCTATCCCGAATACATGGCCGGCCTCATTATGATCGGGCTGGCGCGGTGCATCGCCATGGTGATCGTATGGAACGAACTGGCCAAAGGCGACACCGAGTACGCGGCTGGCCTGGTGGCCTTCAATTCCCTCTTCCAGGTCTTTTTTTATTCGCTGTACGCGTGGCTGTTCATCACCGTGCTACCGGCCTCGCTCGGTCTGCGCGGAGCGGTGGTCCACGTGTCCATCGGCGAGATTGCGCAAAGCGTCTTCATTTATCTCGGCATTCCGTTTCTTGCCGGATTCCTCACCCGCACAGCACTGGTCCGCGCCAAGGGCCGCGCCTGGTACGACCGCAGCTTCGTGCCGCGCGTCAGTCCGCTCACTCTCGCCGCCCTGCTTTTCACCATCGTGGTCATGTTCTCGCTCAAGGGCGCATACATCGTCCGTTTGCCGCTCGATGTGGCGCGCATCGCTCTGCCGCTCCTGATCTATTTCGTGGTCATGTTCCTGGTGTCGTTTTCGATGGGCCGCAAACTGGGCGCAGACTACTCCAGGACGACGACCCTCGCGTTCACCGCCGCTTCAAACAACTTTGAGCTGGCCATCGCCGTTGCAGTTTCCGTCTTTGGCATCAACTCAGGCGCTGCGTTTGCCGCCGTCATCGGCCCGCTGGTCGAGGTGCCTGTCATGATCAGTCTGGTCAACGTGGCCTTCTTCTTTGAGCGCCATTACTTTCCCAATCCTCAGGCTGCGCCCATCGAACCGGTTAGCGCTTCGGCAAAGCAAAGCGCCTGAGTGGCGGCTTTTTCACTGGAGCCAATGTGCCGCTTTTATCAATTCTGTCTTGATCGTGATCGAAGTCCGATATATAGTTTGCGACAGATGACTCTTCTCGCGCCTCATGGTCATCGTGCTCCCAAGGAATCGTCGATGAAAGTCCCTGCCATTCTCACAAGCTTGGCGCTATGCCTGCTTTGCGCTCTCGCCGTACCGCGGCTCAACGCGCAGGGCCCTCCCTATCAAACCGACGACCCGGTGCCTGTCGACCTGCATCACTATGAGTTCTACATCTTCGGCGGCGTTGACGGCACTCCGGCTGAGATGGACTCCACCGGCCCCGCATTCGAGTTCAACTGGGGCGCCATTCCGCGCGTGCAACTCCACGCCATCCTGCCCTGGGGCGTCGTGGCCCCGTCCAACAATCCCGTCTATCTGCCCGGCGGCACAGGACCGACGAATTTCGGCCTCACCGACATGGAGCTGGGCGCAAAGATCGCCTTCATCAAAGAGGGCAAGCACATTCCGCAGATCGGCAGCTTCACCATGTTCGAAATGCCGACGGGCAATTACGATAAAGGCCTCGGCGTGGGAAAGGTCTGGTACAAGCTGCCCATCTGGTTCCAGAAGAACTCCGGCAAGTGGCTCTTCGACGGCGGCGGCGGCTACCAGGTCGTTCCGCAGGCCAACTACCGCGACTTCCCTTACACCGGCTGGCTCATCAAACGCGAATTGAGCGAGCAATGGGAGCTGGGCGCGGAGATTTTTGCCCACGGGCGCGAAGGCTTTGCCGCGGCGCAGACGGAACGCTCGGCCATGATCGACGTGGGCGGCTACTATCACTTCAAGCACAACACCAACGAGCAGATTCTGTTCTGCTACGGCCACTCCGTCGCCGGACAAACCGAGAACTACGCTTACCTAGGCATGTACTGGACCTGGGGCAAAGACGCGAAAAGCGCTTCGTCGGGCGATAAAAAAGACCTGTCGCGTAACGCCCTCTTCCCCATACCGCCAAATCGCAACGGACTTTAACAGTTCGATCTCAAGCGAGGCATAGCTCTTGTTCCGAGGAACGAACAAATGACAGCGACATCGGCATCCGACAAAAAAACCGCCTGGGGACTCCTTCTGCTCCGCCTGCTCGCCGGCTGGGTATTCCTTTCTGAAGGCGTACAAAAGTTTCTCTATCCGGCGGCCCTTGGTGCGGGCCGGTTCCAAAAGATTGGAATACCCGCTCCGTCATTTACCGGGCCATTTGTGGGAATCGTGGAAATCGTCTGCGGCGCCCTGCTGATCGCCGGTCTCTTCACCGCTTTGGCCGCGATTCCACTCCTCATTGACATCGCAGTTGCAATTGCGACAACCAAGATTCCCATGCTATTGAAGCAGGGGTTCTGGGCCGCCATGCACGAGGGGCGCACGGATTTCTGCATGTTCCATGGACTGATTGCGATTCTGCTCCTCGGCGCAGGAAGCCTGTCGCTCGACAAACGTCTCTTTTGGGGTAAACGGTGGCCGCGTGCCTGAGGATGCTTCCAATAGAACGGCTGTTTCGGCGCAGGCGCGCGGCTCCGCGCTGGAGGTTCTGCTGGTCTTTCTTCGCCTCGGCTGCACCTCGTTCGGCGGGCCCATCGCGCATCTCGGATATTACCGCAAGGAGATTGTCGAGCGCCTAAAATGGTGCGACGAAAGCACTCTGGCTGAATTCATTGCAATCGCACAATCTCTTCCCGGACCGGCCAGCAGTCAGGTCGTGTTCGCGCTGGGTATCTTTCGTGCCGGGTGGGCCGGCGGTTTGGCGGCCTGGATCGGCTTTACATCCCCCTCCGCTCTGCTGATGTTGGCATTCGCATATGGTCACTCTTTCATCGGTGGAAGCCTGGGAAATGGATTGCTGCACGGCCTGCGGCTTGTCGCTGTCGCGGTCGTTGCGCAGGCAGTTTTGGGAATGCAACGGTCGCTCGCTCCTGACCGCATGCGTGTCGCTGTTGCCATCCTGGCCACTGGCTTGGTGTTATTCCTGCCCGCGCAGGCCGGAACACTCATTGCAATTGCCGCCGGCGCGGTTGCAGGATTATTGCTTTTCCGGCAGCAGAACGATGCCGGCTCCGATGATGCCGGCATGTGCTTGTCCAAGGCGGCGGGTTCTGCTGCGGCTGCAGCTTTTCTCGTGCTCCTGGTGGTCTTGCCGCTGACGGCGCACCTGTTTTCTTCGATAGGACTTGCCGTCGTTTCGGCTTTCTACCGCAGCGGGGCGCTGGTCTTTGGAGGCGGACACGTGGTGCTGCCCTTGCTTGAAGATTCTGTAGTGGCGCGCGGCTGGGTATCGCAGCAGACCTTTCTGGCCGGATATGGCGCTGCTCAGGCTATTCCCGGCCCGCTTTTCTCATTTGCCGCATATCTTGGTGCTTCAGTGCGTCCCTCCACCAATCCCTTCTTATATGGCCTGCTCGCACTGGTCGCTCTGTTTGCCCCCGGCTTGCTCGCCATGACTGCCGTACTACCGTTCTGGAGCGTCCTCCGTCGTAACCGATATGTCCAGGCGTCTCTGAAAGGTGTGAATGCGAGCGTTGTTGGTGTCCTCCTCGCCGCCCTCTTCCAGCCCCTGTGGACATCAACCATCCACACTCCAGGCGATTTCTGGATCGCGCTTCTTGCATTTGCGCTTCTTACTCTTTGGAAGACACAGCCCTGGATCGTTGTAACCTGTGTTGCAGCCATCTCGGCCATCGCGAATTATGTATGAGAAGAAATGACCGGCTTCAACCGGAGACATCGAAGAAAGGACGACGCAAATGGAAATCACCACGCGCAGCCTCCTGACTCTCATTCACGGGATGGGATTCGGCGCGCTCTACCTCATGGCTTGCTCCGGAGCGCTGGTTGAGCTTCACCGCCGGTATGGGTCACTGGCGAAGCCGGTCGAAGTCGAGGATGAGCGCTTCCTCGGCCGCTACCTTGTCGCCATGGCGATAGTGGCCTGGCTCACCGTGCTCACCGGCGCTTACATCATCTATCCCTGGTACCGCGCCGTCCCTCCGCCGGGAATCTTCACCCTTGCCGCGTTTCCGCAGCGGCTGCTGCTGTCGAGCCCATCCACTAGCGCCTGGCACTCCATCGGCATGGAGTGGAAGGAGCACGTCGCCTGGCTTGTGCCCATTTCCATCACCATGGCTGCGGCAGTCTTTAAGCGCCACGGGCGCAACCTGAAGGTTCAGCCCGAGCTTCGCATGGCAGTCCTCGGTTTTATGTGGACCTCGCTGATTGCCGCGGGCATCGCCGGCTTTTTCGGCGCCATGCTCAACAAGAACGCGCCGGTCGAGGGCGGCTCAACAATTCACATCGTCGAGGGAGAACACCAATGAGCGCTTCGTCCTCCTCACCAGCTCCCCAAGTCCGCAACTTCCCCAATGGAGGGGGAGCCGCAGCCGTGCTGGCTGCGGGCATTGGCTCGCTTTGTGTCGCCGTCTTCGCCATCCTGGCCGATCAATTCGCCGCCATGAAGAGCTGGATGAATCTCTACAAACCCACCGGTCCGCTCTCCGGCGTTACTACGTGCGCCATCGTGGCGTGGCTCGGAACGTGGTTCATTCTGCATCGCCGCTGGTCGTGGCGGATGGTCGATATGGCGCGTATCCGCACGGCGGCGCTCATTCTCCTCATCCTCAGCGTGTTGCTCACCTTTCCGCCGATTGCGGATCTGTTTTAGAACCCGTACGGCAATCCAAGAGCGCCCAAAAAACGCCGGAGCTGGCGATTGGCCAGCCCCGGCCCTGTAGTTTCCTACAGAGGTTCTACTACTGCGAAGCGGTAGTGGTCATGTCAGTAAGGTCGGACCCATCGATGTGACGAGCCAGCAATACCAACTTACCGTTGGATTGATTCTTGAGCAGGATGCCCACGACGCGAACCGTGGCGCCGTCGGTCAAGTCGGAGAAGCTGCTGAGTCCGTAGCGGTAGTCGCATTGCGGGCCCAGGTAGACCGTAACGTTGGACGAAACGACCTGCCCTGCGAAGCCCTTCACCGTCATAGTGAAGGTACCGTTGGTGCCAACGGCGTTGGCCCCTGCGTTCTCGCTGCCTGCAACAATGGTGCCGTTATATCCCCAGTTGTGCAGGTGGATGCGTTTCACATCGAACGGGTTCGCGGTCGGATCGGCGCCGCCCACTGTAATCTCCTGTCCGGGCGTCAGCGCATCTGCGTTAAAGAGGAGCTGCGTGAGCGCATTGTGCATCCAGTAGATGCCGTAGTTTTCATTTCCGGTGATGTTGACCTGAGCAATGCCGCCCAATGGAACTTCACTGAGGTCGGACGGCAGAACTCCCCGCACATAGAAGTCCATTGCTGTAGCCTGACCCGACGAAGGACTGACATAAGTCACCAGGCCGCCGGCGTAGAACTTGCTATCCGTAAGGATCGCAACTTCATCGGCATCCAGCGTCTGGTCAGACGGATCGAACTCGCCTGCCACAGCAACCACCGCGCTGGTGCCGTCAGTTTGCAACTGGCTCAGGCAGGTGCTGGCGGGAGTGGCCGAGCTGGAACAGGAGTCCCACGCCGTCGTAGAGGAGGTGTTGATGGTGAAGTTTTCGCCGTGTGGCCCCTGAATCACGAACGAACTGGGTTCCGTCGTGCTTGTGGGACCGCTCACGAGGCCGCCGACAAACTCATCGATATGAGCTCCGGCATCGCCGCGGGCCACTGTGGTGATGTCGAATGTGGGAACCACCTCGACGTCGCCGCTCCCGTTGGTCAGAATCTGGCCGCCTGAGGTCTGGATTGACTTGGCTAAATCGAAGTCCAGACGCACTCCCACCGGAGGCGTTTTATCGCCGACCACCAGCGAGTTAGGTAGTTGCACGGTCACTGTGGTTGTTGAGAATGCTGCCGGGGCCGAAGAAATCGTGGGTGCGCCGCCGCCTGAGGTGTTCAGCCAGCTTACCGTGCCCGAGCTAATCACAAAAGTGACGCCTGTGTAAGTTCCTGCAGGAACGTCAACCATATCTACCAGGCCCTGCAAGCCGTTGTAGCGGGCAAAGTCCACGGTGGGCGTGCCTTGCACCAGCGTGCCCGTTGTGGAGGTTCCATTGGTCAGTTCGACGTCTTCAAATGTGACTTGCATTGAGACGACGCCGGCCAGGGGCGCGTCGGTGCCAACTAAGAATGCAGGACCCGTCTCGCTGGACTGCATTCCGTTTGTGGTTGTGGAACTGCTGCAGCCCGAAGCCAGGAGAAGGATTGCGGTGAGCGGCAGCAGCGCCAGTCTGATGAGTTTTGCCTGTGTTTTGGGGGACATATCAGTTTGGTCACCTTCTGCGAGGCTGCGCGGCTTATACAGAGCGAGCACAGAGTGGGCAGAGAATACCTGCTTCTCTCGACGGAACGCTCCAGTGCTGCGGACCTATGCAGGCTCTCCACAAGGAAGAGCGGCCTGGCACGATCTTTACAACTGGCTGGAAAAAATTATAGCGTTCCACGGCGCGCTCGCGCACGAAGCTTTCGCTTGAATTATGTTGCAACAGCAGGAATCGCTGTTTTGAGTCAGTTATCTTGCTGTCGATAGGGTAGACACCGAACGCTTCAGGGAGTTGTGGGGGGATTCAAAAAAGTTTCAAGAATTGTAAGTTTATTTTTGCGGTCGCCTGTTTTCTTATCCGTCAGCCGCCCCTTCGAGGAGCCTACTCAAACTTTTGTAACATGACATCGAAAAACTTGCTCTGCGTGCCTTCAATCTACTATCCGAACAGCCCCGGAACATTGTTTGTTGAGGCCGGACCGTCGTTCACCAGTACAGTCTCTAACAGTCCATTCAAAAATATGAGGATCACGCCACCCCGCGTGACGATCGTCTACCGGCTCCACGCGCCATTCATGCAATGCGCCGTCAGAACACTTCCGACCGAACACCCTCAGGCAAAGGCGCGTGCTTCAGCAGCCCCAGCTCGCCGGCCAGCCGCTCCAGCTTGGCCCGCGTGGCCGCCGTGGGAGGCACCAGCGGCAAGCGCAATTGGTCCGTGCAGCGGCCCATCAGGCTCAACACCGTCTTTACCGGCGCCGGATTCGACTCCCAGAAATTGGCCTCGAACAGGCGCGCGTAGCGCCGGTCCAGCTCGCGCGCCTCGGCCCAGTTGTTGTCGAGCGCCGCGCGGATCATGCGCGTCACCTCGGCCGGCGCCTCATTCGACGCCACGCTGATCAGCCCGTGCGCTCCCACGGCGATGGCCGCCAGCGCCAGGTTGTCGTCTCCGGAAAAAATCTTGAACCCGCGCGGCATCGTATGCGCCAGTTCGGCAAACTGCGTCAGCTTGCCGCTCGCCTCCTTGATGGCCTGAATGTTCGCGGCCGCCCTGGCCAGCCGCACTACGGTCTCCGGCTCCAGGTTCGCCGCCGTCCGTCCCGGCACGTTGTATACGCACACTGGCAGCGGATCGACCTCGCGCGCCAGCGCCAGAAAGTGCTGGAACTGCCCCTCCTGGTTGGGCTTGTTGTAATACGGATTGGCCGACAGCACCGCCGCCAGGCCCGGCACTCGCCGCAACTGCGCGGCCTGCCGCACCACCACGCGCGTCGAGTTATGCGTGCACCCGGCCCAAACAGGAACCCGCCCCGCCGCCGCTTCGATGACCAGCCGCACCGTGCGCAGCCACTCGTCTTCCTCCAGCGTGGCCGCCTCGCCTGTCGAGCCGCACGCCACCAGAAAGTCGATTCCCGACTCGATCTGCCAGTTCACCAGCGCCCACAGCGCCGGCTCGTCCACCGATCCATCCGCCTTGAACGGCGTCACGATTGCCGTACCACAGCCTGTCATTTCCATAACAACTCAAGTTTATAACGGATGGGTGTGTGCGTAGGATCTTGATGGCTGGTTGGAGCCTCGCCGTTTCTTTGTTCATCCGGCACAAGCAGCATTGTTTTTACGCGCAACGCTTTTTCGCATCGACGTAGGCTCTGAGAACGGCATTCATGTGCGTCAGGTGTCCTTTGCCGCGCGCCTTGAACCAATCGACTACATCGCTGTCGAGGCGCAGGTGCACTGAGGTCTTGCCGCTGGGCACGACTACACGCGCGGACTTCCAGAACTCCTCACCCAGAGATTCCGCTTCCGGCGCATTGCGACGGGTCTTGTCCTCACCGCGCTCGCGCATGGCTTCGATCTCACTCAGCGAATACCGCACGATAGTAGATTTCGTGCTCATGTTTGCTCGCTCTCTGCGCGCTGACAATGCGAATTACCGCCTCACCGCGCCATGTGAACACAACGCGGTAGATTTCGGCGTCAACCCGGCCAAGCGCGATGAACCGAAGCTCGCCCTAATCCTCGCGGTCATCGACGCGCTCAACAATCTCATTGAGAAAGATTGCAGCGGCGGTCAGAAACGAAACCCCGTGCTTCTCTAGGTTGATGTTTGCCTTGGCTTCGTCCCACTCGAATCGCAGCTCGCCGTCAGCCACGCATACTCTCCATTATGAACATAAATGTGTACACAAATCAATCCCAAAATGTGTGCTACTGGATCGTGGTGACTTATAGCTGCCCGAAGATCTCCCGGAGCTCCCACGCGCCGGATTTGCCCTCCAGCCACTCCGCGCCGCGCACCGCGCCCAGCGCAAAGCCGCGCCGCGAGTGCGCGTTGTGGCGCAACTCCAGCGTGTCGTGGTCGCTCGCGGCGCGCACAATGTGCTCGCCCTTGGCGTCGCCCACGCGATGCGAGGTCACCTGAATCTCGATCCCCGGCCGCGCGGAGAGAATGATCTCCTTGAGCGTCAGCGCTGTGCCTGACGGCGCGTCGAGCTTCGAGGTGTGGTGGGTCTCGTCGACGGAGAACTTGTAACCGTCGAGTTGCGCCAGCTCCGCCGTCAACCGGAAGAGCTTCTGCACGCCGATCGAGAAATTCGTCCCGTACAACAGTCCGCCGCCACGCTGCATAGCCAGAGCCTTCATCTCGGCCAGCCGCGCGTACCACCCCGTGGTGCCCACCACGATGCGCCCGCCCAGCGCCAGCACCGCGCGCATGTTTTCTACGGCCGCTTCCGGAGCGGTGAAGTCCACCACCACATCCACGCCGGCCAGATTGGGCGCCGTGAGTGCAGAAGCATGCTCGTTCTCGTTGATGTCGAGCGCGCGCACGCCGTGGCCCCGCTCGCGCGCCACTTCCGCGACGAGCGAGCCGGTTTTTCCTTTACCGAGGACGAGAATCAGCATGTTTTAGCTCCGATCGATCAAAGCGCTTTATAGAACCGGATGCGAACCGCCGGCTTGCCGTCAATGGTCTCCACATCCAACGTTCCCACATAGGCGCCCTCATTCAGCCATTTGTACGGTCCCTCGGGCGCCTCAAAGACCGGTGAGGTCAGCAGCCGGGCCCTTTTGCCGCTGGCATCGGGGCAGCCAGTACCCTTGTTGAGCACGTTGATCACTGCGCCGTCATCGGTCTGGATCATGTAATTGGCTTCGAGGGAAAAGCAGCCGTCCGGGAGAGCCAGTTGCCAGTCCCACCCGCCGGGCAGAATTTTCCCGTGGATGTTCGGCCCGCTGAACGTTCCGCCGGTGATGGGAACGATGTTTCGCTGCCCGCGCGGAGTGGCGCCGACATGCACAGAATCTGCCAGCGTGACATTCTCCTCAAAGATGAATTCGAGCGTGGGAGCAGCGGGAGTTGCTGCCGGAGCGGCTTGAGCGCGGGCCTGCGGCGGAATGGCCAGTGCGAGCCCGAGGCCGCAAGTCGCCAGCGCTGCAACAAACAGGATGGAATTCTTCGTCATAACGTGTATCTCCTTGCATGAATATATGGATTGAAACAGACGGGTGGAAGGATGGGCAAATCGCGAAGGCTTCTTACGCCCCTGCGGGGCTACGATCCAAGCCTCGGGTCTTTCTTCGGAATCGTGAACGGAGGACGGTGAACCGTGGTCAGAGAGTCGGAATTCCGGCCGCAGCGAGCGATCTATTGTTCACGATTCACCGTGCACTGACCACCGTAATTTGCTTTCTCGCTTCCACGTCGAAGACCGCCGGATCAGGCTCCTTGAAAAACGCCGCGTGCAGCGACCGCACCGCCTCATCGGCGTCGTCCTCTTCGATCATGAAGCTCATGTTGATTTCGCTCGCGCCCTGCGAGATCATGCGCACGTTGATGTGCCGGACGGCGTTGAAGACCTGCGCGGCAATGCCGCTCTGCCCGCGAATGTCCTCGCCCACCATACAGATCAGCGCCTTCCTGCCTTCGTATTTCACGTCTGCCAGCTTGCCCAGATCGGCGGAGATCGCGGGCAGGCTCGCATTCGAGTCCACCGTCAGCGAAACCGACACCTCACTCGTCGATACCATGTCCACCGGGCACTTGTGTTCGTCGAAGATGGCGAAGATCTGGCTCAGGTAACCGTGCGTCATCAACATGCGGCTGGCCACCACGTCGATGATACTCAGCTTCTTTTTCACCGCAATGGATTTGAACGGGCTCTTGCAATGCGGCGCCAGCGAAATGATGCGCGTGCCTTCGCAGCTTGCATTGCGGCTGTTCAGCACAGCCACCGGAATGTTCTTCTTCATCGCCGGCAGAATCGAGGCTGGGTGCAGCACCTTGGCGCCGAAGTAAGCCAGCTCCGCCGCTTCCTCAAAGCTGACTTCTTTCACGCGCAGCGCGTCAGGGCACACGCGCGGATCGGCGGTCATGATGCCGTCCACGTCGGTCCAGATCTCGATGGTCTCCGCGTTCAGCGCCCCGCCCACCAGCGCTCCGGTGAAGTCGGAGCCGCCGCGCCCCAGCGTAGTTGCCAGTCCCGTCTCGTTCGACGCGATGAACCCGCCCAACACCGGAACCTTGCCCTCGCGCACCAGCGGCAGCAGCTTTTCCGGCGCGCGTTTTTCAATGATGTCGTCCCGCGGTGCGGCCTTCTGAAACTCGGAATCGGTAATGATGAACTCGCGCGCGTCCGCGTGCGCCGCGTCGATGCCGTGCTCGCTGAAGGCCGCGGCCACAATGCGGCTGGAGATGCGCTCGCCGTAGCTCACAATCAGATCGGAAATGCGCGGCGTAAGCTCGCGAATCGCCGCCAGCCCGCGCAGCACTTCGTCGAGCGCGTCGAACTTTCCATCGATCAATTGAACCAGTGCCGCGCCGCCGGCCTTGTTCTTCACCACTTCAGCGGCGGTATCGCGGTGCCTTGCGCGCAGCCGCGAGCTGATGGCCAGCGCGCCCGTGCGGTCGCCTTGCGAAGCCGCATCGGCCGCGCGCAGCAACTGGTCGGTCACCTTGGCCATGGCGCTCACCACCACCACGGGGCTCTTGCCCTTGGCCACGCGCCCGGCCACAATGGCCGCGGTGCGCCCGATGGCTGCCGGATCCTCAACCGACGTGCCGCCAAATTTCATCACTACTAGGTTCATGCCAAATTTCCGTTCAATCTTGCTATTCTCCGCAAAGGCCGCCGCTTCGACCGTGTCGAAGGACTGCATTTTACGACGCTAACTCAGCAATTCTCATGGGTGCCCCAGGTCCGGATTTTCGGACCTGGGATACCACGGACCTCAACAGCCTACGCCCGCGCGGCCGCTACCGCCGCGGTCTCCAATTTGCCCAGGCTCGCCAGCATCTCGGCGTTCAAAATCGTTGCTCCGGCCGCGCCGCGCACGGTGTTGTGCGAGAGCAGCACAAACTTCCAGTCCAGCACATTGCACGGCCGCAGGCGGCCCACCGTCACCGCCATGCCCTTGCCGCGATTGCGGTCCAGCCTTGGTTGCGGGCGATCGTTCTGCTCCGCCCACTCAATCGGCTGCTCCGGCGCAAACGGCAATCCCAGCCCTGCAAGCGGCTTAAACTCCGCCCACGCCGCCAGAATGTCTTCGCGCGTCGCAGGCCGCCCCAGCTTTTTGCCCAGCTTGATCGAAACGCACTCCGTGTGCCCGTCCGCCACTGGAACGCGATTGCAGTGCGCGGTCATCTTCGCCTTGAGCGGCGCTACGCCGTGACCCTCGAGCTTGCCCAGCAGCTTCAGCGTCTCCGTCTCCATCTTCTCTTCTTCGCCGCCGATGAACGGGACGACATTATCCAGAATGTCCATCGACGCCACGCCTGGATAGCCGGCTCCCGAAACCGCTTGCATGGTCGTCGCAAAAATCTGCTCGATGCCGAACCGCTCCTCAATCGGCTTGAGCGCCATCACCAACCCGATCGTCGAGCAATTCGGATTGGTCACCATGTAGCCGCCCGACTCTTTGCGCCATGGCTGCTCCTCGATCAGGTGCAGATGGTCGGCATTCACCTCCGGAATCACCAGCGGCACATTGGGCGCCATGCGGAAGGCACTCGAATTCGAAATCACGGCGCAACCGGCCGCGGCAAACTTCGGCTCCATCTCGCGGGCAACGCCCGCGTCCACGCTGGCAAAGATAATCTTCGGCGCGCCCTCAGGTTCTGCTGGCGCCACGGTCATCTTTGCCATCCGCTCGGGCAGCAGCGTGTCCAGCCGCCACTTCGCGGCTTCGCCAAACCTCTTCCCACTCGACCGGTCGCTGGCCGCAAGCCAGGTGACCTCGAACCAGGGATGGTTTTCGAGCAGTTGAATGTACCGTTGGCCGACCATTCCAGTCGCGCCCAGGATGCCGATACGATATTTGTTTTTCATAATCTCAACTCATTCAGTATACGGGAGGATCGCTTCATTCGCAGCCCTCGCCGGTGGCCCGCCTGGCTCAAACTTTCGCGGTTCATTCCTTCCGACAGCCGGCTGCAAAAACCCTCATATCTCGTTCCCTTCTGCCGATAAACACGGGAAGGAGCGCTCCAGGATGAACCTGAAGCAATTCACAACCCGAGGTCAGTCGCAACCTTCCGCCGAGAGTGCGGCCGAGCTATCCAACCCCGAAAGGTTCCTGACTCTCGTGGTGGAAGGTGCAACCCTGGGCGTTCCGGAGATTGATAGCGCCGCGTACAGCGCATTTCGTTCCAATGTCGGCAAACTGGCCTTGCAGCTTCCTGACCGCCTTCCCGACGGCGAGAAAGTGACGCAGATTCGCTCTGTCATTCGCGAATTTGAGAACTATCGCAGATCGGGTGAAGACGAGCTGCGCAACCGCACCACCAATTGGCGATCGCTGGTTTCCCTTCTTTTCCGCGAGCTGCTCAAAAGCCTGGGCATCGACTCCTCCGTCGAAAAGGCCGATCAACTCCTGCGCAAGATCGGCGGCGTCGCGTCGGCCGGGCAGATCGAAGAACTTCACGCGTGCATTGAATCCTTCCTGCATCCCGCGGGCGAGAACTCAGCCCCGGCTGAAGCGTCGCGCTTCCAAACCGCCGACCACACCACCGCCAACGACAATGCCGCCGGCCTGCGCGGTGGCGGCAGCGCCATCGAGCACCTGAAGAAAATCATGGAACGCGGCGGCAAGGGATTCATCGTCCTCTTCCGTCTCAGTTGCCTTAACATGATCAACCAGCGCTTCGGCCCCGAAGCGGTCGAGGACTGCCTCATGGCCGTCGCTGCCTTCCTTACCCAAAGCTTGCACTCCGACGACGCCATCTACCACTGGAGCGATTCTTCGCTCCTGGCCATCCTGCAAGGCCGCGCCAACGAGCAGATCCTCACCGCGGAGTTGGAGCGCATCGCCTTCCAGAATCGCGAAACCAGCGTGAACATCGGCGGGCGCGCCACCATGTTGCGCATTCCCATTACCTTCGACCTCACTCCCATCGACCGCCTGCAAACCGCCGACGACCTTTACAAAATCACCTTGCTTGCCAGCAACCGGAGTGTACGATGAACCAAAGCGCTGTGAATTTTCCGGCTGCGCCTCAGTGCGCGCCGTCGCCTGAGATCGACGAACTGCCCCTGCCTTACGTCGAGATCGACGCGCACGGCTTTATCACCCGCGCCAACCGCGCCACCCTTGCCCTGCACCACCCCGGCCAAGGTGATCTCATTGGCAAAAGCGGATGGGACCTGATGGCCGTCGACGAAAAGGATCGCAGTTCGGCCGCGTTTCTGTCGCACATGGAATCAGGCGAGGATCCGCCCATCATCACGCGCTCCATCTTCGACCGCTCCGGCTCGTTCCGCACCTATGAGTTCCATCGCAGCCTAATGCACGATGCAGAGGGAAGACCGGCAGGCATGCGCATGGTCTGCGTGGACGTGACCGAGACGGCACGAGCCCTCGACGAAGCGCGCCGCGCGCAGCAATGGCTCGAAAACGCGATGGCGTCCCTGGCTGAAGCTGTCGTTCTCACGGATATTCTCGGCGTCATTCAGTCCGTGAATCGCGCCGCCGAGGAGCTTTCCGGCTGGCGCGCCTCGGACCTCATCGGCAAAACCATCGATGAACTTTTGCCCACCCAGGCCTTCCCACCCGGCGGCAGCGGTTTTCTCGGTCTTCGCGCTCCGCTCGACCGCCCTTGCAAGGGAACCGCCAGTCTCCTCACCCGCGAGCGAAAAGAAGTCCAGGTCGAAATCAGCACCTCGCCCATCCTCGACAAGCAGTCCGGCTCAATCAGCGGCGTGGCCGCGCTCCTGCGCAAGATTTGAGAGTGGAGTTTCAGTTGCGGGGAGTTGGCGTACGCCTCATGCCGGCCCGGAAGAACAGGATCACTGCGTAAATCATGCTCCCAAGTATCAGCGAGGCCGGCCACAATACAAAAAACGCCGCAATGGGACGCGGCAAATGGGGCATGATCTTCGGAAGAGTGAAGCAGGCAGCCACAAACAAAAAGAGAAGACACCAACCTATGATGAGGGCCCAGCCGAAGGGGCCAAACAATTTTTGTCTCTTACTCGATGCTGCAGTTACTGCGACCGAGCGTGAGCTGACCAGCCTGGACGAGCTGCCGTTCATTGCATTTCCGTGGTTGCTGAGCTTCTTCCTCACTGTGGGAAGGTAAACAATGGCGTAGTAAGCGATTTGCGTACCAAATCCCATTCCAACGAAAACAAGCACAAACCAAATTGTGCGACTCAGCCTTGAGGATGCGTCGCACTTAAGCCAGAACAGCAACATACCCGCCAAAAGACAAGCTACCCCGGGAGCCAGCAATGCACCCAGCCATGAAACCCTCTCGCGTTCAGCGGGGCTCATTGCGGCAAGATTGAGATTTGAAAATCTGAGCATAACGATGGCGCACGCCGAAAGAACCGATGCGACGCCGAGAATGACAGCAGCTTTGCGGTTCAGGAGCAATCGTTCGGCCTCAGAGTCGGTGATGATGAAGTCCAGCACTTACTTCCTTCCTTTTCCGCCGCGGTGCGACTCCAGCAGCCCCTCCAGCTCTTCCTTGAACTCGCGAACATCCTTGAAGTCCCGGTACACGGACGCAAAGCGGATATACGCAACGGTGTCCAACCCCTTCAGATGTTCCATAATCAGCTCGCCGACTTCGGCGGTAGTACGTTCGCGCTCCGGCGCGTCCACCAGAAAGCTCTCTGTCGCGTCCACGATTTTTTCCAGTTGGGAGGACGAAACCGGACGCTTTTCGCACGCGCGCAGCAGGCCGCTCAGCACCTTCTGCCGGTCGAAGCGCTCACGCCGCCCGTCCTTCTTCACCACCATGTAGGGGATCTCGTCGATGCGCTCATAGGTGGTGAAGCGCCGGTTGCAGCGCTCGCACTCCCGCCGCCGCCGGATCGAGTCGGCCTCTTTGCTCTCGCGTGAGTCCACCACCCGGTCCTGCCCGAATCCGCAATATGGACATTTCATGCTATGAGGATTCTAAGCCATCGAAGAGCAATGAGCGGGCGCCTGTTCCCGAGTCCCTAGTCCCTAGTCCCTGGCCCCTGTCTTCTTGTTCCCTCGCTCCCTTGTTCCCTGCCCTTCTCACGCCGCCTCGCTGTGCCCTGCGCACTGCATCACGCCCATGAACCGCACCCATGGTCCCACCGCTTCGCGGACCTGGTGCGCCATGATGCGCGAAATCTGATGCAGATGCGTCAAATCGTGCGCTCCCCACGTAGCCAGCAGTTCAGACAAGGTGACCGCGCCCAAAGCCGGATGCCGCCCGCGCCGCGCCAGATCCTGCTCCGTCAACTTCAGTCCGCGCAATTCGTCCAGGCCCCTTGCCCGCGCGCGCGCAAATTCGTCCAGCAGTTGCGGCAGTGTTTTGCCTCCCTTGTAGCGCACGTGCCCCTCGCGGTCGAAGGGCGCAAAGGGCTCCGCCTCGCCCGATGCGAGAATCTGCCTGGCCCGCAGTATAAAGTCCTCGTTTTCGCAGTGAATCAGGTGCGCGACGACGGTGCTCACGCTCCAAGTGTTCCCGCCTTCGTTGGATTCCGTCCACACCTCCGGCAATCCGCGCAGCAGCGCATCCAGCGCCGCCGGCGTGCGTTCCAGCAGCGCAATCGTGTTCCCGAGTTCATACCCCATCGTCAACCTCCCCGGCCCTTTCTCCGTCCCTGATCTTTTCATCCCTAGTCCCTCAGTCCCTCACTCTTCAGTCCCTTAGTCCCTAATCCCTACGTCCCTACCTTTAAGACAACAACGGCCTGAGAACCCGCGTTCCCAGGCCGCTGCCGGTGGACTGTTGGGATTGGACTAAGGCCATCGCGCTGCCGCGAATGCCAGAGCCACGGCGGAGAGCCCTCCGCCTGGTCTTATCTGGGGCTGGGGCGCGATGCCCTAGGCCTCAGTCACCTCACGTAAGTTACTACTCGAAGAATCTTTGCTCATAGGCTGGATCAACCTCCTTTCCCGTGTAAGGAAAAAGTACCCCAGCCGCCGCGTCAAGTCAAGCGCTGCCGGCTTTGCCGCGCTGACGCAGCGCCGCAATATTCTTGCCTGCCTCGCGGACCGTGAGGCCCGAAAGCGCCGCAGACGTGGATTTGAGGAACTTCTCGACGGCCCGACAGTCGTGCCACGCGTAATCGCGCAACGCCCAGCCAATCGCTTTGCGAATGAAGAACTCTTTCTCCGGCGCCAGCATATCGGCGTAGCGGAAAAGCCGCGCCGTGTCGGTTTCTCCGCGCAGCCCAAGCTGGTGCAGCATGGCGATCCGCCGCACCCAATAGTTCTCCGCCCGCACCGCTCGGTCCATTGCCCGGCGCCCCGCGGCGCCCGACCGGCGTACGATCTTGCCCACAACTTTCACGAGACTATCGACCGTATCCCACCACGACTTCTGCTGTGCCAGCTCAAGGAGCCACGGCAAATCGGCGAGGCTCAGCACTGCATGGTAGCGGGCGAGCATATCCGCGGCAACATATTGATATTCGCGCTCACGCATCTCCCACAGGCCTTCGGCTGCCTTGCGCAGTTCCGCAGCATCGGCCGGCCCAAACGCGCGAAGAATCGCCGCAATCGCTGCCCGCCGCTCCGGCGTGCCGACGCCCAGGTACTCGAATCTCTCGCGCATGTAGGCGCGCATCCCTGCGGCCCGCTTCGCGTCCCTGAGCGGACGGAGCGCAGCCCGAACCCTACGATGGAACTTCGCAACATTCCGTTTTGAACTTTCCGTGCGCATAGAATTTTCTTCATCGCAAAAACGCCTCGGTCAGCCCGCCGTCCACGGGAATCACGTGGCCGGTGGTGCAGCGCGCCCGAGGGCTGGCCAGGAAGAGAATTGCCTCTGCGCAGTCGGCCGGATCGATCGCCTTCCCGGTCAGCGTGCGCTTGGCGTAGAAAGCTGCCAAGAGGTCACGAAGCTCCTCATCGCTCAACGATTCCTCAAAAGGAATTTTGTACTTGGTCAGCGAAGCGCGTACGCGGTCGCGCGGAAACATCGTGGAACCCTTCACCACCGTGGCCGGGCTGATGCCGTTCACGCGCACGTTGGGCGCAAGCCGAACCGAAAGCTCGCGGATCAGGTGCGACAGCGCGGCCTTGCTCACGTCGTACGCCTCGCTGCCGCGCTTGGCCGCCACCGCGTTGGCCGAGCTGGTGAGGACAATGTTCCCGTCGAGTCCCTGCTCCTCAAACAACTTCGCCGCTTCATCGGCAAGCAGGTAGTTGGCCGTCACGTTCACGGCCAGCGTGTCAGCCCACATGTTGTCGGGAATCTCGCCGTCGGGCGTCGATGGAAATTTGGCCGCCGTGTTGATGAGAATATCGATGCCGCCAAATTTGAGCGCCGCGGCGTCCAGCATCTCGCGAATAGACGCGCGGCTGCGGATATCCACCGCGCCGCTCGTGCAAAACTCCGGCGACGTCGCCGAAGCCATCTCTGCCGCAACTCGCGCCGCGCCCTCCGCAATGCGATCGGCAATGAAAACATGCGCGCCGCGCGCGGCAGCCAGCCGCGCCACTTCGCGGCCAATGCCGCTGGCTCCGCCAATCACCAGCGCCACCGAGCGGCTCAGTTCCTTCTCCGGCGGCTGGCGTCGAATCTTCGCGTCTTCCAGCGCCCAATACTCAATGCGAAAGGCTTCCAGCGCCGGCAACGCCACGTAATTGGTGAAGATCTTGAAACTGGCCGGATCCATCCCCGGGGGGCACTGCGGAGCTACGCCCGAAAATTGCCCCGAGACCTCGCCCAGCAAACTCGCGCCTTCCATCACATGAATCGCGTTCGTATAAAACTCGCCCGTGATGCGCGCCTCGGTCTTGTTCTTGCCGAAGCTGAACATGCCCATCCCCGGAATCAGGACCACGGCCGGGCTGGCGTCGCGCAGCGCCGGCGACTCCGGCGTGGCGAACGCGTGATAGTACGCGCTGTATTGCTTGCGGTACTCGGCAAGCGAGCGGTCGATGTGATTCTTCAGCGTGTCCAGATCTTCGCCCGCGCCCCAGGGAACAAACATCGGCCGGATCTTGGTGCGGATAAAGTGGTCGGGGCAACTGGTGCCCAGAAATGCCAGCTCCTTCGCGTGAGCCGAGCCCGCAAACTCGAGCACGTCCGCTGCGTCGCTGAAGTTGGAAATGTATCGCTGCTGCGCGCTGATGCGCCCGCGCAAAAATGGCGCGATCTGAATCGCCAGTTCCTTGCGGTCCGCGCGCGCCGGCACTCGCTCGCCGCCAAATCGTACTTTACCCCGCCCGTGTCGCTCAATGAATTGTCCGATGCTGTCGATCACCTGCAGCGTGTTCAGGTAGCACTCGCGCTGCGTCTCGCCCCAGGTGAAAAGCCCGTGCCCGCCCAGCAAAATGCCGTCGCAGCCGGGATTCTCCTGTACTGCGCGCTTCATCATCATCGCCAACTCGAACCCAGGGCGCTGCCACGGCAGCCACACCAGCCGGCGGCCAAATTCGCGGTTGAACTCCTCCATTTTGGCCTTGCCATTGGCGCTTGCCGCCAGCGCGATCCCCCAGTCGGGATGCAGATGATCCACATGCTTGAAGGGCAGGAATCCGTGCAACGGCGTGTCGATGGACGCCGCCACGGGATTGTTGCGGAAGGCGCATAGCGGATACATGGCCGCCATGTCATCCTCCGCCTCCACACCTTTGTAACTGCGCTCCAGAGCCAGCAGCTTGCTTTGGTAAAGTGTCGCAAAGCCGGCGCGCTTGATCGAGCCCAGGTCGCCGCCGGAGCCTTTCACCCACAGCACTTCCACCAGCTCTCCGCTCAGCGGATCCGTTTCTACGATTTTCGAACTGGTGTTCCCCCCGGCGAAATTCGTGATGCGCAGGTCCGACCCGAGCAGGTTGGAACGGTAACGCAGCAGCTCGGGTTCATCGAGAGTGGCCGCTACGCTTGAGTCCCAGCGATCCTCAAGGAAATGCAATACAGGTGCAGCAGTTGCAGTTGTCATAGGTGGGTGCATTCCACGGGGGAGTGTGCGAGTACACATCAATGATACAGCCGCCGGCATCACGAAACCGTTCTATTCGGGGACTCCGGAGGCGCGGAAGCCGGTCAGCCCGATGCCGGCGCTCCGTGGCCCCGGCGCGTTTCGTGGCAGATTAGAACTCACCACGACAGCGGGTGCCCCACATCTCGCTTTTGAGATGTGGGAAAGCCGGGTTCCCAGGTGCCCCAGGTCTCTGAGAATCAACCTCGCCACGACAGTGGGCGCCCCACCTGGGCTCCCTTTGGGCACCGCGTCCTTGTCGTTGCGGCTGGGGTGGGATACCGCGAACCTCAATCCACCGGTCCCCCCTAGGTCTCTAGCCCCTATGTCCCCAGTCCCTGCCTTTTACGCGTAAGGCAGGCTGACCCGCTGACGAGCGCCTCGTCCCTAGAACCAGTCTCACAGATGCCTCAACAGAATTAACATACAGCCGAGTTGGACCATGCCGAGGAAGTTATCGGCGTAGCGTTCCCAACGGCAGCATATTCGTCGGAAGTTCTTCAGCCACGCGAACAGTCGTTCGATCTTCCAGCGATGTCGATAGCGGCGGAGCGGTCTTCCATCCTGCGTTTTGTGACGCTTGCGCCGGTTGGGGGCGATCATCTCGATACCTCGCTCCCGTAGGCGCTTGTCCAATGGATCGCTATCGTAAGCTTTGTCGCCAATCATGCGCTTGGGCAAGGGGCCGATGTGACGCCGGTCAAGCGTGGACTCGACGAGCGTGGATTCATTCGGCGAAGCGCTCGTAACCCCGACGGCGACAGGAACACCGCCGCCGTCTGCGATGGCCATGATCTTGCTCCCTTTGCCGCAGCGTGTTGGACCAATGCGATCGCCCCCCTTTTTGCCCCGCTGAACGAGGCGTCGACCAGACTCTGGCTCAGATCCAATTTCCCGCGCGCCATCAGATCCTCGCACAGGGCCCACAAAATGCCGTCCAGCACCCCCGAGCGCTGCCATTGCTGAAAGCGACGATGACAGGTCTGATAGGCCCCGTAGCGGCGCGGAAGATCCTTCCACGGTGCACCCGTGCGCAGAATCCACAGCACGCCGTTCAACACATGCCGAGCCTCCCTCCAACGCCCGCCACGGCCATCCGGCCGCTGCCGCTGTTGCTGATCCCACTCCACAAAGTCCCGCACGCATTCCCATTGAAAATCACTCAAATCAGCCATGCTTCTGGTTTGCTACAACTACCGCCAGAATGCAAGCGTTTATTCCTCAGGTACATTAGCGAGACTGGTTCTAGTCCCTCAGTCCCTTGCCCCTCGTCCCTGTTCCCTGTCCGTTGACCACTGACCACTGTCTTTCAGTCAACCTTCCCCTCGTCGCGACGTCTAAGTCTGCAAGCTTAAGGGGACTCATCCGCACGCAAACAGTCCTTTAATCTTCACTTTTATCTGGCTTCATAGTTTCGTTTCGTGCTACGGAAGGCACAGTTTAATTCCGGGCTGCGCCTTCCCAAATAGGTCCACTCGCGCCGCTAGGGCGCGGAAACAGTTTCCCTCCGGTGGCAAGCAGTCTTTATGATGGTGTTGTCTTCCATTACGGTAACTTTGTCCAAGCAAGTCCGGCTTTTCGCCGGTTTTTCCCCGCCAACGGCAACCATTCCGGTATGCGAGGGTTCTACTCAAGAAAGGGTCCAGGACCATCCACTATGAATAACCTGCGTTCGCTCCCCCTGTTCGTGCTGTCTAGCGCCTTTCTCTGCTCCGCCGCAGCCCTGGCACAGCAAGCCGCACCCGCCGTCCGCATCGTCGATAAAATCGACGAAAGCAACCTCGTCACCCTCAAAGGCAATACCCACCCGGCAGCGATTGCCAAGAACGATCAAGGCCGTGTCAGTGACAGCCTGCCCATGCCCGACCTGACCTTGGTTCTCAGCCGCAGTCCTGAGCAGCAGGCGGCCTTCGACGCCTTTGTCGCCAGCCAGTACGACACCGGCTCGCCCAACTACCACCAATGGCTTACGCCCGCCCAGATCGGCGCGCAGTTCGGCCCAGCCCCGGCCGATATCGCAACCATTACCGGATGGCTTTCCAGCCATGGATTCACGGTGAAGCAGGTGGCGCCGGATGGCATGACCATTCGCTTTAGCGGCACGGCGGCTCAGGTCGAAAGCGCCTTTCATACCGAGATTCACAACCTGTCTGTGAATGGCGTCCCGCATTACGCCAACATGAGCGACCCGCAAATCCCGGCCGCTCTCGCGCCGGTGGTCGTGGGCGTCAAGGCGCTGCACAACTTCCTGCCCCGGCCGCAGCACCGCATGGGTAGCCAGGTCCGGCTCAATCGGCAGGCGGGCAAGTGGCAGAAAATTGCCGGCTCCGCCGCTGCCAGTTCCGCGCTCCCGGGGTCCAGGCCAAGCCCCTTCGCCCTGAGTGGCGCGTCCAGGCCGACGCTGAACCCTCGTCCTCTGTTTGGCATTAACGGCGAGGCGGGAACCTCTAATGCCTATTTGGAAGAGGACGTCAGCCCCTGGGATTTCGCGACGATCTACAACGTAACCCCTGCATGGAATGCAGGCTATACGGGCGCCAACCAGACCATCGCCATCGCCGGAACAAGCCTGATCGCGCAGAGCTCCGTCGGCTCGCAGACTTACAGCGGCCCGGGCTCCGAAGTTTCCCAGAGTGGCAGCGACGTCGCCACCTTCCGCTCGGCCTTCGATCTCCCGGCCCTCACCAGCTTTCAGCAGATTGACACCAAAGACGGCCCCGCGGCGACCGAGTGCACGAGCACAAGTCCATACGCGCTTTGCGGCATTGGCGACCTGGAGGAGAATTCCCTCGATGTCGAGTGGTCCGGCGCCGTGGCCAAGGGTGCTGCGATCGTTCTCGTCGTCACCGGACAGAACACGGCGGGAACCGTCGACACGGTCTACGACTCCGCCCAGTACATCATCCAGAACGAAACGGCAAAAATTCTCAGCCTCAGTTACGGGGAGTGCGAGCTCTTCCAGGGTACGGCGGAAAACGTAGCCTTCTACGACCTGTGGCAGTCGGCGGCCGCTGAGGGCATTTCGGTCTTTGTGGCCACGGGCGACTCCGGCTCGCCCAGTTGCGACGACGGCGGAGACGCAGAGGGCAATCCCTACGTCGCGCAGTACGGTCTCTCGGTCAGCGGCCTCGCGTCCACGCCTTACAACGTAGCCGTTGGCGGAACGGACTTCAGTTGGTGCCAGCCTTATTTCAATTCCAGCGGCGATTTCGAGGGCTGTCCCTCGTCCAGCACCAGTCAGGGCTCGCCGGCCTACTGGGCGACCTCAAACAACGCCACAACGGGAGCAAGCGCTCTCGGCTACGTCCCGGAAATTCCCTGGAACGACACATGCGAGAACCCCATCTGGGCCAGATATCTTGTGAGCGATTTTGGGCTTTCCGGGAACACGACCCCGGAACAGATGTGCAACAACCTCTATGAGAATTGGCAAACCTATGACGAGGAGTACGAGCAATCCTACAATATTGACCCGTACTTTGAACTCTTTGTCGATACCGTAGGCGGCAGCGGCGGAGCCAGCAATTGCGTGGTCAACAGCACCAATCCTGACTCCACGACCGTCGGCGCGTGCTCCACGGGCGCCACGACCACAGGCACGGCAAACGGTTCAATTCCCCTCACGAACGACGGGTGGCCATCTCCATCCTGGCAGTCCGGTTCCGGCGTCACAGGAACAAGCGGCTTGACGACGCGCGCGATTCCCGACCTCAGCCTCTTCGCCGGCGACGGCTCTCTCTCGAGCGCCACTCTGATCTGCGTTTCCAGTTTGGGACCCTGCACTTACCCGAGCAGCACGTCAAACTCCACTCAGGATGACGATCTCGAGGCCCAGGAGGTCGGTGGCACCTCCGTCGGCACGCCGCAAATGGCCGGCGTCATGGCGCTCATCAACCAAAAGGCCGGCGCGCCGCAGGGATTGCCCAACCCTGGGCTCTATAAGCTGGCCTCCCAGCAGAATTACGCGAACTGCAGCGCCGAAACGGTAACGAATTCCAACATCAATTGCTACTTCCAAAGCATCGATAACGGCCCCGCAGGTTACTCCAATGCGCAGACCAACGCCATGCCCTGCAACCTGACCGGCACGCCGGAGGGCGGCGATAGCGGTGGGGAGTACGAGGGCATCGCCTCCCCGAACTGCGCGGCCATCAACTCCGGCGACATCATCGGCACGCTGGTTAGCTCTGGAACCACCCCTGCCTACAACGCCGCCGCGGGTTACAACCTGGCGACGGGCCTCGGCTCCCTCAACGTCTACAACGTCGTGAATGCCTGGGTCTCCGACGCCGGCACGAATTCCGCCACCCTCCACGTGACCCTGAACCCGTCGAACGGACAAATCTCCGCCGGCGGTTCCCTGACTCTGACGATTTCGGTGAGCGGAGGGAACGGAACGCCGACCGGCAGCATCACGGTCAGCGGCGGCGGGTATAACGCCACTCAGATGCTCTCGAGCGGCGGCGCGATAATCACCATCCCACCCAACAGCCTGGCCGTGGGCTCCGATACCCTGACAGTAACCTACAGCGGCGACGCAACATACGCTTCCACGAGCAAGACTGAGGGCGTAACAGTGGCTGCAATCACGCCCAGCATCCTGGTTTCGGCGCCGGCAAGCGACAACGTCCTGAACCCGGTTTACGTGACGGTCACGGTGAGTGGGCCCGCAGGGGCCGCAACCCCAACCGGCACCGTATCCCTCGATGGCTCAACAGCCGTCTCGCTTTCAAGCACAGGCATCGTCAACTTCACCATTCCTGCCAGCACTCTGGCTGTCGGCACAGATACGCTTACGGCGAATTACAACAGCAGCAACAGCAGTGATTATGCGAGCGGCACGGGAAGTGCACAGATCACGATCGTCAATACCTCGACGCTCCCGCCCAAGATCACCGTAACCCCATCGCCAACCAGCATCGATACAGGCGAGAGCGTCAGCGTGACCGTCACCGTCACGGGAAGCGGCCCTCAGCCGACCGGGTCCGTAACTTTGTCCGGCGGCGCCTATTCCTCCACTCCAACCGTTCTCACTGGAGGCAGCGCTGCGTTCACGATTCCCGGCAATAGCCTGACGGCAGGGACACCAACCCTGACTGCCACATACTCAGGCGACGTGAATTACCTCAACGGAAGCGCCACCAACAACGGGAATCTGACGGTGACGGAATCCACGCTTCCGTCTACGCCCTTGACGCCGGGCACGCCCTCGCCGTCCACGGTTACGCCGCCCGGGACGGCAACCGTGACCATCGCGGGTAACCCAAGCACCACCTTCTACACCGGGACGATCACGTTCGGCGCCAGTTCCTGCACCCTCACGACCTCCCCATCCGGCGCTAACACTTCCGTGCTTCCCAGCTGCGCGGGCTCCGGAACGATTACGTACACGAACGGAACGCCAAGCGGAAACGGCATGGCGACCGTAACCACCTACTCAGTCACCACCGGCGCCATGATTCGCCCCAAATTCGGCAACGGAAAGGGATGGCTGGGCGCAGGCTCTGGTGCGGTCCTGGCGCTGGTGTTCTTCTTCGGCATTCCCAAGCGGCGGCGTAGCTGGCGGAAGATGCTTTGCATCCTCGCTGCATTTGTGGCTCTCGGCGTCCTGTCGAGCTGCGGAGGCGGCAGCAGTGTCACCGGCACGACCACAACGTCAACTACCGCCGGAAGCTACACCTTCACCGTCACCGGAACCGCAAGCCCAGCGGTACCTACGGCGCCGTCGACCACCTTCACGATTACGGTGAACTGACCTTCGCCCGCATGCGCAAACGCTCCAATCGGGCCCTTCCTTCGGGAAGGGCCCGTCCCATTTCGGCCTGCGGTTTCAAATCGGCACTGGCCGGCCTGGATTTCTAAGTCTCCTCGTTCTCCAGCGGTCGGCCGGCCTTACCCTGAAAAGCATGGCTGTCCTCTCTGTCGATCTCGCCTGTCGCCGCTGGTCCGATCTCGGCGTCGTTGTCCTCAACCGCGTCCGGCAGCAATCTCCGGCGGCTGCGCCAGGCACGATCGTGGCCTGTGAGGTCCTTCCCTTCGCCGATCCAGGACTTGACTTTGAAATCGACCGCGGCCCCGCCCCCGCGAAAATCCATACGCAAATCGACGCGGAGATTCTGGCTGGCCGGCTCAACCATCTTTGCGCCGTCCGCAACATTCGCGTGATTTTGCTCGACGGTCCCCAGGCCTGGAAGTCCCGCGACAACGGCCTTGAACACGCGCGCGGCTGCGAGCAGCAGTTGAACACCGCCGCCAAAACCGGCCTGCCCGGCATGGTCAAGCCCATTACCTACCGGTCCTTCGCCGAATTTTGTATGGATGTCTACGATGCGCTTTGCCGGCGCGGCTGGCGGCGGCTGCAAACTTCCGATCAGCCCGATTCGTCGGCACAGCGCATCTTAGTCGAGAGCTATCCGTGCGCGGCCTGGAAGTCGCTGGGATTGAAGCCGCTGCCTGCAAAGCGGCGGGCCAAGGTGAGTGACCTGGCCGAGGCTTATGGAGCGCTGCGTGCGCTGATCCCCTTCACTACCAACCGCCCGCCCAATCACGATCAGTTGCAGGCCATCGTAGGCGGCCTGCCTGGCCTTCATTTCGATCTCGACCTGGAAGAGCCGAATCCCGCCGGCGTGCGCATTGTCGGCAACCCTCCGCGCCGCGAGGAGGGCCACTGGCGCGAAGGTTTCATCGTCCTGCCCGTCCTCCCCGGTCCTTCTGCGAACCTGCTCTGGTTCAACTAGGGCCTATAGCATTTTTCGGATTGGTTTAGAGTGCTGCCACAAACGTCTGTGGGCATTTTCCCTGAGAAAATGCCCATTGCACGCCTCTGGGTGACTCTACAGAAATCCGAAGAATGCCCTAAAACCTGAGCCCTGAGAATCGGTACACCACGCCTAGGGTTCCGCGCGCATTCCACGTCCTATTCGTCGAGTAGGCGAGCTGCGAAGTAGTGTTGGGCAGTGAGAACGATGCGGCGACGCGGTCGCCGGTAAGTTGCACGGCGAAATTGCGGAACAGGCTATAGGTCAATCCCCCTCCAAATCCCCCCGCAAAGGAGATACTTGGCGACAGGTTCTCGCCCCCGGTATGCTCTCCGCCCACTTGCGCGAAGATCAGGCCGCTTACTTTTCCGTAGATGTCGGCATGGAGCGCCGGCCCGACCAGGAACGTGTAGACCGTCGGGTGGCCGGGACTCGATATTCCGCTGTGGCCGGTTCCCACCGAGTAGTAATCTCCCGATCCCATGAGTTGAAAATATTTTCCCCAATCGCGGGCCAGCGACACCTTTCCGCCCAGCAATCCGCTGTACGAATTGGGCACTTGCCTGAGGCGGGTATAGGCAGCGCCCGCGTACACCTCGTACTTGTAGGCTGCTCCACCCTGCTCGGAGCTCGGCGCAGCTTCCGGGTTCACCTGGCTGGCGGCGGGCTGCGGCATCAGCGCGGCCCAAACCACCGCCAAAATCGAAAACAAGAACGTCCTCTTCAACTTGAAACTCTCCTCGTGCGCATTTTCACAAAATCGTCCGCTTATCGCAAAACCAGAGTAGCTGTATCTCGAAGCCGTAACCGCCCAGTCGACGCGACCAACCCGGGGTCCCCAACGACTGGTCTTTGTCGTTGGGGTGGGAGCAACTGGGAGCGGCGACCTTGAAGTGGCTAAACGGGATACCTCAACTCTCGTTTTTTTGCAGGAAACAAACCTGCCGCTCGCTGGCCTTGGCTCCGGAGCGGGTATCATGGCTGGTTTCCGGTACCCTCCTAGACTATCCCTTCCCCCCGCCTTTCACGAAGCCCATTGGCGGGTTTGTTCGAATCGATTTGAAGGGTGGGGGCCTTAGCATACCCGCGCATCGCCTGCCGAACGGCCCGAAAGCTCAACCATTTTCCAAATACCACGGAATATTGATGACCACGATGCGGCGGTTCCCGCGCATCAGCACGAGCATCTTCAGCAGGCCGGAGCGGCGATTGTGCAGCAAACCCTCCCACCAATGGCGCACCACCAGTTCGGGCACCAGCACGCACACTTTGCGGGTATCGATTTCGCGCTCCACCTCCAGCACGTAATCCACGATCGGGTAAATAATGTAGCGGAAGGGCGATTTGAGCGCCACCAGCTTGGGAATGCAGCGGCCCGCCGCCCTCAGCGGCGTAACAATGTCCTTCTCCCATGCGTCGCAAAAGGGATCGGGATCGTCGCTGGTGCGCACGTGTACGCAGCGAATATCCGAGGACATGGAAAGCGCAAACGAAAGCGCCTTCTCGCTGATGCGGCTCCAGCGATCCACAGGCAGCACGACGATCGGCTCGCCGACCTCGGCGGGAATAAACGGCCGGTCGAGATCGATCTCGCGGTTCACGCGGACGTAGTGGCGCTTCACCCTGTGCATCAGCAGGATCATCACCACCACCAGCAGCGCCGTGATCCACGCGCCATCCACGAACTTGGCCACCAGCACGACCAGCGTGGTGATACCCGTGGCCACGGCGCCCACGGCGTTGACGGCCATACGCCCATGCGCCGCACCCTGCCGTTTCCAGTGCATCACCATCCCCGCCTGCGACAGCGTAAAGGCCATGAACGCGCCGATGGCGAACAGCGGAATCAGCCGGTCCGTGACGCCGCCAAAGACGATCAGCAGCAGCGCCGTGAGCGCCACCAGCACGTAGATGCCCCAGGAATAAAGCAGCCGCCGCCCGCGGATGAGAAAGATCCGTGGCATGTAGTCATCCAGTGCGATGGCCCGCGTCAGCCGCGGAAAATCGGCAAACGCGGTGTTGGCCGAGAGCGCCAGCACCAGCAGCACCGACGCGATAGTGACGTAGTAAAACCACCCATGCCCCATCACCGCGCGCGTCAGCATCGACAGCACGCTTTCATATCCTGTGCCGCCGGGGACGGTCGCGGCGATGCGGTAGGCGCGGCACAGGAAGGCAATCCCGCCCAGCAGAATAGCCAGCAGCGCGATGATGATGGTCAGCGTAGTCTTGGCGTTCTTGCGCGTATCGTCGCGAAAGGCCATCACGCCGTTGCTCACCGCTTCCACGCCGGTCATCGCCGTGCAGCCCGAAGAAAAAACCTTGAGCAGCAGCCAAAAGCTCACCGCAGCCGTCGCCGCCGGCGCCATGGGCAGCGGCGTCACCGGATGCGGATGCCCCGCGCTGTGCAGCACCTGCCACGCGCCCACGCCGATCACAATCAGCAGCGTCGCCGTGAACAGGTAGGTGGGGATCATGAACACTACGCCGGTGTCGTGCACGCCGCGCATGTTTACGAGCGTAAGAATAGCCAGCACGCCAAGGCACAGCGCCAGAGTGTGGGGCTGCAAGCTGGGCACAGCGGAGATCAGCGCGCCCACGCCTGCTGAAATCCCCACGGCCGCGGTCAGGGTGTAGTCGATCATCAGCGCTGCCGCCGCCAACAGCCCCGCGCCCTCGCCCAGATTCCTGCTGGCCACCGTGTAAGATCCGCCGCCTCGCGGATACGCCTCGATGGTCTGCCGGTAACTGAAATACACAATCACCAGCAGAATCACGATCGCCGCGCTCACCGGCACAATGTATGTGGAACCCACGAGACCCAGAGGAATCAGCAGCGTCAGCGCCGCCTCAGGCCCGTATGCAGCCGAGCTGAGTGCGTCCAGCCCGAACACCGGAATCCCCGCCAGGGGGCCGATGTGCTCGGCGCGCTCCTCGCTCGTCGCCAGCGGCCGCCCGAAACATAGATTCAAAACGCGCGTCGATACGCCCATGAGAATTCGCCTGGCGGTCTTGGATTCAGCGCGGGGAATGCCGCCCAAGCCAGTGTCTCACGGCCAACAAAAGATCCCACTTCCCGGGCGCCCCACATCTCGATTTTGAGATGTGGGAGATCACAAAACTCAACCCATCCTCTTTTCAACCAGGCGCAGTCCCCGGGGTGCCCCACATCTCGATTTTGAGATGTGGGAAAGCACGAAACTCAACCCATCCTCTTTCTAACCGGGTGCCCCACATCTCAATTCTGAGATGTGGGAGATTACGAAACTCAACCCATCTTCTTTTCAACCGGGTGCCCCACATCTCGATTTTGAGATGTGGGAAAGCGGGCGCCCCACCACCGGTGTCCCCGCAGACAGATCTTTGTCTGCGGGGCGGAGCTTCGCGACGCCTTTGTTTTTGTCGCTGTCGTCCTGTCTCCAAAGTTCGTGTAATCAATCAACCTGTCACCCTGAGCGGAGTTTGCCGTGTTTTTTAGGGCAAACGAAGTCGAAGGATCTGCGGCTATTTTTCAATGAACTTCGGGGACACCACGCTAGGGTAGGAAGGCCCCACCCCACCGCAACCACTGCCATCCTGAGCGAGGATCGCGAATGGAATCAGAGTCGAACAAAGACCCGCGGTTGCTTTTCTCAACCCCTCCCGATTAAAGACCGCCCGCCGCAGCCCGGACCCGAACCGCGACCCGCCTCCCACACTGCGTTTCCATCCAGTGCATAAATAACTACACGGCGACTTTCTGGGACAGATTCTGGTTAGCATCCAAGAGGCTCGGCGAGTAAGCTGTCCCAAATTAGGCACTTCGGCAGTAGAATTGGGCACAAGACCATCACGGCCATTCTGATATGTCTAGCAATACGCCCGAAAGCTCGAAGGGCCGCGCCGATACCGATGTCGTAATCGTCGGAGCCGGTCCCGCTGGCATTGCGGCTGCAGCGGCTTGCCGTATTGCCGGGGTCCGAGCAATGGTGTTGGAAAAGGGAAAACCAGCCGAATGCCGTGATCGCGACCTGCCGGCAGACATTGGTGGAGGGGTTGGCGGAGCCGGAATTTTCAGTGACGGAAAGTTCTCATTCTATCCTTCAGCCACCCATCTCTGGGAATTACTGCCCATTGCTTCTCTTTCTGCGGCTTACGCATGGGCGAGCGTTCAACTTGGTGGCGCGGGGCTAAATGTTCCACCTTTTCCCTGGCACCGGCCAAACTCGTTGGCTTGGGCCGAGACAGGTTATTTCCAGACAAAAGAGTATCCCTCACTCCGTTTGGCGTTAGATAAGCGTCTCCAACTCGTGCAGTCCCTCTCAGGCGTTGATGTGAATCTCCAAACGTCGGTGGAAGTGACCGGTTTGCAGCTTGAGAGAGACGGCGTCGTCGTGAGGACGCGCAGAGGAATTGGGGAGAGTCACATTGAACAGGAAGTCCTTGCAAGGGCCGCAATTGTTGCCACTGGCCGCCTCGGAGCAATTACTCTACTTCCGTGGCTCCGTTCCGTAGGCGCGTTCAGACGCCTTGAAATTGGAATCCGCATTGAGCAAGCGGAAGAAGACTTCTTCTTGCGAGACGCCGATGGACTCGATCCGAAGTTGATCGGTCAAAATCAAAACGGCGTCGAGTGGCGTACCTTTTGCTGCTGTCGAGAAGGCCAGGTGATTGAAGTGCTCTCGAATGGGGTTCTTGCCGTGGCCGGGCGGTCCGATTTGGATTCCTCGAAAAAGTCCAACGTCGCCTTCCTCGTCCGAATCACGGATCCGGAATTTGGGGCTAGAGTGCTCCCAGATGTCATGTCACATCTAGAGCGACAACCGAGCTCGTTCTCGATTAGGGTAGATCATATAGAAGGAGACGCAGGATTGATCGGAGTACTTATTGACAGATTCGGGACCGACGTGGCCTCAGAGTTGGCTCTGGGGCTTCGGAAGTTAAGCCAACAATTCAAAATACGGGGACCAGTGACGATACACGGACCATCTGTTGAGGGAGTGGGGTTCTATCCTGAATTTGGTCGAGACCTTCGGGTCGCCGGTTGGCCGCTATGGCTGGCGGGAGATGTTGCGGGGACGTTCCGCGGACTAACGGCAGCGTTCGTCAGTGGATATTTCGCTGGCCGGGAATGTGCGGGGCACATATGCGCCTGATCACGAGCACCACAAATCAGCTACCAGTCGTTTTCACAGCTCAGTCTAAGGTCTTTTTCTATTGTAGAGATGCGGTGTGTGAATTCGTATTCTCGCAGGGTGCCGTGCCCATCAATCCGTTTCGTGTGTTCGAGTACTTCCTTGGGGACCGTGTGGATCGCGATTTGGTTAGACAGGGCAATAACAACCTCGTTCGGATTGTTGATCAGCTATGGGTTTTCGGAGATGTAATCGCGGATGGTGTCCTTGCGGAGATTTGTCTTGCTAACGAACTTCACAAGCCGACGCGATTTTTCACTATCGAAAACAAAGCTGACAAGATTCAGGAGATTTCCCCGCAAGATCTCCGCTTCGAGCAAGAGGTCTATGGGCGATGGAGACTTGGACAGAGGGAACTGATTGACGTGATCTTGGGACGTGATCCTGATGCTCCTGTTCAACTCTCGATTTTTGAGGATAGTCAAGAAAAGTGAGCGAATTGGACCATCCGCTCTATTTGTATTTCCTCGACCGAGAACTCGGCCGCTTGGCGGCAAGTACAATTGAGCCCAGCCTCACTGAACGCGCCATTAAAGCGCTTTTGCTGGCGACTTCCTCCGCATTCTATTGTGGCTTTTCTCTGTTGTGGGAAAGTCCGGGGATTGATAGCGACTTGCTGCCCTTTGTGTCCCTATTGGTTAGAGGCGGAGTTCTTGATGTCGTTAGTCACCACACGTCTGCCGGAGACTTCATCGAGTCGCGCCGTGTGCTTTACGCCCATGATGCTGAGCGTTATCCCATGTATTTCTCGGATTCGGCCGATCAAAGGAAAGTGGGGATTGAACCGACCCAGTACAAGGGCGACAGCACAACAGGGACGCTGAGTCAGCAACTCCTCGCATGGGCAACAAATCCGACTTTGGCCAGGAGCCCCACCGTAGCTGAATCCGAGGCCACAGCGAGTGCCAAAAAAGCGGTGAGTAATGTCTTGGTGTTTAGGGATAATCAGGCCGTAACCCTTAGCCTGTTTCAACAACGGCACGCCGGAGCCGGCTCGCAGAACTTCGTGTCGAATATTATCCAACGAGAAATATCTCGGCTGTATGTGAGCCATTATATGGAATATGCAGACGGTGATATCCCAACAGGGATCAAGCCGTTCGACTTCATTGAATCCGAAGTTGCACGCGAATTCCCCTTGTACGACATTCCTGTACTTTGCTCGGTCCTCGAGATGCTGGGGCTCACGGCCTTCCTCGAGCGACCCTGGCAAGTCCAACAATCTCTGTGGCAGGAGTTGAATTCGTGGCGTGGCGGATACGAACACACTGAGTTTCGAAGGGTCTTGCGACTACTGTTGCGGGCGCTTGCCGAACCCGGAGGGAAGATCAACGCTTTCCGGAGCAGGTATGCCGTTCGCTCAACTGTGCTGGGGGCAATTCGAAATTCAGGCGTGAGCAACCGAGCGGTGCAGAATGTAAATTGGGAGCAAGTGTATTACAAGTTGCGTTCGCTTGTTGCACAACTTAGGAAGGACCGCGAATTCGATGCGAAGTTTGAACGCGTCATGCACGAGTCGGCACAAAATCAGGTTGACGTCCTCCTTGTCGTCGTTGCAGATATCGAAAGAGACCAGGTTCTGAGAGCGTTTGAGAGCGAACTCGGCCACGACGCAACTATAGACTTTGGGCGTACGAAGACTTACTACAATCTCGGCGTGCTCGGCGGTGCCCGGGTTGTTATGGTCCAGTCCGAGATGGGGTCCGTACCCCCAGGTGCATCGCTGAGCACCGTTGCAGATGCGTGCGACGAATTACACCCGAAAGCAATCATAACGGTCGGCATTGCATTCGGAATCGATCCCTCTAAGCAAGTGATCGGCGACGTCCTCGTAAGTAAACAGATTCATTCGTATGAGCCTCAGCGCCTCGCCACTGCGCGGGACGGATCTGCTCATGCCATTTCGCGAGGCCCTACTGTGGACGCATCTGTACGACTGTTGGACCGCCTCAGGTCAGCGGCTTCTGAGTGGAAGGAGGCACGAGTGAACTTCGGCTTGGTGGTGTCGGGCGAGAAGCTTGTTGACAACGTTGAGTTCCGCAACCAGTTAAAAGCCCGGTTTCCAGAAGCTATTGGTGGTGAGATGGAGGCCGCAGGGGCATACTCTGCTGCTGTTCAGCGCAACACGGACTGGATTGTCGTCAAGAGCATCTGCGATTGGGCGGATGGAAGGAAACACGTGCGCAAGAAGCAACGACAAGAGCTGGCAGCGAGAAATGCGGCCAGTTTCGTGATCAGTGCGATCAAGCGCGGCGGGTTTGTAACCGCAACCTCCCTCGCACCGTAGGCTGCTCTTAGTGAATGTTGGGCGAATAATTGTGGCCGGTCGCCCTGCATTGAAAGCCTCGCTTTTGATGCACGTCGGTTCGGGCGCAGGCAATTAGTGAGGCCGCCGTCAGAACTAATCGTCGTAAACGACCTTCCGTCCATCCATACCCTCGACACCGCCTCGCCAACAAATCACCAACTTCGATTCCCCGCCGTCCCGCCCCTGACCCCTGATCCCTGTTCCCTGCTCGCTCGTCCCTAGCCTCAGTCCCTTAGTCCCTTAGGCTCCTGTTCCCTTGGTCCACCGCCTTTCAACCCCATCACACCCCGTTTTTCCCGTAAGCCACTCAAAACAAACCGCAAATTCCGCCCGCCGCCTTGCAGATCATTTCCCCCTCCCGGCGCATACTGTTCCTATAAGCCTTTGACAAGACCCGGCGCGGCGGCTCATCCTCGCCGCGTTCGCGTCTTTTCACCTGGAGCTAGACGGCGGATCACGGATCTCTAATCTCTGTAACTCTGCGGTCAAGTCCTTTTGAATGATGACTTTACGGCGCATCGCATGCGCCAAACCACTGAGAACAAGGGAGTTCTTTGCAGAGGCCGAGGGGATGGGGGGCACCCTTTTTTCCACAGGGAGGTCCCAAAGGCCCTGCTCTTAGGGCAAAAAGGTGGCTTCTGCACTAAATTTGGTGCAGATTGCACCAAATTCATGCAGCCACGAATCGAGTTTTGCTTGGCTCCGCTTGATGGGGCGGCCCGCTCCATCAGTCCCTTAGTCCCTCAATCCCTCAGTCCCTGCCACTATCCCGCCGCCGGCAGCGTAAACAAAAACCTGCTTCCCTTGCCCGGCTCGCTTTCCGCCCAGATGCGTCCTCCGTGCTGCTCCACAATGCTGCGGCACAGCGCCAGCCCCAGCCCAGTCCCGCCCAGCGCGCGCGCGTCCGAGGCATCGCCCTGCTGGAAGCGCTCGAAGATGCGCTCCAGCTTATCCGGCGCAATGCCGCGCCCCTGGTCCTCGACGATAAAGCACACCTCGTTCTGGCCCGAAGCGTTCACGCCCGCGTTCCGCGCGGCCAGCCGGATGGTCGTCTCCGCCGCCGAGAACTTGATGGCGTTCGTCACGAGTTCGTTCAGCACCTGCAACACGCGCTCCGCGTCGGCAAACACCGGCGCCGCATTGGCCTCAATATGGAACCCGATGCGCGCCTGCGTGGCCGCGTTGTAGGCCACATCGGCCGCGCGGCGCAGCAGGTCGACGGCCTCCGCCGCTTCGCGGTGCAGCGGCAGGCGCCGCTTCTCTGCGCCTTCAAAATCCAGAATGTCGTTCACCAGCCGGATCAGCCGCTCGCAGTTGCCGATTGCCAGCTCTACCATCTGCCGCTGCTTCTCCGGCCGCCTGTCCAGCGAACCCGATTGAATCAATCCCAACGACGCGCGCAGCGAGGTCAGCGGCGTCCGCAGCTCATGGCTCACCGTAGAAATGAACTCGTCCTTCATCTTTTCCAGGCGCCGTCGTTCGCCCACGTCCTGGAACGCCACCACCATGCCCGAGATGCGGCCGTCTTCCATCAGCGGATTGGCGCTATACTCCACCGGAATCGCCGTACCGTCCCTGCGCCAGAAAACCTCATCCCGCATGCGGATCGGCTCGCACCGCCGCAATGCCTGCAAGATCGGGTTCGTGGATCTCGAATACTGCGTCCCATCGGCGTGGCTGTGGTGGATGATTGCGTGCACGTCGCGTCCCGCCAACTGATCGGGCGTATAACCCAGCGCCTTGGCGCCCGCCTCGTTAATGAAGGTCAGCCTGCCATCGAGGTCAATACCGTAGATGCCGTCGCCCACCGCTTGCAAAATCAGCTCGCGCTGCCGCGTGGCCAGGTGCAGCGCCGCCTCGGCATCGTGCTGCTCGGTCACGTCCATGCCGTGGATCAACGCAAAAGGCCGTTCGCCGGGCAGTTGCATGCGCCGGCCGCGCACCGCAATGCGCCTGAAGACGCCGTCACTGCGCCGCAACGGTAACGCGCCTTGCCAATCGTCGGCGCTCTCCAGCGTGTTCAGGCAATCCTGGAACGCAGCCGCTCCCTCGGCGTCCATCAGCTCCGTCACCATGCGTCCCACCAGCGCCTCGGCGCGATAGCCCAGCGTTTCGGCCGTAAACGCATTGAGCGAGGTCAGCCGTCCCTCCATCGAGCAGGTAAAGACAAATCCCAGACTGTGCTCCACCACCTCCCGGTAACGGGCCTCGCTCGTCAGCAGCGCCTGCTCCATCTCGCGCTGATCGGTCACATCCTGCCCGCTCACAACCAGGTATTGAATCTCTCCGTTCGGTCCCTGCAGCGGACGCAAGGTCCAACTCACGCGCCGCGTCCCGCCGGCCGCCGTCTGCCACGCTGTTTCATGCGGCCCTGAGGCTTGACCCTGAGCGGCCTCGCGCAGTCTCCCCGCCACCCACTCGCGGTCGCTTGGCTCCAGAAACGCTTCCACAAACGGACGCCCGATGGCATGGGCAAGGCTCAGTCCGGTCATTTGGGAGCAGGGAAAATTCATCCGCACCACGCGCCCCGCCGTGTCCAGCACCGTCACCAGCGCGGGAATCGAATCCAGGGTCGCGGCCACAAAGCAGCGCTCGATGCCCAGCGCCCGCTCCGCGCGCTGCCGCTGCCGCTGCGCCTGCTCCTGCATGCGGATGCGGCCGTACAACTCCAGCCGGGTCACCGCTTGCCGGCCCAGAATTTCCAGCAATGTCAGATGTTCCTGTTTGAACGCTTGAGGCCTGCGCGTCAGTACCGCCAGCGTGCCGATGATTTGCTGATCGCCGGCGATAAGCGGCGCTGCCGCGTAGGAAAGGCAGGGACTGCCGCCGGCCACCGGAATGCCCTCAGGAGGAAAGCGCGGATCCTGGCCGGCATCCGCAAGCAGCAGCGGCACGCCACTCTCCAGCATCCACTGGCACGCTGTCGTTGTGCGTGCCTGATCGGTCGCCTTGAATCCGAAGCGCGCCTTGAACCAGAGCCGGTTGTAGTCCATCCAGCCCACGTAAGCATAATCGGCGTTGCACAGTACCGCCGCAAGCTCCGTCAACTCATCCAGCGCGGGGTCGGGGTTGCGATCGAACAGGCTCAATTCCGGGCGTACCACCGCGTCCTGGTTCTCTCCGCCTTGCGAACCGAGCATTGCGCACATAAATATACGCACCCAATTGTCAGTATCGGAGAGATTGACGAACTTGACTCTTCCACGAACAGGTCAATTGAAGACAAACAGCTTACAACCCAAGTACCTCTAGATTTTGGGGCATCGGATTTCTCTCGATATTACTATGGGCGCCTTCCCCCAGTTACCTGCTCCCTGGGGAGTATCGGCATACCACTTCGCAGCGCGTGGCAGGCTGTCGAAGAAATTGTAGTATCTCCCTGTTTCGACCCTGGGTGACCAGGCGGGTGCGGAGTCAGATGCCACGGAACCACGAGATTGTGGATCAACGCTTCCGGGCAAGCTTCAGCTGGCTTAGAAACGACTTCCCAAGGAAGCTGTGACCGTCGTCCAGGCTCAGCAGACGTTCAAGCATCGCAACCGTCACAGTAAACGCCAGAAGGTCAGGCGGAATATGCTGCCGCATGGCCACGTCGGTGGCGCCAATAATGGCCTGGGCCCTGGAAAGATCGGGAAACAGACTGTACATCTGGCCACAGCCCGAGCCCCAAGTGGCCAGAACAGGTTCCGGGTCATCGGGATGCGCGTGGTAATTCGCCCCATAAATGAGAGCACTCAACTGGTCCGGATTGACCCAGAACGTGACCGTGCGCAGAAACTTCATCCTCTCGCTGCTTACCGGGCCTATGGCGATATAGCCATTCCGCGGCGGGAAAGTGGGATGCGCGCCCAGCCAAGCCTCAGTGAGGCCTGAATTTTCGCGTAGCCCTTCCTTGTCAGTCAGGAAGGTAACCATCGCCTCCCGGCTGGGAAATCGCATCTTGCCCAGCATCCAGTAGCCACAGCCAGGGCACCCCTTCGTGGCCGGATCAAGAACGACCGCGGTACCAGACTGAAAGTCCTGGTAGTGGTCGAAAATGCACCCTTTCAGCGGCACCAGCGGGGCGAAAAGCTCGGGGTCGGGAGCGTCGTAGACGCCGATCGGGAGCGTTTCGATCCCCAACGCATCGCAGAATGAGCTAAGAGTCATTGTCATGGTCTAATCTCCTTTTCGCCCAACTCCGAGGCCAGGCGTTCGAGCAATGTTTCGAATGCGTTTCCCGCCTTTTAGTGTCCCGGCAGCTTGCAGCAGTCGCCTGCCTCGGCAGGCTCGTTGGCGCCCGCGTCCAGTACCACCTTCCAACTGCCGTCCGGCTCTTTGCGCCACATCGTTATGTAACGTCCGCTGGTCAGAACAGGATTGCCGTTCGCGTCCTTGCTGCGTCCCTCGTAGTGGCCCCACGTGTAGCCCATGTCGCCCGAAGGCCCCATCATGGCGTCCGTCGGCGTCCACGTCAGTTGGTAATTTTTCGGTGACCAGTTGGCCGACTTGGCGATGGCCACCTTGCCGATCAGTGGCGCCGTGCCGTTGCCCAGCGCCACGCCGTCATCGGCAAACCACGCCGCAAACCCCGCCCCTCCCTGTTCCAGTACATCCTTGGCAAAACGCGCCTCCAGATCGTAGAGCAGTATCTTGCCCGGCTTCATCGTCGGGTCGGTCAGCGGATTCGGCGCCTGTGGTTGCGCGCCCGGCTCCAGCATCTGCGCCCACGCCGAACTCGCACTCAAACCCGCCGTCAATCCGGCAGTCACAATCAAGGAAGAAAGCAATTTCCGCAATCCAGCCACGTCCATTCACCCTCCGCAGATTCTTGAAAGCTCTATGCGCCCATCCTACCTCAAACCTCGCCCCCGCTCATGCGTCTAACTCATCAAATCCGCATTCGCCGCGCGGGTATACTGGAGTCTGGTATTGACTCTGGAGCAAAACCAGAAATATAGGCCCCCCGTTCAGGGGGCTTTTTGCCACAGGGGGATTTCCCCTCGATGCCCGGCCTTTTCTCGGGGGAAGGAAAACCATGGGATCACTGCTGGAGTCCATCCATTCTCCCGCTGACGTGAAACGCCTCAGTTACGAGCAGATGGCCAGCCTCGCGGAGGAGATCCGTGAGTTTCTGATCCAAACCCTCTCCAAAACCGGCGGTCATCTGGGTCCCAACCTCGGAGTCGTCGAGCTCACGCTGGCCCTCCACGCCGTCTTCAATACGCCTGAAGACAAAATCCTCTTCGATGTCAGCCACCAGGCGTACATCCATAAAATTCTCACCGGCCGCCTCGACCGCCTTGAAACCATCCGCCAGCCCGGCGGCCTCAACGGCTTCATGCTGCGTACCGAGAGCGAGCACGACTGCTACGGCGCAGGCCACGCCGGCACCGCGCTCTCGGCTGCGCTGGGCATGGCCGTGGCCCGCGACCTTGCCGGCGGCCACGAGCACGTCGTCGCCGTAGCCGGCGATGCCGCCTTCACTAACGGCATCTCCTTCGAAGCGCTCAACAACATCGCCGAGCAAACCAAGCGCATGATCGTGGTGCTCAACGACAACGAGTGGTCCATCGACCGCAACGTGGGCGCCGTGGCCCGCTACTTCCACCGCATCGTAACCAACGAGCACTACCAGCACCTGCACGACCGCGCCACGCGCCTCATCGAGCGCTTCGGCGGCAAGACCGCAATCAAAGTTGTTCGCCGCGCCGAAGAGGCTGCCAAAAGCATGTTATGGCCCTCCATCCTTTTTGAGGAGTTCGGCCTCGAATACTTTGGCCCCATCGACGGCCACAATCTCCCGCTCCTCGTAGGAACCTTCAAGTTCCTCAAGTCCCTTGATCACCCCGTCCTGCTGCACGTGCTCACGCAAAAAGGCCGCGGCTTCCAGCCGGCACTTGACGGGCAAAAGAAGTTTCACGGCCTTGGCCCTTACGATCCTGAAACCGGCGAGACTCCCAGCGGCGTGCCCACCTATGCTGAAGTCTTCGCCAACACGCTCGCAGATTTGGCCGACAAAGACACCCGCATCGTCGCCATTACCGCGGCCATGCCCAACGGCACCGGCCTCGATCACTTCCGGTCCCGCCATCCGAACCGCTACTTCGATGTCGGCATCGCCGAGGAGCACGCGGTGGTCTTTGCCGCCGGCATGGCCACGCGCGGCTTCCGTCCGGTCTGCGCCATCTACTCCACCTTCCTTCAGCGCGCCTTCGATCCCATCGTCCACGACGTCTGCCTGCAAAAACTGCCCGTCCTCTTCTGCATGGACCGCGCCGGCCTCTCGGGCGACGACGGCCCCACGCACCACGGACTTTTTGACATAGCCTATCTGCGCGGCATCCCTGAAATCGTCCTCATGGCGCCCAAAGACGAAAACGAGCTTGCCGACATGATGAAAACGGCCTTCGAACTTCCCGGCCCCAGCGCCATCCGCTATCCCCGCGGCGCAGTCGCCGGCGTCACCCGCAAAGCCGAGCCCCAATCCCTTCCCATTGGCAAAGCTGAAGTTCTGGCCGACGGCTCCGACGTCGCCATCCTCGGCCTCGGCCCAATGATCGCGCTTGCGCAATCGCTCGCCACAATCCTCGAGCGCGACGGTTTCTCTGCCGCCGTAATCAACCCGCGCTTTATCAAGCCGCTCGATCGCGAAATGCTCGAGCTGTACGCTCGCCGCGTCGCCGCCTTTGTCACCTTTGAAGATCACGTGAAGATGAGTGGCTTTGGCACTGCGGTCGCTGAAGCCCTCGACGAAATGGGATTCGCCGTTCCCGTCGTCCGCATCGGCTGGCCCGACCAGTTCATCGAGCATGGAAAAGTCGACCAGCTCCGCGCCCGCTACGGCCTCACTGTGGAAGGCGCGCTGGCCCAGGTACAGCCGCTGGTCGCGCGCCGCCGCCGTCCTACGCTGGTCGCGTCCTGATCGAGTCTGCCAATCGTCTGACTCCGCTGGCAACGCTACAGCGAAGCCAGTGTAGATGTATCCCGAAGGCACGTCAGCCACGTGGTTTTTTCCCTTAGAAAAAGCCACCCTCACAACCCTTGGATCAGGCAACTTCCCGCCATTTTCCGCGTCCAATGCCTCATAGGAGGAGTGCTTATGCGTAAGCTGCTTTGGATTCCATGCATTGCCCTTTTGGCCGGCGTGACTTGTCTGGCCGCGGCCTTCGCTATGGCTCAGCAGAATCAACCGAATCAACCGAACCAGCCAAAAAACCACGTATTCACCCCGGGCCCCGCAGATGAACAGCAGCTGGCGAAAGAGGTCCGCCATAACCTCTTGATGCTGCCGTACTACTCGATCTTCGACTCTCTCTCCTTCCAGTTAAATGGCAGCGTGGTCACCCTGGAGGGTGCGTGCCCGCCCGACCCGCCCTACGATATCCAGAAGGACGCCGAAAACGTGGTGAAGAAGATCCCGGGCGTCACGCAGGTGGTCAACAACATCAGGCTTCTGCCGCTTTCGCCCATGGATTGGCAAATACGCCGGGCCCTGGTGAGGGCCATTTATGGCGATTCCGACATTGGAATGCGCTATGGGTACCAGGCCTTGCCTTCGATCCATCTCATCGTCGACAACGGCCACGTGACGCTCGAGGGAGTGGTCGACAATCAGATGGACGACACAATTATCCGCACGAAGGCCAACCAGGTCCCCAACGTTTTCTCCGTCACCGACAAT
>Ga0326728_10003237_pt1 | contig 51278 bp, 46 predicted proteins | sample MB3enrmetagenome_FD_207602 | JGI IMG/M metagenome (GOLD analysis project Ga0326728, IMG submission 207602) | Lab enriched peat soil microbial communities from McLean, Ithaca, NY, United States - MB31MN | ecosystem: Environmental > Terrestrial > Soil > Wetlands > Peat | place: USA: New York... | reverse complement strand
TGTCAAATGATCTTTCAAAAGCTCCCCAGTCAAACTGCCAAAAGGAATCTCTCTCCCCTCCCCGCTCTTTGTTTCGCCATCGTAAAGCTCAATAGACCCCTCCTCCGCTCCATTATCATAGAAATGGACCTGTCTTTCTCGCAGGTTCAATATCTCGCCTTCCCTCATTCCAGTGTAGTACCCCAATGAAAGGATCAGGGCATATTCTGGAAGCTGACTCTTTATAATCTCAAACTCCTCTGGCGAAACGATCCGATCTCTCACATTTCTTTCGGGGAGTAGGGGCACTTTCCAACAGGGATTCTTCTCAACCATATCATCTCGAATGGCTAAATTGTAAATTCTCTTAAACAGAGTCGTAAACCGATTGACAGTTGCCGGTTTGTATGGTCTCCCTCGTTTAGATGGGGTTTCCAGCAATCGATCTTGAAACGTCTCTATATCGGTTGGCTTAATTTCTCTTGCAGGCCGTTGCCCAAAATGCTCCCTGAGAATTCCGCCCATTTCAATATCTCGCAGGTAAGTTTTTTTCCTCTTAGCCTTCGGGTGGTCCAAATACCACTCCAAAAGCTCCGCAAATGTATATTCCTTCTTGGCCTCCAGCTTTAAGTACTTCTTCCTTTCCCATTCAATTAACTTTTGCTGATAAACCCGTTTCGCCAATATCTTTGAGCCACGAACCTTGCAAGTTGTCCAAATAGTCCTTCCGGTGACCGGGTCAATACGATGGGGATATTGGACAATATACGATCCGTAATGTTTTCCCTCTTTATCCTTTCTACGATAAACGCCCACTATTTTTCCTTTTCCTTACACCGCAGAACTCTCAAGACCAGATTTGGGATGATCCCCCCCTTTATCAGGAGGAATCATGTTAAATGCTAAGATTTGTTACGATTAGTTTTTGTTTCTCCACCTTGTGATGCGCATTGGTTGAGAAATTCATTCACTTCTTCCCTCTCCCACTTCAAAAGTCCAAACACTTTCTTATAAGGGATAGGGAATTCCCCTCTGTTTATCTTGTTATAAATAGTCTGTGGTGAAAGGCCCATGTATTCCGATAGTTCTTTTACGCTTAAAAGACGCTTTTCCATATTGAAACCTCCATTTCAAAAAGCTGTTCTCGTTTTCTCAAGAACCCCACTTCCGCGAATAAAGAAACTTTAGATTAGCCGCTCCAACCTCCTTCTCCGTGACGATGGATTATCCACCCTCCACTCATTTCTAAAAAAGAATCTCTTAACTTTACCCTGTGTTTGCTTGTAGGGTTGTCACTAATTAATCAAAAACGGAATTAAGTTCCCTCCCCTACTCTTCCGCAGCCCCCCTACCCGAACTATTCATATACAGAATTAGTTCTCCGAGACTTATCTATTCTTAAATTGATTAAGAAAATTAACATAATAATTACTTTATATAATTATTATAAAATATATTAAAATTGTCAAATGATTTTTTGGGGTATTTCTCCATCGATAAGAGTGAGTGCCCTATCCAAAAATTAATAGAATCACTTAGGCCCTTTTTAGTAATCTTTTCCTTTGATAGTCTGTTAAAAAGAGGGCTCAGTGTCACATGGATTGAGACATCAAATATCCCTTTATAAAAGAGGTTGGCAGAAGTAAAAAATCAGAATACTGTCTTTAAAAAAGTCATTGGGAAAAAGGATGCCTATCAACTATTAAAGAGTCATAACCAAAAAAGAGCATAAGTGCGTAATTTCTTTCACACTTGAACCTGGGAATGTCACAAAATGGAAAAAGATATTTTTTTATTGCTTTATGAAAAAAAATTATGTAATAGTTCTTATATGAAAACCAAAATTAGTGAGAGGAAAACGTTCTCGGTAAGATTAAAACCGCAAACCATGAAGGCTATTCGCCTCCTCTCTGTCGAGAAGGAAAAGCCTTTATCTGACCTTCTCGAAGAAGCTATTTTAGATTTGTTGAAAAAGGATGTGCGAAATAAGAGGCCATGATGTAATGACTGTCCACCAATGAAAACCATTCCAAACAGGGTACCAATCGTTTGGCACAGCCACCGCCACCGATTTATTAGGAGGCGTTCACGCTATGAGTTTGGGTGGAAGCCCGATAAGAGGGCAGAAGAGGCGCCATGATAACGCGTCCAGGCCGGATAGCTTATCGAAAGTTGATTTTCCTTGAAGCACTATTACAGCAGTTGCACGGCAAAAATTCGGGATTTTGAAGTAAAACTTGGTAGAAATCGGTAAATTAAAAGTTTGGTTTAAGTTCCTGAATTATTTAAAATTTCTTTTATTTCCCCTATTTTGCCAATTCCAGTCTTCCTCGACTGTTAACCACTAGGTTGCAGGTTCGAGTCCTGCCCGGGGAGCCAGTCAGTAACAGCTGTGAGAACTTCGGTTTTCACAGCTGTTTTTTTCTGCATAGCAGCCAATATGGTGGCTGGCTTCCCTTCAATCCTCACCTGTCTCCCATTGATCGTGATTCGGTCAATAAACAATTTAAGATAACGTTTGGTGAAGTCTCTATCTGGATTCATGAAAAGATCTTTGACGGTCCTCTGAAAATCTTCGATGGAACGCTCAGTAAATACGTTTGGAGAAATGAGAGGGACCTGCACCTTCTGAAGCTGGTCGTCTATCTGGTCCCGCTTGGCCTTGAGTTCCTTTATCCTCTCAGAAACATCACCGCCACTAACGATGCCCCTTTCGATCGCCTCATATTGACTTTGGAGGCGATTTTCAACGTCCCTCCTCTCCTGTATTAATTTATTCCTGAGATTCTTGCCCCCTCGAATAAATGTTTTGGATTTAGAAAGGACGCCCGCAAGGATTCTCTTGATTCGTTCTCCGGTGAAAAGGCGGTTAGACATGTGGCTTAAAACCGCGCTTTCCAATTCTTGAGCCGGTATCCTCTGCCCATGGCAGGCAGATTTCCCGGAGCGAACGTACTTCCTACAGTTATAATAGATGTAGCTGCCCCCCTTAGCCGTCTCCATCTGCATCCCTGAGCCACAGTAGCCACAAAAAGTGAATCCGGTAAGGAGGGTCTTCGATCCTGTGATTGCGGGGTTTGTGGTATTTGGATCCCTTTGCCTTCTTATCGCCTGGGCTCTTTCCCAGGTCTGGTCGGATACCATTGAAGGAATTTTTATCTCGATCCATTCTTCCCTTCCCCTCAAGTGTCATAAAGGTCTTGATGGCCTCCTCCAGACCCTCTACCGTTTCGATTAGTCTCTTTCGGGAATAAAGCTGTCTGGCCTTTATTCCGAGCTGTTTGGGTGTCATCTTGTGAACCGATTTCCATTGATCTTGGCTGCTGAAAGCTGTATTCCCTAAGCCATCAGTATGTTCATTGCCTCTTTTTCGAGATCGACCTTTTCATCCGGTCTTTCGATTCCGTTTGCCACGAGGCTTATGGCATTGGAGAGCCTCCAGAGGTTATTTCCTTTGGGTAAGATCTCGACCTCTCGTGGAAGGTCATAAGCAGTTTTAATTCGTTCGACAGTCTCCTTTCGTAATCCTCTTTTTCTCAGAGAGTCGTAGATGGACTTGGGATCTCTGATCTCTTTAGCGCTTGCTTCTTGAATCTTGTGCTCAAGGAGTTTGATGTGGGTCTCACTGGCGTTCACAACGTCAGTTACGGCGGAAGAGATTGTATCCGTGTCCAGATTGATCGTCTTCTGGCTGATCGGGACTATTTCATCACCCTCTCCCATCTGGAATCTGGAGCCAAGATGGATTTTTCGGAACAAGTCGTGGCCTATGGCTAAGTTCAGGCAAACGATACGGAGCATGAGCAGGTCTATCTCAAGGCTCTGGTTTCCGTAGTCGCCTGTTACGAGGCTGGTGCCAAAGACGACAAACTCTCCTGGTACTGGCTCCCAGATTCTGGGTTGAATCATCGAAACCTGGTAGCGATAGTCTGTATTCATTCCTCTGTAAGGGACAAAGCCCTTGTCCAGGCTTCGCTTTAAGAAGGCTTCCATGATTGGTGCGGCATCCATCCTCTTGTAGGCGGGTGATAGCCATCCCTTGATGGTTGTGCCGACTCGACGGAGCAGGATCCCGCCGTCTTCCATTCGCTCGGTCAATCGTTTCAGGTTTCTCGATAGCAGTTCGTTCTCTTCGAGGTCCATCAACTTTTGAGCAAACTGGGCTGGGATGCCGGCTCGGTTCAGCATTTGGCCCTGGCTGTGATCGGTCAGGTCATAGGCTTCGTCCCGGATCAAGGGTTGGATCTTGTGGCCCCGAACGAGGAAGTCGATGGCGGCTGGCCTCACCACCATGTCCTCTCGGATTGAAAATTCATGTTGGATCTCTTCAAGCGTTTTATGAAGGCTTGCCTTCCCCTTTTCGATGATCTCACTTAATTTGGCCTCTCTTGGATCAATTATTTGGATCCTATCAGGCTCCGTTGTTTGAGTGCTTGCAGTCTCCATAGTTTTTCCTCCTTGTTTTTGTGTTTCATTCGATGGGTATAATGGGTTTAAGAAATCGTCCAGTAATCGGGCTTGCAGGATATGCCAGGGAAGCACCATGCGCAGACGGATTTCATTGAGACCCCATTACAAAATGTAACGAAGGGCCTGGAATATTAGGCCTCTCTATATAAGAGAGAGGAGGCTGGACTGGTGAGGGGAGAGGTTAGGATTTAGGCAATAGCAGAATTATTTGAGCAAGAACCTTTGTAAAAAGCGTGTTAAGAATTTGATATGCTAATCATTTTCTAACATCTTGGCGCGTGTAGATATTAACGTGAGGGTCGTGGTTTAAAGTTTAAAATTCTTTTTCTATGAATAGTTATTTCTTCCGAGACTGTCGAAAAACCCTTCAGTATAGTTAATGCCTGATTTTTGGGGGTCTCACGACCCTTCATAATTGTGAGATCGTTGATTTGGCGCATTCTGTGAAGTCATTTTTCTCTGCATCTCCCCCAAGAATCTGCTTGGGGACTTTTTCGACAGTCTCTCTTGTAATCCTCGTTTTTGAAAACCTTGCCCCGATGCAACACTTCAATCAGTAACAAACGCAATGACTCCGGGAGTTCATTTGATCGTCAGATCGTAATTTCTTGGAGGGCACGTATAGTGGCAAGATGTCTACAGATTTGAGCTTAGAATTTCCCATCGCAGGTCAAAATATCTTCGAGAAGGATCCAAGCACCCATACAGGCCAAGACAAGAATATTGGTATCCTATAAAGGACCTTACTTAACTTGCTGGAATAGCGCGAAATGTTTTGAGCGTGGCAAGAGTTCACGGTAAGATAGATCCGGGAGATTTCAAGAGCGTCGTAAGCTTCCTGGCTACGAGATTATCGACAAACGTCTCTGCGGAGACCTGTTTACTCCTGCAGTGCGTGGCGCAAAAAGAGTGAAAAAGGGGAAGAGACCCAAAAGGGCGGTTCGTCGTAAATAAAGACTCCCTCCTGAACACACCTCCTGAGCCAATAATTTTCTTCTTGACAAAGGTTTCCTATTGTGATATTTCCCCAGAACATTTGGAGCCTATTAGGAAATGATTGAAGAGATATACTAACCAAAAATGAAATACCGACTCGGGAAGATAGGTTATAAATTGGTTGCTAGCCGATTTAAGCCATATCCTATGTCAGGTGCTGATCTTGAACCTACGACGGACATGCCTGTGGAAAGGTCTTTAGTGCTAAGGTGAGGGTATTATTTGATCACGTGTTACGCCCACAGGCGCTTCATTAAAAAGGAATCAGATTATGCTGATAAGCTAATTTCCGGTAGCGAAGTTTGCTTGGTGGCTTTGTCAAAGTGAAGCCCAAAACTGAGGAGGAGAGGGCTACCGAATATGAAAGGAGAAGATACAAATGGTTTTGGAAGAAACATTGGCGGGCATTGTTGGGTCCGAGCATGTGTTTAACGATCCACGAACTCTTGAAGCATATTCCAAGGACGAGAGCTTTGTTCATCCGATAAGACCTCGGTGTGTAGTTAAACCGAGGAGTAGCAAGGAAGTGCAAGCGATCGTCGAGTGGGCTGCTTTAACTCGTAGGCCGCTTGTGCCTGTAAGCTCTGGCCCGCCTCGATTCCGAGGCGATACTATCCCCAGCATGGGAGGCGTCATTACCATAGATCTGAGCGGCATGAAAAGGATCATAAAGGTTGACCGACCAAGTAGGGTCGCCATGATCGAGCCGGGAGTGACATTCGGCGAGCTTATTCCTGAACTTGGGAAGGAAGATTTAGCACCTTTTATGCCCTTAGTCCCTCGTAGGTTCAAATCAGTGGTAGCAAGTTGCTTGGAAAGGGAGCCAATAACGATACCAAGAGCCCATTGGGAGACACAAGATCCATTACTCTGCACGGAAGTAATCTATGGAAGCGGTGATTTATTCCGAACTGGCTCTGCTGCCGGGCCGGGTACGATAGAAGAACAATGGGAAATTGGCCGGACCCAAGTGAGGGGCATGGGACCAGCTCAGGTTGACTTCGTCAAGATGATTCAGGGAGCTCAAGGAACCATGGGAATTGTAACTTGGGCGACGATAAAATGTAAGTTATTGCCAAAGGTCAAGAAGGCTTTCTTTGTGCCATCTGAGAATGTTGAGCGCCTCATCAACTTGACCTATAGGCTCATGTGGAAGAAGCTGGGTGCTGAATGCCTGATATTGAATGGCCATAATTTGGCATGCATTCTTGCCAAGGAAGGTAAGGATGCCAATGTGCTACGCGATACCTTGCCGGTTTGGGTTCTCTTTTTTGGAATCGAAAGCACTGGATTATTGCCCGAGGAAAAGGCGGCATATCAAGAGGCGGAGTTTAAGGACGCCGCTCAGCTACTCGGGCTTGAGCCCTTGACAGTAGTTTCCGGGATGACCGCTGAGGTTGTACTGGAAGCATTATCCCAACCCTCACCGGAGCCATATTGGAAACTCCGATTCAAAGGAGGGTGCCAGGATGTTTTTTTCATCACCACGCTTGATCGGAGTCCAGAATTCATAAGGAAAATATATGAGTTGGCAGGATACTTCAAATATCCAGCAATAGATATCGGGGTCTATATCCAGCCAACAGTGCAGGGTACCAATTGTCACTGTGAGTTCAATTTGAGCTATGCCCCGCAAAAGTCAGCGGAGGTAGATAGGGTAAAGTCCTTTGTTATCGAGGCCAGCAGGACCCTGGCCAACATGGGAGCGTTCTTTTCCCGACCTTATGGTCCATGGACTGATATCGCTTATGGCCACGCTCCTGAGACCATTAGCGCTTTGAAAAAGGTTAAGAGTATATTCGATCCCAATGGCATTATGAACCCGGGGAAATTATGTTTCTAAGGAGGATATAGAAATGGCATTGCAAGATTTCAAAATTCATATGGAAAGGTGTAGTCGGTGCTCATATTGCAAGTGGGTACCTCATATGAAGATGATAGATCGCAAGTTCGCCACCGTTTGTCCAAGCATAGCAAATTATAACTTTCACGGCTGGTCAGCAGGGGGAAGAATGATTGCCGGGCTGTCTTTGCTCCGTGGGAGGATTGGCTATTCAGATACGTTGTTGGACATGATCTATCAGTGCCAGATGGATGGAGGTTGTGATGTCTCGTGCAAAAACCAAATGGATTTAGAGCCACTGGAGACGATGCTTGAGCTGAGAGCTAAATGCGTTGAGGATGGTCATTTCATTGGCGGCCATATACCGGTAATCAATAGCTTGAAGGCAGAAGACAACACAATGCAGAGTCCAAAGGGTGAGAGAGGCAAGTGGGCTGAGGGCCTCGATGTCAAGAATCTGACAAAGGATAGAGCACAAGTCGTCTATCATGCTGGTTGCAGATTGAGCTTTGATAGGGAGTTGGGACATGTCGCCCGTGCAGCGGTTAACCTGCTTACGGGTGCGGGAGTCGATGTTGGCATTATGGGGAAGGAAGAGGTATGCTGTGGAGGGAGAACTTATGAATGGGGATATAAGAGGGAACTTGCTAACTATGCAGAACGTAACGCGAAGGCATGGAAGACAGCGGGTGTGAGGACAGTGGTTACCTCCTGTTCCCACTGCTATCAAACGTTCAAAGTCCTCCATAACAAGATCGGCAAGAAATTGAGCATAGAGGTTTTCCACATTACAGAGTTCCTCGCTCTCTTAATAAAGGAAAAGAAACTTAAGCCCACAAAAGAGCTTCCAATGGCGGTGACCTACCACGATCCCTGTCATCTTGGTCGCTTGGCAGAGCCATGGATATACTGGAACGGAGTGGAGAAAAAAGTTATGGGCCAACTCATCGTGCAGGATCCGCCAAAGGAATTCAGGCGTGGTGCCAATGGAGTATATGATGTTCCGCGAGATGTGCTCACAAGTATTCCCGGTCTAAAGCTTGTTGAGATGCCTCGAATTAGGGAATATGCTTGGTGTTGCGGTGCAGGCGGGGGGGTGAAGGAAGCCTACCCTGAGTTTGCGATGTGGACTGGTAAGGAGAGAATAAAAGAAGCAGAAACCACTGGTGCAGAAGCGGTGGTAACTGCTTGTCCAATGTGTCAACGAAATTTGCTGGATGTCACTACAGAAATGGGTGCAAGGACAAAGGTTTACGACATAGTAGAGCTGTTGCAACAAGCAGTTTGAAAAGGGCCAGCAAGATAGGAGGGTTCAAAATGGCGTTAGAAAGGGAGGCTTATCGGGCATTAGAGGATATAGTGGGGTCAAAGTTCTTGACTGAAGAACCAGCAATACTTGACGGCTACTGTTTCGTATGGGGGAATGAGATGTTTTTTGGTGACAAGTTCTCCCCACGACCGCATGCGGTTATTCTACCAGGAAGCACGGAGGAAGTTCAGGCCGTAGTGAAGGTCTGTAACAGATTCGGAGTAATATACAAAGCGCACGCCAGCGGATTTTGTTCTGCAGCTCTTGCTGGGAGTGAGAGTTTTCTTTCAATAGACTTAAGGAGAATGAATAGAATCCTTGAAATAGATGAGAAGAATATGTATGCCGTGGTCGAACCCTATGTTTCAGCCGGCGAGCTGTTAATTGAGACTATGAAGAAGGGGCTTCGGTCCTACTCTGGATGTAGTCCAACCGCTTCACCGGTTGCCAGCGCGACCGTTTATATTGGGCTGAGTCCAAGCCAGATAAGCGGTGGCTATGGCGGGCGCACTCCATTGGGCGTTGAATGGGTTCTTCCTGACGGAGAAATATTGAGATTGGGTTCGCTTGGGACGGGAGCCGGTTGGTTTACTGGCGACGGCCCCGGCCCAAGCTTGAGAGGCATAATGAGAGGTCAAACGGGGCCAAGTGGCGGTTTGGGAGTGATCACAAAAGCGGCAATCAAACTTGTTCCTTGGTATGGTCCGGCAAGGATGGTAACGAAAGGAAAGCCTCCATCATACCAGGTGGAGGTACCAGAGAGCTTTAGAGTATTCACCATCATCTTTCCCTCTCGCGAGCAGTTGTACGAAGCATTTGGATTAATTAATGAAGAAGCGATAGCCTTTGCTTGCAGTAGGCGAGGGCCCTTCGCCATGGTTGCAGGGATGACCGGATCGAACAAGGAGGCGTGGGAGGTATGGAAAGAGGGCCACTTTCAAAAGAAATGTGCTCATTCTTTGGCGCTTATCATGGACGCAAGCTCTCGCCGAGAAATGGAATACAAGGAGAAGTGCTTGGGGAAGATTTTAGAGAAAACGGGGGGGGAGATATTTCCAGAGGATGCTCGTGGGCAAAGCGCAAGATTCGTCCATTCTCTTACCGGTCAGGGAGGTGTGAAAGGGGTATTTCGGGCCACGGGGGGGTTTACAACAGGAGCAAATGCAGATGAGGCGTTGGTCGCGATGATGAAAGCGCAAGAAATGGGATATGAAGTCAAAGACAAGTTCGGGAAAAAAGGGGTAGTCTTAGATGATAATGATCCGACTTGGTTGACAGCGACTGAGGAGAACGCATTTGGTGCTCATCAGGAGTTTGCTGTTCGCTATGATCCCATGGACGCCGAGTCGATCAGAGGAGCGGCCGAAATCGAATCCATCTTAGGTAAATTATGGTTAGAGAAAAATGTTGATATAGCATCGTTCGGAGGAGCTTTTGGGCTACTAGCTTACGAAGGCAAGATTCATGAGATGGCCGGCCCGCAGTGCTTGAATTATGATATTTGGATGCGGAAGATAAAGAAGGTATTCGACCCTAATCTGTTATCGGAGTCATCCTATTACATTAAACCGAAAGGGGAAACTTCTGCTGAGAGGTAAGGAGATGTTGAAGTGGGTATTTCGTTCCAAAAAATACTGAATAACCCTAAACTAATTATCTTGGAAAATAAAGAAAGGAGGATAACATGGAAAAGCAGCAAGAACCTTTAGTGCCAGAGGTACATAGTCCTTATCAGCTCACCCAGGATGACCTAGAAAGCACTTATTGGGTTTGGGACCGACTTCACACCCCGCCAGGTGGTCCTTGGGTGCCAATGTTTGAGTGGTGGTGGGGGTATGGTGCGACAGGACCTATTGCTCAAGCATATGAGGATATGCCGCTACCCCTTTCTAGGGGCCCGCGTGCTCGGACTTTGCGAGGCTATCATATAGTGTCCCTTTATGAACCGCACTCAGAAGAGGAAATAAAAGAACGTGCTGCGAAATACAGAGAAGCAATCCGTCCGTGGCTTGAGAATCCTGACAGGATGATCAACCAAGCATATTCCGAGCTAATGGATGTGTATGAGAAGTTCAAGAAGCGGGATTACGAGAGAGCCACCTGGTCACAGCTTATCGACTGGGTTGAAGAAATGGCGCAGTTCCGCCGCAGGTGGTTTTATTGGCACTTTCTTAGTTTCGCGGCAACTGGCGTAATATTCCAAGATTGGGAGTCACTCAGTAGTGAATTACTGGGAATCGATTCATACCATCCCCTATTTCAGAAATTGATGACAGGCTTTGACAATCGTAGCTTCGAGACTGATCGACGGCAATTTAAGCTTGCGCAAAGGATTATTGATCTGGGCCTAAAAGATGTCGTTTTACGCAGCAAGATAGAAGAAATAATTCCGAATCTTAAGAAGAGTGAAACCGGAAGGAAATTCGTTGATGAGTTCCTTAAATTTGTTGATGAGTTTGGTTGGCGGAATGCGGTAATCTTCTCATTCGACACCCCATCCTGGAGGGAGGATCCAACGCCAGTGCTTACGCGGATCCAACAGTTTCTGGCGAATCCTGTTTTTGAGTTAGATAAAATTATGGCGAAACAAACTCGAGAAAGACAAGAGGCTGAGGAACAGGTTGTCAATAAGCTACCCGCAGACCAGAGGGCGTGGTATCGCATTCTTATGAAGGCGGGGCAGAAGACTGGTGTTTGGTCAGAAGAGCATGGTTTTTATTTTGAGATGTATGGATTCTCAGTAATTCGGTATTTCTGGCTTCAAATTGGCAAAAGACTTACTCAAACCGGAGCTTTGGAGAAACCCGATGACATATTCTTCTTGGTGGGGGATGACGTAATTAAGCTGCTCAGTGACCCTTACGTGATGAAGGGTATAGGTATGGTGAAAAGAAGAAGAGCACAGTGGGAGGAAGCAAAAAACTTCCGTCCTGAGCCGTATTACGGCAATATTCCCTTCGAAGAAGCCATGCAGAGGTTCATGGCAACTAAAGATCCCCCTATGGTTATGGCGACCCAGGGGAGACCACCCGCACCCAGGCCAGAGCTTAAGGCTGACTTAATTGGTATTACTGGCTCACCGGGGGTCGTTGAGGGGCCTGCTCGCGTTCTATTTTCAGTAACCCAATTGGGAGAGGTCCAGGCGGGGGAAATCTTGGTTGCTCTAGCAACCGATTCGGCATGGACCCCAGTCTTTAGTTTGATCAAGGGGGCAGTCATCGATACGGGAGCACCTATGTGTCATGCCGCCATAGTGGCTCGAGAGTATGGGATACCTGCCATTCTAAATACGATGACAGGTACAAGCAAAATCAAGACGGGTCAAAGGATAAGGGTCGATGGTAATGTTGGTGCCGTTTATATTATAGGTTAAACGGGTAAAAACACTGTGATGCAGAAGCTTCGCGTTTCATTAGGTCGGAAAAAGTTAAAAGCCCACAAACTAAGATAATCAGTGAGTTTTAACGAAGCGACTAAGCTCATACAACGAGAAACGGAGAGCTTATATCAAAGCTGGGCAGATAACAAAAAGAAGGGAAGAGTAATGAACAAGAACAAGCTAATATTTTGGTTTGAAGAAATAGGACAGGCATATAACGATATGGTGGGGAAGAAGGGGGCTAACCTGGGTGAGATGTTTAAGCTCGGGGTGCCAGTGGCTCCAGGGTTTGTCATTTCACTGGAAGCCTGCCAACGGTTCATGACTGAAACAGGTGCTGACGAGCAAATTTCTAAATTTATAGCCAGCAAAGGAAAGGTCAGTAAGATTGACGAATGTGACAAGGCAAGCCGAGTGATACGTTCTATGGTGGAAGAAAAAGAAATACCTGGATATATGAGGGAGGAAATATGCGAATACTATGACGAGCTCTGTGAGAAGGCGGGAATAGCCGAAGCCCCTGTTTCAACGAGGTCAGGCGCACCAACTAGTCGACCTGGAATGTTCGATACCTACCTAAACGTTAGGGGTAAGGAGCAACTGCTTAAGCGAGTTCGGGAGGTGTGGTCAAGTGCATTTACTAACAGAGCTATGTGGTATCGCCTTACCCATGATATTCCAATCCGCGGTGATATGCTAGGAGTCACTGTTCAAAAGTTCGTAAACGCTAAAGCGGCGGGTATCACTTTCACTGCGGATCCGGTAACCTGTGACAACTCAATAATCGTGGTAGAGGCAAACTGGGGCTTAGGGGAAGGGGTCGTTAGTGGCAAAATGCGGGTAGATAGATTTGTATTAAATAAGGAAACCCTCAGGGTTCAAGAAACAGCTATCGCCGATAAAGCTGCTCATATCATTGCCACCGAAGAAGGTGTGGAAACGAAAGAAGTTCCTGTTGAAAAAAGGTCAGTTGCGTGTATAAGTGAAGAGGAGCTACGAGAGGTGGCTAGGTTTGCTAAATTTCTCGAACAGCGGTTAGGTTGCCCGCAGGATGTAGAATGGGCCATTGACCCAGACCTACCGTCAGGGGAAAATATATTTCTTTTCCAAACCCGCCCAGTAAAGCTTCGAGAGCAAAAAGCCCAGAGTCCTCTTGACCGATTATTGGATATAATGGTGAAGAGAAGGCTTCAACGTTAAGAAGTATGATTAACGATTTCTCTCAGGCACCAGTGAATTGGATCTAAGGCGGAATATAAATTGAGACGATAGATAAAAAGAGAGAGTTTGAGGTCAACAGTTGTCCTCCTCACGTTTTAGCACGATTTCGACCCACTCTCCGGGCTGGATTTGCTTTTTTTCAAGAAAAGCAAAAAAGTTTTAAAACTCAGCAGCCTCTATCGATTCCTCAAAGGCCTTTGTCAACACAGCAAGGAAGGCTGGGGGTCGCTTTCTTGCCTGGGCTTTGATCTCCTCCAGTTTAATATAGTACGAGTGCTGGGTTGCTAAGAGTGGACTCAGTTCACCAACGTATATCTTTGAAACCGTTTGCCCTGTTCTCGTAGCTTCCACGATAGAGTTGGCGGCAAGAACCCCGCTTTTCAAGGCGGTGCCTATTCCCTCACCGCTCACCGGGATTTGTAAGCCAGCAGCGTCGCCTACCAATAAGATGTTTCCTTTCGCTGGGGAGAAGCTACCTGAAGATAGGTGTTGATAAAGTAGAGCACGGGTAACACAACTATCCTTCCACAGGAGTTTTTGTTCCCCGAATCCAGAAGCAGCCAGAATACTTCTAATCTCGTCTTTCAGTTCCCCGAGCCCACCCCCCTCAAGGGTGAAACACCCACCTTTAGGGTTGATCCAGAAACTGGGCCGGTACTGTTTGAAGGGAAAAACAATATACGAGGATTCTTTCTCTATATTTAGCCCCCCCTGATAACACTCCCGATAGGCGGTGCTGTAGGTGACCCGAAGCTCTGGAAACAAAGACTTCCTGGTAACGGAATTAGACCCATCTGCTCCGATGACAAACCTTGTCTCCAGCTCCTGCTTTACTCCTGCTTTTCTCAGTTTGACTCTACATCTGTTACCATTAGAATTAATCTCTTTAACACTGGTCCCGTCCCAAATTTCCACACCTCTTTCCTTTGCCCTTTGATTCATCCAGTAGTCTAAATCTCTCCTCCAGGTGATTGGCATGTCAACAGCTATCTTCCGTTCCCCTACACTTGGAAGCCATAAAATAAGCCCGGAGAGGTTCGCAAGCACAACTTCTCGAGGTAACTGTCCGAATTCCTCCTGGACCAACGCCCTGGCCAATTTGCTTAATAGCATTCCAGAGCAGACCTTGTCCCGTGGAAGCATCCTCTTTTCCAGAATCAAGGTTCTAAGACCCTGTTCAACACATTTCTTCGCTGCCACTGTGCCTGCTGGACCAGCTCCTACTACAATGACGTCAAACATCTCCGATTTTCCCCTTTCAAAAGTTAGCAGATAGCATTGCATCTGTTAATGGCTGGTTGTGCCAAACCGACAATGATATCGGGCACATCGGACAAAGTAGCTGACAAAAGCCGTATTGGTTGCAGCATTGCTCTTTCAGGCGCGAACTGGATCGGCACACAAGCTTCACCAAATTACTATATATAAGCTGCGGGTAGAGCGTAAATGCAAAGGGCGGAATTTTTAGTGTTTACCTGTAGAACCAATTTCTATCACGACCACAATGATAAAGAAACATGCGTTAAGTGAAGGTCTGGGTAAAAATCCAATATGTTCTTGTAGGCTTTTCTTGGGCAGTCATGTCTCTTACCTCCTATTATTTTGTGGCCGCCAACAATTTGGGAAGGCCATCCTCCTCATTCAACCGTTAACTTAAGTCTATCTTCTGAGAATTAAGTCAATCACTTGGTCGATAGGAGCTTTTTTCTGCGCAATGACTTCAGGCCGAGTCTGGAGCAGTATAATGCTCTTAGGGGATTCCAAATCACGGTCTATCGCCCACTCAACATCCTGTGGCGCACCGAAGTGCTTCTCCAATAGAATGCCCAATTTTCCTATTTCTCTTACTTCGTCATCTCTTAAACAGAAAGCGCAACTCAAGTGGGGAGGGCACTCGTCCTCTGCCACCCCCAATTCTTTACACGTCACGTATCTCGACTTCTTCCCCATTTTTCTTTCGACTATTTCTAAGCTCTGCTTACTCAAGACATAAACATCTGGCATTGCCTCACCACCCACCACACTCTCTCCCAACCCCCAGTTCGCCTCGACGATCATCCGAGAAGTATCGCCTGAATTTGGATCTGCGGTGAAAACGATCCCTGCGACATGAGCATTGACCATCTTCAAGACAACCACACCGATCGGGTCGTTCTCCAAAGGCAATCCTTTTCGTTTCCGAAAAGCTAAAGAACGGGGATTAAAGGAGCTTGCCCAAACCTTCTTAATCTTTTCCAATAAGTCTGGTTTACCTTTCACATTAAGGTAAGTCTCATATTGTCCAGGATGGCTGACGGGTCCAGCAGACCTCGTTGAAACCGCAATATCCGCACAATTACACTTACGGCATAAATGATCGTAGTAGGAAAGAATCAATTCTTTCATCGCATCGGGCATTTCTTTCGATTCCACAATCTGACGTATATTCCTACTGGCCTGATTGAATTGTTCTATGTTTTCGATATCCCCACTCAACCGGCTCAGATAATCCTTGATCTCGCGAATGGCATTCGTTTGAGCCAGAAAATCCTTATAGGCCTCAACAGAGAGTGCAAATCCATGCGGTACGGGTAATCCGATCTTCACCACCTCACCTAAGTTAGCGCATTTCTTCCCAACGATCTCACAATGCTCTTGTCCCAACTCTTCAAGCCAAAATATATATCTCTCTGACATAGTGCACCTCCACGAGCAATCTTCTCTAGGGCCAATGTCCACCAAGTTAGGAACTCTGAATGTCCCTTATTGCACTCAAAAGTTTCTCAGAGGTTGTTACCCCACCCAAAATAGATGGGGGCATTAAGATTAGTCGAGTCTTAGGTTAACGGTGGCCACATTAGGTTTGCAGTCTCCGAAACTAGAATGGGAAATTTCAAAAAGAAAATGCGTGTCAAAGTGTCGGCTCTGCACAAATGTTGGTAGACGTTCCTATAGACAGTCAAAATAACCAACTTTCCACACAAAGGCACTCTTCCTACCTACCCAATAATAGCTGTCTTGGCAAGATCTATTCTGATTTTGTACGGTATCGCCTCAATGGGTAATATAGTTGATCAAATCAATCTCCGAGGGCACGAGGTGCTGGTATTTTTTGTCAAATCAAAATATACCAGCACCTCATGTTAGGATTCAAATTGGTTTAAGCTCGCGCAGTTTTCAATACCGCTTTCTTCACCGGAGCAGTTTCTATCATAAAAAGGGCAAATACTGCCGCCACCAGAGGGGACACTCCTGCTAAAATCATAGCCGCACCCAGGCCGTAAGCATCCGCCAGCATCCCTCCTACGGTTGGAAGGACTCCTGCACCGATCAGCTCCCCAATTCCTGTGGGTAGTCCGATGGCAAGTCCTGCAAGTCCGAAGGGAACTGTTTCGCTAGGTATAATTGACAGGAAGAGGGGCCAGACCCCAGATCCAAAAATTCCAACAAAGAACATGGCGCAAAAGAGCGTCGTAGGACTCGATCCGCCAAAGGCAAACCACAATGTCGCCAACCCGCCAAGGACAGAACCGATGAAGAGGGTCCATCTCCTTCCTGTGCGATCTGAGATGGCGGAAAGGAGAAACATCCCAATTAACCCGCCTATTCCCCATCCCGACATGACAAATCCTGCCGTTGTCATTTGCATGTTTTGGACTTTAGTCAGGTAGAGAGTCCCGAAAGAGGTGAATACCCAAAGCCATGTCATAAAACAGATGCTTATGAATATAGATAGGATGATATTCCGAAATTTCAGGACACTTCCCGCTGTCACATGCACCCCTTCTTCAGAAACAATTTTGTGAGCAAGGCCCTTCTTTCTGGCCTCGATTCTTTCGGCCGTCGATTTGGGCTCTCTAATGAGAAGCCAATGTACCCCAGCCAGTATGATACCTGGTATCAATGTTAAATAGAATGCCCATCTCCATCCATAAACACTTGCTATTTGGGTGGCATAAATCGGTGCTAAAAATAGGCCGAAAACCGGGAAGCCTGTTTGATGAAGCCCAATCATCAGACCCCTTCTAGAAGGTTTCGCCTCCTCTGCTATGGTCGCGACCGCACAGGGATAGTAGGAACCCTCTGCACCCCCCATGATGGCCCTGATGAAAGATATTTGGAGAAAACTTCTAGCCAGACCCGTCGCCCAGGATGTCAGAGAAAATATCACAGTGGCCGGGATGATGATCTTTTTTCTTCCAATTTTGTCTGAAAGACCTCCTCCCGAAATCGCCGTAATTCCCCAAACGATGCCCAATATCGACATGAGGAAGCCCGCTTGAGTAAAACTCATTTTAAGAGCGGGCAGAATCATTGGAAAAAGGTAGGCAACAAGCAGCCTGTCGGCCGCAACAAATCCCCATATAAACCAGTGGATGATAAGAACAGTATATTCATATGACCATCTTTTTTCCATAGCCTTCCTCCTTACGGTTATTGTGTGCATTTCACCTTACCCGACCCTCACGAATCGTTTTGTATCTCGATTCCCCTATTTTCCCTTCAAGCTCTTTAAGTGTGATCGTCACCCCCTTTCTTCAAGCCGGGGAACACGAAGGCGTCCCAAGCGTATTTTGATGATTTCATCCTGCCATCCATCCTCCATCCACCGTAAGTATTTCGCCGTGGACAAAATCCGAGGCCGATGACGCCAAAAAAACGGCGGCACCTGCAATATCTTTCAAGGCACCCCATCGGCCAGCCGGTATGCGCCGCGTGATGGACTCATAACGGACAGAGTCGTTTCGAAGGGCAGCATTCAACTCAGTGGCAAACCAGCCAGGAGCAAGGGCATTGACATTAATCCCCTTGTTCGCCCAGTTGTTGGCAAGAGCCCTCGTCAACCCGACCACTCCGTGCTTAGACACGGCGTAGGCCACATTGCTCCCGCCCTGGAACGATAAGACGGAAGCCATGTTGATAATCTTCCCCTTTCCCTTTCTCAACATGACCCGGCAGGCAGCCTGGGAGAGAAGAAAGGGAGCGGTCAGATCAACTTCCAGCGTAGCATCCCAGTCCTCCTCCGAGTAATCAATGGCAGGACCCCTCCGTACGGTTCCAGAGCTGTTCACGAGAATATTGATATCGCCCATCTTTTCGACAATCGCAGGCATGACCTTTCGGGTTTGCTCTCTAACCGACAGATCAGCAGGGTAATGGAAGTATCTCCGCCCGAGAGCAAGGATATCCCTTTCCGTTTCGTTATTAGGGTACCGGCTCACTACAGCGATGTGGGCACCGGCCTCAGCTAAAGCGATCGCAATCGCCCGCCCCAGGCCTTTCGTTCCACCTGTTACTAAAGCAATTTTCCCATCCAGATGAAATTCTTCTAAAATCATTTCTCACCCTTGTCCGTGACAACGGACACTCCTTTTATCGTTTCAATTTATACCCCGCCTTTACCCTATCCCAGGTATGATCAAAGCTCTGTTGTCTCAACTTATATTTTTCTATTCGCCCTACAGGGTTTCTTGGAAACTCATCTATAAAATCAACATACCTTGGAACCATCAGGTCAGCCATTCTGAGTTCACACCAGTCGATCAGTTCTTCGGGGGGCAAGGATCCGCCTTCTTTTAGTTGTATTACGATTCTGACATCGTCTTCCCCGACTTCCGATTTAGCACGGATGGCTGCTGAATCATGCACTGAAGGGTGAGCATTCGCTACCTTTTCGATTTCAAAAGAAGAAATATTCTCACCCCTTCTCCTAATGTAGTCCTTCTTCCTATCGACGAAGTGAAAATATCCATCCTCGTCCTTACGGGCCAAGTCTCCAGTATGAAACCAAAGATTTCGATATGCTTCCGCTGTACCTTGCGGATTGTTGAAATACTCCGTCATCATTGAATAGGGCTTAACAGGCCTACAGATGATCTCCCCTGCTTCTCCGTCTGGAACATCGTTGTCGTCATCGTCAACCAATCTCACCTCGTAAAAATGTTTATGTTCCCTGCCCATACCTACTGCCTGTGCCCACTTCCCTTTTGCCTTCAGCCTATCTGCCTCCTCGATCGTGATGAAAGTGACGGGTGCAGCTTCGGTCATGCCAAAGTAACCATTATAAAGCTCCACGCCGAACCTTTTTTCAAAGGCTTCTGCAATATCCACCGGTATCGGTCCACCCCAGGCGGTCTTTGCAGGATTGTCAGCATCGTCCGGTCTAGGCGGTTGGTTATAAATGATATAGGGCATCCCCCCCAAAAAATGGAAGTGGTTCGCTTGATACTTCCTGATCTCGTCCCAGAAAGCCCGAGCGCTATACCTTTCCCCCATTGCATAAGAACCATCAAGGAGCAAGGAATAGGTAGACGTGAGGCGATGGTTCGCATGAAAGATCGGTAGACAGTTGTATGTCCGGGTATTCTCGTCTAATCTCAGAAATTCTATGAGAGCGGTGGCATAGTGGTATACACAATTATGAGACAATACTACCCCTTTGGGAGGACCAGTCGTACCACTGGTATAGATTATTTGGAGAGGGTCTGATGGTTTTACTTCCTCTGAGGTGCTAAATTTGGAGGAATTGCTAAATACCTCATTAAAAGAACGGGTGGGAAACTTTAAATCAGTCTTAACTTTCCCCTCTGAATAGATAATTACTCCTTCTAACCCAGTTAAATCATCCTGGATGAACTGAATCCGGTCTAAGAATTTTTCATGAACCAACAAAAGTTTTGATTGGGAATTGACGATAAGATGGCGCAGAATATCGCCTTTATAAGCTGTATTAATAGGATTATCGACCGCTCCGATTTTACCTAAGCCAAACCAATGATAAACGTATTCAGGACAGTTAGGCATCATGATTGAAACTTTATCCCCTTTTTTGATACCCAGGAATGAATACCCATTAGCCATCCGATTAACATTTTCATTAAGCTGCCGATAGGTTACTTTCTCGTCCTTAAAATAGAGAAAAACTTTTTCTTTATTCCGATTGGCTTTGTCTTCTAAAATAGAACCCCAGACCCTTTTATTAGCTCCGTATTCATAGTTTTTCATAACATAGATCCTCGCGCACAGTCCGCACACTCTTTAGCACTCCTGTTCTCGGAGGTGAGCTGAGCGCTTCCTTTAGAACAGTCATTTTTTCCGATGCAAAACGAGTGGGGCCTATATGCGATCAGGGGTATGAAGGCATGAGATATGACGCATCTCATATCCAAGCCTTTTCTTCTTTTCCTCTTTCAAAGCTTCAAGTAGGAACATATCCTGCCTAAAGCTCCATTTCCTTACTTAAGTCATTCTCAGCTCAGGTCTGTGATCTTTGAATGAGCTCGATCAGTATTCCCCGGGTTGAGTAGGGATGTATAAAGACAGTTTTGTTGGACGTTCCTTTAACCTCTTGGGGCTCCTCATTGACTAATTGCACGCCTTTGGTCTTCAGCGACTTCATCTCTTGCACTATGTTATCAACTTGAATCGAGATATGATGAAGTCCCCAACCCTGTTTCTGAACGAACCTCTGTATGATTCCTTCAGGACCGATCGGCTCGATCAACTCAATCGTCGTATCTTCCTTAGAGATAAGGGTCGACCTAAATCCCTCCTCCGGGAATGTGAGCGACTCAGAGATCTTAAATCCAAACAAATTCGAGAACAACGACACCATTTCTTCAGTATTCTTAACTACCATGCCAACATGGTCAAATTCTTTAATCATTAGCCACCCCTACCTCCTAACCTAGTTCGTTTCCAGTAATAGATATGCAAGCGATCCCTCCCCACAAGTTTCCTCCTAAATTATGCGTCAACCCTAGACGCGGATTTTTCACCTGACGGGGACCGCCTTTTCCTTGAAGCTGCTTATACACTTCATACTGCATTCTTAAGCCACTAGCACCTAAGGGGTGCCCAAAACACTTTAAGCCACCATCAGTATTTACAGGTAGTTCGCCTTTTAACGTAAATGTTCCAGCTTTTATATCTTCCTTAACCGTGCGGCTCCAACCCAAGTCTTCGTATATCACCATCTCATGAATTGTAAAACAATCATGTACCTCAGCCACACTGAGTTCATTCCGTGGGTCCCTTATCCCCGCTTCAGCGTAAGCCATTTTAGAGGCACGGACGTTCTCCTCTATATGTACAAAATCATAGCCCTGCATCATCAGCTCCCGGCGAGGGCCTACACTGACAGCCAGCGATTTAATGTAAAGGGGGTCAACTCTAAAGTTTTTTGCCAAATCTGAGCGGGTTATGATGGCCGCTGCTGCTCCATCGCTCACACCACAGCAATCCAGCACTCCTAAAGGCCAGGCAACAATAGGAGCATTCAGCACCTGCTCCACGGTCAGCTCATTCTGATAATGGGCTTTTGGGTTCATACTGCCATTATGGTGATTCTTCACGGCAATCTCCGCCAGCAGCCTTCTACCTTCATCAGGATCTAATTTGTACTTTTCGAAATATCTAAAAGCTAACTCCGAGAACATCGCCGGCGGAGAAAGTTCTATCTCTGTACCACTCGTACCCATCGTGGACCTACCAATAACATTCGTAGGTTGCACGCCCGTCCATCCGGTATCCTTAAGTTTCTCAACTCCAACAGCCAATGCGATATCACATGCACCCGCAGCTACAGCATAGACTGCCGCCCGAAGAGCTTCAGTCCCCGTTGCACACATATTCTCAACTCGAGTCACAGGAATGTACTGCAACTTCAAGGGCGAGGACAAGCTGACAGCAGTGTGTCCTGAGAATACCGTCCCTAGCCAAGCGGCTTGGATATTCTTTAGCTCCACTCCAGCATCCTCACAGGCCTCATAGGTTGCGTCGATGATCAAGTCATCAACGCTCTTATCCCATAACTCTCCAAACTTGGTACAACCCATCCCGATGATAGCAACTTTGTCTTTGATCGTGCCCATATTTTCTCCAATCCCATTCGATTAAGATATCGGCCTGGCCTTCCAAAAATAATTATGAACACCACCCCTTTGACCAAGTTTCCTAAAACACATTTCTACTGGCATTCCTATCTTAATCTCAGAAGGCTCACACTCAGTTATTTCGCACATGACTCGACCGCCCCCTTCAAAGTCAACGACACCAATAAGCGCAGGGGGGTCCTTGCTTGAGGTTAAATAATCTGCAGCGTATGTAAAAATCTGTCCTTTCTTGTCAGATAATTTGTAATCCTCGAAGTTGTCTTTCGCCTGACAGTTGGCACATATTCGCTGTGGCGGATATTGAACGGTTCCACATAGCTTGCACTTATTCCCGTAAAAAGATAAGACACTCCTCCTTTCCCGCCACAAACAAGTTATGGATGGCGGCCGGGGATCCGGACGCCGCGGGTCCTCCGATGGCACCAAGTCTCGCCAGTTCAAATACCTTTCATAATTGATATAAATCTTCTTCTTTAAACGTTTCTTCATCTTTTCCTTTTCCTGCACCCTCCCAATATTTTCGGTAACTTTTAGGATAAAGGCATCCCCACCATCGGAATAATTAGCAACCAGAATCCTGTCGTTTGGCCTAGCTTCGCATAGCGCAGCAACCACCATCATCGGGAGTGCCGCTGTCCCCATGTTACCAATTGATTGGAATAGTAGTTCTTGAACCTGAGTTCCGAGGTCAAACCCGAGGCGATTAGCTAAATTGGCATGGCTCCTCCTGTCAGGCCCGTAAAACACTACCTTGGCAAATTCCTTCGGGGTTAGTTCATACTTCTCCATAATTCCCGAGATGATTCTCTGCATAGTATTCATGTACCCCTCAGTAACAATAAACCGCTCCTCCCAGGACTGAACAAAGGTATTTCCTTCAAGCCTCCACGTTTCAAGAAGTTCACTAAAGAGGGAGTAACTCCCTTCGATGCTAGCGATGACATCTGAGCTACCTATCGCTAAGGCTACCGCTCCGTCGCCGAATTGTTGCTCAAAGTGGCTCTTTCCTGCCCCCATCCTACAGTCCGAGGCAGTAACAACGATATTCCCAGCGGAACCACTTTTAACAGCATCCATGGCTGAACTCAAAGCAATAGTTCCTGATCTCAGGGAATCAGTAAAATCTCCAGTGCGTGTTTCTCCTGAGAGATCTACTGAAGCAGCTACTATGGCAGCTGCCTGCTTCTCTTTGTAAGGCGAAGTCGTACTCGCAAAAAATAAGCCATCGGCCTGTTGCTGGCTGTGCTTCATGCAATCCAGGGTCGCACCTACCGCCATGGTTAGGCTATCTTCGTCATACCTTGCTACTACCCTTTCCCCTCCTGAGCTTTTAATCCCCCAAGCTCGAGAGATTTCATCTCGGCTGAGCCTATAGGCAGGGACATAAACTCCAAATGATGTAATACCAACCACTGTTGACCTCCTCCCTAAATTAACGTTATCGAACTTACAAAACCTATAGCTAAATTTCCTTTAAATTCCTATCTACGTTGAGCCTGGGTAATGTCGAAGGCACGATTCAATTACCTTAATATGTACACGACTCCGAGATCACCATCCAATTTGACTCTGTCCCCCGTCTTGATTTTCTTGGTTGCCTCTATGCAGCCAACCACACAGGGAATGCCATACTCACGGGCTACAATCACCGGATGTGACGTAGCGCCTCCCCCATCCGTGATCACCCCGCTGATGATCTCAAAGACAGGAGTCCACGGCGCTGACATACCAGGAGCTACCAAAATGTCTCCTCGTTGGACCTCGCTTAATTGTTTCTCACTCATCACCACTCTGGCCACCCCCTCGACAATCCCCGGAGCTGCAGCAGACCCATATAAGTCAGCCTTAAGCTCTGGCCTGACAATAGGAGCTTGAACAGATACCGAAATTGAGGGATCTTTCATTATCATTTCCTGCACTTTTTCTATATTACCGTAGAATGTTTTCGGTTCCTTCTTAAGGTTCTCCTCCCATTCCTTCTTCCTCCTCTCCACATAGGAGCGAAGATTGATCTTTCCCATGGCAATATAGGCCTTCCTTATCTCATCGGGCAGCAGGAAATAAATATCCTCAGGGTCATCCATGCAGCCCACCAGAGAAAAACGCCGTCCCAGTTCTTTGGTTATCCACCGGCCCAAGGCGCATACATAAAAATCAAGGTAAGGCGTGTGATCCTCACTCCAGAAACCGGCCTTCTGTGCCCCTTTCAGGAGCATCTTAAACCATTCCTTCTGGACTGCTGGCACTTTCGCTAAAACCTCTTCCTCCGCTTTCTCTCTTTCCTTCGCCACGCGTTTTCTTGTTTCATCTAAACTATATGTACCACCTGTCTTTATTGCCATCCTTATTGTGGAAATCCCTAAGCTTGGCTTTTCGAGCCAGGTAGGAGTCGCCCAATCCTGCATCCGCTCGCATTTCCATCCATGACTATCAAGGAATTTCGAATATTCCTCGAGCCATTTTGTTGCCGCACTACTTCTTTTAAGCTCTTCCCACACCTGCTCATTATCATCTGTGCTCTCGAATAGACGAGCCATCCCTCTTTCCATCGCTTGCCTGGCAAGCCGCCACGCCTCTTTGTTCATCTGAAACACCGCACCCTCAAAGCCCGACATCAATTTAGAAAACAGGGGATCAATTCCAGAGGGAGTCCCAAACATCTCCTGCCACATCTTCTGAAACGTACCGAATATATAGTAGGCCGGGACCATCATCAACATGTGAATCTCCGCCTCTCTTCTGTTTACCACCCGGATGAAATCTTCAAAGAGGATGGCCAGCTGAACGTTCTCAACCTGCTCAATATCTCCATAGAGACGGATGCCCTGAGATTCTTTTAAATTTTTATACAGATTTGTTATCTCGATCTTGAAGGGTGCCCAAACGCCGTCAAAATCTTCAAGATAGGGTCTGATCTTTTGCCTGAAGATGGGTTCACGTTCTTTGCCCTCCTCCTCGGTGGTCTCAATGATGGTGGGATAGCAATAGCCATTGACAACCCTGTAATCCCAGCCCTTGGTCGTCGGCAAATGCAAAGTCTCCGCCGCAAGCTGCAGCCCCCAGGTGTAATTCGCCCAGCCGGAGGTAATGTAAAGGGGCTTCCAAAGAGGGATGCCGTGGACAAAATCGCAGAGCCAGACGGTATAGTTCTTGATATCCTGCTCCTCGTCAAATTCGTATTTGCTATAGCCATATGCCGATAGTAACATTATGTCCTCCTTTTCATTCTGAGGTTCCCTCGACTGCCCTCGTGTTCTTGTACAAGGCGTCCAGCTTTTCAACCAAAGCGAGGCCGAATGGGGGATCTTCCAGGTTGCAATCTACTTCCTTGATCTCTATCTCCGGTTTGAGGTTCTTCCTCAATTCCTCAACAAATACTCGATCCTCTTCAGGATCATACAAAATGGAACCCTCCCTATCCAGTGAGGACCAACCGCGAAGAGGGATTAAGATCGAGACAGGGCCTTTTGCCCTATTCAGCTTCTCTGCATAAGCTTTAGCCCCGATCTTGAGTTCCTCAGCGTTAAGCCTCGTTGCGGCCCTCAGTTTATCTACATGCAGCACTCTTTGCCGAGAGGCATACTTCTCGTAATGTTTTCTCGTCGGCCCGCAGCCTGTCGTATTCAGACTGCAAGGAGCGATCACCTGCGGAATGCCTCTCTTCCCTGCTGCCTCAAGCCTCTTAGGGCCAGCGGCACGCTGACCCTCGAGAATCTCCTCAATCACACCCGCTGGAACAATATCGATCACCCCGTCAAAGCAGCCTTGGTCAATCAGACTATCCATCGCCCGATCACTAATCCCATTGGCGTGAAACGGATAAACAACATACCCTCTCTCCCCCAGGTGCTCTCTGACAGATCTCGCACAGTTCTCTGAAAAACCATATTGCGTGATGGCGATAGACCCCTTGGGAACCTTGAGGGCGCCCGGAGGAAATGCCCCTCCCGCCATTCCACAAATGGCGCCAGCCGCCCGAGATAATACGTCCTTAAGCAAGTCATTAAGCCCAGCAAATTCTACGATGGACTGCATGATCGCAATATCCATGGTGCTAAACCAATAGGCGATGTATGCGGGCATAGCCGCCGGAGTGACGATGATCTTGGGCAGGCCGAACGGGAACCCTTCCATGATATGGGCACCCATTAAAGCCATGCTGGCACCACCTACCGCGATCATTCCATCGACCTTCCCATCGGAATATAATTCACCAATCTTTTTGATCGCCCCTGCTTCCATGACCTCCGTCACCATAGACCTGTCTTTGGAAGCGATGACGTGCTCAATGTTTTTGCCCCCCGCTTGGGCGATTTCTCGAGGGGTGATATCGGCCTCAAACAGAGGCACACCTCCCATGCTGAGATCGACGATGATGGCCTTATGGCCCTGGTGCACAATGCGATCCTTGAGAAAAAGGATTGGTTCCCCCTTGGTATCCAGGGTACAAATGACAACGATGTTCTTTACTCCCATTGAGCCACCTTCACTATTCCTTGAGGCTTCACTCTCATCATCGAAAGACCTACCTTAGTTACGTAAGACTCCCTGGTCAATCCCTTGGGACGAGTTTCTAATCCGCTGTCTTTCTGCAGCTTACATTCTGACAATCCTTCGGGTTTGCCTGCCCTCAGGCCAAGTGCCAAAGGCTATCAGTGCTTCCTCGGCCGGCTTCTTCTTTAGCCATTCCCTTTCAAACTCATCGTATGACTTCCCCCGCCTTTTTCTGTCCTCCCTTTCTTTTTCCCGTTCATCCTCCGTCTTTTCAAAATCTACGCTGCGGGTTTCTTGGTCATAAACCACTTTGTAAATATTTATCGCCACCCAATCAGAAATAATCTCTTTTTCCAAATCTTCCATCACTTTCTTTGGATCGCGTAACAGCGGGTCACCGTAACCAGCTCCTCCAGCATTCATGTGAACAATAATATCGCCATTTTTAACGATGTGATACTCCCTCGTGTTATGGGTGATACTGTATTCACCATTTATACTGTGGGTTTCTAACAATTCGAATATATTGGTAGGTATATCCTTCTCTTTGTTTTTCATCTTTTCCCAAATGTTTGTGCCATGTACCTCAACACCTAGCTTGACTGCTCCGGGATAACCTCCAAAGAGACCCTGTACCGACCGAATATGTGTTTCTCTCCCCCCGCTAAACATCGCCACCTCTGGTACACCTTCAATGATATAGGCAGATTCTGTTCCGCTCCCCCCGCGGAATTCCCCAAATCCACAGCTGTCCTTTCGATGCTTTTGATAGAGGTGTAATATAGGCATCTCGGCTTCCGTTTCCTCGGCATCGTAGCCCCTTGAGGTGGGAGAAAACATAAATGAATTACTGTCCACGCCATCCATATCAACCCGAGCACCCATTCCTTCGGTATTAAAAGGGTAGCTAAGCATGTCCGAGATGCGTACCCCATACTGGTTCATACCAGAGATATTCATGGAAGAGCCGCAACCCGTCGCAGCACAAATCTGCGGACGCAGTTGACTGTCGAACATCATCTTCGCAAACAACTCGTAGGTTGCGTTCAATACGATTGCACAAAGGGAGGGGCAACGACTGGTGGGTGCCATAGGATCCGCATTGAACACTGTTCCCTTGGGAATATTCCATTTGGTAAAGGTATAAAACGGTATCCCTAACGGCAAATCACTGAGGATATGTTCCATGATATAGATCGCTATATGAACAATGACATGGTGTGGAAAGGCTAAATAAGAACCTAGATCATGTTCGGGAGAACTTCCTGTGAAATCAAAGGTGATGGTATCCCCTTTCTTCTTTGCGGTGATGGAACAGCGCAGGAGGCCTTCCTCCATCCCCACATGGTCAAGAAATGTTACCACTCGATAGGTACCGTCGTTGAAGCTCTCAATACGTTTTCGGCTCGCTTCCTCCCCAACGTTGACCAAACTCCTGAACAATCCCCTAACAAACGGGTTCCCCTTTTCCTGAGCAAACTGAGTCACCCTCTGCGCCAGGCGGGTGGCTGCGGCAACCCTCGCCTTTAAGTCATTTATTGCCTCACGGGATGCCCTGGACATATAGTTGGAGATTAATTCAACCATGTCATCCCGAACGGTAAAATGCTCCCCTATTTTAATTGGTGGAAGCTTCATCCCTTCGTAAAATCTGTTTCGAGCTGCCAGGGGCATCCCCCCCGGGGTAACCGCCCCGGACTCCGCCGTATGGACGGCTGCCAGTGCCCAGCCTAACAGGTCACCCTCATTAAAAATGGGCACATAGGCGGATTGGTCAGGACCGTGTATTGCTCCATACAACGGCTCGTTTGAGTAAAAGATATCACCCTCTTTCACATTGACGTTTGAGGTCGGGTTGTCAATATAATTGTGCACGATCCATTTGATCACAAGCTGAGGCCATACAGCATGGGCTACCACTCCCGTACTAGATATAATTAAATCCCCTTTCGGGGTGTAAAGACCTATCGCCATGTCCCCACTCCGGATCATCATCCCTATTCCTATCCTTTGAAGAATGATATAGGCCTCTGAAATAAATTGAGTTAATTTCTCGCTATAGATCTCAAGGTCACCAGTTCTTAAAAGCTTCGAACCAGCAATTTCTTCAGACGTAGGAAGCTCTATTCGGAGCCAGCTTATCAACGTTTCAAAGTCCGGGCGCATCTTATGCTCTCCTTATGAGGTTTTCTCGATGATCAAATTTAGGTACTTATCAATAGTGACCGTTGATCCGGGTTCTAAAACCACGTTTGTGTCTTTGCATTCTACAATGGCTGGGCCATCTATCAGGTTTCCTGGTTTTAATTTACTCTGGTCAAGAACCGGCGTCTTTCGGAAACCCCGATACTCCTCCCAATAGGCCATTCTTTCTGCTTTGTAAGCACTTTTTGATACCTTCTTGCCTGCCATAGGATAACTTGGTAGCTCAATTTTGTGTTGCGGCAAAATACAATGAAGGATAAAGTTGCGAACCTCGATCCCACCTTCCGGAAACATTGCAGCAGAACCATAAACATCACTGAACTCTTTATAGAACGCCTCACAAATTGCCTTTACATCTTTTAGTTTATCTATCTTGAGATGCGGCGAGTTGGTCCTCAGTACATGGACCTGCCCTCCAAATTTCATTTCCAATTCAAGTCTGAAGATCAATCCTTCCGTTGAAAAACCCTCTCCCTTGATATCCCTGATCGCCTGACGTTGAAGGCTTTCTACCACTTCATTGTATTCCTCATAATCCTCGAAATATCCCTTATCTTCCGGTTTTAGAAGGACTATTTTTTTTGACCGCTCGTAGATATGAATGATGTCCATCCCTGCCGAGCCAAGGGCACAGAATGTGGCAGAAAATGGGAAGACCACAATCTTGTTCAGCTTGCTATAAAACCCATATCCACAGCAATGAGTTGGGCCTGCACCCCCAGCAGCAAACAATATAAAATCCCTCGGGTCAAACCCTCTAAGATAGGTCTCTTTCACAATGATGTCTCCCATATTAGCGTCAACAACCTTCTTAATCAACCTCGCTGCCTCAGGAACATCCACGCCTAATAAATCAGCGATGTAGTTTTTGATCGCCTTATGGGCCAGTTCCTTATCCAGTCTCATCCTTCCGCCGTGGAAATAAAGCGGGTCTATATAGCCAAGGACAACGTCCGCGTCGGTTACCGTTGGCTCATTCCCACCCCGACCGTAACAAGCAGGCCCTGGCATGGCACCTGCACTTAATGGCCCCACTTCGAGCCTGTTGTCTAACATTGCATTGAGGTGAGCGAGAGAACCCCCTCCGGCACCGATGGATCGTAGCCAGAGCATGGTCATATCCACCCACCAGTCCTCTACAACAGGTTTAACCTCATAGAACCGAGGGCTTCCTTGAACCACAAGAGAAAGATCGAAACTTGTACCCCCCATGTCACTCACCACGACGTTGTCATATTCTAAAACCTTGCCCAAATGAGCCCCCGCCATTAAACCAGCGATGGGCCCTGCGCTGTAGGTCTGAAGTGGCGTAGTCCGGGGAATGGGCGCCATACCTCCTGTGCAGTGGATTGCGAGCAAAGATCCCTCCCTACAACTTTTTCTCACTTCGCCAACCAAATCCATCATGCCGAACTGTATCGGCCGATGAAGGTAGGCATTTAAAATGGTTGTTGTAGCTCTGGTATATTCCCCCTGCTTAGGACAAACCTGAGAAGAAAGCACAACCAATAAGCCAGAGCCCAAGTACGGACCGATGAATTCAGCCCGAATGAGTTCCTCTATATTTTGCTCATGGATTGGATTGATATGGGAATTCTGTAAGCAAATCACTAACCCCTCGGCCCCCTTTTTAAGCAACTGCCTGACTTTTTCAATGGCATCATCCACGTCAAGAGGTCTGACAATGTTTCCTTGGGAGTTTACCCTCTCTTTCACTCCCATCGTCATCTCTCTTGGAATCAGGGGTTCTGGTTTCACGACTCTGCTCACATTTCGCATCTCCTTAACAGTCATCTTATCTGCCCAACTCGAGCCCTTCCCTATAACGAGCAGGTCCTCAAATCCCTCGGTGGTAATGAAACCTAACTTAGGTCCTATTTTCTGAATGAGAGCATTGGTCGCATAGGTTGTTGAAAACCTAAAAGTTTCTACATTTTTTAATAGCTCGTCAATGGAAATCTTTAGCTCCTCCCCGGCCACTCCCAATGCTTGAAAAATGCCTTCTGAAAGCCTATAAGGAGTAGTAGGGGCTTTGGCATATGAGACTTTATCGCCCAACATTACAAAGGCGTCAGTAAACGTTCCTCCTGTGTCCACATCTATGTATGCCTTCATTACTTCCCTCCAAGATATTTCTTCTTCAAAGCATTTAAGTCTAACTCTAAATCATACGTAAGCGGATGGCCAAGCGGAAGCATCTCATTTTCAATCATCACACCGCATTGGGGGCAATAGAATTCTACAATTGCCGTCCACTCCGGATTCGGTGCAAGGCTGTACTTGCCCTCAACAATGGGCCGATAGATCGTCCTCGGATCTCTCTCATAAACGAGACATCCTTTTTTGTAATTTTCCTTGGCAGGAATCAAATCTTTCCCGCAGTGATGACAACACCACATCTCCTTTTCCAAATCAATATCCAAGTTCTCAGTAATCTGCTTTCTCATATTAATACTCCTGTGCTGCCTTCAAGAATGTTACTTCTCAACTTTTGAAAAGCGGTTTCGAGCCAAGTCCTTATCTTAAGTCATTATACATAGACTTGATGAAGCGAATTTGATCTGAAGCATAGGTCTTGAGGGGCGTAACTTTGGGTATATCAACTACCCCTCCATCTGCTTGCGCTACCAACAAGCTATGATTGTATCCGTGCTGCCGTAATAAGGTCTCGACACGCCTCAAAAAACGATCCACGTTGAACCACGTATAAGCATTCAACAAAGAAACGTTCGTACGCAGAAAATCATCATGTTCATTACTATAGTCGGTGGAGACCAACACTGGGACTGCCCCCAAATAATGTCTCGGGTAATCGGATTCAATCAGTCTCTTGACTAAACGCTCATTGGCAGGATTAAGAGTGGAATGATGAAAACTGACCACGATAATTCCACTTCCAAATTCAAGAAGATACCTTAACTTATCTTTCACCTCCTCCTCACCCGGTTTCAGCACCTGTTCCCCGCGAACGGTTACCTCCTCTTCAATCCCAACGATCAACTCTCTAACAACGAAAACATCTAAAACCAGATTTTTACTCCTCCCCTCAAAATAGGCGTTCCCCTCGTAACCTTTGCTTACCACAAGCCCTACTCTCGCACCTGTCTTATTTGCCAGTGTCTCTGTAACAATTTCAGGAGCTCGAAGTTTCACCAATTGAGTCCTTTTCAAAAGGTCAGGAGCGTCATAGCCAAATTTTTTGGCCCCCTCGACAACACACTTCATAAGACTTCCTAAAGCATCCGAATTTGTTTTTGTTCTCACTTCTTCAGTCCGGCCTTGAGCTTCTCTAATAGAGCCATTCGTGAAATTTCCTGTTATCTCGATTCCAATCTCAAATTCCATTATTTCTTAGCCCCCTTTATTCTATGTGAGTCCAGCTGTACAGCCTTAATTTCAGATTTAATGTGTTTCCTCAATGATTTCCTGAAAGCCTTTCACCCTTGAGGATCATAAGAGAAACCATACACGGGACGGTCTTTTTTTACCTTTTATAGGAAAAAATTATTGATAAAACTTTTGCCTTCTTTCCGTCCAGGCTTCTACCGCTATGTGAAACCGCGGAATCAAAATAAACACTATCCCCCTTTTTCATAATATATTTTTTCCCATCATACTTAAGTTCGTGCGTTCCTTCCAAAACATACATAAATTCCTCACCTTCATGTTTGAAGCTGCCTTCCTTCCCCAAAGTTGGCTTGATAAGGAACGGTTCCATGTTTTTACCCAATTTATTATGAGCTATTGCTTCATATTCATAACCATAAAGGGTGCCTTTTGTTATAACCTTTTTTCCCTCACCCCTTCTTACAATTATGATCTTGCTGTCCTTTACCTTCTCTGTATCTTCTTGTAGAAGAAAGGTCAACCCCACACCTAAAGTAACCGCTATTTTATTCAGTGTTGATACTGGAGGAGCTCTATGAGATCTTTCAATCTTTGATAAATAACCCCTTGTAAGACCAGTTAGCTTAGCTAATTCTTCGAGTGACATCCTTTTTTTAATTCGAAGGGCTTTTATGTTTTTTGCAATTGATCTTTCATCCATGGCGGCTTCAATGTATCCAAAAAGGAATCATTTGTCGAGAAAAAAACTCTGAAAAAAAGTGGTGAGCTTTGAAAAACTCCATTTTCTGTGACCCTGAACTATTTTGACAGTCTCTTAAGTCATTTTTTATTAGATGCTTGAACAAGTTCCGCATGACGTTTTGGCTCACTTGATGACTTTTTTAGAGCTCTCAGGTGTTTCAACATTAAAAGGCGGCTTCAATGTATCCAAAAAGGAATCATTTGTCAAGAAAAAAATGGTTTTATTTCTTTATCCTATTGACAGATGTTTCCAACTGATATATAAAATTACAAGAGTTGCTATTCCAAGCCAAGTTAGAGCTTCCTAGCGAGAGAGCCCTTCCTCGTTAGGAGATGAAGGGTGAGCTCGTCAGAAAGAGCTTAAGAATGTTCTCAAACTCGGCTAAGACAACGGCGGAACAGCGTTTTTCGAAGAGAGGAGATATCCAATGAAGCTGAAAGAAAGAATTGCCTTGGTTACAGGTGCCGGTAGCGGTATGGGCAGAGCCATCGCTGTTCAATTAGCACGGGAGGGGGCCAAAATTGGTATTAACGATATAAATCCGAAGGGCATTAGACAAACTTTTGAGGCCTTGCATGAGGTGGGAGCCAGCGGATTGGCCCTAGAAGCAGATGTAGGAAATGTGGATCAGGTAAAAGAAATGTTTAAAAAGCTTAAATCAACTTGGAGTACGATCGACATCTTGGTCAATTGTGCAGGCATAATCATGATGCCAGGCTGGGAGGATTATAAGAAACTGCATAATGACGTCGTCTTAAAGGCTGTAGACGAGGTGACAAAAACCGGGAAAGTCCAACAATCTATGAAAATCACATCCTCCTTCAAAGATGAGTGGTGGCACACGACGCTGAATGTTAACCTCAATGGAACCTTCTATTGCACCCGAGAAGCCTTGAAAATTATGGAAGAGAAAGGTGGTGGTAAGATCATTAATATGGCTTCTATCATCGGAATGCACGGTGGTGCAGCAGTGCCTGCTTACTCTGCGGCTAAGGGCGGTATCATATCTTTCACGAAAGCAGTGGCCCAAGAAGTTATTGGATCTGGAATTATTGTGAACGCTGTAGCTCCCGGATTTATCGACACGCCATTTTTAGACACGGTCGATGAACGAGTTAAGAATATCTTTATGGCTCAAACACCTATAGGACGCTTTGGCACTAAGGAAGAAATCGCTAGCATAGTGGTTTATCTGGCATCAGACGACGCGAATTATATTGTTGGGCAGATCATCAGTCCCAACGGTGGGATGGTGATTTAGCCGGTTGAGAGCTATGTGAAGGGTTCGACATCATCTAATTTCTATAAATCATTAGTACTACCACGTTAAATTAATATCCAAGAAATTAGAAAATCGCAAAATTTTTCAAGGTGTTAAGGTTTATTTTTTGTTATCTTTAATGGAGCCCTGAAACCCTTGGAAAATATGAACTTTCACTTCTGACCTAATGTAGTAGTATTTGGATCGCACGTGATGCACGATGGCAAGACTCACAGGGAAAGTAGCTGCTATAACAGGTGGAGGTGCGGGCATCGGGCTGGCGACCGATAAATTCTTCGTCCGAGAAGCAGCGGTCGATATCAGGGCAGATGTCACTAAGCCGGATCAAGTGGAACATTATGTTCAAACTGCCGTTGATCGCTATGGGGGCATTGGTGTATTCATTGCCAACGCAGGAATCCTAAGCGTAGTTAAACCGTTAATGGGCATCCTCGTCAACATAGCGAATCCCAGCGCCGTTGAGACCGAGATGGGAGAAGTACTCGCAGAAGACTTTGTACTCGGTGCACGGGGAGAGGGCAATCGAGCCCTGGAAGCTGGTACTCCCCTGAAGCGCTTGGGCAGACCAGAAGAAGTTGCCCAAACGATGCTTTTCCTTGGCAGCGAAGAGAGTGGATACTGGACAGGCGGCGTATTTGGAATTGACGGCGGTAGGTCGGCGCTTTAAGGTGATGACTATGGCTGATTCTAAGGGTTAGTGCTAATTGCGTGCTCGGTTTAGTAAGTTCTCTCGGAATAGGGTTGCTGGAATCCCACTTAAGATAAAGTGAAAATACCAAGTGTTTGAAAGGAGACAATATGCCAAGGATCATTATCAGAGATTGGCCCCCTTACTCACCAACAGACCAACAAAGGCGGGATAATGCCGTTATTGCGGCAAAACTGATGATGAACGGAGCGTTGACTGCTCCAAGCATCGGTGGTATCCCGATGACCGAAGGCGAAATCGTCTATGGCGAAGAAGAACAAGAGCAAATTGCCCGAAAGATGGAGGAACTGGCCTATGAGACAGACGCCCAACGGCATGTCTTTCTGTATGAGGCGGTTATGGCCCGCGGAGTAGATGTCATCCTGCTTCTGGGGAACACCCGCGCTTACTCCGATCCATGGGACGGGGAATGCGGTTTATGCGCAGGTAGGCCTGACTGTAGCTTCGTCTACGAAAACAGAATGCAATCCACGGGGATAATCGATAAAACGGATAGGAGATCCGAGACCATGGTCAAAGGGCCTCTATGCGCCGTCTATGGTCATCAACTTGGCTATAATATCGGTAGCGCCCTCATGGTGGCAACTCACCTTTATGTCGATGCTCGTCCTTTCATCACCATGGGCTTAGCTGCTCAGAAACTCGGCTATTGTCGTAACTCCGCATTGGTCATAGGAATCGGGGTCGCTGCAAAGTCAAAGTGCGAACCGTCCGATCCGGCTCTCGATTACCACTTAATCAATATGGAAAGGGCTGTAGATACGATTCGCGGCAACGTCAATCAATTGGGCGTGAGACCAGCATCAGGCTTAGACTACAGATCGGGAGACCCCTCAGAAAAGCGCTAGGAGGAGTGATTATGCCTAAATACGACGGAAATGTGTTCGCCCAGGAGGGCTTATTGCAGGTAGCTCAGCACTGTGCTCAAGCTGCGCTCCATGCTCCGCAACTCACCGGCAAAACTGAAATTAAGATGGAAATACTCACGGGTGAAGAGTTAAAGGACTATTTTAGCATTCAGGGTGAAGCCAACAAACGAGGCGCCGTACTCTCGGGTGAGACCTATAAGTTGGCTTACGATTTGGGCCAGCCTCAGGTTCTATTGCTCATTGGTGCTGACGCTACGCCCGATGTGAAGGCACCCTGCAGAGCAGCCTGTCCAGTAGGCATCGATGTGCCCCGTTACATTCGCTTGATTGGTGACGGGAAATATGACCAGGCAGCGGCAGTGGTCCGGGAGAAGTTGCCCCTCCCTTCCGTTTGTGCCCGCATTTGCCACGCACCCTGTGAGACCAGGTGTCGACGTGGCGCAATAAGGGATAATCCAATTGCAATCCTGGCCCTTAAGCGTTTTGCCATGGATGCAGCGCTGAATGTAAAGCCGACCGTATCAGGGGGCAAAGTGACGGGTAGGCGCGTCGCTGTTATCGGCTCCGGTCCGGCAGGACTGACCGCAGCCTATTATTTAAAGAGGGTGTGCGGCCATGCTGTCACCATCTTTGAAGCCTTTTCCGAGCCGGGAGGTATGTTGCGTATGGGGGTTCCGGAATATCGTTTGCCTCGGGAAATTTTGGACAGAGAAATTGATATGATAAAAGAGCTTGGGGTCGAGATAAAGTTAGGTACCAAGATTGAGTCCCTAAATAAGCTTTTCCAGCAGGGCTACGATGCGGTTTTTGTTGCTATAGGAGCACATCGTCCGGCTAGGATGGAAATCGAGGGTGAGGATTTACCAGGAGTTATTGACGGTCTCTCGTTTCTGCGAGACGTGAACACAGGGAAAGGAACTAAGGTGGGGGAAAGGGTAGCCGTTGTCGGAGGTGGCAATGCGGCTGTGGACGCTGCTCGTGCTACACTTCGCCGTGGTGCGAAGGAGGTGACGATTCTTTATCGACGTTCTATGGCTCAGATGCGCGGACACCGGAACAACATAGACCAGGCACAAAGAGAAGGGGTAAAAATCGAGGTTCTAGCTTCTCCCGCTGCGATCACAAGAGGTGACAACCTTGAGGTGAAATGTGTTCGCATGAAGCTTGGTTCTCCCGATGCGACCGGCAGGCCATCTCTGGAGCCGATCGAAGGGAGTGAATTTACTCTGCCCGTTGATACGGTGATTGTAGCCATTGGTCAGTCACCGGAGATGCCTCCTGATTTTGGCCTCTCCTTGGGGGGCGGAGGGACGTTTCGAGTTGACGATGCAACGTTGTCAACAGATAGGAAAGGAGTCTTCGCCGGGGGTGACGCAGTCAGTGGGCCGGCATCGTTCATTGAAGCTGTTGCAGCCGGTAGAAAAGCAGCTTCTTGGATAGACCAGTACCTGGGTGGCTTGGGCATCATTGATGAGGCCCTCGCTCCAGCTGAAGAGATGCCGAGGATGTCTCCGGCGAAGGAAGCGCTGCAGATGACCGGTGATGACCCTAAGAGACCCTCCATGCAGCTTTTACCTAAGGAGCAAACGTTATCTGGTTTCGCCGAGGTCGAGCTTGGCCTCAGTGAACAGGCATCTTTGATTGAGTCTACCCGTTGTCTCAAGTGCAACGAAATTGGATACGATTGTGGAGCCTGTGGCTTCAAGACGTGCCGCGAGGCAGTGATTAACTACCAAAATAGGCTTAACGAGACTGGGGGCGAGCCGTGGGGGTGGTTAGTGAAAGGGCCAAGTTGCATCTGGAGGCTCACTGAGTTCGGAATTGCTGTCGATTGGGCAGCCGCAGCCGCTCATCGTCACAATGTAGAGAGCAGGGTTGCAATGATTCCAGGCACAGCCTTCATGCGCATGGGACACCTGCCTGATTGCAGTATGATTGTCGTAGTGCCATTAGGTCCATGCAAAGAGCGCTGGTATTTTGAGCCAGGCTCAGGGAGGGAGGACTTCAGGCCTTTTGCAACAGCGAGGAGAGGTCAAATGCTGCAGTACCCGCCGCTATGGATACGCTTTACCGGACCAGGTCGAGACTTTCCTCGCAGGGGTATGAAAACCAAGGACGAATGGTGGGAACCGCCTTACGAACGCCTTGAGATAGTGAAGGACGATGACTGGGGCAATTCTGTCCTCGATCGAGATTACGCGATTTTTGTTGCAGCCGATAAAGTAAGAGAGCAAAATAAGGTGAAAAGGCTGAACCTGCCTAAGATCAGGGAGATATTGGACGCCAAGAAGAAGTAATCCTTGGGTTGTTTGAGCAAAGGTGAAAACAGTTTTCATTCGGTCTTTCCCAAACAAGCTCAGATAACGTTTGGAAACCGCATGAACGTCTTACCGAATGGCAGGCCAGAGTTCAACTGATTCTCAGCGCTTTGCAATTTGTCAAAATATTCGGACATAGACCGCTAAAATAAACCAACTTGCGCTCTTCCGGAGAATCGCGAAGAAAATCTTGGACCTTGCGAATCGTGATGAGTCCCCGAAATGAAAAAGGAGGAAAATCTATGAAGAGGAGAGACAATTTTCTCATTGGTCCCAAAGAAAAACTGATTGAAGCCATAAAATCAGGAAAGACCGAAGAGGCACTAAGGTGTGTCAATGATCTCTATGAGATGTTTCGTGGCATGCATGATGGTTTCATTAACACGATCAGTTTGATGCATGGGAAGTTAGCCGAAGCGAGAGGGGAGGAATGGCTCGAGGGGTTCACCCGGGACCGATTATCCAGATGGCGGTCAATATTTGGAACCATGAAGACTATGTCGCCCGAAGAACGAGTAAAGATGATCTGTGATATGCACAGGCCAATGTATAGTGAGTTCCATGTGGAAGAAGACGATGAAAAGTTTGCCGTGGTGGTGACCGGCTGTAACAATGGCGGCAGGCTAATGAGAGATGGTATTGCGAAGCAACAGAATACACTTACCAGGAAAGCATATCCCTGGTGCTTTAACAAAGTAGGTATCCCGTATTATTGTATCCATGCTGCTATCTTTGACGAAATATTTAAGGAACTGGGCTTAAATATTGAGGTACAATGGGGAAAACAATATGACGACCAAGGGAAACAGATTGATGACCCTTGCAAGTACGTAATACATAAGTAAGGATGACAGGTTTATTATTAATAGGCTATCCTAAGAGATGATATATCGGAAGAATTTATGAGACGCGACGCTACGAATAAGATAAAGAAAGGAGATCTTATGGATGTCCTTTACGAGAAAGAGGGTAAAATTGCGACGATCACATTCAACCACCCGGAAAGGATGAATCGCATTGATGCTGAAATCTGTCAGGGGTTCAGCAGTGCGTTAATGGACTTTCGGGACGATCCAGGGGCACGGGTGGCTATCATCACTGGCGCTGGTGAGGCCTTTTCCACCGGTGCCGACCACGACAAGCTGCTGCGATTATGGGCTGATAAGTCGTTTCAGGTGCCCTCAATGATTATGAGAGGTCTCGATATTTGGAAACCTCTGATTGCTGCCATAAACGGCCCTGCGAGGGGTGGTGGGCTTGAGATTGCACTGGCCTGTGATATTAGAATTGCTTCCGAGAATGCATACTTACAAATGCCCGAGGTAGGACGGGGTTTGCTGCCAGGCTGGGGTGGGACGCAAAGACTGCCGCGGATGGTTTCTCCAGCTAAAGCTGCAGAGATGATTTTTTTAGGTACTCCTATTAGCGCTGAAGAAGCTTACCGGCTTGGATTGGTAAATAAGGTAGTCCCTTTCTCTCAGCTTTTGCCAACAGCCAAGGAGTGGGCAGCGAAGATCTGTGAAAATTCCCCCCGTGGAATTCGTCGAGCCAAAGAGGCCATAATTCGAGGCAAGAACATGGCTCTGGAAGATGGATTACGCCTGGAACTGGCATTTTTTGAGGAAATGCTTCAAAGCGAAGATTACAAGGAAGGACTTCGAGCTATGGCCGAGGGGAAAAAGCCGGAGTACAAGGAACGCTAAAACCCAGTGAGTGGATTTCAAACAAATGAATGATTGTTGCTTAGAAAACGGTAGTCGTTGCGTTTCTGCTAAATTTCAAACCTACATCTGGCCTAAGGATTCTTTTTTGGCATATCAAGGACGATAAGAGGGAAAAAGCACAGATACAGGGTAAAAATATGCGCCAAGACATAACCTTCACGAGCCGGGGGTTGCACTGCAGTGGCTGGCTCTATGTCCCCAACGATCTTCCAGCCGAACAGAAGATGCCTGCAATTGTCATGGCCCACGGCTTTTCATGCGTAAAAGACATGTATTTATCAAACTTTGCTGAACGATTTGTCGGCGCTGGTTTTATAACGCTGGTCTTCGATTACCGGTATTTTGGGAATAGCGAGGGTGAACCACGTGGCCAGTTTTTCCCGTATGAACAGATTGAGGATTACCGGAACGCCATGACTTGGATCTCTGATCATCCGTTAGTGGATCCAGAGCGGATCGGGGTTTGGGGGACCTCGAAGAGCGGAGGCCATGTCCTGTACCTGGCAGCGTATGACAAGCGTATCAAAGCCGTGGTTGCCCAAGTTCCGAGTGTCATCAGCCCCGAAGCGAGAAGGCGCAGAGATCCCGAGAAATATGATAAGCTCGGTGCCCTCCTCATTCAGGACCGCATTGCACGTTACAAGACCGGGTTGACTAACTACTTTAAAGTGGTAGCGCCAGAGGGAGAACCGTGTGTTATAGGCATGACAGAAGCCTACGAATGGTTCATGCAAGCAAGCCGCATCGCTCCCAACTGGTGTAATAAGGTGACCGTAGAGTCACTCGAGAAGGAACGTGAGTATGATCCGGTGGGCCCAATTCAATTGATTGCTCCGACGCCGCTGCTACTAATTAGTGCTGAGTACGATACCCTCGCTCTGCCCGATCTTATTGCGGCAGCTTATGACCGTGCCCTTGAGCCGAAGTCGATGGTGGTATTAGCGTGTCGCCATTTTGATGTTTACGACATGGAACCCTGGCTTTCAAAAGCAGCCGGAGCGGCGCTAGAGTGGTTCACGTACTACCTTGGAAAAGTGCACACGCCAGGCAGATCGTGCTGCAGGTTTTGATAGGCTTGAGGCGGCAGGGAGAAGGGGAATTCCGCAGGTGACCGCCCCTTGCAGTGTTAATCTCACAGGCTGCGGGCCTACAAGAAAGCATAATGAGAAGTACGGTTCTCGGGAGAAAGTGCTGAAGATAGATGAAATAAGAACTGCCGCTCGGTTTAATACCGAGGAACTGAGAATTGGGGCTAAAGCGTATGCAAAGGAGCTGAATGAAACTCCCTGGCCTGAAGGCCATGGTTTCTTCCAGGCTCCCCGGCTTCGCCGGATTACTCCGCTTCGCTCCGGGCACCATTCATCCCCAGGCTTGAAAGCCTGGGGTTTTCTGGAAGTTCTATAAAGCGACGGGACCGGCAAAATTTTGATTCCAACTCGTCGGTAGTCTTCACTCGATAAAAAAGGCTCCGTTCTACGTGCTCCAGACGAGGACGAGGTATTTGTTGATGCGTTGAGGAAGGATCTGAAACCCGAAGTTAAAATTGAGGAATTAGATTTTCATTTGGAGGATCCCCAATTCGCCCTTGCCTTGGTGGAAAAGCTTGAAGCCTTATTCCACGTATTCAAACAAGCAAGGGGGACCCTGCCACAGGAATGAAATGCGAAAGTTGATCAGGAGGGCCCTTTTCATTTGGATGAGGAAGCCGACACAAAGAGGACGAAGTCCTCTAACGACGCAAACCGAATTTCGACTTCCTTTATCGACCCGTGAATAAGCTGCAATATTTGTTCTATAAAGGAGGTTGAGGATGGACGAGGTACGTACGCCACGAGTACTGGGAGAGCTGATTGAGGACAGGGCAAAGAGGTTCAGGGATAAAATCTTTCTTCGTTTCAAGGATCAAACCATCAGTTATAGCGAGACCGATCGTTACGCCAACCGGTGCGCTAACGCTTTCAAAAACCTGGGGATAGGTAAGGGAGATAAGGTCAGCATTATGCTTCCTAACTGCCCAGAGTTCTTGTATGTCTGGTTCGGCCTGGCAAAGTGTGGAGCGGTCGAAGTTCCCGTAAACACGTCTTACAAAGGCGAGTTTTTGCGACACATTGTTGACCAGTCGGATTCAAGAATCTTTGTGATTGCCTATGAATTTCTGGACCGGCTCAAACTGATAGAGGAAGCTTTGAAAAAGGTGGAAAAGCTGGTGGTCCTCGGGGACATTCAAAAACAAGAAATTGCTGGATTCAGAATCCCAATAATGAGCTTTGAGAAGTTCTTCAATAACTCTGAGGAACCTGTGGACGTCAGGGTCCTTCCCTCCGATCCTTTGAGCATTATCTATACGTCCGGGACAACCGGTCTTTCTAAGGGAGCTTTAGCACCCCACAATTTTTGGATCGTCTGTGCCGAAAAAATGCTTGAATACCGAGAGGGGGGGAAGAACGACATTTTTTACACGTTCATGCCGCTCTATCACGCCAATGCTCAAATGCTCACCACATTAACTGCATTGATAGCAGAAGCTCAGATGGTCCTTGCTGATCGCTTTAGCGCATCTCGCTTCTGGGACGAGGTACGTTACTACGGAGCGACTCAGTTCAACTATCTCGGAGGGGTGATCCCGATTCTGGCCAAACAACCCCCGAAGCCCAACGACTTGGACAATCCGATCCGCATTGCCCTAGGGGCAGGATGTCCTCAGGCAGTGATGGAGGAGGTGGAAAAAAGATTCGGGATAAAGTGTTTAGAAGGGTTTGGGATGACTGAGATAGGGATTCCCATCCACGTCAGGGTGAACGATAGGAAACCGGGCTCCTGTGGAAAGCCAATGGATATCTACGAGATCAAGCTATTTGACGATCAAGACAATGAAGTCCCCGTGGGAGAGATCGGAGAAATCGTATTCCGTCCGCGCCAGCCTTATATAATGATGTTGGAATATTACAATATGCCAGAGAAGACCCTGGAAGCATTTCGAAACCTTTGGTTCCACACAGGAGATTTAGCCAAGAAAGATGCGGATGGATATTTCTATTTTGTCGATAGGAAGAAGGATGCCCTCCGGAGAAGAGGAGAGAACATCTCTTCCTTTGAAGTGGAAAGGGCAGTCAATTCTCACCCGAGCGTTCTGGAGTCAGCAGCCGTTGCAGTCGCGTCGGAAGTTGGGGAGGATGAGGTGAAGATATGTGTTGTCATCAAACCTGGTGCCGCCCTCGCTCCAGAAGAATTGATCAGACATTGCAATGACAGGATGCCCTACTTTGCCGTGCCTAGGTATGTGGAGTTTATGGAGAGTTTGCCAAAAACACCGACTGAGCGCGTAGAAAAGTATAAGCTAAAACAGGCGGGAGTCACCTTGAACACGTGGGATAGGGAAAGAGCCGGGGTTCAAGTTCATAGATGAACATGAGGCAACCCGTCCCCAAAGCTCCATTCTATGAGCTAAAATTCTGCGTTAACATGGAGACGTTGAAGGGATGGAGAGATTGAAATGGAGAACAAACTGATAGAGTTGGCTGAGGCAGCCGCCCTTGTGCCAGATGGTGCAACAATTTCCTTCGGTGGATTCACAACGCAGCGTCATCCGACGGCCTTTATCTATGCACTGATACGATTGAAAAAACACAATCTCTATCTTTACGGTCATTCGCCCGGCGGGGACTGGGATATTCTTATCGGTGCAGGTTGCGTCAAGCGGGTCGAACTTGCCTACGAAGCAGATGAAGCTTTTAATCCAATCGGCCCTCGTTGGCGGCTGGCTGTGCAGCGCGGCGAGATTGAGTGGGAAGACTACAGCAACTTCGCCATGGCATCACGTTTTGCCGCTGGAGCCATGGGTCTTCCCTTCATGCCTACCCGTAGTTTGTTCGGCAGTGACGTGTTGCTTAAACAAGCTCTTAGTGATGAGCAACGGGCCGCTGATTGCCGAACTTCTCCCAAAAAGTCCCACGTCATCGAATCACCTTTCAACCCCGCCGAACGTGTCGTGCTGGTACCGGCGATTCACACGGACTTCGCTGTATTGCATGTGCAGAAATCCACCGTCAATGGTATCATTCGGATAGAGGGTCAAACCTTTGCAGATGTCCAGCAGGCACTGTGTGCTGATACCGTCATCGTCACGGCAGAGGAACTCGTAGAAGAAGGGGTGTTGCGGCAGAAATCGGAAGGGAATGCGCTACCCCATTTTGTTGTCAAACATGTTTGCCATGTGCCTTTTGGTTCGCATCCTTATGCTGTTTTCAATTATTACGACTACGACCCCTACCAGTTAAAAATTTACCATGATAGCGCAGGAGACAATCGGAAGTTTCATTCGTACCTGGAAAAATATGTGTTCGGCGTGAAGAACCACGCCGAGTACTTAGCTGTTGTGGGTGGAAAAGCCCGATTAGACACCCTGAGAGCCGACCCCTCTTTTGGATACAGTCCTGAATTAAAACGAAGAAGGATAGACTGATGACCGAACGACCTTATACGCTGACCGAACTAATGGCGGTAATTGCTGCTCGTGAAATAAAGGATGGTGAGGTGGTTTTTGCCGGAACAGGCTTACCGATGCTGGGAGTGATGCTGGCTCAGCACACCCATGCTCCAAATTGCTGTATCATTTTTGAGGCTGGGACAGTGGCCAGCCAGCTTGCCCACCTCCCCATGTCAGTCGGTGACCCACGGACATTGCGTGGTGCAGCCATGGCAGTAGGCCTCTACGAGGTCTTTAGCTACGTATTACAGGCCGGCCGGGTAGATTTGGGCTTTCTGAGTGGTGCACAAATAGACCCATTCGGTAATATAAACAGTACTTCGATTGGATCAGATCCATGCCATCCCCAGGTACGTTTCCCTGGCAGCGGAGGTGCGTGTGACATTGCCTGTTTGGCCCAGCGCACAATCATCATTGCATTGCATGAAAAACGACGTTTCCCCAAAAAAATAGACTATATTACTAGTCCTGGCTGGCTGCAAGGTGGAGACAGCCGACGAAGAGCAGGTCTGACTCGCGGTGGCCCAAGCGTCGTGGTAACTACCAAAGGAGTTATGGGCTTTCGCCCTGATACTAAAAGGATGTACTTAGCCAGCTATCATCCTGGCCTCACTGCCCAGGATGTCGCTGACGATACGGATTTTCATTTGGAAATTGAAGGTGCGGTGGAAACACCTACGCCAACCATGAGAGAATTGCAGATCCTGCGAGAGACCGTTGACCCCGAAAGAATTTTTTTGAAATAATGTAATTCATACCGAAGGCCAATATAAGCTTAGAGGCACTGGCCATGCCTGTCAAAAAAACAGAAACTCTCATGTTAAGCTATCCTTGGGACTTAAAGGTCAGAGCCCGTCTAAGGCGTCGGATCCGGATTACCCGGTTGATTCCTATGTGAGTTCAGGCGTCCCCGTGTTATCCATTCAACATTTCAATCAGTAATACTCGCTTTCGAGCCCGAGCTAAAACCGAACATTAGTAGGTTAACTCGTCGGCCGTTCATGGTTCTTAATGGATTCTTATCTCCTCGATCTCTGAGGCTTTAAGCGAGGATCGAAAAGCTCGCAATCTACCTCGATGCCGGGTTGGACCCTGATCTGCTTCAACTCTCCAAAAGAAACGTATCCCCACTCTGCGAATATTGGATTCCCAATGATGCCATAACCAAAGAAAAGATCCTCACCGTCATATTCAGAGATGAACCAGTCGCATCCCCCGATGAAGAAGTGGATGTAGATCGGTTTATCCTTCAGCGGCAATTTCTCGGTTTCATAGAGCTTCGGGAGCTTTGCGAGCTGATCCTTTGGTGGTTCGTTCCACATATCTTGTCTCCTTCGGTCAGTCCTTATCCGACATTTTATGAGTTTTCTCTTGGCCCTCTTGGAGCCTGTTGAGAAGGGTCACCTGCTCTTTGAGCTTCGAGTAGTTCTGGGCCAGTCTTTCTTTTGCTTCTGGTGGTATCAGTCTGGATTGGAGGATTCGCTGGATGCAGAAGGCTAGGCTGAAGGCTTCGAGGGCGCATCTGTCTGAGCCGGTTGTGTCCATATGAATTCCCTCCCTTCGTCCGTATTTTGATGCTCATATGTTTGGAAGAAGTCACTGAAAATCTGATTAATGAGCTTGGGCGTCGCAATCTCTTCAAGGAGATTGCTTTGTTTCATCCGAGCCCTCCTATCTTCCGTTCGGCGAAGCTCAGGTGCCGGTCGTCTGAGACAATGATATGGTCGATCACTTTGATGTTGAGAATCTCTCCGCATTGGACCAATTTCTTTGTTATCTGGATGTCCTCCGGTGATGGGTTAAGGCTCCCGGAGGGGTGGCTGTGGACCAGGGCGATGCCGCTGGCATTTGACAGTATGGCTGCCTTGAATACCTCCCTCGGGTGCACTATGGCTCTGTCCAGTGAACCTATGCTCACGATGTGAATACTGTTGATTGTGTTGGCCGTGCTGAAGTTAACGGTGAGGAAGACCTCTCTGTCTGTACCGGCCAGGAATCTTTTGACAATAGAAGCCAGCTCTTGGGGGCCTGTGATGGTCTTTGGGCCGTAAATGACCTCCTTTTCCCTCACGAGTTTGACTCTGACGATGTTGATGCCGTTAAAGAGCTTTCCGCGTGACATTATTTTCCCTTTTACTTCTTCATGCGGTGGCTTAACATGCTTAACAATTTTGCGTATTTCCTTAAGCCATAGTGAATTGCGCAGATCGGATGATTAACGGTAGCTTAACTTTTGGTTTCACTGCTTCCTGCCAGCTTGTCCTTAAATACCCAAAGGTTTGTATAGGCATTAGCCATGGCAGCACTGATTGAAGTAAAGGCAACTCCTTTCTTCATCGGGGTAAAAATGAAGAGACCCTAAGATTTCTCCAAGGGTCTCTTCGGTCTGAATCAGAATTCTTTTCTTAGACAGGTTTATCTATTCTGCGACATCTCCTTATGTGGTGTTGATTTTAGTTTAGACTTGTCCCTCACCCATGTGTCCCAGACCCTGCCGATTTCACAGTCATAGATCTCGCCAAATTCATAGAGGGCTGGATGGCCACAGACCACATCCTGTCTCCTCAGGTGGTATTTCGCGTCCCACCTGGAGGTATCGGGTTCAACCCTAATGAAGTCCAGGTTCAAAGGAGACTCCGATGGATAGGCGCACTTGATGTCCCCGTTTTCATAGCCAGAGACGAGTAATTCGCAATTCCAGCATTGAAAGGTGATCATCCCTGTGGCAGGACATCTGACACACGGCTGCGTTTGAGACTTCCTGATAATCTTCACTCTTCTCGTATGGTTCATGCGAGACTCTCCTTAATAGATTGATGTTTAGTCTTTCAGGCTATCCTCAAAGGCGCAGATCTCTTCTATCTCTTTGATCAGGGATTCTTCGGTCTCCTGGTTAAATCCTGCCCTTTTGGTTAGCATGATCGCTTCGTTCTTCACGTTTCTGTGTTTTTTAGTGGAGGTTCTCTTTAATCGGTCGTTTTTTCTCTTTGGCATGAGTGCCCTCTTTTTCTCTTTTGAGAGTTCCTAAAGACTCCAGGTCAATTTTTAATGTTACAGATTTGAAGCAGTCTTTCGTTCACATGATCAGGAATTGCGATCCCGACACGGCTCAGATTTTCTTTCTCCCTTGAAAGGTTCAAGTAACACTCAAAAATTGGTTTAGCATTCTGACCCTCCCTGAAACTCAGGATTTGGAGGTGTCTTCCTCTGAGGTTTTTGTTCAGTTCTTGAAATCGGCACTCGACGACTGTTCCAAGGTATTCCTTTTTCAGTATAGGGATCCCTTCAGTTGCTTCTGTCATGTCAATTCTCTTCTGTAAGGAAAGAGAAGAAACCCTCCCGATGGATCGGAGATCTCCGCATTCATCAAAGACACCTAATTCTATAGACCCAATCAGTCCCTTCTTGTCCCATTCTTTTCCTCTATCATAGCCGATGATGAGGGCATCTACGGTATCGGACTTCTTAAGCTTGAGCCAGGACTGCGACCTTACCCCCGGGAAGTAGGGAGCTTCAAGGTCTTTAAGGACAATCCCTTCTCCCCCTGCTTTAATAACCTCTTTGAAGTACTGTTCTTTGTCCTTAAAGATGAGGTCCTCAAACTCGATAAATTGATTACGCTCTAAAGAGTTGATATAGCTTTTGAACTCAGTAAGGTATTCAAGTCTATGTTTGAAAGAAAGAGGTCTCAGGTCTTTACCTTCTGCCTTTAGCACATCGAATATGTGATAGTGAATCTTATTTCCCGTTGTTTCCTGATATTCCCTTGCCTTTTCTGGTGAACAGTGAAGCAGGGCGGAAGTGGCCTCCAGGGCATTGGCCATAGAATTGAGTTTGACGAAGCTATCGGGTAGATAAAGCTCTCCATCAAAAATCGATCCTTTCCATTGGCCTAAGTCCATACTGCATAAGTGTGGGACGTTATCTGTCAGTTCATTCAGAAGATAAGTGTCAGAGCATCGGTTCCTTGAGGTAAAACAGTTCCCTTCTGGTTGGATGTGAAGAATGCCCCTGATGCCATTCTTTTTCTCACCACAGGCGAATCGGTCGCTCTTCAGGACCTCTTCTCTTTCCTTTTCAGGGAGCTCGGTGATGTCTCTGGCTAATTGAGGACAGACCTGTTCGAGGGCTGAAGGCCCATTCGGGTTGTGCTCGATATGATAATTGGCCAATTTACTGATGAGATCTTCCTTTGAGACTTTCGGACCTTCGGGTATGGGAATCCCCTTCTCGCTGCATTCCTTGATTAGTTCAGAGAGTTTCTTCATTGCTTTCCTCCGATCTAAGAAATTCTTGGCTTCTGGTTGTCAACCACCCATCTGCCGTCTTTGTATAACAGGGTGACTTTGCCCCGTTGGGTCTCCATGACGACCTTGTCCCTTCGGTGATATTTCCTTTTGTGGCCAAAGATCATTCTGGTGAAGTAGCGAACGATACAGAACGGCAAAAAGCAGATCATTATGACTGCGAACACTCCGAGTCCAATAGGACCAAACAAGAGGATGCATGCTATTAGGCCTAACAGCAGCGCTACCATGGTTTGCCCTTCTTATTTGAGCCAGCAATAGAGTTTGCATGTCTTGCGAATGAAACCACAGTTAGAGCCTGTCTGTGGGCATTTGCCTCTTCCAAAAGAGAATAAACTACCGGGCTCATGCGTTGACATGCCCTTCTTAGAAAGTCCGATTTCCTTCATAGGTATCACCTCCCTGCACACAAAATGTAACGAAAGATGGGCTTTTTGATGCCTCCCTATAATGAGAACCCTTGCCTTTATGGCCTCGGTTCTTCGGCTGATGTCTATTGCCTTTCAAAGGGCAACAAGAAAAAAGAAATTGGTGGTCACCCTAAATAGCTAAGGGGTTAGGCGTGGGGGGGGTGTAACTATATGGAGGGCGATTATTGACCTTATAGGCAGTACAATCCTTGGTAGAAACTTCCTCGAGACTCAGCAGATAAATGGCCACCCAGGGGCGATAACTCCTTCTGAAATCAGCGATTGACAGATTTTCTCCAAAGATATAGATTTCAGTCGTAATAAGACAAGCCAGTCCACTCAAAGAGGACGTAAGCTTATGCAGGATTCTGTTTCCCAGGAAATCCATAAAGCGGCGCAGGCATTGCTTAAAGAGGCGTACAGTTCTGGTGCTAACATTGCGGTGAGCCTCAATTCAACTCTAAATCAATTCCTAACTTGGCCCTTTAGAGCGGGTTCTGCGCACATAATCGACTCTGAAGGAAAAAGCATAACATTTGAGACCGTCATCTATACAAAGTCGGGAACACAATCGGAGAACCAGCCGCCTAAGATCGAAGCGGATGCCGTTGCCTGCGGTGTGCATATAGTACAAAACCTCGGCCCTGAGGAACTGCGTGAAGGGTACGAGCACATTGCTGGCCTTAAGCGCCCGAAAAGGACTCGAATACAAGTAGACTTCCCGGTCAACATCGCGCCATTGGGCATAATCTTTGCCATTGACTCGAGCACCCCAATTGAGAAAACTGCAGAGCTTATGATGCTGCTGAACAAAAGCTACCCAGCCTCAGAATGGCCTGATATGGTCGCCGTTCTGACCCGCGGCACAGTCAATTACGCTGCACAGTTTTATGGCGGACCTATAATGGGTAATTTCCTCCTTCCCAATACGACTGATTTTGTCGTCGGGCCTATATACGCACACGTTTTTGCACAGGGCATTGGATTGTTTTCGATGAACAGAATGTGCGGTTTTCTGTTCATGCATTTGCAAACGTTCTCTCCCGGTACCAAATTGCCGAACATGAATGAGGCTTTGAAAGAAATTTCACCCATTGGAATCACTCTTGGTGCTTATCAGTTTAATCTGCAGCACCAATTGGTCCCTGCGCGCAATCTGCTTTGGGAGCAAGGCAAAATTGGGCCTCTCCCGGTCCGCATTGAAGATAGCAAAGGAAACCTTCTGTCTCATCTGGAATTCATCCCGTGGCAAGATGGTGGAGTAGTACGTTTAATCGGAAAGCTGCCGCTAGAGGGCATCCTGGTTTTTATGGGGCCAGTCTCGCAAAATGCACACATAATAAGACAACCTGATGGAGCGATTTCCAGTGTTCTTCCCATAGGGGAATCACAATTCAGAGAAATGCTGGCACAGTTTCAACAGCGGTCCAACATGAATGTAAAGCCAGAAAAGCCAAAATGGACTGTTACAAAATTCGCGGATGAAGGAACATCCTCGCCATTTTTTGCACGGTTATTCTCTGGGATGCTGCGCCTCCGTGATGTGGCTTTCGACGACGGCGAAAAGCGCAAAGAGTTTGACAAGGCTTATCAATTCGTTCTCAATACGCTCATGAATACTCGGGAAACTTCAAACGAAATAATCCAGACATTGACTGAACACATGGGCAAGGTATCACAAGGTGAAATCGCCCGCTTAAAAGGGCACATAATTCATGTCGATCAAAGTATTGATAGCAAGCTGAGAAAAGAAGTCGCAGAGTTCCTTAATAGCGCAGTCCGGGTACTCAAAGACGGGATGCAAAATCTGACGACGTTTTTACAATTGAATATTGGTTTTCTGTATATGAAGCAAACAGCTTTCGAGAAAGGAGTTACAGCACTTGCACAAACCCAACCCGAATTGGCTGCATATCTTCAGGAAACTCGGAATTGGTCCGAGACTCTGATTTTATGCAGAAATAACCTACATTTAGGCTGGATGTTACCCGGACTGACATACAAAGAAACCTCTCTTGACCTGCCCCCCGAAAATTGGTCCAGGGGATGAGTTAGAATAGGACTGAGAATAAATATAGGGGGTCAGGATGAAGAAGAAGGGGTTTAGTGCAGAGCAAATCATCGGGAAGCTGAGAGAGGCAGAGGTTGTTCTAAGTCAGGGGAGCACGGTGGGTGAAGTGAGCCGCAAGCTCGGGATTACGGAGCAGACCTACTACCGATGGAGGCGGGAGTATGGAGGGATGCGGGTAGATCAGGCCCGAAGGCTCAAGGAGCTGGAGAAGGAGAACGGGAGGCTCAAGAGACTGGTGGCCGA
>Ga0326728_10003236_pt1 | contig 51285 bp, 29 predicted proteins | sample MB3enrmetagenome_FD_207602 | JGI IMG/M metagenome (GOLD analysis project Ga0326728, IMG submission 207602) | Lab enriched peat soil microbial communities from McLean, Ithaca, NY, United States - MB31MN | ecosystem: Environmental > Terrestrial > Soil > Wetlands > Peat | place: USA: New York... | reverse complement strand
GCCCGATAGGGATACGGCTCCCGAGCCTGCGGGCGCAATAATCGCCGCGCCCGCACAGGTTGTGGACAATCCATTCGGCGTCGCCACCACGAGTCCCGCCGGCAGGTTATCCGTAAACGCCACACCGGTGAGCCCCAGGGTGGTGTTCACCGCTGGATTGGTGAGGGTAAAGCTCAGCGAGGTGGTGCCATTCACCGGAATGCTGCCGGCGCCAAATGCTTCGGTGATAGAGGGAGGCGCCTCCACAGTCAGGAGGGCGGAAGCGGTGCCGCCCGTCCCGCCCTCGTTGGAGGTCACCGCGCCGGTGGTGTTGTTCAAGGTGCCGGCCGCCGTGCCCGTCACGATAACCGAGAAACTGCAGGAGGGGCTGGAGACCGTCGAAGCGCCCGCCAGCGATATGACTCCTGCTCCCGGCGTGGCGGTGATCGTGCCCCCGCCGCACGAGCCCGTGAGCCCGTTGGGGTTGGCCACCACCAATCCTGCCGGCAAGGTGTCCGTAAACGCAACGCCGTTCAGTTGAACGGCATTTGCCGCGGGGTTGGTGATGGTGAAGGTGAGACTGGTGGAGCCGTTCAGCGGGATGGTGGAAGCGCCAAAGGACTTGGTGATGGACGGCGGTAATATGCCGACCCCCGTCAAGGTCACCGTCTGCGGGCTGTCAAAGGCGCTGTCGGTGAGAATCAGTGAGGCGCTCCGGGTCCCCCCTGCGGACGGCGTAAACGTCACGTTGACCGTGCAGGTGCCATTAGGCGTTCCCACAGGACTGCTGGTTGAGCAAGTCGTCCCGGTGGGTGCGATGGCAAAATCACCGGCATTTGTTCCGCCAATAGCGATACTGCTGAAGGTGAGGTTGGCCGTGCCGATGTTGGTGACGGTCTCCGTCTGGGGCGCGCTGGTGCTGTTCACGGCTTGACTTCCAAGATTCAAGCTCGTGGCGCTGAGGGCCACCGGGCTAACCTGCAACAGAACGGATACCGTGCCTGCTTCGTTCGCGGTCACGAGGTCGAGTCTTCCATCTCCATTGAAATCGCCGGCAGCGACGGAAGAAGGCCTGGTGTCCGTGGGGAAGTCATGGTGGGCCTGGAAGGTCCCGTCGCCGTTGCCGAGCAGGACAGAAACGGTGTTGTCCGACGCATTGACAACCGCGAGGTCAAGCTTGCCATCGCCATTGAAATCCCCGCTGACGGGTATCTGCGGATCGTTGCCCGTCGCATAAGTGGCTTGGGGTTGGAAGGTGCCGTCGCCGTTACCGATCAGCACGGAAAGCGTGTTGCCGTTTTCGTTCGCGACCACCAGGTCGAGCTTACCGTCACCATTAACGTCGGCGGTGATAATCCCGATGGGGTCCGCTCCCACCCCATAGTCCACATTAGTTTGGAACGTGCCATCGCCGTTTCCGAGCAGAATGGAAATATTGCCTGGATATTCGTCGGTGGTGGCCAAGTCGAGATGGCCATCTCCGTTAAAGTCTCCCACGGCTAAACCGAAAGCCGTTCTGCCCGTCGCATAACCCACATAGGGCTGAAACGTCCCATCGCCATTGCCCAGGAGAATATCTACATCGCTGTTGGGGGAGCAACCCGTATCATTCAGATGGCAATTCCTGGCGACCACGGCCAAGTCGAGCTTGCCGTCCCCATTGAAATCCGCCGCGGAGAGGCAGACAGGCTTGGTGCCGGTGGCGTAGGTGACTTGCGGCTTAAAAGTGCCATCCCCGTTCCCAATCAGAATGGAAACGGTATTATCAGCGGCGTTGGTGACCGCCAGGTCGAGTTTCCCATCACCGTTAAAGTCCCCTGCCACAACCCCGATAGGCCCGTTCCCAACCGGATAGTTCTGGCTGAAGGTGAACGTTCCATTGGCATTACCCAGCAGAATCGAAACATTATTGGTGTCGTAATTGGCAATCGCCAAATCGAGATGACCGTCGCGGTTAAAGTCCCCGGTGGCCACGATTTCCGAGACGCTACCCGCGCCAAAGTTGGTTTTGTTGAAGGCAACACCCGCCGTGGTTGTGGACACCGGGAACAACATGGCGTTCGAAGTTCCGCCGCCAGGAGTGGGGTTTACCACAGTGACGAAAGCGGTGCCGGGTGCAGAGATGTCCGCGGAGTTAATGGCCGCCGTCAACTGGCTGCTGCTGACGAAGGTGGTGGTGCGGGCGCTGCCGTTCCAATTTACCGTCGCGCCATTGACAAAGCCCGTGCCGTTCACGGTGAGGGTGAAGGCGCTTCCCGCGGGCGCGGTGGCGGTGGGAACCAGCGGCTGATTGATCAGCGGCAAGGGATTAACGACGTTAAGGCTGGCGGAAGCGGTGTTTCCGGTTCCACCCTCCGTCGAGCTCACGGCGCCGGTGACGTTGTTCTGGACGCCGACCGTCGTGCCGGTCACGTTCACCGAGATGGTGCACGTTCCGCTCGGCGCCAAAGAGGCGTTGGCAAGCGTTACCGAGCCTGAACCCGCCACCGCGGTGATAGTTGGCTCGCCGCAACCGCTGTTGGTCAAGCCGTTGCTGGAACTGGCGACCGTCAAGCCGACGGGCAGCGTGTCACTAAATCCGACTCCGCTCAAACCGCTTCCGCTGTTGGGATTGGTAATGGTAAAGGTCAGGCTGGTGGAGCTTCCCACGCCGATGATGGCTGCGCCGAAGGCCTTGGTGATCAAGGGCGGCGCCGCCACGACGAGGGTGGCCATCGCCGTGTTGCCGGTACCACCGTTGGTGGAAGTCACGATGACGCTGTTATTCATGGTGCCCACCGTGGTCCCCGTAACGTTCAACGAGAAGGTGCAACTGCCGCCGGGGGCAAGGTATCCGTAACTTAGACTAACGCTATTCGAACCCGCCACCGCCGTAACGGGGCCGGATTCGCCGCCACAGGAGGTGGGGTTGAGATTGCTGGGTGTGGACACCACTAATCCTGCCGGCAAGGCGTCCGTAAAGGCGATGCCGTTCAGTTCCACGGTGTTCGCCGCGGGGCTGGTGATGGTGAAAGTCAGGCTGGTGGAGCCGTTCGCCGGTATGGTGGCGGCGCCGAAGCTCTTGGTGATGGAGGGCGGCGCCACGCCGGTACCCGTCAGGCCCACGGTTTGGGGGCTGCCGGCGGCATTGTCATTAATGATCACGGTGCCCGTGGCCGAACCCGCGGCGGTGGGCGTAAACGTCACATCAATGGTGCAGGTGTTTCCAGCGGCAATCATGCCGCCCGTGTAGGGGCAGGAGGTGGTGGTGGTGGCAAAGGTGAAGGGGGCGGCAAGGGTGATGCTGGAGATGTCCAGCACGCCGTTGCCGTTGTTGGTCAAAATCACACTTTGGGTCGCGCTGGTGGTATTGAGCGGCTGGCTGGGGAAGTTGAGGCTGTTGTAGTTGAGATTGACTCCTGGGGTGAGGACAGATGAAATCCTAGAGACAAAAGCGTTTGCAGAGCCCGCCTGGAAGGTCTGATAGGCGCTGGCGGTGGTGGGAAATTTGTGAGAGGAGGTTCCACCCGTCACAAAGACGTCGCCAGAGGAATCAAGGGCTATTCCGTAGGCATAATCAACACTCTCGCCGCCCAGGTATGTGGAGTAGATCAACGCCGAGCCCGCCGGATTCAGAGCGGAAACAAACGCGTTTTGGGAACCCGCAAGGCTTGCCTGGATGGGATTTTGCGTGGGGAAGGTGCTCGCCGAGGTATAGCCTGTGACATAGGCATCGCCGGAGGTATCCACAACGATTCCCTGGCCGGAATCCGAACCACCGCCCAGGTAGGTGGAATAGACCAGGGCCGAACCCGCGGGGTTCAATTTGGCTACGAAAGCATTGTAGGGGCTCCCTTCGCCGCCGTAGCCACCCCCGGCGGTCTGCAAGGTTCCGTAAAGGGCATTGGCGGTGGGGAAGTTCGAGGAATACGTGTACCCCGTCACGTAAGCGTTGCCCGAGGAATCCACGGCGATGCCGGCGGCCCCATCGCTTTTGCTGCCACCCAGGTAGGTGGAATAGACAATGGCGGTTCCCGCGGCGTTGATCTCGGTTACAAACGCATTCTCAGATCCCGCCAGGCTGCTCTGAATGGGGTTCAGGGTGGGGAAGTGAGTGGAATCAGTTCCCCCAGCCACGTAAATGTTGTTTGATGAATCGAGTGCAATGCCTTGGGCATAGTCGAACTTCTCACCGCCCAGATAGGTGGAGAACACCAGGCTGAGCGCTGAGCCGCTCCAATTAAGCTTGGTCACATAGGCGTTGGTAGCGTTAGCTCCGCCCAAAGTCGATTGAATGGGGTTCTTCAAGGGGAAATTGCTCGAGTCCGTGGACCCGGTGACGTAAAGGTTCCCGGAGGAATCAACCTTGATGGAATTTCCGTAATCATTGTAATGGCTGTCGTTGCCTGCCAGGAATGTGGAAAACAGCAGGTTTGTTCCCGCCGGGTTCAAGGCTGCCACGAAGACGTTTGAGCCGGTCCCCCCGAAAGTGGGATAGAGAGCATTCCCCGTGGTGGGGAAGTCGGGTGAACTCGCGTAGCCGGTCACAAAGGCGTTGCCCGAGCTGTCCACCGCGATGCCGTAACCTTCATCGTCGATCCTTCCGCCCAGGTAGGTGGAGTACATCAGGTAGGAGCCCGTGGAATCCAGCTTGCTGACGAAAACATTCCAAACAGTATTCCCCGGGTTCGGAAAGAGCGCGGTCTGCGGCGCGTTGGCCGTCACGGGGAAGTCGATGGACGACGTTTCTCCGGTAAGGTACGCGCTGCACGAAGAGTCCACAGCGATTCCATAGGTGTTATCGTTATTACTGCCGCCCAGGTAGGTGGAATACGTCAAGGTTGGGTCAATCACCAGCGGCCGGGTGCCATCATACGGGCCAAGGGCAAAATGCACCTGGTTTGCAGCGTCGAGAACGAATCGGCCATCGAGATATTGACGATTGTCGATTGACGATTGCAGGGATTGCCGATTGCTGATTGTCCATTGTCGATTTTCGGCCTCTGCTCTTGGCTCCTGTTCCTGATAGACGACGGGCTTGTGGAACCGCATTTCACCATCGGCGGAGGCGATCACAAGATCGCCATTCGCGTCAATTCTGAGTTGTTCATTGCCTGCTGCCTTCAGCTTACTGCCTGCCTGCCCCGAGGCGTCGATGCCGAACGCAATACGGTTGGGATCCGCCCCTGGCGCCACCACAAAGTCATATTCCAGTTGGCCGCTCTGGTTGCCGTAGTACACCAGGTCAATTCCCGGATACACCTGCTGGAAGCGCACTTGCGAATAGGTCGGCGCGCCGTGCACCCACTTGCTGGGATCGTTGCCAATGAAGTAATTGGCCGTGCCCGGCAACTCGGCATCGCCCCTTGCGTGCGCGTTGGGATTGGCGCCGGCCAGCTTCATGCTAAGGACAGAGTCCGTTGTCCGTTGCAACGCAGTCATGGCCGAGGGGTACTTGGTTTTGGCCACTGGCGACGGACCACTGACCACGGACGTCTTTTGCAGTTTCAGCACTGCTTCATCGCCCGTCAGGAACAGCCCGTAGCCCTGTCCGCGGGAGAGGAATTTCACCCGGGAATCAGTTTGGCCAGCGTTGGCTTCAAAGCTGAGGGGCAAATGGCCGTAATTCTGGGTTAGCTGCTGGGAGGTTGGGCAGGAATTGGCCGGCGCGCTGATACCGGTACCGCTCAAAGCGATCACCGCGGGGGTGCCAACTCCTACGTAGTTGATGGTCACCGCTCCCGTCTGAGGCCCGAGCGTGGTGGGGGTGAACTTGATAGTAATGTTGCAGGGGGAGTCCGGCGCCACCGAACTGCCGCAGGTATTGGTCTGGCTAAAGGGACCGGAAGCGACAATGCTTGTAATGGGCAAATTGCCGGTGCCGTTATTGGCAAGGGATTCCGTCCGCGGGCCGCTGGTGGTGTTCGCTACCTGGTTGTCGAAATTCAGGCTGGCGACCGAAAGTGCAGCGGTGGGCGCTGTCCCCGTTCCCGTTAAGCTAATGCTCTGGGGGCTGCCGGAAGCATTGTCAGTGAACGAAAAGACGCCGGGGGTGACAGCTCCGGTTGCCGTGGGCGAGAAGGTGAAATTGAGGGTGCAGGAGGCGCCGGGCGCCAGCGATTGCCCGTCGGTATTGCAGGTGCCGCCGCTGGCGAGCGCGAAGGGCGGGTTACCAGAAGAGAAGTAAAAGTTGGTGATGCGCAGTGAAGACGATGTGCCGATGTTGGTGATGGTCAAGCTTTGGGGAGCGCTCGTGGTGCCCTCGGGCTGGCTTCCGAATTGGACCGGGTTGGGAGAGAAAGATATACCCACCGCGGGTGGAGGGCCGGTGAGCCTGGCGGCAAAGGCGTTGGCCACACCGCCGCCGAAGGTGGTTTGAAAGGCGCCGGTAGTGGCGGGGAAATTGGTGGAAGCGGTGCCCCCCACGATGTAGGAGTAGCCAAAGGAATCCAGCGCCAAGCTGAAGGCGCCGTCATCCCCGCCGCCTCCGAGATAGGTGGAGAAGTTAAGGGCATTGCCGGTGGGGTTCAGGATGGCAACAAAAGCGTCGCCGCAGGCCAGATTGGGCGTCTGGCAGGGAATGGTGCCTCCCCCGAACGCCTGCAAGGGGTTCACGCTGGGGAAGTGGGTGGAATTGGTCATGCCGGCCAGCACGGCGTCGCCATAGGAATCAACGGCAATGCCCGCCGCCAGATCGTCGTTCTCGCCGCCCAGGTAAGTGGAGTAGAGCAAGGACGCGGCGCCGGACTGGGTGGTGTCCAACTTGGCCACGAAGGCGTTGCCGCAGGCGACCCCGGAGTTCGTGCATCCGGAGGTGCTGCTTTTCAGAGCCGTTTGCAATGCCCCTGTCGAGGCGGGGAAATTGGCCGAATCCGTGCCGCCGCTGACGTAGGTTTTGCCGGAAGAGTCCACCGCGATCCCCACGCCGCCATCTTCACCACTGCCGCCCAGGTAAGTCGAGTACACAAGGCCGCTCAGGGTGGGGTTTAATTCGGTCACAAAAGCATCGCCGCAAACCGGCGCCTTGGGGCCCGGACCGCACGCCGTTCCCCCGCCCCCCAACGCCGATTGGTAGGCGTTCATGGTGGGAAAGTTCGTCGAAGTTGTACTCCCGGTGACGTAGACATTGCCGGAGGTGTCCAGGGCGATGCCGAAGGCCTGATCGACGCCGTTGCCGCCCAGCAGAGTGGAGTACAGCAGCGAGTCATAGCCGTCGGTGGCGGTGGTGTTGAATTCGGCCACCCAGGCATTTTGAGTACCGTTAATGCGAGTCTGGAATGCGCTATCCGTGGTTGGAAAGCAACAATATGAGGCGGAACTACCGCTGACGTAAACGTAGCCGGGGGAAGCCACGGCAACCCCGAAGCCGAAATCAATGCCGTTATCAGCGGTTAACTGCGGGTGGGCGGTGGAAGCTTTGTGACCGGCGGCGAAATTCTGGTGACCTGTCACGGCGTCGTCTTCCAAGGGAGCCCCGAAATAGGTTGAATAGAGGAGGGTGGATCCGTCCGGGCTGAGCTCGGAAAGGAACGCGGCCTGGCCTTCATACAGGTATCGCTGATAGGCATTGGAAGTCGTCGGAAAATTGTTCGACTGGGTCAGACCGGTTACGTAAGCGTTCCCAGATAAGTCGACGGCGATCTGGCGGCCCTCATCGTCGGTACTCCCGCCCAGGTAAGTCGAGTAGACAATGGCGGTGCCGTCGGGGCTGAGCTTGGTGACGAAAGCATTGTTCGTGCCACCGCCGAAAGTGGTCTGAGGAGCGTTCCCCGAAAGCGGGAAATCGATGGAACTGGTTTGGCCGGAGATGTACGCGCTGCACGTCGCATCCACGGCAATGCCCACGCCGAGATCGGTGCCGGAACCCCCCAGGTAGGTGGCGTAGTTCAAGGCCGGATCGATGACGAGGGGCCGCGAGTGATCGTAAGGCCCCACCGCGAAAGTGATGCGGTTATCGGCAGTGAGGACAAAGGAGCCGTCCAAGAATTGCCGATTGTCGATTGCCGATTGCCGATTGTAGGCTGTCGCCCGTTCCTGATACACCACCGGTTTGTGGAAGCGAACTTCGTTACCGCCATCGATGGAGATAACCAGATCGCCGTTGGGGTCGATATTGAATTGCTCGCTGCCAACTGTGTTTTGCTCACTGCCTACTGCCTTCTGCTTACTGCCTGCTTGCCCGTCACCAACGATATCCATGGTGATGGCGCTGGGGTCGGCGCCCGGCGCTACCACGAAGTCATATTCCAATTGTCCGCCCTGGTTGCCGTAATAAACCACGTCGATGCCGGGGTACACATCCTGGTAGCGGACCTTGGCATAGGTGGGAGCCTGCTTCACCCACTTCGCCGGATCATTGCCGATAAAGTAGTTGCTCTTGCCAGGCAGTTCGTCAAGCCCCGCCACCTTGGCGGCAGAGTTGGCGCCCAGGAGTTTCATTCGTAAAACGGAGTCCGTTGTCAGTTGTCCGTTGTCCGTTGTCTGCAGTGCGATGCCCGCTGCCACAGAGCCTTCTGCCTTCTGTAATTTCAACACTGCCTCGTCGCCGGTGAGGAACAATCCATAGCCGCGGCCATGCGACAGGAATTTCACTGTGGGATCGGTCTGGCCGGCGTTGGCCTCAAAGCTGAGGGGCAAATGGCCGTAATTCTCGGTGAGCCCCGTGCCCGTGGTGGGGGAAAGAGTGGGACAGGCAGTGAGGGGCGCATTGATGCCGTTGCCGCTTAAAGTGATGGTCTGGGGGCTGTTGGGTCCGGTGTAGGTGACGGTCACCGCGCCCGTCTGGGGTCCCAGCGTGGTCGGTGTGAAAGTGATGACGATGTTGCACGTGCCTTGTGCCCCCAGCGAGGTGCCGCAGGTGTTGCTCTCAGCGAAGGGGCCGGACGCGGTAATGCTGCTGATGGGCAGGGCGGAGGAGCCGAAATTGCCGAAGGTTTCGGTGCGCGGACCGCTGGTATTGCTCAACAACTGGTTGCCGAAATTCACGCTGGTGGCGGAAAGCTGCGCCAGGTGCACACCCGTGCCGGTCAAACCCACGGTCTGGATACTCCCGGCAAGGTTGTTGGAATTGTCGTTGACGGTAAGGGTGGCGCTTTCGGGAGCATACACCGACGGCACGAAGTCGATCGAAATCTGGCAGTAACTAAAGGCGGCCACGGATGAGCCGCAGGTGTTGGTGGTAATCTGGAAGTCGGTGGCGTTGGGTCCCATCACCGCAATCCCATTGAGGGTCAGGGGAATTCCCCCATTGTTATACAGGAAAAAGTTCTGCGCCGAACTGGTGGCGCCCAACGCCCACGAGCCATAGTTCCAGGAAGTCTGGTAAAACTGTGCGAGGGGGACGGCGCCGTAACCCGACGCCAGGATGCTCTGCGGACTGTTGGGAGCATCGTCGGTGACGGTAATGGTCGCCGAATCGTAATTCAGGACGTTAGCATTGTAAGTCACGATGATGTTGCAACTGTTGCCAGTGGGCGGGGGGGGCAGGAATGTGGGGCAGTTATTGGTCTGGGTGAAGTCTCCCGAACTGATTGATATGCCGATGCTGCCCAGCGGCCCGCCGGTTCCCGTATTGGTCAGTGTCACCGTCTGCTGCATACTGGTGCCCAGAAGTTGGTAGCCGAAGTAGGGGCTGGTGGTCGAGAAGGTCGCGACGCCGTCGGAAGCTCCCGTGCCGTTCAGCGTAATCGTGGTGGGGCTGCCAACTGCGTTGCCATTTGCGCCGGTCCCCGTAACCGTCAGGGTGGCGGTCTCCAGTCCGATGATCGACGGCGTGAAGGCGACGGCGATGCTGCAATCGGTCCCGCCGGAAACAGCGGCAGTGCACGTATTGGTCTGGCTGAAATCCGCGGCGTTGGTTCCGCCGAACGAGCTGTTCGAGACGGAGACGGTGAGAGGATTGGCGCTCATGTCGTGAACCAGCACGGTCTGCGCCGAACTCTTGTTGCCCATCGCCTGCGGGCCAAAGCTCACCGTGGGGGGTGTTACGGCCAGGGCGGGGATGTCGAGTGAGCTGATCTTGGCCAAAAAGCTGCCAGCCTCGGATTGCTGGGTTTCGTAGCCACCGGTGATCACGGGAAAGTAGTAAGCCTGACCCGCAACGTAGATATTCCCCGAAGGATCAACGGCAATAGCCTGGCCTTCGGCGTTGACGTTTCCATTCAGGCCAAGGTAGCTCGAAAACACTACGGTAGAACCATCGGAACTCAGTTCCGTAACATAGGGGCTTCCCACCAGCGTCTCCGATGTGCCGCCCCCCATTACCGTCTGCAAGGCATTCACGCGCTGGAACTGATCGGTGGACGTATAGCCGGTAAAATAGGCATTCCCCGAACTGTCCGCAGCAATGCTCAGGCCCACGTTGCCGCCGGCGACGCAACCACCCTGGTAGGTACCATACCCGAAGTATGTGGAATAGACGTTCAGCCCTGTAGGGTCAAATTTAGCTACGAAGATTTGGTTGTCTTCGCATCCATTATAGGCCATGAAATCATGGTTAACGGGGAAGTTGTCCGCCGTCGTCGATCCGGTGACGTAAGCGTAGCCCGCAGCGTCTACAGCCAGCCCTCTTATATAATTATATACAAGATACCTTGAGTACTGTGCGGGGGAAAGGTCTCCCCCCAGGTAGGTGGAATAGACAAGGGTTGTGCCGGTGGAATTCAATTTGCTCACGAATCCAACGTTGCCTGTTTCGTAGAGACTTAAACTCGGCTTGAAAGAGCCGACCGTCGTCGGGAAGTCAGTTGAATTCGTTCCCCCGCCCACTACGACGCCGCCCGACCCGTCCACTCCGATGCCCACCCCGTTGTCATATCCCGACCCGCCGAGATAGGTGGAGAAAACGAGCGAGGCGGAACCCGTCGCGGCGGCGGTATTCAGCTCCGACACGAAAGCTTTTTCATACCCTTTAAACGAGGTCTGGTACGCGCCCGTGGTGGTGGGGAAATTGGCGGAGGATGTGCCGCCCGTCACATAGACGGATCCGGGACTGCTTACGGCAATTCCTGAGGCTCCATCGTTGCCGCTGCCGCCCAGATAGGTGGAATAGAGAATGGTGCTGTTGGTAGCATTCAACTGCAACTCGGTCACGAAGGCGTTTCGCGCGCCGGTGCCGCCCAACGACTTCTGGTAGGCATTCGAGGTGGGGGTGGGAAAGTCCGTGGAGTTTGTCGCCCCCGTAACATAAATGTTGCCGCTAGAGTCCAGGGCGATGCCGCTGGCGGAGTCAGTGCCCGACCCGCCGAGATAGGTGGCATTAAGCAACTCGGTGCCCGACGGGTCAATCTCCGCGATGTAGACGTTGGAGGATCCGTGCAAATTATTGTTGGGAGAGGGGAGAGGATCCTTGATCGGCAGGGTGGACGAACTGGCAGTGGCCACCAGGAAGACGTCGCCACTGGAATCCACGGCAATACCATTTGAGCCGGAAGTTATGGGGAAAGGAACGAAGGTGGAATAGCTGAGCGTGGGTAAGTTGGGGGGTATGGCCACAGCGGGGTCGATGATCAGCGGCTTCGAGTGGTCGTAAGCGCCCAGCGCAAAATGGATGCGATTCTGCGCGTCGAGGACGAAGGAGCCGTCAAGGGATTTTGGATTTTGGATTTTCGATTTTGGATTTTCCGTCGCCTTTTGGTCCTGGTTGTGGACTGTTAACTGTGAACTGTTAGCTGTGAACTGCTCTTGATACACCACCGGCTTGCAGAAGCGGAATTCGCCAACTTCCGTGGGGATCACCAAGTCGCCGTTCGCGGCGATTTTGAGCTGGCCGCTGCCTGCTGTCTTCTGCCCACTGCCTACTGCCCACTGCCTACTGCCTTCTGCGTTCTGCCCACTGCCTGCTTGCCCGGCGGCATCGATGGCCAGCAAAATGGCGCTGGGGTCGGCGCCCGGGGCCACCTCAAAGTCATATTCCAGTTGCCCACCTTGGTTGCCGTAATAGACCAGGTCGATGCCGGGATAAACGTTGCGGTACCGCACCTTCGAATACGTCGGCAGGTTGGTGCGCCAGCGCCGGGGATCATTGCCGATGAAGTAGTTGACCTTGCCGGGGAGTTCATCCCCGCCGGTGACGGCAGCAGCCTGATTCGCATGGACGAGTTGCAGTTGCAGGGAAGCGTCCGGAGCGGCTGGGGAGTTGTTTCCACCTTGGCGGGAATCCGGCGCCGCCTTCGGCTTTCCACCTTCTGCCCTGGGTATGTCCACCACCGCCGCATTCGGGGTGAGGAAAAGCGTGTATCCGCGGCCGTGCGAGAGGAATTTGACCTGCGGGGCGCTCTGCCCCTGGTTGGGCTCAAAGCTGAGGGGGAGCTTGCCGTACGAGGCAAGTTGGCGAGCCTTCGCCGCCTCCTGGATTTGCGGCGGGGGCGCGGCAGGACGCTTGGCCCCCTGGTGAGAGGGCTGATTTGTTGCCGCAACACCTGGCGTCGTGCCTCCACTGGGCGCTTGCCCCGCTCCATAGGCGAGAGAAGTCATGAGTGCCCAGGTCGCAAGTGGTAGAATAATATTGCTACCACCGTCGCGCGATAGGATACGCCGGAATCGCATGGAAGCCTCCACTCGGAATGCTCAACAGCACGCGGGGCGCTGACCCCTTATTTCGAGGTAGAGCGCCTCAAGAAGCAAGGCCGCGGACGTTCGCTAAACGATAGAATCTTTACGGTGTTACTGACTGAACAGGGCCATTGTGACATTCCCCTAAAACCATGTCAATAGGTGGTGCGGTTTTTTTGAAAATTGGGGATTAAACCCGACTCCCGGACAGTTATCGGTCAGTTATGTGAAAAAGGGGTTAAGGGCCGAGATTTATAGACGTCCGGCGCCAAATATCGAAGTAAATGAATCCCAGGACCGGCGCCCCGAATTAGCGGTCAAAATATCTGGCTCAGGGGTCCAAGACTGCGTTACCCTCTTGCAAGTTCCCGGGTTGAGGTGAGAAGATGGCGTCACGAGGGGCGGTCCCGCCGATCCCCCCGGCCGGGGCAGAAAGTGCCAGAGGCAAGATTAGCTGAGCCTGGAATCCCCAGCACCTCTCGATCCGGTGGGGAGCACTTGCGGGGGGTGGCGATACGGACAACTTGCCCATAATTCGTCGCGATGACCTCGGGGAGTTCGTCACCGCAAACTAGGCACTTTTGTCCGAAATGACCACCCCTACGTTGATCGCCACGCGTAGATGGGACTTTTGGGTACCGTGTCCACCTTCGTTGCGTCGGAAGACCCATTTCACCTATAATGTGGAGGGACCCCAAAGAATCAGGATTTACACAATGCCCTCTCCCATCGTCCAAAAGCTCCAGGAAGAGATTCAATCGTTGGAGCGCGAACTGAACTGCGAGCTGCCCAAAGAGCTGAAACGCGCTCGCGCCTTGGGTGACCTGAGCGAAAACGCTGAATACCACATGGCAAAGCAGCGCCAGGATTACGTCAGCGCGCGGCTGTGCCAGCTCAAGCAGCGGCTGGCGGACCTTTCGCTCATCAACATGAACAACATTCCCAAGGACCGCATCGCCTTCGGCTCCAAGGTGACTCTGTATGATGTCGACCGCGATCTGGAGATCGAGTACCGGTTGGTGACCAGCGAAGAGGCCGACGTCAGCAAGGGGCTGATCTCCACGACCTCCCCCATTGGCCGCGGTTTGATGGGCAAGAAGCTGGGTGACACGGTTAAAGTGACCACGCCCAACGGTTCCCGCGAGTTCGAAATCCGCGCCGTCCTGACCTTTCACGATCAGGCTTAAGTACCGGACTTGCGCCCGGCCGGAGCGCAGAGGCCTTCCATGGTAACGCGAAAAATCGGCGACACGCTTCAGCACGTTCTCGACGCCATTGTCCGGGGGTTTGCCGCCAGCGGCATCAACCCCAATTTTCTCACCTTCATCGGATTTGCCATCAATTGCCTGGCGGCGTATCTGTTCGCTTACGGATACTTTCGCTGGGCCGGGGCCACCATCATCCTGGCCGGCATTTTCGACATGACCGACGGCCGCGTGGCGCGCCTCGCCAAGCGCGTGACCCCCTTCGGCGGTTTTTACGATTCGGTCATGGACCGCTATTCGGACCTCTGCCTGCTGATTGGCCTGCTGATCTACTACGGGCGCATCAATCGCTACTCGTACGTCTGCCTGGTGGCCGTCGCCATGATCGGCTCCGTCATGATCAGTTACACCCGCGCCCGCGCCGAGAACCTGATTCCCACCTGCAAGGTGGGGTTTATGGAAAGGCCGGAGCGCGTGGTGCTGACCATTATTGGCGCGTTGTTTGACCGCATGGCGCCGGTGCTTTGGCTGATCGCCGTGCTGTCCAACGTCACGGTGATCCACCGCATTCTCTACACGCGCCAGGAGGCCCGAAAGTTGGCCTCTCAACAAGCCGCACCTTAGCCCCCCGCCCACTGCCCCGGAGTAAGCCATGGGATTGTCCCCCGGAGATAACATGAAAAGCACAGGCAGAGTTGCAGGGTTTTGCCTTTGCATTCTGATCGGGCCGGCCGCCCTGGCCGTAGGACGCACACCCGCTCCAGTTGAAATCGTCAGTCCGGTTTTTGACGCCCAAGGCCGCGTCGTGGAGGTTGCGGCTCCGGACGGAAAGCCGTACCCGCTTTTTCGTCAACCACCCGAATCCCCCTTACTCAAACAGGTACGCGAGGTTCTGCATTCGCGGCCGGCGCAACAACAGTTGGTGCTCGAACGCTTTGCACGCGCGCTTCGCTCCCATGAGAGGAACGCAGCCCCCGGCGAGGCGCAATCAGCTTCTCTCGCGATGTACCTGCTGTTATCCAACGAGGAGGGCGGATTTGCGCGTTACGGCTTCTGGATGGAGCGGGCAAATGGCCGAAGAGAACTGGTCATGGCGGGATATGTGGATATGGTGGTGGACCAGCGTACCGTCGCCAACGGAGACTTCGAGGAAATCTTCTGCCACGAACTCGGGCACCTCATCTTGCGGTCGCTCCTGGGTGATCTGGGCCATGGACCCTCGCGGAAAATGCATCAGAGCATGACGGTGACGGACTACCCGACCGCTTTCGACGAGGGCTACGCGGAGCACTTTCAGCCACTGGCGCGGGACGAGACCCAAAACCCGGCCTTGCGGAAAATCCAATCCGGAACGGGCACGACGGATCTCGATTTGCTTTGGTTGAGCAGTCTGGACACCCAACTGCGCACCGATGGGGTGAAGCGGAATATCTTCGTGCATCGCAAGGCGCCGCCGGCGGATACGGGACAGGGCGCCGACCTTTATCAGTTGTTTTTAAATGAGGAGACGTCCACCACGTTTCTAACCGGCGCCCTCCGGAACGCACAGGAAATGATGGCGAGCGAAGGGGTCATCGCCACGCTGTTTTATCGTCTCGTGAACCGGGAGAGCCTGCGCAACACATACCGCGACTCTGCCTTCTATAATCAGTTTCTGGAGGCAAATGCCGCGAGGGGAGCGGACCCGCAAAAGGAAATCACTCCTTACGAAAATGTAAATCTGAAAACCTTTGTTGCCCTGCGGCGGATTGCTCCCTTGGCGAGGGATCCCAGCCGCCCGCTGGCGATCGCGTTCATCGACGCTTACGCCAAACTCTTCCCGGAAGAAGCCAGGACGGTGTATGACCTCTTCCTTTCCACGACGTATGGTGCGACCGCATCGCAAGAAACCGCCAACGCGTTCGAGCGCGCCGCCGTGGAGGGCCAGGTTGGTGACATTGGCTCGTTCCGCCGGGACTCCCTTGCTGCCTTCTCGCTCCTCAACCAGATTACGAACCGCGTGGCCAAAGGGGACGTCCGCCTGGACGCCAATCTCGGGCCGGAACTTTGGCTGCTCAACGAAAACTTCAAGATTGCGTTTGCCGTGTGGGAGCGCGAGCGCACCGTGCCACTTTCCATCAATCTCAACACGGCGTCGGAGGCCGAGTTAATGACGCTGCCGGGTGTCGATTCGGCACTCGCTGCCCGCATCGTAGCCACCCGGCATGCGCGCGGGTACTTTCACAGCCTGGACGAAGTGGGATTGATGGAAGGTGTTTCCCCGGCTCTCCTGCAAACCATGAAAGAGATGGCCGAAAAGATGCGGAATGCAGGAGTGTACACTCGCGAGTAGCACGGTCATCCTGGCCGTGACAGGTCACGGGCGGGAGCCCGATGAATCGGGGCAGGACGCCCGTGCCACGTCCCAGGGATCGGCCTTCACTCCTAAGTTGCGTACCCTTTCGCTAATAAAGGCTGGACGCACTCGGCACGCAGAGCGATGATAGAAATGATTCGAACGACTCTCGCGCCCCGAGCCATTCAGTAACCGGCTCGGGGGTTCGTCCCAGCTACACACATGGTGGTCGCCCATCAATTCGATACTCAGGCCCGCAACATGGTGGAAACCCAGCTTCGCCGGCGGGGCATCCGTGACGAGCGGGTGCTGGAGGCCATGCGGCTGGTTCCCCGCCACGAATTTGTTCGTGCGGATTTGGTGGGCGCTGCTTATGACGACCGCCCCTTGCCCATTGGCGAGCGCGAGACGATTTCCCAACCTTACATCGTGGCGGCCATGACCCAAGCCGCGCGAGTTGCCCCCGGGGACAATGCTCTGGAAATCGGCGGGGGCAGCGGCTACCAGGCGGCCATTCTCGCCCGCCTGGCCGCCACGGTTTGCAGCATTGAAATTAACGCCGCGCTGGCGGAAAAGGCGCGCGAACGCCTGGAGCGCCTGGGATACGGAAATGTCGAGATGATCGCCGGTGACGGAAGTGAGGGCTTTGCCGCCCGCGCCCCCTACGATGTGGTGATCGTTAGCGCGGCCACGCCCAGCTTGTCGCCGATCCTGCTCGGCCAACTGGCGGAAGGCGGCCGTTTGGTGGCACCGGTGGGAAATATGCGCTATCAGGAACTCTTGCTGCTTTCGAAACAGGGCGGACAAATAACCACGCAGCACCTCGACCCGTGCCAGTTTGTGCCGCTGATCGGAAAAGGTGGCTGGCCGGGGACGAGAGAGTGACGAGTGAGGAGTTAAGAGTGACGAGATCGTAGCCACGGTCAGTGCTCTTCTGACCGTGGGCTTTTCTGATCCGCTGGACAAGTCAGGCCTGCGCCCAACTTGAAGCTGCTGTCCCTGAACCCACCAGAAAACCTCGGATTGCGCAGAGCGCAGCTCTGCGGCCCTGGGTGTGTGTTGCCTCATTCCCGGTTTTCGCGTATCTTGAAGGGTATGGAAGTACATTTCTCGCCCGAAGTTGAAACGCGGCTCCAGCAACTGGCCTTTGCCCATGGCAAGGACGCTGAGCAACTGGTTAAAGATACTGTTGCCCGCATGCTCGAAGATCAGGCGCGTTTCATCGCTGGGGTGAAAAAAGGGATCGAGCAGGCCGACCGGGGCGAGTTTGTAGAGCACCAGGACGTGCTTAATCGTATTGATCGGCTGTTTCAGTCGTGAGGCGGATTCGCTGGACAACTCAGGCCTCTGACCAACTTGAAGCTGCGGTTAGACACATTCAGCAAGACAATCCCACCGCTGCCCGGAATGTCGCCCAGTCCATTATCAACCGCATTGAACAATTGGTAAATCTCCCCGGCCTTGGCCGGCCCGGAGAGGTGAAAGGAACCCGCGAACTGGTCTGTGCGCCTTACGTCGTTGTTTACCGCAGCACGGAAGAAATTGTCGAAATCCTGTATATCTGGCACGGGGCGCAAGACTGGCGCTGAAAACCGGCGACGTTGCCTCGGATTCGCAGAGCTTCGCTCTGCGCAATCCGAATCAAACCGAATCGACACGCACAGGCACCGACGCAGCCGTAGTTTGCCTTCATCTTCCTGGTCCGGGCTTTCGGCGCTGGCGCGCTGGCGAAGGGCGTTTTACGTTGGCGGTCACGAACTTGTAGGCCATGCCGAGCAAGTCCCGCAATACCCCGGGATTGACGCGCGACAGGCGAACCAGAACGGCGTTGTAGTTGGCGTAGTGGTCCGTGATGTAGTAAACATCGGGGGCCGCAGCAAGCAGTTCGGCGCGATCATCGAAGTCCACGCGAACCACAATCGAACCGGGCTCGGCCGAGCGATTCGCCGGTACACAGGCGAGAAGTTTTCCGTGCACCTTGAGCGCCGGGAACCCGTACGCCGTGCCCTCCTCCACACCGGGCAATGTTAGTCCGATCTTCCGTAGGGTGTCGAAGTCGATGGTGCTTTTTGCCATGGGTCAGGTCGATTCCGTGGAACTCCCTGTTCTTGTTTTGCCGGTCGACGCGCCTATGATTATCCCCAAGAATAGGAACTCTTTCAAGATATGCGGCGGCGGAGGGCCCAGTCCGCCCACCTTCGCGCTTGGTTTTCCGCTACGGTCGCCGCTATCTACCTTTATTTTCTGTAAGATTAGGGGAAAATAAGGTAAGTTTTTTATTTTCAATTAGATGCCAGCTTTGCGGTGTTCTTGTTTTCGCTCGACCCTTTGTTTTCAAGAGGTTCTAGGCTTCGCTCGGGATCGCGCCACTCTTGGCTGGCGCGCCACCGCCGCACACGCTGGCTATAAGCCCGGTCTTCCATCTCCCTGTAGTATACACCGTAGCCTAAATTCTTGTCAAGAGATATTTTTGTCCCGGCCGCATACCCCCTTGGATTTCACCCGCGAGGCGCCGAGCGGCCTGTGGCCGCAAGCATTTGGCATTGGGAGAGCGAAGCGCGGAGCGGGACGCAATTTGGCTTCCTCCGCAGTTCGTCATCTGGCCCCGTGTCCAGAGCGGCTTTCGCAGAGCCATCAACCGCCGGTGCTCTGATCGGTGGCGTGGTGGCACAGGCACTCCTGCCTGTGCCTGGGGCTGATGCATTCCATGCATAGGGCACAGGCAGGAGTGCCTGTGCCACACCACATGCTGCCCATGATTGACCTTGCACCCGCGCCCCCAGGCGGTCATTTCCCCATGTAGTGCCGCGTAGGACGGCCAATTGCACCAACCTCCGCGCTCCTCACGCCTCTCGACGATCGTCGGACGAATCCCGCGCCACGGAATTTCTCTTTCCTTCAGTGTGACAATGGCGTAAAAAATATGTTCGATTTTGGACCCTGAGGTATTAGACATGCCCACGCCCGCGTACCCCTGGAAATCTCTCATATTTGTCCTGCTTTCCCTTGGACCGCGATTAAGCGCCTCGGAGGTTTGGAGCGCCGCCGCTTTCTCTGCGGATCCGGCATACCTCCGCCAGGCAGCCGATACGGTAAAAGCAGAAAAAAACAGCGAAGCCACTGTGCTTCTGAACGACTTGCACTTCAGCTTCGATGAAACCGGCAAGCTCGTGCAGACTCATCACTTGATCTACCGGATCGAGAATCAGCAAGGTGTGGAGGGCTGGGCTGAGACCAGTGGTCAATGGGAGGCCTGGCATCAGAGCAGGCCGGAGATAAAGGCTCGCGTTATCACCCCGGACGGCGCCGTACATTGGCTGGACCTCAAGACGTTGAACGACGTCCCTGTGCATGAGGACGAACCGGACATTTACAGTGATGAACGGAAGTATGGCGGACCTCTACCGGCACTTGCTCCCGGGGTGATTGTCGAGGAAGAAGTGGTCGTGCGCGATACAGCACCGCTCTTTGCCGCGGGAACCGTGGACAGATGGAGGCTGGGGTGGGGCGTTCCGGCGAACAAGACTCATGTGGTGATTAGCCACCCGGACTCTCTCCCCCTGCATTACCAGCTCCACCTGTTGCCGGATGCGACTGTAACCAAATCACTCACTAAATCAAGCCGGAACAGCCTGGAGATTATCACCCTCGAGCAGGGCCCGTTACCAGCTTATACGCAAGATCTGGAAAATGTACCCGCAGACGTGGTGATGCGCCCGGAGATAGAGTTTTCCACGGGCACGTCATGGCAGCAGGTTGCGGCCGGGTATGCTCGCCTGACAGACGAAAAAATACGCGTCTCGGACGTTCACGCGTTGATGGGGAAGATCAACACCAAGGAAGGAAGCCGAAGTGACGTGATCCGCCGAATTGTCGCCGCATTGCATAAAAACGTTCGTTACACCGGGGTGGAGTTCGGTGAGTCCAGCCTGATCCCGCAGTTTCCCTCCGAAACCCTAAAACGCAAGTATGGTGACTGCAAAGACAAGGCGACGCTCCTGGTGGCGATGCTGCGGGAGGCGGGAATTTCTGCCCATCTTGCCCTCCTTGATAGCGGACCCGGACGAGACCTCAATACCGACCTGCCCGGCATGGGTATGTTCGACCATGCCATCGTCTATGTCCCCGCCTCCGGCCCTGATTCAGAACTGTGGATTGACGCTACTGCCCAATACTCCCAGGTGGGCACTTTGCCATGGATGGATTACGGTCGATGGGCCCTGGTGGTTGGCGAGAAGACAGATGCACTGAAGCGAATTCCCGAGATTACATCCGCGCGAAATGTGTACCGGGAAACCCGGGAGTTTACACTGGCCGAGTACGGTATGGCCACCATCGTGGAAACAGATGACGAAATCGGACCTGCGGAGGCCGACTTTCGCGACTACTACGGCGGGGATAGCAAGGAGGTTAAGGAAGCCAGCGAAAGCTACGTGAAGAACACGTATCTTGCAGACTCGCTGACTTCGTTGGACCATGGCGATCTGGCGGATTTGGAGAAGCCAGCCTCCATCAAGTTCGTAACCAAGGGGAAACGCGGCAATACGGATCTAAACACCGCACTCATCGCCATCCGCGTGACCGCCCTCTTTGACCACCTTCCCAAGTACTTTAGGACGAAAGAAGACGAGCCTGCCACCAGCGAGGATGCAGCGGACAAGCAGAAGCCGCGTACCGCAGATTGGTGGATTACGCCTTTTACGACCGAATGGCGATACAAGGTCACGGCCCCGCTCGGCTTCAAACTCCGCGCGCTACCCTCCGACAAGAGCGAGAAGGTTGGTACCCTGAGTTTCACTCAGAAGTACTCGGCCAACTCCGAGGGCACCGTGGTTGAGGCGGTTCTCCGGGTTGAGAACACCAATACCAGAATGACCGTGCCGCAGGCCAAGGACCTGCGCGACGCCGTGGTGAAAGCCCGCGAGGCCGATGCCATCTTTATCACCTTCGATAATATTGGGCATGCGCTCATTGCCGAGGGCAAAATCAAGGAAGGACTGGCCGCCTACCAGCAAATCGCCGCCCAGCATCCCAAGGAAGCATTGCATAAGGTGCAACTCGCTCAGGCGCTGCTCGCCGCCGGGCTGGGGGAACAAGCACGCAAAGTGGCTCTGGAGGCCACGACTCTTGAACCCAGTTCTGCCCTGGCCTTCAGCACTCTTGGGTTGGTTCTAAAAAATGACTTGATTGGCCGCCTGGTGAAGAAAGGGATGGATTATGAGGGGGCCATCACTGCCTACCGAAAGGCCATGGCGCTTGATCCCAAAGATAAAGAGACTCGCGCCAATCTTGCTCTCCTGCTTGAATACGATCCGGACGGCACGCGGTATAGCGAGCGCGCCCGGCTGAAGGAAGCGGTGGTGGAGCTCCATGAGTTGAAGAAGTTGGACGAGGAGTATAGCCGCTCGTACGACGACAATGTTCTCTATGACCTTTGGTACGCCCACGATTATCAGGGCGTCCTCGACTATGCCGCGACCCTGCCCACCAGCAACGTTCGAAAGGGTCTGACGTTGGCGGCTATTGCCCTGCAACAGGGAACTGAAGCCGCGTTGAAAAAGTCGCTCGAGATGACCACCGATGAGCAGGCGCGCGGCCAGGCACTGGTAACGGCTGGGGCGGTCCTGGTTCGCGTCCGGAAGTACGCGGAAAGCGCCGCCCTGCTTGCGGAAGGCGCGCACGGACAAAGCAATGAGAGCCAATTAACGCGGAGCGCGGCCGTCCTCGGCAAGACCAAGCCCTATGAGGAAATAAGCATTGAGCATGCCGACCCACGCAGCGTGATGCAGCGACTCTTTGGCGGCATGTTAAGCGGAAGAATGACGCTTGAGGAGTTCCGGCCACTCATCTACGCTGACCCGCAGTTCCCAGATGAACCGATGGATCAGAAGCAATTTCAGCAGATGATGTCGGCACTCAAGTTGCAGTTGGGCAACGGGGGGCTTCCGCTCATTGTTATCGCGGATATGGCAGTGTCCAACATGCATTTAACCGTGGACGGCGATGACTCTTTGGGTTACAAGATCATCATCGAGAGCCCTGGGGCCCCCGCGCAGGATGCCTATATCGTAAAAGAGGGGGACCATTACAAAGTTGCCGGTTATTCCGCCTCGGGCCCGCCTAACCTTGAAGATCTTGCGCCTCTCGCCCTTCGCGCCCTGGAGAAGAATAATTTAGCCGCCGCCAGAAAATGGCTGGATCGGGCGCGCGAAAAGATTCATGTGCGCGGAGGCGATGATCCCCTGGCGGGCCCCCCCTTTCCCTATTTTTGGACCCAAGGGCAGGAGGCAGACGTCTCAACTATGCGAACCGCCGCGCTGGTTCTGCTTTCATCTAAGAATGTCAAAGGTCCGTATCTCGCGGCGCTGGCTCAAGCCCGGCAGGCTGCGAAGACGGACATCGAGCGCAGCCGGCTGACGATGGTCATGGCGTACGCCTACGCCGCCCAGGAACGATGGGCCGAAATGCTGCCCCTGGCCCAGGAATTAATGAAGTCCTTGCCCACATCCGTGCGGGCTTTCGATCTGGCGGTGATGGCTTACACGGGATTAAAGCGGTTCGATGATTGGGACAAGCTGGTCCAGGCCCGGATACAAGCGCATCCCGACGAGCTGGACTATGTCCGTTCGTCCGCGAGACTCGCTGCTTATCGCGGAGATTTCAACAAGTCGCGGGAAATCTTCAAGGCCATCATTGATAAGGGACAGGCAAACGAATATGACCTGAATACCTATGCATGGTATGCCCTACTTCTCCCGGGACCTATCGACCAGGACACGATAGATACGGCTCAGCGTGCGAATGACCTATCGAAGAACTCCAATTTTGCCATCTTGCACACCTTCGCCTGCGTCGATGCCCAGGCGGGACGGACCAGTCAAGCGCGTGAGATGTTGCTCAAAGCGATGGATGCACTCCATCTGGAGGAGCCGAACTCGGAAGTGTGGTTCGGTTTTGGAATGATCGCGGAGCAGTATGGTGTTCTCGAAGCTGCGCAAAAAATGTACGAGCGGGTGGAAAAACCCAAGACCTACTATCCCGGCACGTCTTATGTTATTGCCCAACTGCGCCTCACCGCCCTGGGCAAGATGGCAGACGGCTCGGCGAAGACTGCTGAACGGTGAAAGTCCATCGTACAGAAAGCTTAACGGTTCCAAGAAGCGGCGGCTGGCGCATACATTGCCGCGGGTGGCGTTGACATTGGGTTTGAAGTCTGCGCCCCAAGCCTCGCGTTGCGACCTCGCGCGCTCAAGTGTTCACGACAGCGGAGAAGAGCAGGGGGAGAAGCTAGGGGTTAGGGGTTCGGGATTAGGGGTTAGGGACAAGGGACACGGGATTCGGGGCACGATGATTGCCGATTGATGATTGTCGATTGCCGATGGAGGAAACAAAGGGGCTCGGGGGGAGGCAACGTGCCTGGGCGTCGTTCCTTGCCTGCTCTTCCGGCCCTTCGGCTTATTGGACAAAATGGAGCTATAGACATGACAGCAGGGGGGCGGTAAACTGAATTGGACTTTGGAAGGTGAAGGAAGGGAACACCATGGCCATCACTCTAAACCTGCCACCCGAGGTCGAAGCGAGTTTGGCGGCCCGGGCGCGGCCGCTCGGCGTTGAACTGGATGCCTATGTCCAAACCTTGCTTCAACAGCAGGCGGCGTCCCCACCCTTCAGGGCAGCAGGCGATGCTTCCCAGGAAGTCGAGCGGCAATTGTCGGAACTAAGCTGGTTGGAGACTCACCGCGAGAAGTATGCAGGCCGCTGGGTGGCGTTGGATGGGAATACGCTGCTGGCGGTTGGGAACTCCGTGCGGGAAGTCTACGCAGCCATCGCCGGACACAAAGGGACCCCTCTAGTGACGCGCGTCGAGAGAGAGAACGAACCTTACTTCGCAGGGTGGTAGAACCTGGCGACCACACTTAAATTCCAGCATACGCACGTGTTCTTTCCCGCCGCAATTGAGATTGGCCGCAACGTGTTAGGCCGCCAAGGCTGGCTCCAGAAATTTCGTGTGGCGCTGATTGACTACGATTCTGTTCTCCATCTCAGCCATTACAACGAGCAAGCGCGGATGGCATGGAAAAATTCCGACGTGGTCGGACGCTATCTGGTATTCGACATCAGCCACAACCGCACATCTGATATAGTTCCGCTCCATGCCCGAACCGTTTCTCAGCATCGTGATTCCTGCTTACAACGAGACGGAGCGCATTGCCGGCTCGCTCGAAGCGATTCAGAATTACCTGCGCGGGAAAAACTTCCCGGTCGAAACCATCCTGGTGGATGACGGCTCGACGGACAACACCGTGGAAGTCGCTTCCGGCCACGCGGAGGTTCGCGTAGTTTGCGTTCCTTCCCGGTTGTTCCCAGGTACCACGGGCATTCACATGTTATTCATGCGAATACCGGACGAAAAGGCGCACTGGGCTACCAACCCATCCCAGGCGGAGATTTGCAGGATCAGTTCACGGTAATCGTCAGATTGCCGAGGGTCTGCATGGCGGTAACGCCTGCGCCATTCGCCTGCACGGGGATGGTCACCACTACCGGCGAAGGTGCTGGCGGTGCCGGCCCTGAGCCTCCTCCCCCGCCACAAGAAGCCGTAACAAGGAAGAACAACCCAATACTCAGCAAGACGGCAGCGGAAGGCACCAAGCGGCGTCTCCGCTCCCATATTTTCATGGAAAGCGTCGACCCCGCCGCCAGTCTGATGACGAAAAGCCAGAATGTGCCCAACCGGTCGGGCGGATACGGCCACGGGGCGGGAGCCCTTGGAGACGTAGCCGCGGGCATGGAGTTAACCTGCACGGTGAGTGTGTCTGAGACGCTGCCATTGACAGGCAGCGTTGGAGCGAGGGGATTGAAGGTGCATGTGGTGCCACTGGGCAGGCCCGAGCATTGGAAACTTACCGTGCCCGTCGCCCCATTTTGTGAATTGAGCGTAATGGCAAAATTCGCAGATTGCCCCACAGAGACCGTTGCCGACGAGGGAGTGATGGTACTGCTGAAATTCGGCCCTGCCTGCACCTGCAGGGTGGCAGTGGCGCTCTGGTTGAGTGAGCCGCTCGTGGCCAAAACCGTGAACGGATAGCTGCCGGCCGCCACGCTGGAAGCCACCTGGACGGTGAGAGCATCTGAGACGCTGCCATTGGCCGGTAGCGTGGGCGCAAGGGGATTGAAGGTGCACGTCGCGCCACTGGGAAGGCCCGAACATTGGAAATTCACCGTGCCCGTGGCGCCGTATTGGGAATTCAGGGTGACGGTGAAACTGCCTGATAGTCCCGCCACGACTGTCGCGGAAGTGGGAGCGATGCTTCCACTCATACTCGGCGAAGGTTGAACCACCAGCGTCGCGCCGGTGCTGGCGGTGAGCGAGCCGCTGGTGGCCGTGACCATGAACGGATAGCTCCCCGCGGCCACGCTGGAGGTCACCTGCACAGTGAGCGTATCCGTGACGCCGCCGTTGGCCGGCAGCGTCGGGGAAGCGGGAATAAAAGCGCACGTTGCGCCGCTGGGCAGGCCCGAGCATTGCAGGGTAACTGCGCCGGTCGCCCCGCCTTGTGAATCCAGCGTAATCGTGAAATTGGCCGATTGCACTGTCGAGGCGGTCGCCGACGTGGGAGAAATGCTATCTGAGATACTCGGTGTTCCGCCAGTTCCTTGCACAACGAGGGTGGCGGATGCAGATTGGGTCAAGGGGCCGGCCGTGCCGGTAATGGAGAAAAGGTATGATCCGGGAGTGGCACTGAACGTCGATATCGGAAGTGCGGCGGGTGCGGCGGTCGTGTACATGACAGAATTAAGGGGGTCAGGGGAACCGGTGGGGAGCCCACTCACCGACATATACACCGGGCCCGAGTACCCGGGGCTGCCGGAGAGCCAGAAGCTGTAGGACACCTCGCCGTTTGACGCGGTGGTTTGCGAAGCGGGGGAGATCGACAGGGCGAAAGTGCCCACAACGAGAGGAACGGAGACTTGCTGGCTCACTGATCCGTCTGTGAGCACCACCGTGGGAGAATACGTTCCGAGCGGGGCATTCAATCCTGTGGTGATAGTGACCGTCACGGTATTCAGAGTTCCTGCCCCCACGTATAAGGGCGAAGGGTTGAACTGGCAGGCGCCAGTGGTTGGCAGGCCCTGGCAGGAGCCCTGAAGCTCGGTCGAGTACCCACCCAGACTCGCGACGTAGAATTCGAAGCTAGCGGGCTGTGACGGAGTAACGTCAACGGTCGCGAAGCTCCCACTTCCGGTGGCGGGCGCCACGGCGATTCCGAGACCCTGCGTGGACGTGGCCTGCGACCCGTAAGCTGTGTGGGTCTCGCTTCCGATCTGGCCGGTCAAGCCAAAGACATGGCTGGGGTTGAAATTCGTACCGATCTGGAAGGGTACATCCTGGACCACCGACCCCGACGGGATGGTGACGCTCGCCGGAAGGGAGATATAGGGATCGCTCGCGGAAAGTTGGACGGTCGTAGCTGTGCTCGAGGCAAACGCCAAAGCCACTTCCAGATTTCCACTGGTTCCAAGAATCGGCGACGAAACAAGAGCCACGGAAAAAGAATTTCCAGGCTGTGCGGTGATGACATTGTACGAGGAAGAGTAGGAGTCCATTTCGATGAGGTCGGCGCGCCCATCGCCATTGACGTCGCCGGCAAGCTGGGGCGCAAGATCGTCCCCCATATTGAAAAAAACGTTGGAGGGTGTAAGAGTGCCATCACCATTCCCTGCGAGAACCTGTAACAGTGTGTCGCTCCAAGCGCCGGTAATCGTCATGGTTATCCCCCCGCTTGTCACGACCGCGCCGCTGGTGCCGGTTAAGTACGCCAGGACATCGACTTTACCGTCCCCATTGAAGTCCGCGAGAGTTGGTTCAAGCGGCCACAGGGGCTTGCCGGGAGCGCCGTAAAGCAGCGAGGCGTCGCTGACGCGCCAACTGTGGTTGGTTATGAAGGGGCCGTAGGTGCCGGTCAACTGGAAGGTGCCTCCGGACTGGCCGAGATAGGTTCGGTAGGTAGCTTGTCCGGACGAGTTGTCAAAAGCCACTTCGACCAAATCCGGAATTCCATCCTGGTTGAGGTCCGCCGTCGCGAAGTATGAAGTGGCGCTGGGGTTGCTGAACAGAAGCTTCGGCGCTTGGAATGTCCCGTCGCCGTTTCCAAGCATCTCGTACAGGGCGTTGGCATCGCTGGGGGAAATCAGGGCATTTCCGGAAATGAGCAGGTCCAGCTTGCCGTCGCCATTCACGTCCACGGCCAGCATGCCGTTGATTGCCGGGGAGCCGGTAGTATTGAATGAAATCGGGGTGCCTTCGCGGAAGGTCCCGTCGCCGTTTCCAAGATACGGGTCCAGCACAGGCGCGCCGGCGGGGCCACATCCAACACTCATTCCCATGAAGTCCAGCTTGCCGTCTTGATTGAAATCGCCGACGACGAAGTACTCCGGGCAGGCATTGGGAGTAGGCGTAAGAACGGGCGCTTGAAAGGTCCCGTCACCATTGTTCTTTACGTAAGCGATGAAGGGGGGCGAACTCTGTTGACCGGGTATAGCTTCCTCTCCAAGGATCAGCAGGTCCGGCAGGCCCCGGTTTTGAAAGTCCGCCAGCGCGAAATCAAACACCTCCGGGTTGTTTGCCGCGGGAAAAAGCGAAGAACGAATCGCCCGGCCGAATTTGCCGGTGCCGTCGCCCAGCAGAACGGTGAGTTGATCGGGCCAATGACTCGCGGCAGTGGCTTCCAGAAGCACCAGATCCTTGATCCCATCATTGTTGACGTCCTGCAAAACAAAGTTGCTGGTGGGGGCGGCATAGACCTCGTTGGTCAGGCCCGTCGTGATGTTGCCGAGGTACCCTCCGGATGGCGCCCCAAATCTGCCAGTACCGTCGTTGAGGTAGACGCTGGCTGAGTCATTATCCTGGTTGGCGGTGACCACGTCAGGATAGCCGTCGCCATTCAGGTCGGCGACAGCGAAGGAATACATTCCGTACTCGCCGCGAAAGAGCGTGGGTGCCGAGAAATTCCCCGTGCCGTCACCGAATTGCACACTCACGCAGTTTCCCAGGGTTAGCGGATTATGAAGGCCGCTGGTAATGATCTGAAACGCGGAAGTGACGAGGTCGAGCTTGCCGTCGCCGTTGACATCCACCAACGTGGCGGCCGCTGCCAGGATGCCGGCGCCGAAAAGGGGTGGATTGGTGGTGTTGAAGGTCCCATTACAGTTTCCGGTGAACAGGGTGGCGACGCCTTCGGAGTCCAGAACCACGGCGTCGGCGCAGCCATCCCCATTGACGTCCCCCAGCGCCACGGCGGTGGCTGACTTGATGCCGCCCCACACCGGGTCGTCATTGCTGTCGAAATAGAATTGTTGGCCTTCGTTGAACAGGCCATTGCCGGCATTCAGGTAGACATACGCGCCCGCATAGGGCATCTGATCCCAGAAGTCGGCGCCCTCCTCGATGAGCCTGTAGTCCAGCGCCACAATATCCGGCTTGCCATCATTGTTCAGGTCGGCAACGGCGAGGTCGAAGGTCACGACCGGCTGCGTAGCGGTAGCTCCGGCACTGATTACCGGCGTGCCGAGATTCCCCTTCCCGTCTCCAGGAAGAAATGCCAACTCTCCTGCCACACCCACCACAACATCCGGGTTGCCGTCACCGTTAAAGTCGCTTACTGCCATACAGGAGGGGTTGCCTGGCAAAGAAAACTCGCGTTCGGCGCCAAATGTGCCGTCGCCATTGCCGAGCAAAATTCCCACCGTCGAGCTATCGGCTTCCGCCACGACCAGGTCCAACTTGCCATCGTGGTTCATGTCCACAGCCGCAAGGCCCACCGGTGCGGTCCCCTTTAGGGTAACAATTGTCGGAAGCTGTGCCGTGCCGTCGCCCTTTCCCAGATAGACCCAAATATTGTTGCTTCCGCCATTCGCCACCGCCCAATCCATGTGGCCATCACCATTAAAGTCTCCCGTGACCACCGCCGTGGGGATGAAATCGGCGGGGAGAGTGGGGCGGAAATCGAACCCCGGGGTCGGCGAAGGAGCTTCCGAACTCTCCGCCAGCGCTCTGCCTTGAGAGAATGAAACGGCATTCAACGAAGCCAGGCCTGCACGGCGTCGGGCAAAGCGCGCAAGGTAGTCACCGCCGAGCTTGGCTGCCATCTTCCAGCCCAGGAATTTGCTCGGGAGGATCATGGTTCCAGCCTTGTTTGCATTCAAGGAGGTGAGCGAGTCGGGAGAGGCCGCCGAGACGCCGCCGTTGCCGGCCGGAACGCTCGATGGCCCGGGGAGGGTTAGAGCTGGAGCAGGATTGGCTTGCCCATGGCTCAGCCCAACATGGTTCATGGCCCGGGGCTTGCTTTTGCCGGCGGGACGCGCCGTTTGGCCGACAGGGAATGAGAATGTGAAAAGCACAATGAGGAAAATCAGGAAATAAGAGGGAGGAAGATACCGTTTCATGACTCCGACCTCTAGGATGATTTCCACGCCCCAATGCAGCGCCGTCGAGGAAACGAGTGGTTGGGGGCTATGCTGGACCATACATTAATCCGTATAACTGCACAAGTCAACATGGAATGCCTCGGATATGCTCATATGGTACATTTTGTCCCTCTGCTATTTGACCAATGGTCCGAAACCCGCCAGGCTCGGAAAAACTGCTCAGAGGAAGGGAACCCGCCGATAGCCAGATCCCTTTCCCGTATCCCGTATTCTGTCTCCCGACTCCTGTCTTCTCCCTTCTGTCTCCTGACTCTTGACTTCTGTTATAGTCTCCCTCCATGCCCGAACCGTTTCTCAGCATCGTGATTCCTGCTTACAATGAGGCGGAGCGCATTGCCGGCTCGCTGGAGGCGATTCAGAATTACGTGCGCGGGAAAAACTTCACGGTCGAAACCATCCTGGTGGATGACGGCTCGACGGACAACACCGTGGAAGTTGCTTCCCGCCATGCGGAGATTCGCGTCCTGCGCAACGAGGGCAATCGCGGCAAAGGATTTTCGGTTCGGCGGGGAGTGCTGGAAGCGCGCGGTGAGCTGATCCTTTTTACTGACGCTGACCTTTCCGCCCCCATCGAGGAAGCTGACAAACTGCTGGCCGCCATGGAATCTTCCCACGCCGATGCGGTGGTGGGGTCGCGCGCGCTGCAACGCGAGCTGATCGGCATTCACCAATCGCTGTTTCGCGAATGGGGAGGCCGATTCTTCAACCTGCTGGTGCGGATTTTCACCGGCCTCCGCATCCATGATACCCAGTGCGGCTTCAAGCTCTTCCGGCGCGAAACCACGCGCCGCGCCTTCGAACTCCAACGCGTAGAGCGATTCGGATTCGACCCGGAAGTCCTCTTCCTTGTCCAACGCCTGGGGGGCACGGTGGTGGAGGTGCCGGTGCGCTGGAATCACAGCCCAGCCACCAAGGTGCGCTATCTGCGGGATTCCCTGCGCATGACCCTGGACCTCGTCGTTCTGCGCTGGCGGGCTTTCACGGGCCAATATGAAAGACAGTAAGCAGTAGGCAGAAGGCAGAGAGCAGTAGGCAGCGCCCAATGTCGAAGGTGGTGGTCAGTTTGAGGTCGTAGCGGCGAGTTTACCTCGCCATATGGCGGCGTAAAGCCGCCTCTACGTCAAACTGTAAAACTACCATGTCAAGAAGAGGCGGGATGGGTATATAGTCGGCGTGGTTTCTGAATTAGAAGGAGGTTATGGCCAATGTTGAAGTCATCAACCGGGAAAATCACGAGGCGACAGGCCGTCCAGGCGACCGGCAAGGCTCTGGCGGGCGTGGCCGGCTTCAATGCGTTGTCGTCGCTTTCCAGCGCGGCGGGATTGTCGAACGTCGACGAAGCGCCGCGGCCAGACACCGCGCCGGCCGATGCGAACTCCACCGAAAAACTCCGCATCGCCACCTGCCAGTTTCCCGTGAGTGCGAGTGTTGCCGAGAACGCGAAGTTTATCCGCGACTTCATGCACCAGGCGGCGGGCGAGGGGGCCAATCTGCTGCATACCTCGGAAGGGAGTCTGGCGGGATATGCCGGGTGCGAATTCCCGACCTTCGAGAAATATAACTGGGACGGGCTGCGCAAGGAGACCGCCGACCTGCGGGCGCTGGCCAGGGACCTGAAGATGTGGCTGGTTCTCGGCTCCGCCCATTTCCTGAACGAGAATACGAAGCCCACCAACTGCCTGTACCTCATCGATCCGGAAGGCAAAATCGTGGACCGCTACGACAAGTGCTTTTGCACCGGGGGCGACCAGAAACACTACTCGGCCGGCAACCGCCTGGTGACCCACGAAATCCGGGGGGTGAAGGTCGGCCTGGCCATCTGCTACGACATCTGCTGGCCGCAACTCTACATCGCCTACCGGAAGAAGGGCGTTACGGTGATGATCCATTCCTTCAGCAACGCCCGAAGTAAAGGCCCGAACTGCCTGGACACCCTCAACGTCCGCGAGGTGCCCACCCGCTGCGCCGACAATCGAATGTGGGCCATTTGCAATAATTCATCGACACCTTATTCGCATTGGGGATCGTTTGTCGCCCGGCCGGACGCCACGATCGCCAAGCAGTTGGATATCAATCAGCCGGGAATGCTGGTTCACGACTTTCCCGATACCCTTTCCGCGGGCGGGTGGTACCACAACTTCAAGCCGGTGGAAATGGCCGACAATGAAATCATGACCTGGGGGACGCCCAGCAATCATCCGCGCCAAGCCGACGGCCAAAGCGAGCCGTAGGGGCTAAGATGACGGGCAGTGATCGAAAGCCCGCAAAGCGGGCGGCGTCATTTAGCCCACGGCGCCAGCCGTGGGGTCGAGTGTGTATGCGATGGGGATGAGCCCCGTGGGGGCGGCGTCGCGATGTGTGTGCGTCCCATCGGAGACAGCGTTCGAAAGTCAACCCGAGGTCGCCCCAAGCGGGGCGCAAGAAATCGTCGTGCCATCCACGAATCCCATGGCTGGCGCCATGGGCTACACGACCGCGCCCGGTTCGCGGGCTAACACCTTTTTCGTCACTTTTCTTCTGTCAATTTTTTTCTTGACTCGCCGCAGATGGGGGATTTAATATCGGCCCATCGCTAGAAAGGAGGTGATCCATGTCGATTGAAAGTGAAAGTAGTAACCTTAGCGAGGGTGCTGAGGCTTAGGCGCAAAGCACGCGCTCGTGGGTCCCTCTCTCTAGCGGGGGAGGGTGTAATGGCAAGGCGCTGCTGGGCGCCGTTCCTGAGAAAGATCTGAGATAGGAAAAGCCAAACCCATCAGTATCCCGGGCCCCTGGTTGTGCGGTCGACGTGCAACCAGGGGCTTTTGATTTTTCTGGGGAGAAATTGGGCGCCGCCGTGGCCTAGGGCACCGCAAAATTGCGATTCTCTTCGCTCCAGCGCGGCGCGGTTTGGATGGCTTCCAGAACTTCTTCCGGCTCGTTCACCACGGTCCAGATATCCCGGTGCCGGGTGTCCATGAATCGCTCGGCAATGCAGTGTTCGAGGGCCGCCACCACGCGGTCATAAAAGCCGCGCGTGTTCACCAGGACGATTGGCCCGAGGTAATAGCCCACCCGCTTCAACGTCATGGCCTCAAAAAGCTCTTCCAGCGTGCCGCATCCGCCGGGGAGCGCCACCACGGCGTCCGCGCCTTCCAGCATGCGGCGCTTGCGCTCGCGCATGTCGTCGACAATCACCATTTCGGTTAATCGCTTGTGCCCCCACTCGAGCTCCACCATGAAGCGCGGCATGATTCCGATGGCCGTGCCGCCCGCACCCAACGCGCCCTCCGCCAGCCGAGCCATGGCGCCTGCCCCGCCTCCTCCGTAAATCAGCGTCACCTGATGGCGTGCCAGGTGGCGGCCCAGGCGCTCCGCGGCGTCAAGATAAGCCGGGTCGCACTGCTTGCTCGATGCGCAATAGACACACACTTTCAGGTTCGACATTTAGAAGCACTCCTAAGGAACAAAATGTCGCTGGCTGGCGATGGACAAATTGTCGTACTTTGGCGCCCGCCCCGTTCGCTTTTTAGCCCGCATGCGCGGGAAATCTCGGAATATCCACTATCAGCGCCGCTTGCCCATCAAATCAAATGCCCGCAAAATTAAATCCGTGGCCATCTCCGTCAAATGGTATTGCGGCAGATCCTCGCGCCGCACCCAGCGCGCGTCAACCACGTCGGAAGCAGGGCGCAGGCGTCCGCGTTTTCGGCGGCAAAGAAAATCGACGATGACGTAATGGTATTTCACGCGCTGGCCTTCACGCATGATTCGGTCGAACACCAGGATGCACTCCAGGGGCTCAACGTCCAGGTCGGTCTCTTCCTTCAACTCGCGTTGCACGCCCGCCGCTAGCTCCTCACCCAGTTCCAGCATACCGCCGGGAATGGACCACTCGCCTTTCAGCGGCTCGCTGCCACGGCGAATCAGCAATGCGCGATCGCGATGAATCACCACGCCGCCCACGCCCACCAGCGGGTGTTTTGGGTACGTACGTTTCATAGGCCTTCACGATTGCGGACGCATTGCGAGCCAAGTTGAAAACGTGGCCACTGCTGCGGTGCCGCCCTTAAGAAGGAAGAACCGCTACTATAACAAATACTGAATCCCGGGCAAGGTGGGAACACAAGGTTCGGCGAAATGTCAGCCATGACGGGCCGGGTCAGAACTGGTCGTTGCGGTCTCAGCAGATTTCAGCGCGCGTTTCCGGCGGTACCAGACAATCAGGGTATCGAGGGATAACTTTCCGGGGCCGAAAACCAGAATGAGGAGAGAAGCGAATAGGAAGGTGTAGGGAGAGGCGGCATAGAATTTATCGGGGTCGGAGAGAAAGGCTCCCAGGGCCTCGCGGTCCCCGATGACGAAGGCCACAACCATGTCAATCGTCAAGGGCAAAGCAATCAGGCGGGAAAACAATCCCAGCGCCAGCAGAATGCCTCCGACGACCTCGAGCCAGGAAACGAAATAGGCGTTCAAGCTGGGAGCGGGAATTCCCAAGCTCGTGAAGTACTCCGTGACGTGGGGAATGTTCATGACCTTTCCCCACCCCGCCTGCCAGAACTGCCAACCCCAGTAAAGCCGCACGGCCAGCAGCAGGGGCGACTGGCAGGCATTGGCGGCGCGCAGGAACCACCCATAAGCCCGGTCGATGAGTTTCATTCCACTCCCCATAGTTTGGAGGCCTTCAGGGCTGCTGGGCGAACCATCCCAGGGATGACCAGTTTTGAAACCACTCCTGCACTTGTTTGCTGAGACGATCGAGGTTGCGACGACTGCGGACGAGGGAGATTTCGAGGGCTTTCGCGAGCGGCTTTCCCTCTCCCAGCGCCTGCAACAGAGTGAAGGCATCGCGCGTCAAACGTTTGAAATAGACGGCGCCTTGCAGCCTGTAAACAGCCAGGTACACTTTCCCGGGCCGCGGTAAAGCAGACCGCCGGATTTTCCATGAGTGGGGGAACTTCAGCACGGCGTTGCTCGCTGCATCGGTCTTGGAATCAAGTCCCCGGATTCGGAACAGCAATTCATCCACAGGATAGGCCAAGTCCAGCAACTGGAGGTGCGGTTGCAGGCGCAAGACCGTGTCACCGTTCAGTCGCGCCGATTCATCAGCGGTAATACGCGGGAGTTCCAGTTTGTCGAAGGCTTCGATGTCCGCCCACTCCAGCCTCACCATGTCCATCGCCACGCGTTCGACCCCGGCAATGTACTCCGAATGCTTGCGCAGCCATGCTTCCAGACGGGAGCCCAGGTTCCTTAGGGTGAAGGACTCGGAGGGGCATTCATTCAGGTAGGCGACGGCCAGCTTTTCGAATTTCCGCTCCCCCAGGAGGCTGCGCAGGCCGGGAAAATCCTCGCTCAGCGACCCCATGATTCGGAACCAATACTGCTGGTTGTAGACCTGTAAGCGCTCGAACGCGGTCATTCGATCGTTCGGTTTGATGAGGGCGTCGGCGATTTCGCGGATCGATCTTCCATCCGGAAGGCGCGGGCGCAGTTTTTCCGAAGGTGTAAGAGGCTGGCGGGTCACTTCGAAGACAGCCCGCTGGAGCTGCTCGAGGTTCATGAGGCCTCCCGCAATTGCGCCGGCAAGTAACGCTTGGCCTTCAAGGCTTCGCGGTGGACTTCGTCAAAGGAAGGAATGCGATCATCCCATTCGAGCAGGGTCGCCGTGGGGCCCGCCAATTCAATGGCCCGCGCGTAGAGAGCCCAGACCGGGTCAATGACCGGATGATCGTGCGTGTCGAGAATAAGCCTCTGGTATTTCGTATGGCCCGCGATGTGAATTTGCGCCACCCGGTCGGCAGGTACACTGTGGAGGTACTCAAAGGGATCGAAATTGTGGTTTCGCGATGAGACGTAGATGTTGTTAACGTCCAGCAGGATTCCGCAGTCGGCGTCTTCCACCACCTCGTTCAAGAATTCCCACTCCGTCATCTCGGAAACGTGAAACTCCGCGTAGCTGCTCACGTTTTCAACCGCGATGGGCACTTCCAAAAAGTCGCGCGCCTCGCGGATTTTCCGCGCTGTCTTTTTGGCGGCCTCGAAGGTGTAAGGCATGGGCAGCAAATCGTGTGTGTAACGCCCGTCCACGCTTCCCCAGCACAGGTGGTCCGTCAGCCAGGGGGTCTTGGTGCGTTTCACCAGGGATTTCAGCCGCGTCAGATGTTCGCGGTTCAGCGGTTCAGCGGAACCGAAATACATCGAGACGCCGTGCTGAACCACCCGGTAGCGCTCCAGAATCTGGTCGAGGACAGCCAGCGGGCGGCCCCCATCCACCATGAAGTTCTCGGAGATGATTTCAAACCAATTGACAACAGGCTTCTTGCTGAAGATGTGCTGGTAGTGGGGAACGCGCAGGCCGATGCCTACACCATAATCCGAGTTTCCGTTGAAACGGTTCGCCGGCATGGAGGTTTTCCGCTAACTGTTAAGCTGTTGAGCGAGCGGGGAGTCAGCGGTTGTGCCGCCAACCCCCACGCCGCGAGTTCGCTCTTAACTAGTCTTATCTTTGCAGGGTTTGCCCTTGCAACTGGTTTTTGTGCTGCACCCGCCCTTGCCGGAGCAGTCGTTCTTTCCTTTGTCGGCTCCGCATCCGCCCTTGCCCTTGCAGGAGTTCTTTCCCGCACAACAGTGTTTCTCCACCTTCGTCTTCGTCGTCTTCGTGTCATCCCCTCCGGGTCTGGGCAGTGCGGAGGCTGAAACCGTCGTGCCCACTACAAACCCCGTCAAGGCTGCGCCGAGCAGAAGCTTTCGAGTCGTCTTGGTCATCTGGAAATCCTCCCCTTTAAGCTGAGTGTCTGCGCTTGACGAAAGATGTAGGGCGAAAGGCTTAGAGCAAACCAGCCTTGCCTGCGCGCTTTCGGCAACCGCAGTAAGACTCCTTACCACCACCTGAATTTGGATTGGCCCAGAGGGATACTATTTCGATTTGGGACATTTTGTCAATAGCGTTTATCGGTCCGTTGGTCGGGCAAGTTGTTCTGGGAGTTGCCTTTTCATACGAACCGCGTGGGGCGAAGTTAGGGTCGCCGACGCGCAAACTCAGCCCCAAACGTCGCATCTGATTGAATCTGGCAGACTCACGCTATAGGATGTTAAGAGGAAGGATAAGTCATGATCTCGAAGTATCTGTCGGCGATCCGGGCGGTCGTTGCACCAGTTCTGGGCAATCACTTATCGCAGGCGACCCTATTAGCCGCCGTTGCCGCACCTGTGCTGTTCGGGCTGGTGGACGCCTCCCCCATCCGCGCGCAATCGGCGCCGACCCCCGCCGCGTCCTTGTCCTTCGAGGTGGCCTCGATCAAACCCTCCAAGCCGGGTGACGGCGGAGGAGGCATTAAGCCCATGTCCGGCGGCCAGGGATACGTCGCGACGAACGTTCCGGTAAAGATGATGATCAAGTTGATGTATCACCTCAACGACCGTCAGATTTCCGGCGGCCCGCGCTGGCTGGACACCGATTTGTACGATGTCGAAGCCAAAGCGGATGGCCCGCACAACGTCGATGAGCTGCACGTCATGTTTCAAAATCTGCTGGTGGATCGTTTCAAACTGCAATTCCACAAAGAGACGAGAATCCTTCCCGCCTTCGAATTGGTGGTCGATAAGTCGGGAGCTAAGCTAACAGAGAATAAGAGCCCGGAGCATTTCGATATCCCCATCCGAGGGACAGGCCGTGGCAAGATCGAGGCAATGCATTCTTCCATGTCGTATTTTGCGTGGATTCTTTCGCAGATGCTTGACCAACCAGTGCTCGACCAGACGGGCCTCAGGCAGTTTTACGATTTCAAGTTGGAGTGGACGCCGGAGCCACCCCCCGGTATGGGCGCCGGAGGAGGGGCGGGCGCGAACCTGCCTCCTACGAACGGACCGGACATCTATACTGCCATCCGCGAAGAGCTCGGACTCAGATTGGAGTCTCACAAGGGACCGGTGGAGGTGATGATCATCGACCATATCGAGAGACCTTCGGAGAATTAGCGGCGGGCAAACTCAGCTCCTAACTGTGCATCTGACTGAATCTGGCAAACACACGGTTCAGGAAGTAAAGTAATGGGGCAAACTCCGGGTAGCGGGTCAATTGTAATGGCGGCTTAGCGCCACCATGTGGCGAGTTAAACTCGCCGCTACAAGATCCGTCTAATTCACCAGCAGAGGCTCCGGAACCTTGAGTGAAAGGACAATCCATGATCCCGAAATTCCTGTCGGAAGTACGGGCGGCTATCGCATCAGCCATAGGTAACCACTTGCGGCAGGCGGCCCTATTTGCCGTCGTTGCCGGACACGTGGTTTTTAGTCTCGTGAATAGCCCGCACTTGCGCGCGCAATCGCCACCTGCCGCCGCTGCGGCCACTCCATCCTTCGAGGTGGCCTCCATCAAACCGAATCGCTCCGGAGACATGCGCATTGCGATCAGGTTTCAGCCCGGCAGGTTCATCGCCAACGGGATATCGGTAAAACAACTCGTGGGGCTGGCGTACGACGTAAGAGACTTCCAGGTTACGGGGGGACCAGGCTGGATCAGCTCCGATCGATTCGACATTGACGCCAAGGAACCGGATGGATTCAGCGAAGAATTGCAAAAACTCCCTCCCGACCAGCGCCGGGGAAAAATGGGATTGTTGATTCAGTCGCTCCTCGCGGATCGATTCAAACTTAGGATAAGTCACGCGTCAAAGGAACTTCCCGTTTATGCGTTGGTAGTGGCGAAGAACGGCCCCAAAATCCATGAGGCAAAGCCCGGCGACACTTACCCCAACGGAATCAAAAGACCTGACGGCCGCCCCGTCGGAAGCGCGGGCATGATGAGGATGGGACCGGGCGAGCTTACCGGTCAAGGGGTTCCCATAACGTTTCTGGTGCAGCAGTTGTCACAGCAACTGGGCCGCAACGTTCTGGACCAGACCGGGCTGAAGGGCATCTATGATCTCAATCTGAAGTGGACGCCCGACCCAGGCTCGGCCGCGATGATGCAGGGGCCGCCCGGCGCCGGCCCAGGACCCGACAACGCACCCCCGCCCGATACCTCCGGGCCGTCGATCTTCACGGCGGTGCAAGAACAGCTTGGCCTGAAGCTGGAATCGACGAAGGGCCCGGTGGACATCCTCGTGATCGACAAGGTCGAGAAGCCTTCAGAGAATTAGCGCCTGCCGATAGCATTGAGCTGCCAGAGAGGAAATAATTCAAAAGCGCTAGAATAAAAGGAGAGGACAAACGTGTAATAGATGAGAATGCCCCCGAATAACCGGTGGCCGGAGTGTTTTGAGTCAGGGTGTTCATCTCCGGAAAAGGGTTGTTCGCAATTGCCATCGAGCGTGTTGTAACCAGACCGGTTTTCAGCAAAAGGAGATTCCGATGAAGACGCGAAGTGGTTTTGGACTTACCTTCGCTGTCGGCCTCATCATCGCCGCCGGTGCGGCCTTTGGACAGACGGCCCCCAGCAATCTTACTTTCGAAGTGGCTACCGTGAAGCCCTCACCTCCCCTTGACATGGCGAAGTTGCAGGAGCTGGCGCGAGCTGGAAGGACGCCGAGATTCGGACCACATATCGATACGTCGCAAGCGGCGTATACCTACATGTCGCTCAAAGAGCTGATTGCCAACGCGTATAAGGTGAAGGAGTATCAGATCAGCGGCCCGGCGTGGCTGGCGACGGAGCGGTTCGATATTGTGGCGAAGCTGCCCGACGGAGCATCCAAAGATGACGCTCCCACCATGTTGCAGGCGTTGCTGGCAGAGCGGTTCAAGCTGGCAGCGCATCGCGACACCCAGGAGCAGCCGGTATTTGCCCTGGTGGTGGGCAAGGACGGGCCCAAGCTTAAGGAATCGCCCGCCACCACCGAACCGATCGACGAGAACGCTCCGTTAAAGCCCGGCGAGAGGAAGATAGAGGGTCCAAGCGGGCCCGTCCGCGTGTCCAGAAATGCCGACGGCTCCACCACCATGAACATGGGCGAAAAGGGCACCATCACGACGCGAGTGGATATGCAGGCCCAGATGGTGAGTCTGGAATCGAGCCGCGTGACCATGGCAGGGTTTGCCGACCAGTTAACGAAGATTCTGCAGATGGGCGGCGGAGAAGGCCGCCAGGTTGTGGACATGACCGGCCTCAAGGGCAACTATCAGGTGGCCGTGGATATTTCACTCGCGGATATTATGGCAATGGCGCGAGCGCAAGGCGTGAACCTGCCGATGGCCCCGCCGGGCGGTGGGGCGGCGGGCGCGCCAACTGCCCCGGAGGCATCCGATCCCGGCGGAGGCTCCTCGGTTTTCGCCTCGGTGAAAAAACTCGGCCTCAAGCTGGAACCGCGCAAGGCTCCGGTGGAGCAACTCGTCGTCGACCACGTGGAGAAGACTCCCACGGAGAATTAGGGCTTGAATGCATCGAATCATCCAAGTGTTGATCGCCCTTGCGGCGCTCGCATTCTCTGGAATGGCCGCGGCTTCGGAGTACCACGGACGAGTCACTTTCGGCGGCCTCCCGGTTCCCGGAGTGACGGTGACGGCGGTGCAAGGCGGCAAACAGTTTGTCACCAGCAGCGATCAGCAAGGCCTTTTTTCGTTCCCTGAATTGACCGATGGAAAATGCACGATTGAAGTCGAGATGACAGGCTTCGCGCGGCTTAAGCAGGATGTGGTGGTTGGCGCGAACGCGCCGGCGGCCAAATGGGAATTAAAGCTGTTATCGCTCGACCAGATCAAAGCCGAGACCGCCGCGGCACGCCCTAGCGTGCCCCCACCTTCCAAGACCGAGGTAGCGCCGGGCTTTAACCCGGCACCCCCTAATGTTGCGAAAACCGAAAAGACCGCGGGCAACGCCAATGCCGGGCCAAAGCCCACCGCCACGAAAACGGAAACACCCGAAGACGACCTCAGCGAACGCGCGAATGACGGCTTCTTGATCAACGGCAGCCAGCTCAACGGCGCCGCTTCCCCGTTCGCGCAAGCTTTCGCCTTCGGTAATAATCGCAACGGCGGAAGGGGGCTGTATAACGGTGGCATCGGCCTCGTCTATGACAATTCCGCGCTGGATGCTCGGCCTTTTTCCCTGAGTGGCCAGAACACACCCAAGCCGGTTTACAACCGCATCACGGGTGTGGCGACGTTGGGCGGCCCGCTGAGAATTCCGCATATCCTCCCGCACGGTCCGAACTTTTTTGTCGCCTACCAATGGACGCGATATGTGAATGCCACCACGGATTCGGCCCTGGTGCCGGACTCAGCGGAGCGCGGCGGAGATTTCTCCCAGGCTTTGAATGCGCTAGGGCAGCCGGTGGAAATCTTCAATCCGGCAACGGGACTCCCGTTCTCCGGCAACCTGATACCCTCGACCAAGATCAGCACGCCGGCGCGGTCTTTGCTGAATTTCTACCCCTTGCCGAGCTTTAGCGGCGATCCGCGATACAACTACCAGGTTGGAATTGTCGACGACACGCATCAAGACGCCATGCAATCGCGCTTCAATAACACCTTCAATCCCAAGAACCAGGTTTATGGCGGCTTCGCTTTCCAAAGCGTGCGTACCAGCAGCCCCAACCTGTTCGGCTTCCTCGATACCACCGATGCGCTGGGGATGAACGTCGGCATCAATTGGTCCCACCGCTTAAGCACGCGTCTATTCCTGAATCTTGGTTACCGGTTCAGCCGGTTGGCGACGCTGACCACGCCCTTCTGGGAGGATCGCGCCAACGTTTCCGGCGAGGCGGGAATCTTGGGGAACAATCAGGACGCCATGAACTGGGGTCCGCCGACCCTCGCCTTCGCGAGCGGCATCGCGGCGCTATCCGACGCGCAAAGTTCCCACAATCGCAATCAAACGGATGCGTGGTCTTATTCCCTGTTGTGGACCCGCAATCGTCACAACATCACAGCGGGAGGTGACTTCCGCCGGCAGGAATTCAATTACCTGTCGCAGCAGGACCCGCGCGGCGCGTTCACGTTTACGGGCGCGGCCACGGAGGGAATCGTCAGCGGCACGGCCACCGGCGGCTCCGATTTTGCCGACTTTCTGCTGGGAATTCCGGACACGAGTTCCATCGCTTTCGGCAACGCGGACAAATACTTTCGCGAATCGGTTTACGACGCCTACTTCACCGACGATTGGAGAATAAGTCCCTCCTTCACCCTGAACGCGGGGATGCGCTGGGATTACGGCGCCCCGATTACGGAATTGTATGGCCGCCTGGTTAACCTGGACATCGCTCCGGGCTTTGCGGCGGAAGCGCCGGTGGTGGGAAGCGCCCCGGTGGGTTCGTTGACCGGCAAAAAATATCCGGACTCGCTCATCCAGCCGGACAAGCACGGCATTGAACCGCGCGTGGGAATTGCCTGGCGGCCGATCCTGGGGTCGTCGCTGCTGGTGCGCGCCGGATATGGAATTTACGATGATACCTCGGTCTTTCAGACGATCGCGCCGCACATGGCGCAGCAAGCGCCCCTCTCGAAAAGTCTGAGCGTGCAAAACAGCGCGGCATGTCCGCTGACGCTGGCGAATGGATTCAACCCCTGTTCTTCCACCACGCCCGACACTTTTGCCGCCGACCCGAATTTCCGCATTGGCTATGCGCAGAACTGGGACGTTGCGCTGCAGCGCGACCTGCCCGGCTCGCTGCAATTGACGGCAACGTATCTGGGCATCAAAGGGACGCGGGGAATGCAGGAATTTCTGCCCAACACCTTTCCGGTTGGGGCGGCGAATCCCTGCCCGTCCTGTCCCGCCGGATTTGCTTACCTTGCTTCCAATGGCAATTCCACCCGCCAGTCGGGGCAAGTGCAGTTGCGGCGAAGGTTGCACAACGGTCTTACCGCCACGGTCCGGTACACCTACTCGAAATCCATCGATGATGATTCCGCTCTGGGAGGCCAGGGAGCGTTGTTGCCCACGCAAACCTTCGGCGCCTCCACGGGAGGGGGAGGAGGCGGAGGAACCCAGACGGTCATGGTGATCAGCTCGGGAGCCGGCGCCGCCAGCCCCACTATCGCGCAGAATTGGCTTAATCTGAGGGCCGAACGCGGGCTATCCACTTTCGATCAGCGCCACCTGCTGAACGTGCAGACGCAATACACCACCGGCATGGGAATCGGCGGGAAGACTTTGATGAGCGGCTGGAAGGGAACGGCCTTCAAGGAGTGGACGGTCCTCACCCAAATCACCGTGGGCAGCGGTCTGCCGGAGACACCCATCTATCTTGCCGCCGTGCCGGGCACGGGGGTGACGGGAAGCATCCGTCCGGACTACACGGGTGCGGCGCTTTACGCGGCCCCCACGGGTTTGTCTCTGAATCCCGCGGCTTATACTGCGCCTCCCGCCGGCCAATGGGGAAACGCCGGGAGAGATTCCATCATCGGCCCCAGCCAATTCAGTTTGAACACATCCATGGGACGCACCTTTCGGTTGAACAGCCGGTTCAATCTTGATTTTCGGGTCGACTCGACGAATTTTCTCAACCACGCGACTTTTACGAGTTGGTATACCACCATCACCAGCCCGCAATTCGGATTGCCGGCCGGGGCCAATGCCATGCGCAGCTTGCAAACCAACCTGCGGTTGAGGTTTTGAGAGGCCGCTCAATATGAGGTTCATTTTGGCCAAATCTGATGATACTGCGCGCAGCGCCTTGGACTGCGGCGGCTCGACGCCGCTTTGGTCTTTATCTTTACTGTCATTTCGAGACGTTGGCGCAAGGCAACTTTCGTCTTCATCCCCGGTGTTATTCCAAGGCGGCGTCGAGCCGCCGCAGTCCAAGGCGCTGCGCGCGACGGTTTGCATCGCCGTGCTGTTGCTCGCCAGTTTCGCCGCGTTCGCCCAGCAGGTGGGGCAGAATGCGCCCGGGGTCGCCACGGGGACGACCATCATCAGGTCGAGCACTCAGCTTGTGGTGGAGGCGGTGGTGGTGAAGGACAAAAAGGGGAATCCCATTGCCGGCCTGAGCGCCAAGGACTTCACGGTTACTGAGAACGGCGTGCCGCAGACCATCAGTATCTGCGAACACCAGGAACTGCCGGAGGCTCCCAGCGCCGCGCCCGCCGCTCCCTCCGCGCCAGAAAACGTCACCGTCTACGACAAGCTCAGCCGCACGCGCATCACCACCGAAGCTCCGGGGAACCTTCGCTATCAGGACCGCCGCCTGATGGCGCTGTATTTTGACATGACGGCCATGCAGCCGGCAGAGCAGATGCGCGCGCTGGCGGCGGCGCAGAAGTTCATCCGGACGCAGATGACCCCGGCGGATCGCCTCTCCATCCTGAGATATCAGGGCGCGGGCGTGGACGTCCTCCAGGATTTCACCGATGACCGCAACCGGCTGCTGAGCATCATTGAAACGATGGTGGTGGGCGAAGGCCAGGGTTATGGTGAATCCTCCGACGACGCCGGCACGGCCGACATCGGGTCGGCGTTTGGCCAGGACGACAGTGAGTTCAACATTTTCAATACCGACCGCCAACTGGCCGCGCTCCAGACGGCTGCCAAAATGCTGGGGCAGCTTAGCGAAAAGAAAATCCTGATCTATTTCGCCAGCGGCCTGAGCTTGCATGGCCTGGACAATCAGGCGCAACTCCACGCCACGATTGACAGCGCCATCCGCGCGGGCGTGTCGTTTTGGCCCATCGACGCGCGCGGTTTGGTGGCCGGAGCCCCACTCGGCGACGCCACGCAAGGCTCGCCCGGCAACGTGGGGATGTATTCCGGGGCCGCGGCACTGGCGATGACGACGAACTTTCAGCAGTCGCAGGATACCCTCTATGCGCTCGCCGGAGACACGGGCGGAAAGGCTTTGCTGGACTATAACGATCTCGCCAAGGGCATCGTGCAGGCGCAGCAGGCCGTTTCGAGCTATTACATCCTCGGGTATTACACCACCAACGCGGCTCTGGACGGGAAATTCCGGCGCATCAAGATTTCCCTGAACGGGAACCTCTCCGCCAATCTGGATTACCGCCAGGGCTACTACGCCGGCAAACAGTTCAACAAGTTCACCGTCGCCGATAAAGAGCGGCAGCTTGAAGACGCGCTGATGCTCGAGGACCCGATTACCGAGCTCACCATCGCCATGGAAATCGATTACTTCCAGTTGAATCGGGCGGAATATTTCGTCCCTATCGTGGTGAAGATTCCGGGCCGCGAACTGGCTCTGGCCAAACGCGGCGGCGCCGAACACACCCTGATCGATTTCATCGGCGAGATTAAGGACAACTACGGCTCCACCGTCAGCAACGTGCGCGACAAGGTGAACATCAAGCTGAGCGATGCGACGGCGCTCGAACTGGCCAAGCGGCCAATTGAATACGACACGGGCTTCACAATTCTTCCCGGAAAATACACCATCAAATTTCTGGCGCGCGATGACGAGACGGGGCGAATCGGGACGTATCAAACCACCTTTGTCATTCCCAACCTGAACAAGGAGGAGAAGCGCATCCCCATCAGCTCCGTGGTATTGAGCAGCCAGCGCATCGAGTTGAAGGACGCGCTCTATAACGCGGTCAAGAACAAGGACCGGGAAGAGACCACCAACCCGCTGGTGCTGGAAGGGCAGAAATTGATTCCCAGCGTCACTCGAGTGTTCCGCCAGAGCCGCGAAATGTACGTCTACCTTCAAGCCTACGAGCAGGCCGCGCCCAGCGTGCAACCGCTCATCGCCTTTGTGAGTTTCTACCACGAGCAAAGGAAAGCTTTTGAAACCCCGCCGATTAAGGTCGCGGACGGATTGAACAACCGGCTGAAAACCATGCCCCTCAGCTTCAGCATTCCCCTGAATCAGCTTTCGCCCGGCAAGTATGAGTGCCAAGTCACCGTGCTGGACCCCACCGGACAGAAGGCCGCGTTCTGGCAGGCGCCGGTCATGCTCGTGCCGTAGCGCGGCGGAGGGGCGGGAGTCGCGCGGGCGGGGCGCCCGTGCCACACCAAACGGCACATCGTCACGTCCCAGGTGGAATATTCGTCGGTGCTGAACTATTGCATGGCGCTGGAACGGGGCGGGTTACGTAGCGGCGGGTTTACCCCGCCAGATTGTAGCGTCGATCTCCGATCGACGTTCGGCGGTCGGAGACCGCCGTTACAGCCACGTGGCGGGGTAAACCCGCCTTGTTCCGAGTCCCGAGCCCCGAGTCCCCATACTTTGTCACCTACCTGCCGGTCGACCGCGAGGGCTTATTGAATTTGGCCGACCTGGAAGCTGCCATCACGGATGACACCGCCGTGGTGTCGCTCATGTGGGCGAATAACGAAACAGGTGTGTTGTTCCCTGTTGAAAAGATCGCGGAAATCCGCCGGTCGCGGGGCGTGCTGTATCACTGCCACGCGGTGCAAGCGGCAGGCAAGGTGGAGATCGACGTGCGAAAGGTCCCGGCGGATTTCCTTTCGTTGACCGGCCACAAGTTTCATGCGCCGAAAGGCATTGGCGCGCGAAGCGAATTTTTTTGATACAACGGCCCTCTTAACCGGGCAATTATCATGCCCCCGCTAACCTGGTCAATCAGTCGCGACGGTATTCTGAACTCCTGCGAGAGGCGCTACTATTTTCAATATCTGGTGAACGCACGCTATAACAGTAAGATTGCGCTCAACCGTGAAATCGCTCAATTAAAACACTTACAATCGATCCCAGCTTGGCAGGGTGACTGCTTCCACAAGGCGGTTGAAAACTGGGCGAACGCGTCCCGGGTTGGCAACAATCTGTCGGAAAAGACTCCTCTGGACCGGCTCCGCCAGGAAATGGAATCACAGTGGAGGCAATCGCTTTCTCTGGTCGGCCGAGCCGCTCCGGCCAGTGATGTGACGTGCCGCCTCTTCGAACACGAATACCAGGTTGAATTACCTGCGGATCGATTGGAAACTGCAGTCGCCGAAACTAGTGGTTGGCTCAACTCCTTCTTAGACTGGGCGAACGACACAGGTCTCACTACGAATATTCGTAGTGCAAGGAAGTGGTGGATCGAGCCTGATGCTTTCGGGCCGTATGCGCCAGGATTCAAAATTGAAGGCCAACAGGTGTTAGTTAAAGTGGATCTGGCACTTCAATCCGCGCACGGAATGTTTGAGATTTGGGATTGGAAGACCGGTAAACTTCGAGAGAGCAATCCTCGGAGGATCGATCCAGCGGCCCTTCAGGTAAACGTTTATCAACTTTGGCCCCACCTCCAGCTTGGAATTCCGCTCGAGAATATTCGAGCGCACTTAGTGTATGTGGCACACCAACCGGCTGAGGATATCGTTTACGAGATTGACGCGGACGTTCGTGAATACGTACTTTCGATAGTTCGACGCAGTATAGATCGCGTCGTGCATTTGTCGGGGAAGAAAGCGGAAGTCGAGTTGAACATTCAGGACTTCGATTTCGCGATTGCGCCTGTTCTTTGCCGAATGTGCAACTTCAAGCGAATTTGTCTGCGCAGCCTCAGCGAGGGGGTATGAATGAATGACCGCCGCCTAGCTGCATTGCTCTTTCCTATCCGGGGCGTTGAGGGGGATAAATTTGTCTTTCGGTTTCTTCGGATTCGTGAAAATCTGCCCGACGACAACCAACTCCCAATTCGGATGCAGCGGTGGGCCAGTAGGCTGTGGAGGAAGGAACTTCGCTGCCCTGTATACCCCACTTCGGTCGATGCCGCCAGGGGCTTTCTGGTGCCCGCCGATGCGGTAGGCCGCCCAGGATTCCCCAGTAAGATTACACTTACCGATGTTCCTGACAGGGATTACACGCTCGAAGTCACCGATCGCATAAGTGAAATCACCATTCAGCAAGCTGGTCATTCCGAAAGAGATCTTATATGCCGCATGCTTGAGCGCCCTTTTACCGACGTTCTGCTGAGCAGGAAGTCACAATTTTGGAAGGCCGAATGGACCCTGTTCTTCCCCCTCAAGTCCGTCAATGAAAATGTCAAGCAAGAGGTGATAAACGCTTACCGAGGCTTTAAGTTTGGGGTCGTGTTACTTGGTGATGCACCCTATCTCGCGATCGACGTCAGAACGAGATATATCGGCCGAAAACCGCTTTCAGATTTCTCGCCACAGGAACGGGAAACCACCCTACGGGATCACTTGGACAGAACATTAAAGTTGGATGAGCGGGCTTCCTTTCTACGCGACAACGGACCCAGAAAGATCCCATGTAGATACGCAGGGGAAACGGGTAAAAGCATCAGTGACTATGAGTTTGAGGCGGGCAGGACTGTCGCGAGCTATCACGCTCAGCAATACAGGTTAAACCTGGACCCCAATGATCCCGCCGTGTTTGTGAAGGATCGCACAGGCGAGGGGTCCCCCTTAGCTGTTCCCGCGTGTCGGTTGTTCCCGGTTTTCACGACCGAGTTTGAGGGCGTACGATTCTGTTCAGTAAAACCCTGGATAAACCCTGCCGAGCGATCCCGCCTAGCCACGCAATTCCTTGCCAATCTATCGGGCGCGCAGTTCGGCAATCGTGCCCTCACCGTTATACCCAAAATCTTTACAGCGAAGAGAACCGTCTTTCCACCACCCAAGCTGGAATTCGGTCAAGGCCGAATCCTCGAACCCTTTCACGGTCTGCCACCAAGACCCGAAGAGGAGGCTTTTGACGGCCAAATCGTGCGATGGGGGTCGCGTAAGTACCCCATGCTTTTGCAGTCTGGCCCGCAACAGAACGAGCCATTGCCCGACCTAGTGCTCTTGTACCCGGACCAACTGCCTCGCGACGTTCGAGAAACCTTTGTACGCGACATCAGCAAGGAAATTTCACTGCAAACAGGACAAGGCATTCGCGTGGTTCAGCACTTGCCGTATAGTACCGGCAAGCAGGAGAAGATGGGCGGGGCACTCCTGAGAAGAATTCCCGAAATCAAGTCCCTTCCAAATCGTCATTTGGCGCTGGTTATCCTGTCGGACAATTTCGACTCCAGCGTCCACGGCGAACTGAAGGACCGTATCCGGCCGGTTCTCTCGCAATGCGTGACGGAGAGTACTGTTTACAATGTAGCGAAGCAGCGCAATCCGAACCGTGCTCGAAGCCAGGTGCGCAACCTCGGCCTAGCTATTTTGACCGAAGCAGGCGTTAAACCTTGGGTGCTTGCGGACGCTCTGTACCATGACGTTCACATCGGGATCGATCTGCTCTATGGTAGGGTTGCTTATCACTCTTTTTACGGTCATGGAGGACGAGTGATGGCGAGTAGCTTCGGTGAAGTGCAGCAGCGCGGAAGAATGCAAGAAGCCATCAAAGCCCCGCTTATTCAGCCCAAGATCGAGCAATTACTTCACGACATGGCAAATGATGGTCATCAACTCAAAAGGCTGATTATCCATCGCGATGGCCGATGGTGGCCGAGCGAAGCGCGAGGCTTTCGAAATGCTATTGCCCGTTTGAAGAAACAGGGTGTGCTGCCGATAGACGCGAGTTGGGCGGTGATAGAAGTCAGAAAGAACCACATGCCGGTCAGATTGTTCACGATATCAGGCAAAGAGACGGCCGAACTGTTGCAGAATCCTCTGCCCGGTACGTACTTGGTTCTTGATGACCGCCGTGTGCTTCTTACAACAACAGGCCGCCCTGGTGCATGGGACGTTGCAAACGGGCGTACCGCAGGGACTCTTTTGCTTCAGGTTGCAGATTTCGCCGGGGACCTTAATCTGTCAGCCATCGCGGAGGATGCTTACCGGCTAACGCAACTCAACTGGACCTCACCTGATATTGAGATATCGCTGCCGGTAACGATTCGGTGGGCTGATGAAGCTTTGCGCGAGACGTTGCGAAATGTTGTTGCTGCTGACGAGGAGGATGAGTTTTCCGGCGAGATGTTAGAGGACTCCGAAGCCACTGGTGAAGCTGAGGCCTAAGCGAATTTACTGGAACAAAGCTTCGATGAACGGCTGCTCCCAGGCGGTGTACCCTTCTGGATTTTGTAAGAGATTCAATACCGACACATTGAGCAGGTCCTCGAGATTCATATCCGAGCTCAAAGTCATCTGAGTATCAAAGGTGTTTCGGTTGTATCTCGGGAATTTTCCCAATCCCGAGACAGCCGCGAAGCTTGCATTCACGATGCATTCCAGGAGACCGTCACTACAAAACAGGCGAAATTCACTACTACTTGGTTTTGATTTGACGTGCTCCTCCCAAAGCCCTAGAGATTTTTGAGCAATCTCTGATTTCTGCTGCTCCGGGGGAAGGGCGTTCTTACACACCCATACTCTGGCCGCCATTGGCGGATGTACGTCGGTTACATCGATTTCAAACGGTTTGTTGGGATACCGGATTGCCATATCCACGCACGAGTAGTAGTAAGCTGGTCCAGTAAGATATGTGGCGAAGATGTCACTAAAGATCTCATTAAGCCGACTGCTGTTCCAATAGCCTGCCGCCCGGGCTATCTGTTTCCGCCTCTCTTCCCGCTCGGAGGGATTCAAGAAGCCTGCGGCCCGTTCGAGCGATCTAAGGTAGTCGTTTAGACCTCGAGCGACCGCATTGCCGATCATTTGCTGCTGTCCAAATACGATATGTGCAAACTCATGATACATTCCCGGAAGGTCTAGGAGGGTAAACCGTTGATGCGGCGGCGCAAATAGCAAAGGACAACTAGGGAAAACGGGAAGTATGGCGTGTCCCCCGCTTAGACTGACCAAGATTTCCTCGACATCCAGGAGACCACATCGCCGTGCGGCTTTCGCCGCGACCAATCCAAATTCAATTTCGTGGGAAGTCTCCTTTGTGAGCGCAGGCAAGTAGCTCTCAGATAGCAAGTAGACGTCGAACTGCAACTGATTAACAAGTGATACTCCGCGTGGCACCAGCGCTGCAACGTTGAGCCGGGTGATCATTCTCAGATGGGAGATCCGCGCCTCAGCTTCAGCAATCCTCCTTTTGAGTTGCTCTGAGATGTGAGCATGTCTAGAAGCAACGGTGGGGATGTTGGAAAGTTGTCTGGTAATCCAATCGAGGGTGGCCCGGTACTCGACAGCCTTGGCGCCCAAATAGGCGAGCCCGATCGACATATCAGTGAGCGTATAGCTGCCTCAGATCGTCGGCAAATTCATCGTCTAGCAACGACAGGATTTCTTCAAAAATTGGCAGGTCTTCAAGCCCTATGGCTCCAGGCTCGGAAAGCTGGTGCGAAAGCTTGGCGAGGTCTTGCTGCCAATCCTTCAGGGGTTTCATTCCCGTCCGAATCTTAAACCCAAGGGGGTAAAGATCCGCCGTAGATCCTTCTTGCCGCAGCTCAGCCTGAAACCTTTCCACGAAATCAGCCAGCGTCTTCCGAGACTGACTTATCACTTCGTCGGAGAGTGAAAATTCCCCGCTCTTTCCAAGGGCATCTACCTGCAAAGCGATGACTGCATCGTTCAAGCGGCTGAGAAGACGCTGGTCGCGTTCAGCTTCGCCCGACAATGAACCGAGTTTGCTCACAGTAGACACTCCTCAAGGACGCTTTCCCGAAGTATAGGTGAGTTTCCCTCACGCGTCAATGAGCTGTGCGAATTGGTTTTTGCCATCGAAAGAGGCTGACCACAAGCCGGCAGGTTTGGGATAAATCATTCAAACTGTTTTGAAATTCGCCTTTCGGTGCCAGGCAAGGTGAATCGGATCTGGCCAAAAAGTCTTATCTTTCGGCAAATGAAGTTGTTTGCCGTGATAGCTTGCGAGTAGATTGTCCTCGTTCGGGAAACCTGGGAAACCTGGGACAGGAACGTGTGAAAAAATGTGTTTTGAGAGTCGCGGAGTGGAGATGATGGTAGGACAATGATGTCACGTTCGTTGCGTGGAGGCCTCCTAGTGGAGGATTTTGCTTTTGACCACCGTC
>Ga0326728_10003235_pt1 | contig 51308 bp, 41 predicted proteins | sample MB3enrmetagenome_FD_207602 | JGI IMG/M metagenome (GOLD analysis project Ga0326728, IMG submission 207602) | Lab enriched peat soil microbial communities from McLean, Ithaca, NY, United States - MB31MN | ecosystem: Environmental > Terrestrial > Soil > Wetlands > Peat | place: USA: New York... | reverse complement strand
CCCACGCGGTTGTGCCATACGGATTGGTAGCCTGCATGTAAATGTTCTTCGCGCCCTGGAATGCGGTTTGAAACGCGATTGCGAGGTTCAAAGTCAACACATTGCCCGACATGGAGATACTCGAACCCGCGCCGTTCAGAGTGCACTGGCTGTTCTGCTGCGAACCGGCGCCTGGAGCGATGGTTGTGCCTGGCACCGCACCTGCGTTCGTCAACAGCGCCAGGGAGTTCTGCGCCTGAGCATAGGTCACCGAGCACGCACCGACCGTAGATGTGCTGCCGCCGATCAAAACCGATACGCTCGTCAAGTCCGTTGCGCCGGCTGTGTCGGAGAACTCAAAAGCGAACGTTTGCGACGATCCCGATCCGGATGCCGGACTTACCGTCACCACCGTGGGAGCTCCGGTCCCCACGCTAGCTCCGCCGTATACCGATTTCACTTCGCTGGCCGTCAGGGCACGCGAGTACCATTGCACTTCCTCGATCAACCCGTTGAACGATCGCCCCGTCGTGCTCCCTCCGATCTCGTTTCCTCCGATGGTCAGCGTGCTCACGCTGTAGTTGAAGAAACTCCCACTGATCGGGCTGGCCGCTACCCCGTTCACATAAAACTGCACGGTCGATCCGTCATACGTTACCGCGATGTGGTTCCAACTCTCCGCCGTCACAGCCAGGCTGCTCACGTACGATGGGGACCCCCAATGGTCCACGAACACCGTGCTTCCCCGAATCGTCAGAAAATCGCCGGCTCCGGCCGCTCCTGCCACCAGCAATGGCAGACCCGTCGTGCTGGCGTGCGGGTAAACCCACGCACAGTACGTCCGCGCACCGCCGATCGTTCCCGTCCCGCTCACCTGAACGTAAGCGCTGCCGCCACCCAGACTAAATGCCTGGCCTACATACCCTGCCGCATAGGTCGCCCCGTTCTCCAGGGTTCCGTTGTATCCCGAGACGCTGTCGTTAGCGTCGCCATCGGCGCTCCAATACGATACGAGATTCGCCGGGAATACCATGGCTGGGACACTCCACGTCCCTTCCGCCTCCCACGCGGTTGTGCCATACGGATTGGTAGCCTGCATGTAAATGTTCTTCGCGCCCTGGAATGCGGTTTGAAACGCGATTGCGAGGTTCAAAGTCAACACATTGCCCGATGTGGAAACGCTCGAACCAGACGCATACACGATGCATTGGCTGTTTTGCTGCGAACCACTGCCGAGGGTCAGCGTTGTCCCTGGCGATGCCCCTACGTCCGTCAACAACACCAGCGTGTTCTGCGCCTGAGTATAGGTGGCGGCGCACGCGCCACTGGTGGAAGCGCCGGTATTGAACAGCACGGAGACGTTGGTGAGGTCGGCGGCGCCCGCAGTATCGGAAAACTGAAAAGCGAATGTTTGCGCCAAGCCCCAGCCCGATGCGGGACTCACCGATACGGGCGAGGCGGAGCCAAATTGCACAGTCCAGGAGCCCTTCGGCTGCCAGCCAGTAACGCCGGAGGGGTTCACCGCCTGCATGTAGACTGTCTTGGCGCCTTGAAAGGCCCCTTCGTACATCAGCGCCAGGTTCAAAGTTAACACATTGCCCGATGTGGACACACTCGTGCCGGCGCCGTTGAGGATGCACTGGCTGTTTTGCTGGGTTCCGCTACCGGGAGTGATGGCACTTCCCGGGGATCCTCCCACATCGGTCAGCAGCGACAATGTGTCCTGCGCTCGGACATAGGTAACCGAGCACGCGCTCACCGTCGAGGCACTCGTGTTGAACAGAATCGATACGCTGGTAAGGTCCGCAGCGCCACCCGCGTCGGAGAACTGGAAAGCGAATGTCTGCGACGACCCGGATCCCGATGCCGGGCTCACCGAGACGGGCGCGGCCGCGAACTGCACGGTCCACGCGCCTTCCGCCTGCCAAGCCCCCGCGCCGGATGGATTGGTCGCCTGCATATAGATCGTTCTCGCGCCCTGAAATGCCGCTTGAAACTTCAACGACAAAGTCAGTGTAAGCAGATTGCCCGAGGTGGAGACACTCGAGCCGGCTCCGTTGAGGATGCACTGGCTGTTCTGCTGCGTTCCGCCGCCCGGAGTAATCGTTGTCCCTGGCGTTGCTCCCCCATCTGTCAACAATGCCAGCGTGTTCTGCGCCCGGACATAAATCACCGAGCACGCGCTCACCGCCGACACACTGCTATTGAATAGAACCGACACGCTGGTGAGATCCGTAGCGCCGCCCGTGTCTGAGAACTGAAAAGCGAATATCTGTGACGACCCCGATCCCGACGCCGGGCTTGCCGAGACCGCCGCGGCTCCAAACTGCACGGTCCACGTACCCTCCGCTTGCCAGGCCGTCGTCCCCGACGGGTTTGTCGCCTGCATGTAGCTGTTCTTCGCGCCCTGAAATGCCGGTTGAAACGTCAGCGACAACGTCATGGTTAGCAGGTTGCCCGAGGTGGAGACGCTCGATCCCGACCCGCTCAGCGTGCACTGGCTGTTCTGCTGCGTTCCGCCGCCCGGAGTGATGGTTGTCCCTGAAGCCGCACCTGAATCCGTCAACAATGCCAGCGTGTTCTGCGCCCGCACATAGGTAACCGAGCACGCGCTCACCGTCGACGTGCTGCCGTTGAATGACACGGAAACGCCGGTGATGTCCGCCGCCCCCGCACCATCCGAGAACTGGAAGGCGAACGTCTGCGACGATCCCGATCCCGATGAGGGGCTTACAGACACTAGAGAAACTGTACCCGCTTGCACGGTCCAGGAACCTTTCGACAGCCAACCGGTCGAACCTGCCGGATTGGCCGCCTGCAGATACACGGACTTGCTCCCGGCGAATGCCGATTGAAATGCCAGCGATACATTCAAGGTGAGAGTGGTTCCCGATATCGTGATGGTCGATCCGGCGCCATTCAGGATGCACTGGCTGTTCTGCTGCGTCCCGCTGCCCGGGGTGATGGTTGTCCCTGGCGCCGTTCCTCCATCTGTCAGCAACGCCAGCGCGTTCTGAGACGGAACGTACGTTACCGAACAGGCGCCGGCCAGCGCGGTGCTGGTGTTGAAAAGGACGGCTACGCTGGTGATGTCCGTCGCGCCGGACAAATCCGAGAACTGCAGGGAAAAGGTCTGTGTCAAACCGGCCCCCGAACTCGGCGTTACCGCCAACACAGCCGGAACGGCGGCGGTGGAGAACACAATCTTCGCGACGAACGCGGCGGAGTTGTCGGTATTGACGGATTGGTACGGGTTCACCAAGGGAAAGTCGGTCGACTGCGTCGAGCCGGCCACATAGAGGTTCCCCTCCGAATCCAATGCCACCGCGTTGGCAGTATCCGAAGACGAGCCTCCCAGATAGCTGGACCATACGAGCGAACTCCCCGTGGCGCTCAGTTCCGCCAGAAATGCATCGTAATCGCCGGCATTACTGTCTTGAAATCCTCCCTGGATCTGCAGATCGGTAGAAAACGTATATCCCGCCACGAACGCCCGGCCATTGGAGTCGACCGCGATCGCGTTTCCGACATCGATTCCGGACCCGCCAAAGTACGTGCTGTAGAGCAACGCGCCGGTGGAACTCAGTTTCGTCACAAACGCGTCGAGACCGGCATCCAGCGACGGTTGCAGCGCGTTCAGGACGGGAAAGTTTGTGGAAGGGGTTACGCCGGCGACATACACATTGGCTTGACTGTCCAGGGCGATTCCCTGCCCGGCCTCGGGATTCCCGACGGTGCCCCCGCTGCCTCCCAAGTAGGTACTGAAGGTCAGCGCACTTCCCCCGGGAGCCAGCCTGGCGACGAAGGCGTCTTGACCTCCGCCGATGGTGTTCTGAAACGCACTGACTACCGGAAAATCCGTCGAAAAGGTGGAGCCGGTGACGTAGGCGCTGCCGCTCGAATCCACCGCGATGGCCGCTCCGTGATCGGTTCCGCTGCCTCCCAGGTAGGTGCTATACAACAGGCTGCTTCCAGTGGAACTGATGGAGGCTACGAAAGCGTCCTGGCCTCCCTTATTGCCCTTCTGCAGGCCGGTTGCGGGGAAATTGAGAGAAGTCGTGTCACCGACGACGTACGAATTGCCGGACGGATCGAGGGCGATGCCATTGCCGGCATCGGAGCCCGATCCGCCCAGGTAAGTGCTGAAGACCAAAGCACTTCCGGCCGGACTCAGTTTCAACACGAAGGCATTCTTGCCGCCCATCATGGTCGCCTGAAGGGGGTAGCGCGTCGGGAAATTCCGTGATGTGGTCGATCCGGTCACGTAGGCCGAACCAGTGACGTCCACGGCAATTCCGTAGCCCCGATCATCGCCCGATCCGCCAATATAGGTGCAGTAGACCAATCCATTTCCCGCAACGTTCAGTTTCGCGACGAAAACCTCGTTGCCGCCGGCGTTGACATTCTGCTCGGGGTTGACAGTCGGAAAATTGTAGGAGCTGGTATACCCGGTGATGTAGGCGAAACCATTCGCGTCCACCGCCATCGCCGTGGCGGCGGTGGGACTCGAACCACCGAGTAGAGTGCTATAGGAAAGAGAGGGATCGATGATCAGGGGCTGGGAGCGGTCGTACTGTCCGACCTCCAGCCGCAGCATTCCGGCGCCAGCCAGGACGAAACGGCCCTCCACGGTCACGCGTTTCGCGCCGTAATCCTGGTAGAAAGCCGGCACCTCCTCGCGCAGGTCCTGCCCATTGAGAGGGATCAGCAACTCGCCCCGCTGCCCGATGCGCAGGTCGTAGGCATCCACGTACCGCATGAGAATGACCGAAGGATCGGACCCTGGCGCCACTTCAAACGCCGATTTCAGGTTCCTGCCGTCGGCGCCATAGCGCAGGTCGATTCCCGGGTACAGATTCCGGTACACCACGCCGCCGAACAACGACGCCCCGATCACCCACTCTTCCGGCCCGCCCCTGAAGAAGTTGGCGCGGCCTGGCATTTCTTCAGTGCCTTCCGGTGCCGCGTAGTTGGCGCCCGCGAACTCGATTCGTACCGATTTCCGGCCGGCCCGGTACAGGACTTCCGACGGCGAGAAGTATACGGTGATCCCGGAGCCTTTGGCCATCAAGCGCACGCCGGCAGGCGCTTGCCCGTGGTTCTCTATGAAGAAAAGAGGGACGGTGCTCTTTCCGGATTGTGCGGCCAACACCGTGTAGTTCGCTAAGAAGCCAATCAGTAGAAGTCGCATAACAGGCATCAGCAAGACATTCGGCTGAACGGCCCTGGAGCTTTAGGGACGGGGATGCGTATACGACAAAAGTATTTCTCTGCACGAGGAGGATAGGATGCCGGGCCAAAAAACAACGGGGAACAGACAGCCCGTTTTGCGTTGTGAGCTTCACCTGCCCGTGTGAGATTAGGGGGCGCGAAAAACGGTGTCTGTCCCCTACCGGCGTCGCCTACACGTCGAGGTTCTTCACGTCCAGCGCGTTTTCTTCGATGAACTTGCGGCGGCTTTCGACGTCTTCGCCCATGAGCGTCGAGAAGATTTCTTCGCTCTGCACGGCGTCTTCGAGACGCACTTGCAGGAGAGTGCGCTTCTCGGGGTTCATGGTGGTCTCGGCCAGTTGCTCGGCGTTCATTTCGCCCAGCCCTTTGTAGCGTTGCACGCTAGCGTCCTTCTTGCCTTCGTTCTTGACGTAATCCAGCAAGTCGATCCAGTTGGGCTGCGATTGGCGGTGGTCGTTCTTGACCACCACAAAAGGCGGCTCGTTGAACTTGGCGATGGTGCGCGCCAGAGTGCGGAAGCGGCGGAATTCCGGCTGCGCGGCCAGCGCCAGTCCGATGGAGCGTTCGGCGTTGGTGGAATCGTGGAACACCACGGCGAAGGCCGAATGCTCTTCGTCGCGCCGCATCTCGGGTTTCAATCCCAGGCTCTCCAGGGTTTCGAGCACCGGCTTGAGATTGGCTTCGTCCTGAAACTCGGTCTTGTGATCCACGCGCAACTCGACGTTAGAGAGGACTTCCACCACGCGAGCGTCGCGCAGGCGCCGCTCCACTTTGTGGAACATCTGCTGATATTCGTCCAGGCTCAGCAGGAAGGTGCGCAATTCAAGGCCTTCCAACGTGCCTTTGGGGCCACTGCCATTGGAATGGATCTCGAGCGTCAGGTTCTCGGTGGCCCGGCGCATGATCTCCTTGGTGAATTCCTTTTCATCCTTGATGTACTTCTCGCTCTTGCCCTTCTTGATGCGGTAGAGCGGCGGCTGCGCGATAAACACACGTTCGCGCAAGATCAACTCGTGCATGTGGCGGAAGAAGAAGGTGAGCAGCAAGGTGCGGATATGCGAGCCGTCCACGTCGGCATCGGTCATGATGATGATCTTGCCATAGCGCAGCTTGGAGACGTCGAAATCGTCCTTGCCAATGCCCGTTCCGAGGGCCGTGATCATGGCGCGGATTTCCTCGTGGCCCAGCATCTTGTCGTAGCGGGCCTTCTCCACGTTGAGGATCTTTCCCTTAAGCGGAAGGATGGCCTGGAATCGCCGGTCGCGGCCCTGTTTCGCGGTGCCGCCGGCCGACTCGCCCTCCACCAGGAACAACTCGCAACGCTCGGGATCCTTCTCCTGGCAGTCCGCCAGCTTGCCAGGGAGGCCGCCGGAATCGAGCGCGCCCTTGCGGCGGGTCAGGTCGCGAGCTTTGCGGGCCGCCTCTCGCGCGCGCGATGCTTCGATAGCCTTGCCGACGATCTTGCGCCCGATGGTGGAATTCTTGTCGAAGTACTCGCTCAGCTTCTCATTGACGAACTGGGTCATGAAGCCGGCGATGTCGCTATTGAGCTTGCCCTTGGTCTGGCCTTCGAACTGGGGTTGCGGAACCTTCACGCTCACCACGGCGGTGAGCCCTTCGCGCACGTCGTCGCCGGTCAGGCTCTCCTTTTCCTTGAAGAGTCCCTGGCTCTGTCCGAACGCGTTGATGGTGCGCGTCAAGGCGGTGCGAAACCCGGTCAGGTGCGTTCCGCCGTCCACGGTGTTGATGTTGTTTGCGAAGCTCAACTCGGTAACGGAGTATGCATCGTTGTACTGCAGGGCCACTTCCATGGAGAGCGTTCCGCCGTTGTTCGGCAGCTCCCGCTCGGCTTCGAAGTGAATCGGTTTCTCGTGCAGCACCTGCTTGCCGCGATTCAGATGGCGGATAAACTCGGCGATTCCGCCGGTATAAACGAACTCGGTAATCTTCTCGGGGTCGACGCGTTCATCGCTGAGCGTGATCTTGAGACCCTTGTTCAAGAACGCCAGTTGGCGCAGCCTTTGCGCCAGCGTGTCGTAATTGTAAACGGTCTCCGTCATGATGGTGGTATCGGCTTTGAAGGTCACGCGCGTGCCGGTTTTGCGGCCGGCTTTACCCACCTTCGTCAGCGGCCCTTTGGGAATACCGCACGCGTAATCCTGCTGCCAAGTGTAGCTGGGCCCGCTGTCGCCTTCCGGCCGCCAGATTTCCAATTCGAGCCACTCCGACAGCGCGTTCACGCAGCTTACCCCGACGCCATGGAGACCACCGGAGACTTTGTAGCTCTTGGAATCGAATTTGCCGCCGGCATGCAGCTTGGTCATGACCACCTGCGCGGCCGACACGCCTTCTTCTTCGTGAAGGTCTACTGGGATGCCGCGGCCGTTGTCGATTACGGTGACGGAATTGTCGTCATGGATGGTCACCGAGACTTCGGTGGCATAGCCGGCCAGTGCTTCATCGACGGAGTTGTCGACTACTTCATACACCAGGTGATGTAAACCGAGCTCGCCGGTCGAGCCAATGTACATAGCCGGGCGCAAGCGTACGGCCTCAAGTCCTTCCAAAACTTTGATACTGGTGGAATCGTAAACATCCCCTGAAGTTCCGTTTCCGTCTTTAGGGTTACCGTTGCCGTCCTTCAGTTTTACGTCGTCTCTCTCTGACATTCTTCCTCAAATTCGCATTGGCATGACGACATACCGGTACTGATCGGTGATGCCTGCGCCGGCAGGGCGCATTTCGCCCGCGCTCTTTTGATCCTTCAACTCAAACGAGACCTGGTCCTGTGGGATAACCCGCAGAAAATCCAGCAAGTATTGAGCGTTGAATCCAATTTCCAGATTGGGGCCTTCATACTGGCTCGAGACGCTTTCCTCGCTTTCTCCGGTTTCCATGGCGGAGGAAAAGATGCGAACCTCGCCATTAGTGAACTCCACTCGAATGGCCCGGGAACGCTCATCGGCGAACTGGGCGACGCGTTCAATGGCGGCTTTGATCTCGTCTTTTTGAAGGATAGCCGTAAGCGTATGGTCCTTGGGGAGTACGCGCTCGAAGTCGGGGAAATTGCCGGTTAGCTTGCGCGTCATTAGCAGGCGATGCCCGACACGGAAGAACAGGTGATTCTCGTCATCCGAGAAAACTGCCTTCCCATCGGCATCGGCGTCCTCCGCCAGTTTTACCAACTCCGTCATGGCCTTTCGTGGAATCAGCGCTCGAAACTGCTGGGTCACCGAAGTTCCTTCGGGTAATGCGGCTTGCACGAACGACAAGCGATGACCGTCGGTTGCGACCATTGTCAGGCCTTCCGGCCGCATCAAGAACAACGCGCCATTCAAGGTAAAGCGCGATTCCTCCGTGGAAATCGCGAATGATGTACGGCCAATCATCGAGGCCAGCAGTTTGATCGGTATCTCCGCGATGGCTTCCGGCATTTGCGGAAGCTCCGGAAAACTCTCACGCGACATTCCCGCTATGCGGGTGCGTGAGCGGCCACAAGTAATAGTGGCCCATTGATTCTCCTGGAACTTCATGTTTACGTCGCCTTCCGGAAGCAGGCGCGCATAATCCAGCAACTTGCGGGCTGGCACAGTTCCCGAACCTTCTTTTTTAATCCGCGCCGGACAGGAGCAGCGGATCCCCAATTCAAGATCCGTCGCCGTGATCGTCACACGATCATCGGCCGCTTCCAGCAGCACATTTGAGAGAATCGGAATGGTGGTCTTCTTCTCCACCACACCTTGTGAAAGACTCAGTTCTCGTACCAGATCGGACTTGCTGACAGTGAATTCCATCGGGCCACAGCTCCTATCCTATGTAGGCTGTATAGATAGCACTCTTTAAGAACCGCTTTTATCGGGTCTGTGCAAATTGTTCAATACTCTCTAAATTATACTAAACTCAACTACTTTTGGCCACCGCGAAGTTGAGGATCACAGCGGAAACAGGGTGCCAGGAATCTGTAAAACCCTCTTCGTCACCCGATTTGCACAGTTTTCCGCAAGAATGTTTCGGACCCACTGTGGAAAAACCATGCAAGTTCATTGTAATGAGTCCATTAGACTGTGAAGTAATCTGTTTAAATCCGCATCATGATGACGTGTTTGGTCGATTTTGTTTATGGAATGGATCACCGTAGTATGGTGCTTGTTGCCGAAGGCGCGTCCGATTTCCGGTAGGGACGCGTCGGTCAGTTCTTTGACCAGGTACATGGCTACCTGCCGCGGGTACACAATCTTCCGCGTGTTGCTCTTCTCCTTGAGTTGCGACTGTTTGATGGAGAAGCGTTCCGCCACGGCTTTCTGAATGGCGTCCATGGTGACTCTACGATCCTGCACATGCACCAAATGCTTCAGAACCTGCTGAGCCATCTGCAAATGAATAGGGGTGCCCGTCAGCGACGAGTATGCAATCAACTTGACCAGAGCGCCCTCAAGTTCCCGCACATTCGACTTGGTTTTCGACGCCATGAACGAGCGGACATCATCCGGCAGTTTGACCCCTTCGGCTTCAGACTTCTTGTCGAGAATGGCCATCTTGGTCTCGAGGTCGGGCGGCTGAATGTCGGCCATCAATCCCCATTCAAAACGGGACCGCAGGCGCTCCAGCAAGCCGGGAATGTCCTTGGGCGGCGAATCGCTGGAGATCACAATTTGCTTCTGGTGATCGTGGAGCTCGTTGAAGGTATGGAAGAACTCTTCCTGGGTGCGCTCCTTATTTCCCAGCAACTGGATGTCGTCGATCAGTAGAACATCGGCGGCGCGATAGCGCTGATGAAACTGCGGCATGCGATCGTTGCGAATACAGGCGATCATCTCGTTCATGAAGCGCTCGCTGGAAGTGTAGATGATGCGCATGGTGCCGAACTTGGTCATCAACTCGCGGCCGATGGCGTGCATCAAATGGGTCTTTCCCATTCCCACTCCGCCGTAGAGGAACAGCGGGTTGTAGCTGCGGGACGGATTGGCAACCACGGATCGCGCGGCTGCGGCGGCAAACTGATTGCAAGCCCCGACTACGAACGTATCGAAGGTGAATTTGGGGTTCAAGCTCTGTGCGGCGCCTTCCAGATCGCTCCACGCCTCGATAGCCGGCGCTACTCCAGCGCGTGCAGTAGCGGCCGATCCGACCTCGTAGCCGATGTGCTGTACGGGAAGATCCAGATCCCGAATCGCGTTGCGCACCAGAGTCGCGAACTCCGCCTCCAGCCAGTCCCGGGTGCCGCGGTCCGGGACGGAAACGAAGACCGTGTCGCCATCGGCGCCGGCAAACGCCGTTCCTTTCAACCAGTTGTCGTAGTTCTCCACGCTCACCTGCGCCTGCAAGTGTTGGCGGATCTGATCCCAAAAATTCATCGTCATCGCACACGAAGTCCTTATATTTTCCACAGCGTTTTCCACAGCAGCGTGGGATTTAAGGATGCCCAATTCGGAAGAATTGCGCGTGAGCCTTTTCGGTCAACCGATAGGGTAGTCTAGCACACCGGAAACACTTTGCTACACTTTTATAAACAACCTATTATCAACGAATTACACAGAACGTTTGACACCGGTATTGTTTCTGAAGGAGAATAAAGGTTCCCCCACGGGCGGGAGTAACTCAGTTGGTAGAGTGCGACCTTGCCAAGGTCGATGTCGCGGGTTCGAATCCCGTCTCCCGCTCCAGAGTTTACCGGATCGCCATGACGAAACGTCTGGTTCATCTCTCCCTGGCCGCTCTCGGTCTGGTGGTCTCTCTTCGCGCTCAAGACTACAAGCTGGAACCGATTACAGCGGCGCCACCCGATCTGCCCGCGCCGTACGCGTCCTTGATTGCGGCCGACGGATTTCGCATCACCGGACCGGCTGGATCCAAATGCGAGATCTGGTTCCGCAAATCGATTCCAGTCGGCGCGCAACCAGCGGACACCTCGATTGTCTTCGGAATCGCGCAAGGCACGTTGTTGGGGGTGATCCGGCTTCCCGGAAAGGGCGAAGACCGCCGCGGGCAACCCATCAATCCCGGCGTTTATACGCTGCGCTACAGCATATATCCGGTCGACGGAGCCCATCAGGGCGTGGCGCCGCAGCGGGATTTCGCGTTGATGACGCCCATTGCTAATGATGCCGACCCCACCGCGACGCCGGCCTTCGACGCTCTGATCCAGGCGAGCACCAAGGCGTCCGGATCGCCCCACCCCGCGGTGCTTTCGCTCGAGAGTCCTACAGGCAGCACGTTTCCGGCGCTGGTGAAAGAAGGCGACAACCCGGACTGGGTCTTGTGCGTCCAGATCGGCGACCTGAAAATCGCCATCATCGTCGTCGGCAAAGTACAGGGCTGAACAGCCCTTTTTGTCTCCCCAAAATACTATCAACGGATTCCAGGCGCCAGCAGTTAACTGTGTAGGAAAGGACAGAGAACCTGGCATTCCCGGCAATGGCGCCACCCTTGGAGGGCCCCGAAACGCTCACCGGTGTGCTCGAAGCCGCAAGATCGGGCGACCTGGCGGCGTTCGAGATCCTGATGCGCCGGCACCAGCGGCTGGTGTTGGTCGCGGCGCTGCGGTTGCTGGGAAAGATGGAAGATGCGCAGGACGCGTCCCAGGAAGTCTTTCTGCGGTTGTATCGGAACCTGGGCAAAGTGCAGGGGTGCGGAAACATCGCCGGGTGGCTCTACCGCGTTACGGTCAATGTGTGCCACGATGTGCGGCGCCGCCGGACCGACGAAACCTCGGTGGAAGAAGCGGCGGAACTGGTTTCGGGGGGCGCCGATCCGCAGCAGGCCGCCAGCCGGGAGGAAGAAAACCGGGCGCTGGAACTGAGCCTGAGGCTGCTTTCCGAGAAAGAGCGGGCGGCGGTGGTGCTGCGCGACCTGGAAGGACTCCCCACCGAAGAGGTGGCGCTGATCCTGGGCGTCAGCCAGGCCACCATTCGCTCGCAGATCTTCAAGGCGCGGATCAAGATGAAGGATTTTGTGGAGCGCTACTTCCGGAGGCGCGTATGAACTGCAAGAACTGGGAAGAACGGATCGCCTTGTATGCCGGCGGCGATCTGACCGCGGCTTCCAAGGCTGACGTCGAGCGGCATCTAACGGAATGCGCAGGGTGCCGAATTTTGGCGGAGGGGATCAAGGACAGTCTGAAACTGCTGCGGTCGGCCCACCAGGAACCGATTGCAGCCGGGTACTACACGGCGGTTCGGGCCGGAGTGTTGGCTCAAATGGCGCGGGAAGCGAACCAGCGGCGCCCCTGGCGGCGGTGGATGTGGGTGTCCGCATGGACGGCGGGTCTGGCTCTGGCCGCGGTGTTTTTCATAAGGCCCGCGCAAAAGCCCAAGGCGCACATCGTGGAAATGCGGGCGCCCGAGGTACAGGCGGCACTACCGGAGCCGAAGGTCCCGATGAGTCCGCCCGAGCCGGTTGTGCGGCCGGTACCAGTCCCGAGCGCCTGGCCGCGGCGAGCGGTCGCACCGGTTCGCAGAACGATTGGACCACCACCGCTGGGTGAACCGCTGGTGGTCAAGCTGATCACAGACGATCCGGACATCGTTATTTATTGGATTGCAGACAGGAAGGGAGACGAAGAATGAAACGAGTATTGCTGGCTTTGATGTTGTTGACGGTGCCGCTGGCGGCACAGGAACAGAAGTCGGACGCGCCGGCCAAACCGGCGGCACCTCCGAACCAAACCAAGGTGTTCATCCTGAAATACGCCGATCCACAGGCCATACGGAATCTGCTCGCCATTTTCAGCGCCGGCGTGGCGGCGAATCCGGAGATACATGCGCTGGCCGTCACCGCTCCGCAAGACGCGATGCGATCCATCGAAGAGGCCATCGCCAAGCTGGATGTGCCGGCGGCCGCGCCGAAGAACTTCGATTTCACGGTCTACCTGGTGGTTGGGACCGAGGCGGAGAACATCATTTCGGCGGGAGTCCCGAAAGACCTGGACGGCGTGATCGCGCAACTGAAAGGCGCCTTCGCGTTCAAGAACTACCGACTGCTGGATGTCCTGACCGTGCGAGCCCGCGGTGGGCAGACTGTCAACACGCGGAGCTCCGGGGGCTCGGTGCAGCTCAGCTCGGTCAGCAAGCAAGTCAACAGCACATTCAGCATCCGTTCGGCGAGCTTGGTGCCCGACGGAGCTACCATTCGCCTGGATCGGTTGTCCTGTCAGAGCAAGGTTCCGATTGAGATTTCGCCCGGGAACTATTCGGACGAGACCCTTTCGCTGGATACCGATCTCGACATCAAGGAAGGCCAGAAAGTCGTCGTAGGGCGCATGGGTATGAGCAGCCAGCAGGCCATGTTCGTAGTGCTGACGGTGAAGGTCGTGCAGTAGATCCCCGGGGCAGGCCCCGGCCTGCCCCTTCACCCCTGTATAGTGAAACAGGAGGCGCAATCCCGATGCCCGAAGATTCCCGGCGACGGCCCACCATTGACGAGCGTCTCGAAGCCCCGGCGCAAACGATGGAACTCCTCGCCGGCATGCAACGCGAGAATGACAGGCGCTTCGATCAGGTAACCCACAACTTTGAAGTGGTCCTCGATTCCATCAAGCGTCTTGAAAATAAGGCCATCCAGCCGCGGTAGACGGGCTCTGCCGCCTCTACCTCACGACTTCGTCTTTTTCCACCTTGCCGTCGCGGATGTGAATGACGCGGTGCGCGTGCACGGCGATATCGTGCTCGTGGGTGACCAGCACAATGGTGTTCCCTCGTTCGTGTAACGTCTCGAACAGCGCCATGATTTCGTTGCCGGTGGCGGAATCGAGGTTGCCGGTGGGCTCGTCGGCGAGCAGAATCGAAGGGTTGTTGACCAGCGCGCGGGCGACCGCGACGCGCTGGCGCTGTCCGCCGGAGAGCTCGTTGGGCTTGTGATCCATGCGCTTTTCCAGATCCACCTGGCGCATGGCCAGCTTGGCTCGCTCGAGTCTCTCTTTGGACGACATCCCCGAATAGATCAGGGGCAGCTCCACGTTGTGCAGCGACGTAGCGCGCGGCAGCAGGTTGAACGTCTGGAATACGAAGCCGATCTCCTTGTTGCGGATGCGCGCCAGCTCGTCGTCGCTCATGTCGCTGACCAAGTTGCCGTTGATGTAGTACTGGCCCTTGGTGGGAGTGTCCAGGCACCCGATCAGGTTCATCAGTGTAGACTTGCCGGAGCCGGACGGCCCCATGATGGCGACGTACTCGCCGCGCTTGATCTGGACATCGACACCGGACACCGCATGAATCTCCTGGTCGCCCATGATGTAGGTCTTCCAGAGATCGTAGGTGCGAATGACGATGCCGTCCCGTTTGAGCTGTTCGCCGCGCTCGATGAGCGCCTTTTCCGCCGCCGCTGCCATTGTGATTCCGTCTCGTTTCCGGTGTTACCCGCGCTACGTCTTCTGTTGTACGACCGGTGACTTGTTGTCCACCTTGACCTGGGTCTCGTTGCGGATGGTGCGAATCACCTGGTAGCTGCCGGTGATGATTTGGCCGCCCTCTTTCAAGCCGCTCAGAACTTCGATATCGGTGGCGCCGGTGATGCCGGTTTCCACCTTGCGGAACTGGGCCTTACCGTTCTCCACCACGAAGACGCCGGTCAACTCCTCTTTCTTGGCTTTCTCGGCCGCGGGGTCGGGTTTCGCCGTGGCATCCGCGGCGGCCTTTTTGCCAGTGGGGACAGCCTCCAAATCGCCCTTCTGGCGAACCGTGAGCGCCTGAATTGGAATCGTCAGCACGTTCTGCCGCGTGGCTGTTGTGATCTTGGCGGTGCAGGACAGGCCGGGGCGGATTTCGTCGGGCGGGTTGTCGAGCGCGACCACCACCTTGAAATCCTTGGCTTCCTGGCTGGAAATGGCGCTCTGCGACGCAGCCACGCCGGTGGAACGCAGGATGGCGGTGTCGCCGATTTCCGAGACATGGCCTTTGAAGATCTTGTTGGGGATGGCGTCGATGGCGATGTCCGCCACCTGGTCGAGCTTGATGTTGACGATATCGGTTTCGTCCACCTTGACCTCGGCGGTGATCAGCGACATGTCCGCGATGGTCATGATGATGGTGCCGGTCTGGTTCTGCAAGCCGGGCACCACCGATTCGCCCTGCCGCACGGGCAGGTTGGTGACCACGCCATCCAGAGGCGCGTAGAAGTTGCGCTTCTGCAACAGATCGTCGAACCGCGTCAGGCCCGCCTGATTCATGGCGATGCGCTTCTCCGCCGACTTGAGCTGCGCGACCATCTGTTCGCGGGTCGCGATCGCCTGCGTCAGCCGGGTCTCGGACTCGCGGATGGCGGCCACCTGCGCTTCATAGGTATATCGCTTGAGGTCGAAATCCTGCTTGGCGAGGAGTTTCTCTTTGAAAAGCAGCTCGCTGCGGTCATACTCGGCCTTCATCCGATCCAGGTCGGACTTGTCGTGATCGAGCGCCGCCTGCATGGTTTTGATGTTGTCGTCGGCGGCCCTCAGGCTGGCCTCCGCGGCGGCGAAATCGGCTTCCGACGAACTGATGGTGGCCTTCTGCGCCGCTACGTCGGCGGCAGGCTGGACATCCTCGAGCTTGGCCAGCAACTGGCCCTTGCGCACCCGGTCGCCTTCCTTGACGAGGATCTGGCGGATCTCGCCCATGGCATTGGCGCCGATGTTGATGTAGTTTTTTGGCTTGATTTCGCCGGAAGCGGTCACCTGGCTGACCAGATCCGCGCGCACCACTTGTCCGGTTTGCACCGTGACCACCCCGCGCTTGCTGTAGACGGTGCTGGCGTATACGCCGACCACGGCCAACGCCAGCGCGGCTAAGGTTATCACAATTTTCCACTTGCGCTTCACGACGACAAATCCCCCAATAGTTTCGCTATCGCCATTATTAGACGCAGTTTTCTGTGCAGGAGTTCAGCCCTATTTTACCGCTTCGGTACCAAAATCGTGGAAAAGGGACGGCGCAGCCCCTAAAATTAGACGCACCTCGGCCCGGAATATTAGGCGAAGAAATTGCCCATCTTGCGGAATTTGGCGTAGCGGTGGGCCACCAGTTGCTCGACGCTCAGGTTCGCCAACTGGCCGAAAGATTCAACCAAAACGAAGCGCAGATACTCCGCCGCCGCCGCCGGATCTTCCTGGGCGCCACCGGGCGGTTCCGGCACGATTCCATCGATCAGGCCGAGGGACATCAGGTCCTCCGCGGTCATGCGCAGAGCGGCCGCGGCCTGCTCGGCCTTTCCGGAGTCGCGATAAATAATGGCCGCGCAACTTTCCGGCGAGATCACGCTATAGACCGCGTTTTCGAGCATCAGGACGGTGTTGCCCACACCCAGAGCGAGCGCGCCGCCCGACCCGCCTTCCCCGATACACACCGCCACCAGGGGAGTCGGTAGGCGCGCCATTTCGCGAAGATTGCGGGCAATCGCCTCGGCTTGGCCGCGCTCCTCGGCATCGATGCCGGGATACGCGCCGGGGGTGTCCAAGAAGGTGACCACGGGGATGCCGAATTTGGCGGCGAGTTGCATGATGCGCAGGGCCTTCCGATAGCCCTCCGGCTTGGGCATTCCGAAATTCCGGTAAACCTTTTGCTTGGTGTCGCGGCCTTTCTGTTCCGCGACCACCATGATCGGATGGCCTTCAAACCGTCCCATGCCCGCCACGATGGCGGGATCGTCGCCGAACAGACGATCGCCGTGGATCTCCTGAAAATCGGTGAACAGCCGTTCGATGTAGTCCAGCGAATGCGGGCGCTTGGGGTGGCGGGCAAGCTGCACCCGCGCCCAGGCCGGATGCGGCGGGGCGATGTCCGGCGCTATCGGGTTCTCAGAGGAATCCACTGAATCCATCTTAACAAAGCTCAATACCGGGGCCAGGAGGGTCTGATCGAGAACCACGAGCGTTAGCGAGTCGGCCCAAATGGGCGGATGCCCCGCCTTGCTTCTCAATTTGGTTGCGGGAACGCCAGACAGCAGCTTGACGCATACGAGGGTCGGGGAACTTGGGTGTTCCTTCCGCCGCCCGGGCCGCTCGCTGATGCGCAGGGTTCAGTGCTGGAGACGCGCGCCCGGGGTTGACTTCGCACGCATACATAGCTATCTTGATAGACATTGCAGGATTTATCCGAGTCCGAGGAGACGCCGGCGGCCGACCTGATCGCCTGGGCCATCCGAACATACCGCGATCGGTTTGCTATCGCCGTCAGCTTCCAGAAGGAAGGGATGGCGATTGTGGACATGGCGTGGCGTCTGGCGCGCGACGTGCATGTGTTCACCCTGGAAACCGGCCGGCTGCCGGAGGAAACCGAGCGCATGATGGAAACTGTCCGCGAGCGCTATGGCATTGTGGTGGAACGCGTGCGGCCCGAGGCGGATGAGGTGCGGCAAATGGTGGCGCGGCATGGCGCGAACCTGTTCCGCGACAGCGTGGAATTGCGGCGCCTGTGCTGCGAAGTCCGCAAGGTGCGGCCGCTCGAGCGGAAACTGAAAGAGCTGCAGGCGTGGGCCACGGGTCTGCGGCGGGAGCAGTCGCCGGAGCGCGCCGGAGTCCCCAAGCTGGAGCGGCAGGACGGCCGCATCAAGATCAATCCGCTGGCGGACTGGACGGACGCGCAGGTGGAGGAGTACATCCGGCGGCGCGATGTGCCGGTGCATCCGCTGTATGCGCGCGGATTCGCCAGCATTGGCTGCGAGCCCTGTACCCGCGCCCTGCTGCCGGGGGAAACCGGCCGCGCCGGCCGCTGGTGGTGGGAGCGGGACTCCAAGAAGGAATGCGGCATCCACGTTGCGCCCGAGGGCGTGGTACGCCGCGCCGCGGACCCGCGGGGCCGGGGTATGCTGACAGATACGAATGCATAAGGGTTTCACGCTATGGTTCACCGGCCTGTCGGGCGCCGGTAAGAGCACCATCTCGCGCCTTATCGAGCGGCGGCTGCGAGCGCACGGAGCCAAAGTGGAACTCCTCGACGGCGACGTGGTGCGCACGTATCTGTCGCGGGGGCTCGGCTTCAGCCGCGAGGACCGCGATGAGAACATCCGCCGCATCGGGTTCGTCTGCGAACTGCTTTCCCGCAACGGCACGATTGCCATTGTGGCGGCGATTTCGCCGTACCGGGCGGTTCGCGAGGAAGTGCGCCGGCGGATCGAGAACTTCGTCGAAGTTTACGTGGAGTGCCCCATCGAGGTTCTGGCGGAACGCGACGTGAAGGGTCTGTACAAGAAGGCGCTGGCCGGAGAGATTTCGAACTTCACCGGCGTATCGGATCCCTACGAGCCGCCGGCCGCTCCCGAGATAACCGTCAACTCCTCGAGCGAGACCGTGGAACAGAGCGTCGAGCGAATCTGGGCTACACTGGAGCGTTTAGGCTTGGTTCGCTTTGATCGATCTGCACTCACACACCAATGAATCCGACGGAAGCTGTTCGCCCGCAGAGTTAGTCCACGAAGCTCTCTCGGCGGGCGTTACGGTTCTGGGGATCACCGATCACGACACGTTTTCCGGTTTCGACCAGGCGGCGCCGGTGGCGCGCAGCCGCGGCCTGGAACTGGTCTGCGGCATCGAGCTTTCCACCAAGCTGCATGGCCACTCGGTTCACCTGCTGGGGTATTTCCTGAAAAACGGGGGCCCGGCCGATTTCCGACGCTGGGTCCTGGACCTGCAGGCTTCGCGGCGGGAGCGCAATGTGCGGCTGGCCGCGCGGCTCCGCGAGCTGGGCTTCGATATTACCGTGGAAGAGGCCGAAGCGCGCGGACGCGGCATGACCGGCCGGCCGCATTTCGCGCAGATCATGCTCGAGAGGGGCTACGTGTCCAGCATCCGCCAGGCGTTTGACGACTACCTGGACGAATCCGCCATCGGATACGTCTACCGCCGCGAGCCGGAGTTCGCCGAAGGCGTGGAACATGTGCGGAGCGCCGGCGGCATCGCGTCGCTGGCGCACCCCATTCGCGTAAAGGGCGACTTGGCCGCGCTGATGCCGGAGCTGGCGGCGTCGGGGATGAACGCCATCGAGGCGTACCACAGCGATCACGGGCCCGCCGAGACGGAAGGATACCTGCGTTTGGCGAAACAGTACGGCCTGCTGGTGACCGGCGGCTCCGATTTCCACGGCGTGCTGAAGCCGGACGTGAAACTGGGCACCGGCGCCGGCGGGAATCTGCAAGTTCCCGAGGATCTGCTGGAGACGCTGCGGCGGGCGGAGTAGTTGTGGCGTACGCGCGAGTGCATACGCCACTCCGCTACTTCGCGTACATCGCGATCACCCGCTCGATGGCGCGGCGGCAGACGGCGCAGAAGCCCACTTCGTCGCGCGTGAACATGATGCAATCCTGCTGCGGGCGGTAGTAGCCTCTGGCCTCGTACATGGCGCCTTCGAAGGCTCCCACCTTGCCGGCGTTGGCGCCGGATGAAAGCAGCTTGGTGTCGTCGACGCGCTCCTCGCGGAAGAGCGCTTCCATCACGTCTTCGGGGCGGTGTTGCGCGCGGATCTCCCGCCGCCGCGATTGGATCGCCTGCTGCATCCGCTCGAACTCCTGTTTCGGCCAAGGGGTCGGCAGAGCCACTTCCGAAGTGAGCAGATCCTTCCATTTCGCGGCGCGAGGGTCGGCCGTCACGTTGGGCTCCCAGGGTTCGGGGTGTTCGGTGGGGCTTCCATAGGCGACGTCCGAGGTGTAATACTCGTCGGCCAGGCCGGCGAAATGGTGCCCGAACTCGTGGACCAGCACGTAGGGCGTGAAGGCGTTTCCGGCCGAGACGGTGGCGAACGCATTGAAAATGCCGCCGCCCCCGTACTTGCGATCGTTCACCACAATCTCCATGAATTCGTAGGGCGCCGCGGAAGCGATCTCGCGCAGCCGCCGGTTGTCGAGTGTCAGAACGTACCGCTCCGACCCGAACGCGTCATAGGCCGCGCCCAGCGGCGAACGGCGGTACACGCTGTCGGACGGCCGCGACACGCCGCTTTCCTCGGAAGGCGTATCGATCGCCCAGACGTTGAAATCGCCACGGTGTTCGCGGAACGGCGATGCCGCAAACAGCACGTCGGCGGTGTGTTTCGCATCGCCATGCCATTTCTCCATCTCCGCGGCGGTGTAGCCGTCGCCGAGCAACAGCAGGTCCACCTTGTCGCGGGGCGCGCCGTGGCGCATCACCGGCCACACGTTTAGCTTGGGCGGAGCGCTGTGGTCGATGGTGCGATCGCGCGGGTCGATGTTCACCGCCCAGGCCTGCACCCACTCGTTCCTGGGGCCGCGCTTGCGGATGACCACCTGCACCGGCGCATCAGGCGCTGGAAAGCGAACGCTCTCGTGCAGCGAGCGCCACTGTTGTTTGGCTTCGTCGGTGGTTTCCCATTCGCCATAGACACTGGCAAACCCGCGCGAGTAGATGGCGCGATGGCTGGCGGCATCCAGGACTTCGAACTGGTATTTGCCCAGGTTGCTGTTGTCGATCCAGCGATCCAGCGGTCCCGGCCAGTCGCCTTCGATCAAAACGCGATCGACGGCGAAATGCTCCTCGGTGGCCGTGCCGACGTGGTAGTAATCCAGGCGCATGGTTTTGGGCCCGGGAGACTGCGCCGCGACAGTGGCGGCCGCGGCGAGAAGGATCAACACGATTCGGTGGGACATGGCAGCAGATAGGATAACGCCGCGCGGGGTCCACGTCACACCACCACGGCCGCCGCTTGCCCGGCTTCCAGAGCCGTACCCGGCCCGGCGAATTGCGAGCGGACGTAGGCTAGCGCGGCCACTTTGCCGGCACGCGGCGAGAACACGGAAGAAGTGACTTCGCCGGCTTCCGCGCCTTGCGCGGCCAGCTTGGTTCCGGGAGCCAGCGGCTCCGATGCCTGCACCTCGATCCTCACGAGTTTCCGGTTCACGCGCCCCTGCGCGCGGATCCGCTCGACGATCTCCTGGCCCAGATAACAGCCCTTCGAGAAGCTGACGGCGTGCATCTGCTGGGCCTCCTGGGGCAGCGACGTTTCGCGAATGTCGTCCCCATAACGGGGTTTGCCGTTTTCGATGCGCACCAGGCGCGCGTCTTCGTCCGTGGCCGCCCGGGCGCCGGCGGCTTCCAGTTGGAAAATCCACCCCGCCTTCCGTTCCGCCGGTCCGTACACGCGGTAACCGGGCTGGCCGGTGAGGCTGATTCGAGCCACGGTTGAGTCTCCCCAGGCCACGTGCGCGCAATCGGCGTCGGGAAGCGGCGCGCCGCACGCTGCAAGAATGGCCGCGGCGCCGGGACCCTCCACCGCGATCGAAGCGGTCTTGTCGGTAACGTCCTCCAGCTCGATTTGGTCCGCGACCTTGTATTTCAGGATCAACCCGGGCACCTTCTCGCGCAGATCGGGCTCGGTATCGATGAGGAAGTGGCCGTCGAAGCAGAACAAATGGAGATCGGCCTGAATGCGTCCCTGGGCAGTGAGCAGGAAAGCGTAGCAACCGGCGCCCGGAGTCATCTTTTTGACTTCGTTCGAGGTGACGTTGTGCAAGAATCGGACGCGGTCGCAGCCGCGCGCTATCAAGCGTCCACGGGCGTCCAACGCCAGCCATGCGGCGGAATCGCGCAGCGCCCGGTAGCCATCGGTCATGTATTCCAGTTTAGTAGATGTGTCTCAACCAGGCCGAAATCAGGACAATCGCCAGGCCGGAGATGACAACTCCGGTCATCAAGCGCACACGCCGCGGGTTCCTGGGTTGCACGATCAGGATGGCCACGGAGAACACGTGCAGAACCAGTAGCATCTTGACGCCGAAGAGCACGTGGTAGCGGGTGGAGTGTCCGGTAGTGAGCAGGAACTTGTAGATTCCCGAGACGACCAGGCCGAACACCGCGGCGAACACCAGCGGCCGGTAGGCCACGGCGGCCTTTTCGGCCAGCGCGGCGCGCGACTCCGGCGATACCGTGCCGATGGATTGCTTCATCACCAGCCGGGCGAAAATCATCCCCCCGACCAGAATTGCCATGGATGTAAGGTGCACCCATCGCATGACAATGGTTAGCGCCGTGAATTCAAACATAGCCTCTTGAGTATACAATCGGCGTATGATCCATGAAGTCCTCCCGGTCGGAATGTTGGCGTGCAACTGCTCGGTATTCGGGGACGAACAAACTCGGGAAGCCCTGGTGGTGGACCCGGGGGACGAAATTGCGCGCATTCTGGAGGTGGTCGGGAGGCACGGTCTGACGGTGAAAGCCATCGTCGTCACGCATGCGCACATCGACCATATCGGCGGCGCGCAGAAGCTGAAGCAGGCCACCGGCGCGCCGGTCTATATGAACCTCAACGATCGGGCGCTGCAGCAAATGATGGAAGTTCAGGCGGGGTGGATGGGCATGGAAACGCCCGAAGCGGTCTCGATCGACGTGCCCGCGAAGGACGGAGACCGCCTGGTGGTGGGCGCCACCGAGTTCCATGTGCTGGACACTCCCGGCCACACGCAGGGGAGCATCAGCCTGTGGATTCCCGGAGAAGGGAAACTGGTGGCCGGCGATACGCTGTTCCGCGACAGCATCGGGCGCACCGATCTGCCGGGCGGCGACGGGAGGCAGATCCTGCGATCGATTCACGATAAGCTGTTGCCGCTGCCGGAGGAGACCGTGGTGATCCCGGGACACGGGGAATTCACCACCATCGGGCGGGAGAAGCGGCGGAATCCCTTTTTGCAGGGGATGTGAAACCGGAATTCTCAATCCGGGTTGGCTCGACGGTTGGCCCAGAAATCCGCGGAAGTGAGGACCGGGACCACCTCGAAATCCACCAAATCGTCCCAGTGGGAGATCCACTCGTCCACCAACTCCGGACTGGGCGCCTCCATCACCTGGTAACAGCGAGCGCCGTTGCGCTCCATCCAGTTTGCCAGGTACGTGAGGCCTTCGGGCAGCATGCGCCCCATGCGCTCAAAGCGATCACCGACCGGTTTTGGATCTCCGTTCTTGAATCGTTCGATCACCAGGAATAGCATGTCGCGTATCCCCGCCCCCGCGGCTCTTAAATTTGAGATTCCCGCCGCCGCGCCGGCGGCCCTTCCGCGGCCGTACTAAGATAACACCTATGAACCGAATCCTGACAACTCTGCTTTTGCTGCCCCTGACGCTCCCGGCGGCGGACAAGACCATCGCGATCAAGGCCGCGCGCATGTTCGACGGCAAGGCCGACCAGGTGGTCTCGCCGGGGCTGGTGGTGGTGACCGGTGGCAAGATCGCGGGCGTGGGAAAGAGCGCTTCCATACCGGCTGGCGCCGAGACCATCGACCTGGGCGACGCCACGCTGCTGCCGGGACTGATGGACGCCCACACGCACCTCTCCTATCCCTACACTCCGGACTACCGGCAAGAAGAGTTGGACAGGTTCAAGAAGCCGATCGCCGAGCGAGCGCTGCTGGCCAGCGAAGTGGTGCGCAAGACCTTGCTGGCGGGCATCACCACGGTGCGCGACCTCGGGAGCGAGGACTACATCGACGTCGGCCTCCGCAACGCCATCAATGCCGGAAAGATCGTGGGGCCGCGCATGCTGGTATCGGTCCACGCCCTGGGCGCGACCGGCGGACATTGCGACTCGTCGGCGGGCTTCGCGTTCGGCATCTTCGGACGGGAGACGGGCATTCAGAACGGCGTGATCAATAGCGCTGACGAGGCGCGCCAGGCGGTCCGCTTCAATATCAAATACGGCGCCGACGTGATCAAGACCTGCGCCACGGGCGGAGTGCTCTCGCTTATCGACGATGTCGACACGCCGCAGTTGACCCAGGCCGAGTTGGACGCGCTGGTGGACGAAGCGCACGCCCTGCGCCGCAAGACCGCGGCCCACGCCCACGGAGCCGCCGGGGCGAAGCGCGCCATCCGCGCGGGAATCGACTCTATCGAACATGGCTCGTTTCTGGACGACGAGGCTCTGGACATGATGAAGGCGCACGGAACCTACTACATTCCCACGCTGATGGCGATCGAGGGCTTGAAAGAACGGCTGAAGGACGGATATGTCCCGCCCCAGGTGGCGGTCAAAGCCCGGCTGGCGACGGACAGCGTGAACGCGGTGGTGCGCAAGGCGATAGCCCGCGGCATCAAGATCGGGATGGGGACGGACGCGGCGGTCTACCCGCACGGGCGCAACAGCGAGGAGCTCCACCTTCTGGTGGACCTCGGTATGAAGCCCATCGACGCCCTGAAAGCCGGGACGTCGGTGGATGCCCAGTTGCTTGGGGTCGCCGACCGGACGGGCACGCTGGAGGCCGGAAGACTGGCCGACATTGTGGCTTGCCCTGGCAATCCGGAGGAGAACATCCGGCAGGTGGAGAAGGTTTTCTTCGTGATGAAGGAAGGTGTGGTGTATCGCAACGGGGCCAATTGACCGCCAGCCGCCGTAGCCTCCCCATACTGCGTAAGTTTTGTTACCATTGGGAAGGCTCGGGCTCTGGGCCAACTCGGACCCCAGGGTTTCCTTTATGGCATTAGGCTCTGCTTTCGCGTTTCTGGTTATCCCATCCGCTACGGACCGGCTGGTTCAGCGTCTGTCCGACAACACCTTCGCCGGCATCCATCAACTGGCCTGGTTCGACTGGGCGATGCTCGTCCCCTACTTCACGGTGCTGGCGATCCTCTCGGTATACGGCATCCACCGCTACGAGATCATCCACACCTATTTCAAGCACCGCAAGAAGGCCATGGGCGAGCCTCCCAAGCGCTTCGAACAGCTTCCCAAAGTTACCATTCAGCTTCCGCTGTTCAACGAGCGGTACGTGGTGGAGCAACTGATCGAAGAGGTCACGAAGATCGAGTATCCGCGGGAATTGCTGCAGATCCAGGTGCTCGACGACTCCACCGACGATACGGCTTCGTTCGCGGAAGCCCTGGTGGAACGGTACCGGGCTCTGGGGCATCCGATCGATTATATTCATCGGACGAACCGTCACGGCTTCAAGGCCGGAGCGCTGCAAGAGGGTATGCAAAAAGCCACCGGCGAGCTGATGGCTATCTTCGACGCGGACTTCCTGCCTCCCGCCGATTTCCTGCTGAAGACCGTGCACTACTTCGCCGATCCCAAGGTCGGCGTGGTGCAGACGCGCTGGAGCTACACCAATCGCGATTACAACTTCCTCACGGAAGTGGAAGCCATGCTGTTGGACGGCCATTTCATCCTGGAGCACGGGGCGCGGTCGCGGGCGGGATACTTTTTCAACTTCAACGGGACGGCCGGCATTCTGCGGCGGGCGATGATCGACGATGCCGGCGGCTGGCAGCACGACACGCTGACCGAAGATTCGGACCTGAGCTACCGCGCGCAGTTGAAGGGCTGGCGCTTTGTCTACCTGCCGGGCCTGGAATGCGCCTCGGAGCTGCCCGTGGAAATGCACGGCTTCCAGGTGCAGCAATCGCGCTGGGCCAAGGGTCTCACGCAGGTGGCCAAGAAACTGCTGCCGGCCATCTGCCGCGCGGATGTTCCGGTACGCGTCAAGGCCGAAGCGTTTTTGCACCTCACGCCCAACATTTCCTATCCGCTGATGATCGTGATCTCGGCGCTGATGCTGCCGGTGATGATCGTGCGGTTTTATATGGGCATCTGGCAGATGGTGTTCATCGACCTGCCGCTGATCGCGGCGTCGTTCTGGTCCATCTCGTTGTTCTACGTGGTGGCGCACCGCGAGCTGTACCCCAAGAACTGGAAGCGCTCCGTCATGCTGCTGCCCATGCTGATGGCGGTGGGCGTGGGGCTGACCATCATCAATACGCGAGCGGTGCTGGAAGCCATCTTCGGGGTTCAGACCGGCTTCGTGCGGACGCCCAAGTTCGCCATCGGCGAGCGGCGCGTGAACTTGGAGACCAAGCAGTACCGCCGGCGGAGCGGCTGGCTGCCGTACGCCGAGATCCTGGTGGGCACGTATTTTGTGGGCACCATCGCATTCGCGATCGAGACCTACAATTATCTGTCGATCCCGTTCCTGGCGTTGTTCGTTTTCGGCTACTACTGGGCCGGGTTCGGCACGCTCTACCAGGAGTACCAGAGCCGCTTGCGCTGGATGAAGCAGCGGCGCCTGGAACTGGCGCGGCAGGCGTAGGGCGGAACCCGGGTATCCGCGTTTGGCAAGGTGGACATTCTTCCGGTCGTGGCGCCGGAGAAGGCCTCTGAGGTGTTCCGCCTGGCTGGGCGTAATCTGGCGCAGGGGAATGATGAGCGCCCAACCCGGAAACTCGATGAAGATGAACGTTCCGGTTTCTTGGGTCCCTCTCACCGCTGGCCACAGGTAAGTCGGCGCGTCCCGGTGGCGGCGGGTGCGGCGCCCCGCGGAGACACGGTGTCCGACGGCGCCGTCCGGTGTGAGACATTCAGGTTAAAGGCCGGTTTTGGAATCGCTGCTATACTTCGGAAATGTGCCCCGAGAAGGCCGAATGTAAAGAGACGCAATCCGGCGCCGAGGGGGCTCTATCGGGCGTTGAACGACTGTTGGAGCTTCTGCTCCGCCTTTGGAGTACAACAAAGCCAAAGCCCCCCCGCACGTACATGCTGTTCGCCCTGCTACTGGGCTCGATTTGTGCCGCGACTCTCTTCATTGGGGCTGTGCCGACCTTCAAGTTCGGCCACGACGACTTCTTCCTCCTGGAAAACGGGTGGCGCGCAATTCACGGACAACGCCCCCAGCTCGACTACTTTAGCCCGTGGGGCCCGGTAACGTTTCTGGTTGTCGGGTTCGGACTGAAACTCGCCCATTACTCGCCCAATGGAATTGGATATGCCAATTCGGCCGTCGGTTTGCTGATCGGGCTCTGGGCTTTTGGACTCGGACGGAACCGGTTGACATTTAATGCCGGTCTCTTGCTGGCTCTCTATACGGCCCTGTTGGTCTGTTCTCCTTACGCTCCCGGAACTTCGCCGCTGCTGTCCTCTCACGCAATGCTCTACAACCGTTACGGGTACGCCCTGGTGGCGCTTGTGATGTTGGAGTGCTTCATGCCATTGCAGGGAATGAAGCGAAGTTTCGCAGACTATCTGGGGGGATTTTCGACGGGAGCGGCCGTGGCAGTAGCCCTGTTCCTCAAGGCCAGCTTTCTTGCCGGTTCGATTCCATTCGTGGTAGCCTCGTTCCTCTTTTGGGGGCTCAATCCAAGGCGGCTCATGGGACTGATCCTTGGATTCTTCGTGGTTTCCATGGCATGCATGGCCTATCTGAGGTTTGACTTTGCCGCGGTGCTGCATGCCTTGCATTTTGCGGCTGGAGCGCGGACGATGACGTGGTCCCCTAAGGCGCCGTACTACGCCGTTCAGGCGACCGTGCCTTCTCTGGGTCTTGCGGTCGCGCTTGGAATAGGGGCGTTATTCCTCGGGCGCGGAGCGCGAACCCGGTTCGACACGATACAAGCGCCGCTGTGGATGGCGCTACTTGTCTATCTCGTCGATATCGTACTGCTTTCCACGAACGCGCAGGGAAGCACCTTACCTCTTCTCCCAGCCTTCGCGTTGCTTGTTTGCAGCCAGTTGTCCGTTCTTAGGCAACTCTCGTCTCCGGCGGAGCTTCGCAGCGGCCTGCCCTACCAGGCGTCTCTCTTTGTCCTGTGCGGAGTGCTGTTCCTGCCCCAATTTGCGTCCGACGCAATCGGCGTGACGGCCGCCGTGTTGAGAAAAGCCCATCCCCCGCGGCAGGCGTGCGGCGTTCGGTTCAACGAACCCCGGCTCTCCGGGTTGATACTCTGCGACGATCCCGCCAATGCGGCTAATAGGCAGGAGACCTCCAACGGCAGCACCTACACATCCGCGGTCAATGAAGGTACCGCGCTTCTCCGGCTGCATGCCAACTCCACCGACAAGATTCTGACGATGGACATGCAGAACCCGTTTCCATACGCGCTAGGTTGGCCGCCGCCGCTCGGCGGCACTGCATCCGTGTCCTTCAATTACACACTCAGCGCCAAGTACCGGCCAACCTTCGACGCCTACTTTGGTGACGCGACAATAGTGATGCTGCCGAAGCACCCGGCCCAGAGCCCCGAGTACATTGACGGGTTTAATGAGATCTATCTTCCAGCCATGCTTGAGCGATATCAGCTCGCCGCCGAATCCGGCAATTGGCGGCTCTACAAACGAAAATGAACGTCCCAACCGCCTCTCCGCGATTTCCCGTCCTTTTGTACGGCGTGCTGGCCGGCGGCGTAGGCATCTCCATGTTCCTTCTCGCAGTGCTGCTGCGAGTCGTTTTTCTGGTGGCCGACCCTCATGGGCGGTTCCTTCCGTTTGTTCAGTGGCTCATCTGGTGCAGCGGGATGCCGGTGGTCCTTGGGATCGCTCTCACGCTGCTCGATCTCTTCGTGTTGGTGCCAAGGAAGAGAATGCGGGTTGGCGTCCGGTGGGATCCGCCAGCCAATCCGTATCTTACCGTTGCTCTCACCGCCTACAACGACGAGAGCAGCATCGGCCTCGCAGTAAAAGACTTTCTCGCTCATCCGAAAGTCAGGCGAGTCATCGTGGTGGATAACAATAGCGGGGATCGCACCTCGGAGGCGGCGCGGGAAGCTGGGGCGATTGTCGTCTTGGAGCCCCATCCCGGCTATGGCAGTTGTGTCCTCCGTGCTTTAGCGGAGGCCTCCAGTTATTCCGATACGGAAATGACCCTGTTGTGCGAGGGAGACATGACATATCGGGCTTACGATATCGACAAGTTCCTGGCTTATGCGCCGCATGCCGATATCGTGAATGGAACGCGAATAGTGGAGCAGCTCAGGAAGGTGCGGACGCAATTGACCACATTCATGTTTTATGGGAACTTGTTTGCCGGTAAATTGATGGAAGCGAAACATATCGGAAACGGCACGTTGACGGACGTCGGCACTACATACAAGCTGTGTCGTAACTCCTGCCTCCATCGGTTGCTTCCGCTATTGAGCCGTGACGTCAATCTCGAATTCAATGCTTACTTTATGGACCAGGCCCTCGCCCACGGGTACTCTCTTGTCGAGTGTCCCGTTACCTTCCACGAACGGGTTGGAGTCAGCAAGGGCGGCAATGCAAGCAATGTGCGGGCCTTGAGAGTCGGCCTGCGCATGATCTTCGGAGTTATAGTTAGCTGGAAACCTTTAATGCGAGGATGAACACCTACCACGAGATCCGCCTCCCATACGACGAAAAGCGCGAAGTGCTCTGGAGGACTCTTTGCGAGAGCTACTTTCAGCGCCAAATTCCGCACCACGCCTGCGTTCTCGAACTGGGCGCTGGCTACGGCCATTTTATCAACAACATCAAATGCGCCAGACGGATCGCCGTGGACCGGTGGGAAGGATTGAGGGAGCATTTGCAGCCGGGCGTGACGGCATACATCCAAGATGTCACGGACCTGAGTTTTCTGGAACCGGAATCAGTGGACTTTGCCTTCGCCAGCAATCTGTTCGAGCACTTGACCCAGCGCGACCTTTCTCTTTTGCTTGGACAGTTGCGGGCCAAACTCAAGCCCGGCGGCACTCTGAACATATTGCAACCGAACTACCGGTTTGCCTTCAAAGAGTACTTCGACGACTTCACTCACTTGTCCGTTTATTCGCATACCAGCCTCTGCGGTTTCCTGGCTAGCCAAGGATTTCGTGTTGTCGATTGCCAACCGAAGTTCCTCCCGCTGACGGTGAAATCGCGTCTTCCGGTTTGGCCGGTGCTGATTCAGCTCTATCTTGCTCTGCCTTTTAAACCGATGGCTAGACAGATGCTGATCCGTGCATCCGTAGCCTAGGCCCGTGGGCGCCTGAGCGCGGCAGGCGTAGGCTACCGGACCTTCACTTCGACCGATTCGGAAACCGTCCGGTGATCCGCGCTTTCGGCCGTGAGGGTGTAGCGCGTGGTCCGGGCGGGACTGACTTCGAAGCAGCGGGAAAGCGAGGGCCAGACCTCTTCGTCCGGCGGCGCGAGGCGCACCGACACCGCATTCGCCACACCATAGCAAATCAGAGCTTTCTCGCCGCGGGCGATGGCATCCGAGCGGGTGTAGAAGTCGAGAATCTTGAGCTGGGTCCCGTAAAGGTCCCGGTCTACGGAAACAGGCCTCCGGAACACCGCCGACTGGTGCCGCTGCCACATCAGCCAGCCTGAGTACAGCAGGAGGAGCACCACGGGAATCCAGGTAATGCGCAGGATCTTGGCGATCACGATTCCATGGTAGCGTGTGGCCGGCGGCGGTAGAATGGTGAGATGGCCGAGTGTGATGAAGGGGTGGAAGGGTTGGTCGACTACTCCGAGGACGGCGTGGATCTGACGCTGATCCGCCGGGCTCTGTCACTGACGCCCGAGGAACGGCTCCTAGAAATGCAGGACTGCTTGAATTCTCTGGAAGCGATTCGCGAACAGAATGCCGAGATTTGATTACGGCGCGCTTCTTGGGAGCCTGGCGCAGCACGAGGTTGAATTCATCGTCGTCGGCGGCGTGAGCGCGTTCCTGCATGGCGCGCCGACCGTTACGCGCGACCTCGACGTCGTGTACCGCAGAGACGCCAAGAACATCCAGCGGGCCTTGTCCGCTCTGCAAAGTCTGGAAGCCCGATTCCGAATGCGGCCAGACTTGTCGCCCAACGCCTCGCATCTCGAATCGGCTGGACACAAGCTCTTGACCACGAACTTGGGCCATCTCGACATGCTTGGCGCTATCGGCAAGCAACTGGCCTACGAAGACCTCATCGAGCACAGCGACAAGATGAAGATCGGCGACTTTCAGGTGCGCGTGCTGCGGCTGGAGAAACTGATCGAGCTCAAAGAAGAACTCGGCCTCGAAAAGGACCTCGCCATGCTGCCGACCCTCCGCCGCACGCTGGAAGAAAAGCGCCGCCTCAAATAATCCTGCCGTCGCGCATCTGGACCATGCGGTGTCCGTAAGCCGCGGCTTCGGGATTGTGCGTGATCATCAGGATGGTCTGGCCCAGGCGCTCATTCAGATCGCGCAGAACCTCCAGCACGGCCTTGGAGTTCTCGCTGTCCAGGTTGCCCGTCGGTTCGTCGGCCAGCAGAATGGCGGGGTGGTTTACGATGGCGCGCGCGATGGCGATGCGCTGCTGCTCGCCGCCGGAAAGCGCGGCGGGCTTGTGATCCAATCGCTGCGCCACGCCGAGCGACTGCAAGACCTCTTCAAACTGGCCATCCGGTGGACCGGTGTTGCCTGCAATGAACCGCGCGACCGCGATGTTGTGCCGCGCCGTGAGATTCGGCAACAGGTTGAACTTCTGGAAGACGAAGCCCACCGAGCGTTTGCGCAGCCGCGTGCGGTCCGAATCGGTCATGGACGCCAGGTCCTGTCCGGCCACGCGCACCTGGCCGGCGGTCGGCGGAGTGAGACCTCCGATGATGTGAAAAAGCGTCGACTTGCCCGAGCCGGAGGGTCCCACGATGGCGAGGAATTCGCCCGCGGTGACGGTGAGATCGACGCCGCGCAGCGCGGGTACATCGACCTTGCCGACACGATAGGTTTTGCGCAGATCGCGGGTTTCGATGATGGGGCCGTCACTCATAAGCCAGCGCCTCGATAGGATCCTGCCGGGCCGCGTTCAGTCCGGGGTACAACGCCCCCAACCCGGCGCCCAGCAGGGTGATCAAGCCCGCCATGGGCCACCAGGATTGCACCACGATCATGGGTATCGACGCCGGCACCAGCGTCCGCACCAGCCAGCACGCTCCGAAGCTCATCACAATCCCCAGAATCGTGCCGCCCACGCCCAGCAGCATGGCTTCGGCTTCGATGATGGTCAGAATGAATCCTTTGCCCGCACCCAAAGACTTCAGAATGCCGATCTCGCGGGTGCGCTGTAGAACCGACATGTACATCGAAAGACACACCACGCAGAATCCGATCACCACGCCGATCGCCATGATGACCACGGTGAATTCTTTCACGCCGCTGATCTTGCCCGGCGTGTACATGGCCACGTACTCCTCCAGCGTGTTGATCTTGTAACCCGTCTCCAGACCGTTCAACTCCTGCATGACGGTGTCGATGTTGGCGGGATCGTCCACCTTGACGTAGATCTGGCCGACGTGGCCGGTGGCCGCGTCGAGATCCTGAAGGACGTTCAATTGCACGGCGAGCCGGGCCAGTTTTCCCGGCTCGATGACGCCCACGACATGCCAGTCGTGATTCAGCAGCGTGACGGTATCGCCGACCGTTTTGTGGGCCTGCGTGGCGTAGGCTTCGTCGATCAGAATATCGCCGGGGTTCTTGAAGGGTCCGCCCTTCTGGTACACGAACCCGCCGCTCATCCGGTCGAAACGCGGCAGGTCCACGCCGGTGATCACCAGCGGAGGATCGATGGAGTGGTTGAGCACGCCCACGGCCAATTTCACGTGCGGCTGCTCTTCGATCTTGGCCACCACCTTTTCCGGAATGGGAGCGCCGCTGAAGCTGACCACACCGGACGCGGTTGAGGCGCGGATGATTATGTCGGCCCCGGTGTTCTGCTGGCGCCGCTGCGAATCCTGCAGCAATCCCTGGGTCAGCCCGACCAGGGCCAGGATCAGGGTGACGGGAACGCCCATCAGCAGAACGCTGAGCAGACTGCGCATGGGACGATGTTTGAGGTTCTCCAGAACCAGCCGGCCGGTCACGGAGCGATTCCTTGAGGCTTCTGGCCGATCACCTTGAGTACGGTTCCTTCCGGCTGGGTGAGCACAAACTTATCATCCGACACTCCCTTGTTGATGTCCATCTTGACGATATCGATGGTGGCGCCGTACTCTTCGTGCGGGCGGTGGATTTCGATGTGCTTGGGGAAGGCGACGTTGTCGAATGCGTGCCACCCGGAATACCGGGCATCGGTGAGGATGTTGCCAGCGGCGTCGTAGATCAACTGGCGGGCCATGCTGAGGTCCAGGCGATTGAACCAGATGCTCCGGCTTTGCACCAGGCGTCCATGGTCCTCGTGGACCAGGTGGAGGATGTAGTAGAAGTACTCCTCGTCGGTCAGGTTTTCCAGGAGAACCCGGTCCACCGCGGGATCCATGGGGCGGACCCGGATGGCATCCAGGAAGTGTTGCGGGCGGAGGTTCTCGAGCTTTTTGTCGGAAAGCGTCTGGACCTCGTTGCGCCCGACGGTGAAGCTATTGTCCTTGGGCACGTATAGCTTGAATTCGGCGCCACTCGAAACCATGTCGAAGGCCGTGGTGCGGATCACCGGGTACAATCCCACCAGGTGGAGGTCGGCGGGCCTGCGAAAATAGAGATACGCGCGGACGTCTTTGTATTCCACGATCTGGTTCTTTTCGGAGCTTCCCACCAGGGCCGCCATGTCCACCACGGCGCTGAAATCGCGCACCGCGTTGTACACCCGGGCCACGCTCTCCATCAGGGAAGCTTGATCGCCCACCAGCAACTTCTGCGTGGTGCTACCGCCCTTTCTGGCGATGGCGACATGGTGCGCAAGGCAGGAGCAGAGCCCCACGGAGAGCAGGCAGAGCAATAGCTGTGCGACATGGACGCGCCCGAACCGCATTTTCCCATTGTAGCCTTTAGCCATCAGCCGTCAGCCATCAGCCTTGAGCTTTCCGTGCGTCGGGGAGGTTCCTATCTGCGCTTCGCGGCGAAGCACCGGCTCGGCCGCGCCGGGCGCCGAATGAGCTGAAGGCTGTTGGCTGAAGGCTGATGGCTCCTGCCTGTGATACGCTGTTGTTTCATCCACACCCATGCGAGACGTGGTCATCATCGGTTCGGGTTGCGCCGGAAATACGGCCGCCATCTATACCGCGCGGGCGAATTTGAAGCCACTGGTGGTGAGCGGCCACGAGGCCGGCGGTCAACTTTCGCTGACTACCCTGGTGGAGAATTTCCCGGGTTTTCCGGACGGCATCAACGGCCCGGAGCTGGTGGGGAACATGCAGAAACAGGCGCAGAATTTCGGCGCCGAATTCGCGAACGGAGCGGTCGTGGACACGGATCTCTCCACCCATCCCTTCCGCATTTCCATCGAAGGCGATTGGATTGAAACGCGCACTTTGATCGTCGCCTCGGGCGCGTCGGCGCGATGGCTGGGCCTGGAATCGGAATACAAACTGATCGGCCACGGCGTGAGCTCCTGCGCCACCTGCGATGGGTTTTTCTATCGCGGCAAGAAAATCATGGTAATCGGCGGCGGCGATTCCGCCATGGAAGAGGCCAACTTCCTGACGCGCTTCGGGAGCGAGGTGGCGCTGGTGCACCGCCGCGAAGAGTTCCGCGCTTCCAAGATCATGCTCGACCGTGCGCGGCGGAATCCCAAGATCCACTTCCTCTTGAACACCGTGGTGGAAGAATTGTTCGATGTGTCGAAGCAACTGGTCACGGGCGCGCGCCTGCGCAACGTGAAGACGGGCGAAGTCTGGGAACAGGAAGTCGACGGCTTCTTCGTCGCCATCGGCCATATCCCCAACACCAGGGTATTCAAAGGCCAGATCGAGACCGATCCCGACGGCTATATTCTTTCCAAAGGCGGCGCTCGCACCAACATTCCCGGTGTGTTTCACGCCGGCGACGTGCAGGATCGCGCGTACCGCCAAGCCATCACGGCCGCGGCGTCCGGGTGCATGGCGGCTATCGAAGCCGAGCGTTACTTAGAAGCGGAAGGACACTAACTCCATGATCGAGCGCTTTTCTCCCGCCGGCGTTCCCGCCCCGCGCGGACCCTACTCGCCGGCCGTACGAGCCGGCGATTTTATCTATGTTTCCGGCCAGGTTCCGGTCGACCCGGCAACCAACCAGGCGCAAGTGGGCGATGTCGCCGCGGAGACGCGCCAGGTGTTGAAGAACATCGCGCGCTGTTTAGCCGCGTGCGGCGCCACCATGGCGGACGTGGTCCGTTGCACCGTGTACCTCACCAACATCGCGGACTTTGCCGCCATGAATGCGGTTTACGCGGAAGCTTTCGGCGATGCCAAACCGGCGCGCAGCACCATCGGCGTGGCCTCTTTGCCGCTGCCCGGGGCAAAGGTAGAGATCGACGCTATCGCCTATAAGCCCTGAGAGGCGAACGGCTGCTCATTCATATCGCAGTGCCCCCACCGGCTCGATCCGCATCGCCCGGACCGCCGGGACCAAGCCCGCCGCCAGGCCAACTACGGCAATCAGGATTGTGCCGCCGGCCAGTGCCCACAAATCGTGCGCCCGAATGCCATAGAACTGCGATTCCGCCAACCGCCCCAGCAGGTATCCGGCCGGCAGCCCCACGCCTACCCCGATGGCAATCAGCCGCCCCACCTCGCGCATCACGGACAACAGCAGGCTCTCCGGCGGCGCACCCAGCACCAGCCGGATCCCGAATTCGCGCGTGCGCCGCGCTACCGAGTACGAAACCGTTCCGTACAACCCGACCGCCGCCAGAACCACCGCCAGCACGCCGAAGGCGATCGCCAGGGCCGCCATCAGCCGGTCCGTGTAAACCGCCTCGTCGAGCATCACCTGCATCGAACGCAGGCGGTCGATCGGCAGGTTCGAGTCCAGTTGTCGCACCGCCGCCCGGATCGCTCCCATCATATCCCGCTCGCTGCCGCGCGTCCGCACGAAGAACGCGGCCTGCCGGGTGAACTCCTCGCCTCCCTGCTCGAACGGCACATACAGGAACCGGGCGGGTTCTTCTCGCAGGTCGTTGTACCGAGAGTCCCTGACCACGCCTACGATCTGGGCATCGGCGCCGCTGTCGCCCAAGTGGATGTTCTGCCCGATCGGGTTGGCATCCCCGAAAAGAAACTTGGCGAAGGTTTGGTTGACAATCGCTACCTTGGCCGAAAGGGTGCCGTCGTTCTCCGTGAAGTCCCGCCCCGCCAGCAGCGCGATGCCGAGCGTGTCGAAGTAGCCGGGACCGGCGGAGTTCTCGCCGCAATTCACATACTTCTGGCTGGCATCGCGCGAACCCGGAGCCTTGATCTCGTTGCCCCAATTCCACCCGCTGAGCGGAACCAGTTGCGCCATTGCGGCGGACTGCACGCCGGGCAGTCTGCCCAACTTTTGCCGCAGTTCACGAAACAAGGCGATTCTGCGTTCGAGCGTGTACCCGCTCAGGCTGGGATCGATGGTGAATGTGACCAAGCGCTCCGCCCGGAACCCCGGATCGCTGCGCACCAGGTTCAACAGGCTCCTAGTGAACAAGCCGGCGCCGATCAGCAACAACAGGGAAATCGAGATCTGGACCGCGATCAGGCTTTGGCGCATCCGCGATTGCGCGCCGCTGGCGCTCATGCCGCCGGTCTGCTCCTTGAGCCCCGGCGCAACACCCGATCTCGCCGCCTGCAGCGCGGGCGCCAGACCGAACAGCAACCCCGTGAGCAGCGAAAGCCCCAGGCTGTAGCCCAACACTCGCGTGTCCAGCTGCGGCGTGAGCCAGCCTCCGGTGGCGTCCGCCGGAAGCAGGCTCAATAGGCCGGCTGTCAGGCTGTCCGAGAGGCATAACCCCAGCAACCCGCCCGCTGCCGCGAGGATTCCGCTCTCCACCATCAGTTGCCGGACCAGTTGCCAGCCGGTGGCGCCCACCGCCAACCGGATGGCGATTTCCCTTTGCCTGGCCGTGGCCCGCGCAATCAGCAGGTTGGCCACGTTGGCGCACGCCATCAGCAACACCATGCCCACCATCACCATGAGAACCACCAGAGGAGCCTGCCATTGAGCCCGTAACTCGTTCAGCCCCTGCGCCGCCGTGCGGACGGTCAAGGGTTTGGCCAGGAGCTTCCGGCGAGCCTCCTGGGTCACGTCGTGCATTCGTGGCAATTGGTCCTGAAGCGCCGCGTGGAATAGAGGCGCCAGCATGGCGTTTGCGCGCTGCCGGCCAACCCCGGGCTTGAGCCGTGCGATCAGGCTCAGCCAGTACGCATCGGGCTGCTCGTTCTTGTCCCAACCCGGCGAGATCGTGCTCATCATCGACAACGGCGCGAAAAAGTCGGGATCGTTCCCGGTCAGCAGACTGCGGAAACCGCGTTGGGCCACCCCCACCACCAGCACGGGCTGCCCGTTCAATAGCATTCGGCTATTCAGAACCTTCGGATCCGCCCCGAGATGTCCCGTCCAATAGGCATGGCTGAGGACGATGACCGGCTCCCGGCCTGGCGCATCGTCCGCGGGGATCAGCAGCCGTCCAATCGACGGCCTTACCCCCAGCACTTCGAAGAAATTGCCGCTGACCACCTCGCCCGTGGACCGCACCGCTTCGTTGCCATAAGTGAGCGTCGACGGAAAGCTGACCCTCGCCAGCAACCCGCTGAAGACCTCGTTGTGGTCCCGCAGCGCCCGGTACATCGGATAGGAGAATACCGTCTGGTTGTTGTCGCGGCGTGTCCATCCAAAGTTGTAATCATCGGATTCCAGCGAGACCAGCGCGCCGGGATCCTTTACCGGAAGCGAGCGCAACACCACTTGGTACAGGAGCGAAAAAATGGCCGTGTTGGCTCCGATCCCCAACGCCAGAGACAGAACGGCGAGAAGTGTGAAGCCGGGCGAGCGCCGCAGGGTTCTCAAAGCAAAGCGAAAATCGTTCCACATAAAGCTGTCCGTTATCGCCAGTGCACGTGCATTGGCAAACACTTCCCCCGTGTTCTCAACAGCTTATGGCGGAGCCGTGCCTGCACGGTGTCCGAATCCGGAGTGCCCTGTCCGGTTCCGGGGATTCTTCACGGCAGACCCAGCCTGCCGAGCAACCCTCTTTCCACCTTCGCCTTCACCGTTCGCCGGTCCAACCCCAGCCGCCGCGCTGTGTCCTCGTAACTGCCCGTGCGATGATAGACGATCGTCACATACCCTCTTAATACTTCTTCCGCCGAAAGCCGCCCGCCGCGAACCGCGCCGACAAACTCCTCAACCGGGTCCCCGGAAGCGCCGAAAGACGGCCGGTAGTTGCGCCGGATCAGCACGTTCTTGATGCACTGCTCCAGCTCGCGATAATTCCCCGGCCAGGTGTACTCGCCTCCCAGGTTGCCTTCAATCCACTCCATCGCCTCGTGCGCCAGTTCGTCGGCTTCAACCCCAGCCACGCGCCGCGACATGTAAAGCACCAGGTCGCGCAGCACGCCCGGCGAATCCGCCAGCTGTTCGGCCAGCGATGGCGTCACCACCTGATCGGAACAGAGACGGTAGTACAGGTCTTCGCGGAACCGCCCGTCGCGCATGAGCGCCGCCAGGTCGCGGTTGGTGGCGGTGATCAGCTTGCCGTGGAACCGGCGGCCGGCGGTATCGCCGACCAGATGGAACGTGCGCGTCTCGATCACCCGCAGCAGCTTCACCTGGATGGCCGGGTCCAGATCGCCCAACTCGTCCAGAAACACCGAGCCCGTTTCCGGACAGGTTTCCAGCCAGCCTTTGCGGTCGGCCACCGCTCCCGTGAAAGACCCGCGGCGGTGACCGAACAGTTCCGATTCCACCAACGTCGGCGACAGCGCCGAAATATTGATGGGGAAAAACGATTCCGCGCCTTCCTCGGGAAACGCCAGGCGCTGGTCGTCGAAGGCCAGATAGCGCGATTGCGCGATGGCGCGCGCCACCAGTTCCTTGCCGGTCCCCGAAGGACCGGTGATGAGCGTGGCGAATTCTCCCATGCGGGCGAACAGCGTGCGCCGGTAGCGCCGCATGTCATGGGTGAAAATCGATTGCCAGATGGAGGCGCGCAACCGCGCGGCCGGCATGGAATTGCCGATGACATCGCGAAACACCAGTTCGAAGGCGCGCTGGATCTGGCGGAAGCAGGCGAAGGTGTGGCGCGGGTCGTGACCGGTGGGAAAGCGAACTCCCTCGATGGCGAAGAAGTGCCGCCAGTCGTCCACGAACTCGCGGTAGAAACGCCAGTGCGCCGCGTTGTTCCGGGACGTTGCGCCGAATCCGGCCTCGAAGAACGACAGGTGGTAGCGGTGGAAGAGCAGAAACAGGACCGCGTCTTCGTAGAGCACCAGGTCGTGTTCGGCCGCCTCGGCGGATCCGGCCAGGCTGGCGCGCAGTTGCTCGGCCAGGGGCTCCAGGCGAGCTACAATGCGGACCACGTTGGCGCGCGGCCGGTCGGGATCGTCCACCGGCTGGCTCCAGACCGGTTCGCCTTCCACGAAATCCAGGCCCAGAGCTTCCAGTTCCCATTCCACGCGCTCCGGCAGAAACGGGTTGCAGTAGCCCAACTTAGCTACCGCTTCCAGGAATGCTCGTTGACTAGTGGAGAGCGGTACCATCCCAGCTCCATTGTACATTTTATGGATATAACCTATACACAAAATGTATTATCGCGAAGCGTGACATGTTGTGCCAGTCCCCTTAAACTATTGAAGCGATGCCCTCTACCTCCTTGGACCCGGGCGGCAGGCAGCATGCACTGACAATGCCTTCGAAAGGACCGAATCGATGGCTCGCGGCGGTTTCAAAGACGTTCTGAAGGACGGTGGATTCCAGTCCTTCCTGTGGACCCAGTTCCTGGGGGCATTCAACGACAACGCCTACCGCATCGTCGTCTCGCTGCGCGCCGTCGATCTCGTCCAGAGTCCCGCCGTCCGCGACCGCTACCTGGCGGCTGCCATGGCTCTGTTCGTGCTCCCATCGCTGGTGTTCACGGGCTACGCCGGCCACCTGGCCGACGCCTTCAGCAAACGCAAGGTGCTCATCGCCGTTAAGGCATTCGAAATCTTCGCCATGGCGGCGGGCATTCTGACCCTGCGCTCGTCGGACGTCGCCTGGATGTTCGTGGTTCTGTTCCTGATGGCCGTGCACTCCACGGTCTTCAGCCCCGCCAAGTACAGCATCGTTCCCGAGATTGCCCGCGAGAAGGATCTTTCCCGCGCCAACGCCTTGCTCGAGATGAGCACCCTGGTGGCGATCGTTCTGGGCATCGCCAGCGGCTCGTGCCTTTACAAAGAGTGGAAGTCCGGCGCCTGGAGGATTGGCGTCGTTCTGCTGGGAGTCGCTATCGCCGGCTTCCTCGCCAGCCTGCGCATCACGCGCGTGCCCGCGGCGGGAGCGCGCGAGCGGTTCCGTTTCAATCCCTTCTCCGAAATCGCCACCGGCACCCGGCACCTGCTTCGCGACCGCCCGCTGTGGCTTTCGGTCCTGGGCATCTCGTACTTCTGGTTCCTCGGCGCGCTCTTCCAACCCGACCTGGTGGACTTCGGCAAGGAGACCCTGCATGCCAGCGACGGGCAGGTCGGCCTGCTGCTCGCCTGCATTTCTCTCGGGATCGGCGTGGGCGCGATGCTGGCCGGGCGGCTCTCCGGCGACAAAGTGGAAATCGGCCTGGTGCCGCTCGGCTCCACGCTGCTGGGCGTGTTTTGCCTGGCAGTCTGGTTTGCCGGCGGATCGTATTGGACCGCGCTGGCTGCCCTGTTCCTGTTGGGGGCTGCCGCTGGAATCTTCTTCGTGCCGCTCAACGCTTTTCTGCAACACCGCGCCGGGGACGCCGAAAAAGGCCGCGCCATCGCCACCAACAACATCTACAACACCATTGGGATGCTGCTGGCCGCCGGCCTGTTCGTCTTGTGCCGCAACGTGCTGCACATGACCCCGCAGAGCATCATTCTGCTGTTCGGCCTGGTGACGTTCCTGGTCACCCTCTACATCGTCACCGTGGTCGACGAGTATCTCATTCGTTTCCTGCTCTGGCTGGTCACCCACACGGTGTTTCGCATTCGCATCGTGGGGCAGGAACATGTGCCCTTCCGCGGTCCCGCCTTGCTGGTTTCGAACCACATGTCCCACGTGGACGGCTTCCTGATCGGCGCCTCGGTGCAGCGCTTCATCCGCTTTCTGGTGTGGAAGCCGTATTACGAGATGAAGTCCTTGAATTGGTTCTTCCGCAAGACCAACGCCATTCCGGTGGGGTCCGGCGGACCGCGCGACATGGTGCGCGCCATCCGCGCCGCGCGCCACGAACTGCGGCAGCGCCACGTGGTCTGCATCTTCGCCGAAGGCGCCATCAGCCGCACCGGCAACATGCTGCCCTTCAAGCGCGGCATGGAGAAGATGGTCGAAGGTCTGGATGTGCCCGTGATCCCCGTGCACCTCGATCGTCTGTGGGGCAGCATCTTCAGTTTCGAGCGCGGCCGCTTCTTCTGGAAATGGCCGCGGCGCGTGCCGTATCCCGTAACGATCTCCTTCGGCGCTCCCATGCCGGCCGGATCTTCCGCCCACGAAGTGCGCCAGGCCATCCAGGAGCTTTCGGCGGACGCCGTCCGCCATCGCAGGACCCGCCGCGACACCTTGGGACGGCGCTTGGTGCGCAATGCCCGCCGCTATTGGAGCCGCTTCGCCATGGCCGACTCCACCGGCCGCGAACTGACCTACGGCCGCCTGCTGGCGGGCGGAATCCTGGTGGCGAACTGGGTCGGCCGCGTGTCCGCGAAAGAAGAGAAGATGGGCGTCCTGCTGCCGCCCACCGTGGCCGGCGCGCTGGTGAACGTGGGGATTACCCTGGCCGGACGCATTCCCGTCAACTTGAACTTCACCGCCGGCCGCGGAGGAATGTCCGCCGCCATCGAGCGTTGCGGCATCCGCACCGTCGTCACCTCGAAAACTTTCCTCGCCAAAGCCAGGATCGAGGCCATGCCCGGAATGGTCTTCGTGGAGGACATCCTCGCCGGCGTGAGCCAATTGGGGCGGCTGCGGGCGCTACTCGCGGCCCGCTTCGCTCCCGCCGGCCTCGTCTGCGCCCCGGCCCGGCCCGACTCTCTGGCCACCGTGATCTTCTCCAGCGGCAGCACCGGCGAGCCCAAGGGAGTCATGCTGTCGCACTACAACGTGCTGGCCGACATAGAAGCCATGGCCCAGGTCTTCTGGATCGGCCCCAACGATCGCCTCGTGGGTGTGCTGCCCTTCTTCCATTCCTTCGGCTACACCGCTACTGTCTGGTTCCCGCCCATCGCCGGCTGCGGCGTGGTCTACCACCCCAACCCGGTCGACGCCAAGGTGGTGGGCGAGCTCACCCGGAAGTACCGCGCCACCTTGTTGCTCTCCACGCCGACTTTCTGCACTACCTACACCCGCAAGTGTTCGGCCGAGGATTTCGCCAGCCTGCGCTTCGTCCTGGTGGGCGCCGAGAAACTGCGCGAACCGGTGGCCGCGGCCTTCCGCGAGAAATTCGGCATCGACCCATTGGAGGGTTACGGCTGCACCGAAATGGCGCCGGTGATCGCGGTGAACGCTCCCAATTTCGAAGCCGGAAACGACACCCAAATCGGCAACAAGCCCGGCACGGTGGGCCATCCCCTGCCGGGCGTGGCCGCGCGGATCGTCGACCCGGCCACTTTCCACTCCCTCCCGGCCAACACCGAGGGCCTGCTGCTGGTCAAGGGATCCAACCGCATGTTGGGCTACCTGGGCCAGCCCGAGCGCACCGCCGAAGTCTTCCGCGGCGATTGGTATGTTACCGGCGACATCGCGCGGATCGACGACGAAGGCTTCCTGCACGTCACCGACCGTCTTTCGCGTTTCAGCAAGATCGCCGGCGAAATGGTGCCGCACGTCCGCATCGAAGATGCCATCGCGGCGGCCATCGGCGACGCCCCCTGCGCCGTGACCGCCGTGAACGATCACCAGCGCGGCGAGCGCCTGGTGGCGATGTACGTCTTGCCGGACCTCGCTCCCGCGGACCTGTGGCAGAGACTGGCCGCCACCGATCTGCCGCGGCTCTGGCTGCCCAAGCGGGAGAACATCTACCGGGTGGAGAATCTGCCCGCGCTCGGCACCGGCAAACTGGACCTGCGCGGCGTGAAGATGTTGGCGCAACAATTGGCCGGCGCGGCCGAACTGGTGTAGCCGGTCTCACTTCGGGTGACTTATGGAAATGCTGATCGGAATTGTCATTCTGCTGGTGTTCGTTCTGCCGGTTGTCAGCGTGATCGTCTGGCTCCGCGCCTCGAACCGTCTGGACACGATGGAGGGCCGCGTCTCGCAGCTCACTGCCCGGCTGGGTGCTCTGGAATCCGTTTTGCACCAGGCCGTGCCGCGCGGGACGCCGCGGCCCGAGCCCACTCCCCAGCCGCAGCCCACGCCCGTGGCGCCACGGCCTGCCTCGGCGCCGGTCGCACCTCCTGCGCCGCCTACGCCCGCCGCGCCACCGCCCGTAGCAGCGCGCCCGTGGACGCCTCCCGTGCCACCGCCCGGTCCCGCATTCGCCTCTTCTGCGGTCTCCAAACGCTCCAGCGAAGAGTGGGAGACGCTGCTCGGAGGAAACTGGCTCAACAAAATCGGCGTTCTCGTTTTGGTGATTGGAATCGCTCTGCTGCTGGGATATTCGTTCACCCACATGGGCCCCGCCGGCATCGTCGGCATCAGTCTCGCGGGTAGCGCCGCCATGCTGGTGGCGGGAGTGGTGTTCGAACCGCGCGAGCGATACCGCATCTTCGCCCGCGGGCTCATCGGCGGTGGTTGGGCGGCGCTGTACATCACCGTGTACTCCATGCACGCGGTGGCGGCGGCCAAAGTCGTCGAGAATCCCTATCTTGCGGGAATTCTGCTGATCGCGGTCGCGGCCGGCATGATCGTCCACTCGCTAAAGTATCGGTCGGAAACCGTTACCGGGCTGGCCTACTTCACCGCCTTCCTGACCCTGGTCCTCACTCAGATCACCTCGCTTTCGCTGATCTCGCTGGTCCCGCTGGCTGCGTCGCTGCTCTACCTCGCGCACCGCTTCCAGTGGTCCCGCATGGCGCTGGGCGGTCTCATCGCCACCTACGTCACGGTCGCCCTGCGGCCCGATACCGGCGCCCCGCTGTGGGAAGCGCAGACCATCTTCGCGGTCTACTGGCTGCTGTTCGAGGCCTTCGACATCCTGCAGGCCGACTCCTGGTTGTTGCCGCTCAACGCCGCTGGCTTTCTGGGCCTGTCTCTGATCAAATGGCAGCGCGCGGATCCGCAGCACCTGTGGAAGCTTCTGGTTGCCGTGGCCGCCGCCTACCTGGTGAGCGCCGTGCTGCGCGCCCGCCGTGGACGATGGCAGGGCGCCGCCACGCTCACCGCCGCACTAGGCGCCGCCGCCATCTTCCAGCGCCTCGACCACCAATGGGCGGCGTCCGCGCTGGTGGTGGAAGCCGAGCTCTTCTACCTGGCCGGCCTGCGTCTGCGGGCGCCCTACCTACGCTGGCTGGGAAGCGGACTTTTCGGGTTGGAAGCCGGCCGGCTGGGCGCGGACGTCGCCAACCTCCCGGTGGACGCCTGGGCGCCGGTGGCCGCGCTCGACGCCGTCGTGTTCTACGCCAACCGCTTCCTCTGCGCGGCGGACCTTTTCTACGGATACGCCGCCGCTGCGGCCGTGGCGCTGATGGTGGGATTCAAGGCGCCGGACCAGTATCGGGGCTTGTGGTGGCTGTTGACGGCCCTCGTCCCGTGCGCCTTCGGCTGGTGGCGGCGCCTGGCCGACATCCGCCTGCACGGCTACCTGCTATGGGGATTGGGCCTGGCCGGCGTCGCCTTCGAACTCGGCAACATGCCGCTTAGCGTGGCCGTCGGCGTGAGCTACGCCCTGGCACTGTGCGGGCTGTGGTCGCAGGATGGCCGCATGGGCGGCGACGAACGCGAGTCACTGCGCGTGCTCGGCTCGCTGGCCGCCACCGCGGCCCTGGCGGCGCTGGCCTGGCGCATGGTGGGCGGCGGGTACCTGGGAATCGTGTGGATCGGGGTGGGTGTGATGCTGATGGAATTGGGCTTCTTCGGCTGGCCGTCGGAGATGCGCGGCTTCGCCACCGCTCTGGCCGCTCTAGGCGCTGGGCGCGTCCTCATCAACGACATTCTCTCGCTCCAGAACCACGGCCTCTGGATTCCGCGGCTACTGCCCGCCGCTGCCTCGCTGCTGGCGTACTGGATCGCCTACCGCTGGTGGCGAATCGAGGGCGCGGTCGGCCCGGTCGCGTCCTGGACCGGCACGGCGTTCCTGGCGGTATCGATGTGGGCGGTGCTGCCGCCCGACGGCGTGGCCGCCGCTTGGGCGCTATACTCCGTGGCGCTGCTGGCCGCCGGTTTCCGCTGGAACCAGCCACAGCTTCCAGCTCAAAGCTGTGCCCTGGGTTCGGTAGCCTACTGCTGGTGGCTGGTGAACCTGCTGGACCGCTCCGGCGCCGCGCCCGCGTCCGCACTGTTGGGCTGCGCCGGCGCCATCGTTTGCTTCTACGGCGCGCAACTACTGGCCCCGCGCGGCCACATCCTTCGCTTGTACTTCTCGCTGCTGGCCGGGACCCTGACCTCGCTCCTGCTCTACAACGAAATCTCGGGCCGCATGCTGACCATCGCCTGGGGCATTCAAGGCGTGGTGCTGCTGGCCGCCGGATTCCCCTTGCGCGACCACATCCCGCGCCTCTCCGGCCTGGCGCTGCTGCTGTTCTGCATCCTGAAACTGTTCGTCTACGATCTGAGCTACCTGGACACCCTCCCGCGCATCTTTTCGTTCCTGGGGTTGGGGTTGATCCTGGTGGCCGTGTCGTGGGTGTACACCCGGTTTCGAGAGCGGGTGGCGAAGTATCTGTAGCTCTAATTCGCCACCGTCAACACCGTCCCGGCCGGCGACGAGACGCCATTGATGGTGGCGATGATCGGGTAGTCGCCATTGGCCAAGTTGGTGGGCACCTGGATGGCAACCTGGTACAGCGCCGCGAAGCCCGACAGCGCCGCGTAATAGACTGTCGCCGAAGTGCCGCCGATGGTCACTGTCACCGGGTTCGCGGTGAGAAATGTGCCCACGGGAACCTGCCCCACCGGAGCTGCGGGAGTGGTGGGACCGAAGCCCGTGCCCCAAAGGACCAGCACGTCTCCCGGTTTGGCCGCGACCGTGGTGGCGCCCGCGAATGTCCCGGGGGCGACGGCATACGATCCATCCGAATTGCGAGTCGCCACGGGCTGGTTGTTGGGCCATTCAAAAAATGCCGGCTGTACCGAAAACGACGTGGCGCCGACGGCCGCGCTGGTGCCGGCCGGGGTGGTCACGGTGACCGATACCGTACCCGTCCCGATGGCGCCCGTCACCACGTTGATCTGTGTCGGGCTGATGTAATACACGTAGGCGGGCTTGCCTCCCACGCTCACGCTCACGTTGTCCAGAATGCTGGGCAGCACCCCGTTCACGATGGCGTTGGCCCACGTATCCGTTACCGGCGAGAGGTTGGCGCCCTTGATGGTCAGCCAGGACTGCGGAACCACTCCCGGCACGAAGCTGGCGGCGTTTTCCACCTGCGGGGCGTCGATTACCGGCGCGTTGGCTGACGATGGGGTCAGCGTGTATGTGGCGCTGTAGATGTGATCGTTGGGATTGGGGTTGCCCGGCGACGGCGCCGCCAGCGTGGCGGCATTGGCGGCCACATAGATAGTAACGTTCCCCACACTGGAGGATGGCGGCGTCCAGTCGAACAGATAGGTGTAAGAGCCGGTGTGGCCCCGGGAATTGGTGTAGCCAGCCAGCGTATGTTCCACATACTGCAAGGGTTCGTTCGCCGGGCAGGCAGGCGAAGCCGGCTGGTAGATGAACAGGTTGGTCTGGGAGCAGACCACCTGCGTGAAAGTGTCGGTGGAGGCCAACGTACCGGCCATGGACGACGGCGTACTGGCCACCCGAGCCGTTAGCTCGAAGCCCCATGCGGCTTGGCTGGAGGCCGGATCGGCGATGGTTACCGACAGATGCTGGGTCGCGCCCGGAGCGTACGTCAGGCCGGAGGGGAAGTTGACCGTAACGCTGCCCTTATTGGCCGCGCTGTTGGCTGTTCCGAGGTGACATTGGGAGTTGGCGCACGTGACGCCGCTGGGCCCTCCATTTTCATTGGGCACTCCGCAATAGCCGGGATCCGGACCATACTCATACGCCCAGAGCAGAATCGGGATGGTTGCCAGGATCACCGACACCTTCGCTACAGACAGTTTTCGCTTCTTCTGCATACACTTCTGAACCCAGTATCTTCAAATTGGACTCGCTAAGTCCTGTTAAGTAGTCAGATGCACGGAACGCCAGCGCGTCGCAGCGCTTTTCGTGCGGTAGTGCTGAGGGGAATTTCAGCGAGCAGTTTTGTGGGGAACCATCCGTATCCAGGACCCGGGCTTCTGGCGCTTGCCAGGTATACGTGAAACGTGTACCGATGGTGCGTGATGGAATGGCGAAATTCGCCGCAGGATTTTCCGACTCGCGCCCAAGGCAGGTCTTCGGGCCCAGGCAAGTCCCAAAATCCCGGCATCCGTTTCGCGGAGCTGGAGCGTTGTTTCAGAAGGACTTCTCCGCCGCGGCGCACCAGCAGCAAAGTTGCCGCGATGCGCACCGGTTCACGCGGGCGCAATTTGACGGGGAGTTGCGCCGTGGCGCCGGATTGGCGCGCGCCGCAAACTGCCGTCAGCGGACAAACCAGGCACAGCGGATTCCTGGGCAGACAAACCGTCGCGCCCAGTTCCATGAGCGCCTGGTTGAACGCGCCCGGCCGAGCGGGGTCGAGCCACTTCTGCGCGACCGCCCGGAAGCGCTCGCGGGTGCGCGCCGCTGTAATATCGGCCGCATCGTTTTCCACGCGCGCCACCACCCGCAGGACGTTGCCGTCCACCACCGCGTGGGGCAATCCGAAGGCGATGCTCGCAATAGCGGCAGCGGTGTAGTCTCCCACTCCAGGGAGCGCGCGGATGGCATCAAAATCGCGCGGAAACCCTCCCGAAATGACCATCGCGGCCGCCGCGCGTTTCAGATTGCGCGCCCGCGAATAGTATCCCAAGCCGCTCCACAGAGTCAGCAGATCGTTCTCCGAAGCCGCGGCCAGGGCCTGTACCGTCGGAAACCGCTTCAGGAACCGTTCATAGTAGGGAATTACCGTCTGTGCGCGGGTCTGCTGCAGCATGATCTCCGACACCCAGATACGGTAGGGATCGGAGGTGCGCCGCCAGGGCAGATCCCGATGGCTGGCGTCGTACCAGGAGAGCAGCAGACCGGCGATCACTCGATCACGCGCAGCCATTCGGCGACCACGGCGAAATCCCGCGGCTCGACGTCCCAGGCTTGGAACTCGGGGTTGAGCGGCTCCAGGCGGATCTGTTCGTGGCGCCATTCGTCCTCGCCCGTCTGCGCCTTTTTGCTGGTGTAACGCTTAACCGTGTAGCGGGCGGTTTCGTCCAGCACACCAAAGCGCTGGATCAGAAGGATCTTGTTTTGGCGTGAGCCCACCGGGTTCAAGCGGAACAGGTTCAGGCTGCCATCCGGAATGCGCGGCTCCATGGACCGTCCCACTACATGGGCGACGAACAGATCCGGGGAAAGCCGCAGGCCTTCGGGCGCGCGAACCCAGTCTTCCTCGGCGGATTCCATTTCCTCGCCCAGGCGTCCGGCCGCGGCCCGCAGGCTGTACAGTGGGAGGTGCGTGCGGAACGGCTGGATCTCGGTTTTTTCCACATGCTCGTCATACAACCGGTCGAGCACCCGGGTGAAGGCATCCACGGCCACGTTCTGGCGTTCGCCCACGCGCAACACGTTGGAAAGGGAGTCTTCCAGGGCGGCGAGCGCGGATGCCGCTCCGTTTTCCGACAGCCGGCCGCGAAGATCGGCCTCCAGGGCCTCGAAGACCTCGGCGTCATCGGGATCGGCGAGAGTCTCGAAGCGTTCCCGGAGCCGCACCCACCCACGGTCGGTGGCCGGATCGATGAGGATCAGCCCCACCGAAAGCGGCGAACGTCCGGGCAGAGCTGCCTCCAGGAGCACAAAAGTGCCCTGACGGCTGCCGGAAATCGGAACAACGCTGGCTGGCATCGCGCGACCAGTCTCCATCCTACTCTAGCTTATCGGGTAAAACAGTTGACAGTTTACAGTTAACAGTTTACAGACACCCCGCGGAACCCACCCTACGCACGGGGGCCGGTGCGTTGACTGTTAACTGTAAACTGTGAACTGTAAACTCTCCACGCTTCGTGGACCGTCATCGTCAAACCTTTTGTGAGAGCCGCTGGGCTACTGGTCGGTTTGCTGGCGGTGTCGTCGTTTGGCGCCGACACCGATGCCACTCGTACGCTCAAAGCCGTGGAGACCCGGTATAATTCCGCCGCCACGTTGCAAGTCCTTTTTCGTGAAGATTATACGCCTTCCGGAAGGCCTCACCGGTCGGAGCGTGGAACGCTCACGCTGAGCAAGCCGGGCCGCATGCGCTGGGAGTATTCCCTGCCTCCGGGCAAGCTCTGGGTTTCCGACGGGAAACGCGTGTCCATGTACCTGCCGCAAGAGAACCGGGTCGAACAATCTCCCCTCAAAGAATCCGACGACGTGCGCGTGCCGCTGGCTTTTCTGCTCGGCAAGTTGCACTTTGACAAAGAGTTCAGCAACCTGCAATGGCGTCCGGAGGGGACCGGAATGCGCATTCTGGCGGACCCGAAAAGCGACACCTTGCCGTACTCCGAGGTGGAATTCCTGATTTCGGCCCAAAACCAGATCCGCGAGGTGAAGGTGACGGGGTTTGATAAGTCCATTCTGATCTATAGTTTCGATCAGGAGAAGCTGAATCTGCCGGTGGACCCGAAACTGTTCCAGTTGCGCGTTCCCCCAGGGGCCGAAGTGGTGGAGACCGGACCATAAGCCTATGGCGGAATACCTTGTCAAGTACGCCGACCCCCGCGGCCAGATTCACCAACAGGGGGCGCTGGCAGGCTCCGAAAAGGAGCTGCGCGACCGCTTGTCGCAACAGGGCTTCCTGATCTACTCCATCAAGCCGCACGGCGCCGCAACTGGCGCCAGGGGCCTCCTGGGTGGCCGTAAGAAGCTCAATCTGGAGAAGTTCCTCATCTTCAACCAGCAGTTCGTCACGCTCATTCGCGCCGGCCTTCCGATCCTCAAGGGCCTCGACCTGCTGTCGGAACGGCTGACCGATCCCAAGCTCGGTCCCCATATCAAAGCCGTGCGCGACGAAGTGCGCAACGGCACCCTGCTGTCCGAGGCATTCCGGCAGCAGGGCGTATTCCCTAAAATCTACGTGACATCGGTGATGGCCGGAGAGAAGAGCGGCAGCCTGGTGGAAGTCCTCGACCGGTTCATTATCTACCAGAAACTGGCGCTGGCGGTCCGCAAAAAGATCAAGGCGTCCCTGGTTTATCCCTGCGTTCTGATCTTGCTGGTGATCTGCCTCATGGTGTTCCTGGTCACCTACGTGGTCCCGACTTTCGCCACCCTGTACAACAGTATGAACGCCACCCTGCCGGCCATGACCACCTTTCTGATCGGCGTGGGAACCTTTGCGCGCAACTACATCCTGGTGGGTTCGGGCGCTCTGGTGGCCGCGGTGGTGGCATTCCGCTGGTGGGCGCGCCGGGATGCGGCGCGCGAGACCGTGGACCGGTTCAAACTCAAGATACCCACTTTCGGAGACATCTGGCTCAAATATCAGGTGGCGCAACTCTCGCGCATCCTGAGCACCCTTCTGACGGGCGGCATCCCGCTGGTACAAGCCATGGAAACCGCCGCCGAATCGCTGAACACCCCGCTGCTGAGACGCGCGGTGGAAGGCGCCGGAAAGAGCGTGCGCGAAGGACAGCCGCTCTCGGCCTCCTTGAAGTCCACCAAGATTTTCCCCGGACTGGCCCTCGATATGATCGAGGTGGGCGAATCCACCGGCGCGTTGCCCGCCATGCTCAACAGCGTGGCGGAGTTCTTCGAGGAAGACGTCAACAACCGCATGCAGGTGGCCCTCTCGCTGATCGAACCGGCGATCATGATTGTCATGGGTTCCTTTGTGGCCTTTGTTTTGATTGCGTTGTATCTGCCCATTTTTTCGCTGGCGGATTCCATTCACTAGAGGCATATGGCGAGCGTCGATAGAAATCGCATCATCGATCCGGCGGCGGAAGTCGAACAGGCGCGGGCCATGGCCGACCGCTACCGCTGCGAATACGTCGACCTGCACCAAGCCTCCATCGATCACGACCTGTTCCGGTCCATCCCCGTGGACCTGATGTTCCGCTACAACTTCGTCCCCATGCAGGCCCGCAACGGCACGCTGGACATCGCCCTTTCCGATCCGCGCGGCCTCACCCTGATCGACGAGCTGGCGGTGCTGCTCAACCGCAAGCTGCGCGTCAAGGTAGCCACGCTGTCGCAGATCTCCGAGTTGCTCAAGAAGACCGAGCAGTCGCAGCGCGTGCTGGAGGAAGTCACCGAAGGCTTCGCCCTGGACGTGGTGGCCGACGAAGGCGACTCCGACGAAACCCTGTCCATCGACAAGCTGACCAACGCCGACAGCGACATCGCGCCGGTCATCAAGCTGGTGGACACCACCATCTTCAACGCGCTGGAACGCCGGGCC